>ERZ772827.1119-NODE-1119-length-13866-cov-22.297951_pt1 | contig 13866 bp, 11 predicted proteins | sample MGYA00580850_ERZ772827 | MGnify/ENA primary metagenome ERZ772827 (study PRJEB29015, sample SAMEA2737950) | human oral metagenome | biome: human oral; feature: human-associated habitat; material: dental | place: China | collected 2145 ...
GGCCTGGTGGCGCGCACGGCCGGGGCGGAGCCCGTCTCGCGCGCGGGCGGGCGCCAGCGCCACGACGCGATCACGAGCCAGGTCGCCACGACGGCGCGCGGCCGGGTCGGGGCCGTCACGGACACGGGCCGCCTGGTGCGCCTGGACGTCGTGGCGACCCCGGAGATCCCGCGCCCGGAGGGGGCGCCCTCGCTCGCCGGCGGGCAGCCCGCGCGCCTGCTGGTCGACATCGAGCCGGAGGAGAGGGTCGTCGGCCTGGTGCCCATCGGCTCGCGGACGGCTCCGCCGATCGTGCTGGCCACCGCCGCGGGCGTCATCAAGCGCGTCAGGCCGGGCGACGAGCCCGGCCGGGGCGACTCCTGGGAGGTGATCGCGCTGGCGGACGGCGACCGCGTCGTCTTCGCCGGCACCGCCGCCGACTCCGACATCCTCGTCCTGGTGACCTCGGACGCCCAGCTGCTGCGCTTCGAGGCGTCCAGGGTGCGTCCCCAGGGGCGGGGCGCGGGCGGCATGGCGGGCATCTCCCTGCACGAGGGGGCGCGCGTCATCGCGGGCTCCGCGGTGCCCGCCGAGCTGCTGGCCGAGGCCGTCGTCGTCACGGTCGCCGACGCCGAGGGGGCGCTGCCGGGCACCGGGACGGGCTCGGTCAAGGTGACCCCGCTGGACCGCTACCCCGCCAAGGGGCGGGCGACCGGGGGTGTGCGCGCCCAGCGCTTCCTGCGCGGGGAGGACGAGCTCGTCCTGGCCTGGGTGGGGGTGGGCCCGGCCCGCGCGGTCGGGCCGGGCGGCCAGAGCGTGGGGCTGCCCGAGGCCGACGAGCGCCGCGACGGCTCCGGCTCGCCGCTGTCCGCCCCGGTGGCCGGGATCGGGTGAGACGGCCCCGGCGGGGGCGGGCGGGCCGCGCTACGCCGGACCCGCTGAGCCCGCCGAGCCCGCGGGCCCGCTCTGGTGGGTCCACAGCCGCATGACCGTGGCGGTCGCCCGCTCGGTGCTCTGCGGCGCGGCGCGGAGCACCTCGGCGAGCGGGACGACATCCCCCTGCGAGCTCGACATGAGCGCCACGCAGCCGGTGGTCAGCAGCACCTCCGCGCCGGGGCGCACCCGGCCCGCCACAATGACGGTGGGCACCCCCTGGGCGGCGGCGGCCCGGGCGACGCCGGCGGGGGTCTTGCCGGCCAGGGTCTGGGCGTCGACCGACCCCTCGCCGGTCAGGACGAGGTCCGCCCCGCCGACCGCCTCGGCCAGGCCGACCGCGCGGGCGACCAGCTCGACCCCGGGCTCGAGGCGGGCCCCCAGGAAGGCCATGAGGGCGAAGCCCAGCCCCCCGGCCGCCCCGGCCCCGGGCCGGCCCGCGAGCCCGGCGTGCCCGCTCAGGCGGGCCCAGTGGGCCAGCACCGAGTCGAGGTAGTCGACGTCCTCCGGGCTCGCGCCCTTCTGCGGGCCGAAGACGGCGCTTGCGCCGCGCTCCCCCAGCAGGGGGTTGTCGACGTCGCAGGCGACCTCGATCCTCAGCCCGGCCAGCCTCGCATCGAGGCCGGAGGCGTCGACGGACGCGAGTTCCTCCAGCTCTCTGGGCGTCGTCCCGACGGCCTGCCCCTCGTCGTCGAGGAAGCGGACGCCGAGCTCGGCCAGCATGCCGGCGCCCCCGTCACTGGTGGCCGAGCCGCCGATGCCCAGGAGCAGGCGGTCGGCGCCGGCGTCCAGGGCCGCGCGGATCATCCGGCCCACGCCCCGGGTGTCCGAGCCGAGCACGTCGCGCTCCTCCTCGGGGACCAGCTCGAGTCCCGCGGCCGTGGCCATCTCGAGCACGGCGGTGCCGCCGCCGACCGCCAGGCGGCCCGCGACCGGGCGGCCCAGGGCGTCGACGGTCTCGACCGTGCGGATCCGGGCGCCCAGCGCCGCCGCCACGGCGTCGGTGAATCCCTCGCCGCCGTCGGACATGGGCACCTGGACGACCTCGGCGTCCGGGACGACGGCGAGCACGCCGCGGGCCATGGCGGCCGCCGCCTCGGCGGCCGTCATGGCCTCCTTGAAGGAGTCGGGGGCGAGGACGACCTTCATCTCGGCTGCTCCCCGGCGGCGGGCTCGCGCACGAGCGCCGGCCGCTTGGGGTCGAAGGCCCAACCGGGGATGAGGTACTGCATGCCGATCGAGTCGTCCCGCGCGCCGCCGCCGCTGACCTTGTCCAGGAACAGCGCGTGGGCGGCCTCCAGCCGGTCGCGGTCGATCTCGACACCCAGGCCCGGGACGTCCGGGTCCACGGCGACCTCGCCGTCGATGATCTGCGGGCTCCTGGTGGTCAGGCGCTCGAGGCCCTCCTGCCAGATCCAGTGGGTGTCCAGGGCGTTGTACTCCCCCGGCGCCGAGGCTCCGCAGTGGGCGATCATCGCCAGGCTGATGTCGAAGTGGTTGTTGGAGTGGCAGCCCCAGGTCAGGCCCATGTCGTGGCAGAGCTGGGCCACGCGCACCGAGCCCTCCATCGTCCAGAAGTGCGGGTCGGCCAGGGGGATGCTGACCGAGCCCAGGGCCAGGGAGTGGGTCATCTGCCGCCAGTCCGTGGCGACCATGTTGGTGGCCGTCGGCAGCCCCGTGGCGCGGCGGAACTCCGCGAGGATCTCCCGGCCGGAGTAGCCCTGCTCCGCGCCGCAGGGGTCCTCGGCGTAGGCCAGGACGCCCGCCTTGTCCCTGCACAGCTCGACGGCCTCGGCCAGGGACCAGGCGCCGTTGGGGTCGAGCGTGATGCGGGCGTCGGGGAAGCGCCGCTTGAGCGCGAGGACCGACCTCATCTCCTCGGCGCCGGACAGGACCCCGCCCTTGAGCTTGAAGTCCTGGAAGCCGTAGCGCTCGTAGGCGGCCTCTGCCAGGCGCACGACGGCGTCCGGGGTCAGCGCCTCCTCGTGGCGCAGGCGGTACCAGTCGACGTCGGAGTCGGGCTCGCGCACGTACTCCAGGTCTGTCCTGCCCGGGTCCCCCACGAAGAAGAGGTAGCCCAGGGTCTTGACCCGCGACCGCTGCTGGCCGTCGCCCAGCAGGGCCGACACCGGCAGGTCCTCGTACTTGCCCAGCAGGTCGAGCATGGCCGCCTCGATGGCGGTCACCGCGTGGACGGTCGTGCGCAGGTCGAAGGTCTGCAGCCCGCGCCCTCCGGCGTCCCGGTCGGCGAAGGCCGCGTGCACCTGGCGCAGCACGTTCTTGCGGTCGGCGATCGACCTGCCGACCACGAGGGGCCCGGCGTCCTCGAGGGTCCGGGTGATCTTGTCCCCTCCGGGGACCTCGCCGACGCCGGTCGCCCCGGTGGAGTCGGTGAGGACCACGACGTTGCGGGTGAAGTAGGGGCCGTGGGCCCCGGACAGGTTGAGCTCCATGCAGTCGCGCCCGGCGACCGGGTAGACCTCGATCTTCTCGATCCTCGGTGCAGTCATCGGCGACTCTCCTTCTCCGCCCCGGCCCGCCTCAGTCCGCCAGCGCGGTGCCGGCGAGCCTCTCGTAGAAGGCGAGCAGGCTCGAGTGGTCGTGGAGGAGGTGGCCGTCGTTGGCGATCGCGGTCATCATCTCACGCACGGCGGCGGTCAGGGGCAGGCTCGCCCCGACCGCGTGGCCGGTCTCGAGGGCGTTGTTGAGGTCCTTGATGTGGAGGTTGATGCGGAAGCCGGGGGCGAACTCGTCGGCGAGCATCTTCTCGGCCTTCTGCTCCAGGACCTTGGAGCCGGCCAGGCCGCCGCGGATGGCGTCGACGACGCCGCGCGGGTCGACGCCGGCCTGCTTGGCCAGGACGAGGGCCTCTCCCAGGACGGCGATGTTGACGGCGACAATGGCCTGGTTCGCGAGCTTGGCGGTGTCGCCGGCGCCGAGGTCGCCGACGCGGGTGACCGAGCTGCCCATGACCTCGAGCACGGGCCTGTAGGTGTTGAAGACGTCCTCGGGGCCGCCGACCATGAAGGCGAGGGAGCCCTCGATGGCGCCGGGCTCCCCGCCGGAGACGGGGGCGTCGAGCATGGGCACGCCCTTGGCTGCGAGGAGCTCGCCGACGTGCTGGGACACGCCCGGGGCGATGGAGCTCATGTCGATGAAGGCCATGCCCTCGTGGGCGCCCGCGAGCACGCCGTCGTCGCCGTTGTCGCCCTCGACGACCTCGAGGACCTGCGGGCCGTTGGGGACCATGGTCAGGACGAGCTCGACCTGCTCGGCGACCTCGCGGGCGGTGCCGGCTCCCCGGGCGCCGTGGGAGACGAGCTCGGCGACGGGCTCGGGCGAGCGGTTGCTCACGACGAGCTCGTGCCCCGCCTTGAGCAGGTTGATGGCCATGGGCTTGCCCATGATTCCAAGGCCGATGAATCCGATCCTCATGACATTCCTTCTATTCTGTGCGGTGTGCGGTGGTCGTTGTCAGTGCGTGGTGGACGGTGGGGCGCCGGTCAGATGAGGGCGCCCAGGACGAGGCAGCCGCCGAGGCCGAGGACGGAGAGCACCGTGGTGTAGGTGGTGCGGACCTTGATCGCCTCGGTGACGGTGAGGTTGAAGTACTCCTTGAACATCCAGAAGCCCGGGTCGTTGACATGGCTGAAGGCGACGGAGCCGCATGCGGTCGCCAGCACCATGACCTCGGGCGAGACGCCGCTGTCCGCGACGAGCGGTGCGGCGATGCCCGCGGCGGTGGCGACGGCGACGGACGCCGAGCCCAGGGCGATGCGCAGGATGACCGCGATGAGCCAGGCGAGGATGATCGGGCTGATGCTCCAGCCGGAGGTCATCTCCTTGATGTAGTCGGCGATGCCCGCGGCGGTGAGGACCTCCTTGAAGGCGCCGCCGGCGGCGATGACGAGCAGGATCATGGCCATGGACTTCGCCCCGCCGGCCATGGAGCCGGCCACCTCGCTCATCGGCCGCCCGTTGGAGGGGCCGAAGACGCACACGGAAACGAGCAGGGCGATGAGCAGGGCGATGGCGGGGGACCCGACGAAGCCGATCGCGCTGGTCAGGGCGTTGTCGGCAGGCTCGGTCATGTCGTAGACGGCGGCCCCGGCGATCAGGATGACGGGCAGGAGCGCGACCGTCAGCGAGATGCCCATGCCCGGGAGCTCGTCGTCGCTGAACTCCCGGTCGGAGACGAGGCCCGTGGGGATCTCGGGGGTCACGGTCCTGACGAAGCCGAGCCGCGGCCAGGTCATGGACACGAGGATGCCGACGGGGACGGCGATAATGAGGCCGAGGGCCAGTGTGTGACCGATGGAGGCGTCGTAGAGGCCGGCGACGGCGGTGGGCCCCGGGTGCGGCGGCAGGAAGGAGTGCATCGTCGACAGCGTGATGGACATGGGCAGGCCGATCCACAGCAGCGAGTTCCTCGTGGCCCGCACAAGGGTGAAGGCGACCGGGACGATGATGACGAAGGCGACCTCGTAGAACATGGTGATGCCGATGACCACCGAGGTGATGACCATCGCCCACTGCACGCCCCTCTCGCCGAACTTCTCGACGATCTTCAGGGCGATGCGCTGGGCGGCGCCGGCGTCGCCCATGACGCGGCCGATCATGGCGCCCAGGCCGATCACGACGAGCGTGGACGACATCTGCCCGCCGATCCCCTTCTCCATGAGCTCGGGGACGGCCGGCAGCCCCGCCGGCTCGTCCTTGTAGGTCAGGACACCGGCGGCGGCGGCCCACATGCCGACGAGCGCGGCGACGGCGAGCAGCGCGACGAAGCCGTTGAGCTTCGTCTTGGTCATGAGGAAGATCAGCAGCGCGACGGCGAGCGCGACGACGACGAGAGGCATTGTTCCGTTCCTTTCCGCGTGATGCCCCGGTCAGGCGCCCGCAGTGCCCGCAACGTGCTCGGCCACGTACTCGGCCAGCTGGGTGCGGTACGGCTCGGTGAGCTCGCCGGCGGGCTGGAGGCAGTAGCCGGCCTCCACGCCGGCCATTCGCAGCCCCTCCTTGAGGACCACCGGGAAGGTCGCCTTGTCCAGCAGGGCGCGCAGCGGCACCAGCTCCTCCTGACGGCTCCGGGCCTCATCCAGGTCGCCGGCGACGAAGGCGTTGTAGATCCCCACCGAGATCGCCGGCGCGATGTTCGCGGTCGAGGCGATGGCCCCCGCGGCGCCTGCCCGGAGCGCGTCGAGGATGAGGTTGTCCCGGCCGATGAGGACGCTGAAGTCCTCCGGCGTCTCCTCGACGACCCTGCGGGTGAAGGCCAGGTCGGCGGCGGAGTCCTTGAGCCCGATGATGTTGTCGACCTCGGACAGCGCCACAATGGTCTCGAGGGTGAGCTCGACGTGGGCGCGGGCGGGGTTCGTGTAGAGGATGATCGGCAGCTCGGTGCTGGCGGCGATGGCGGTGAAGTGGCGCACCAGCTCGCTCTGGGTGGGCGCCATGAAGTAGGGGGTGAGCACGGACAGCGCGCTCACCCCGCCGACCTCCTGGGCCGTGCGCGCGGCCTCGACCGCGTTGCGGGTGGTGATCTCCGAGGCGCCCGCGTAGACGGGTACGCGCCCCGCGGTGTGCTCGACCGCGATCTCGATGACGCGGCGCCTGGTCTCCCTCGACAGCCCGTAGAACTCGCCCGCGCTGCCGAGCACGAACACGCCGTGCACGCCTGCGGCGATCGTGAAGTCGATGACGTCGCGCAGCCCCTGCTCCAGCAGGTCGCCTTCACGGGTCAGGGGGGTGACGAGCGCCGGGATGACGCCGCTGGGAGTGAACATCGGGTACCTCCATCGGTCCTAGACGGAAACGGCTCTGTCTCCGCTGCTGGTCGATAGTCTACATATTTAGACACATGTACGCCATAGAGAATGAAATCTTCGTCATCCGGCTTCACGACGGCGTGTCCGGGTATGCTCGGGTCCTCGACGACGAGCAGCGAGGGGAGCGGTCATGGGCGTGTCGGGCGCCGGAGTGCGCGAGGTCAAGTCCGCGGCCCGTACGATCGAGCTGCTGGAGTTCCTCGCCGCGCGGTACGGCACCGCGACGAGGCTCCGCGACGTCGCCGAGGGGCTGGGGACTCCGCGCTCGTCGGCATACGCCCTCCTGCAGACCCTCGTCGCACGCGGCTGGGTGGAGACCGATCCCACCGGCGCCGACTACTCGATCGGTATTCGCGCCCTGCTGGCCGGGACCAGCTACATCGATCGGGACCCCTACGTCCGCCTGGTCCAGCCCATCCTCGTCGACGCCGCCCACGGGCTGCGGGAGACCATGCACATGGGGCGCCTGGACGGCACCCAGATCGTCTACCTGCTCACCGTCGAGTCCCACGAGTACCGTCGCTCGAACCACCGGGTGGGCCGGCGCCTGGAGGCCATCCACACCGCGCTGGGCAAGGCGGTGCTCGCCGCCCGGTCGGACACCGTCCTCGGCCCGCTGCCCGAGCCGCTGACCCCCGGCTCGCTGACCTCCCTCGAGGCGGCCCGGGCCGACCTGGAGCTGACGCGCGCGCGCGGCTACGCCACCGACAACGAGGAGAACACCCCCGGGCTGCGGTGCTTCGGCGTCGCCCTGCGCTACTCGGCCCCGGCGCGGGACTCCATCAGCTGCTCGATCCCGATCGAGCGCCTGACGCCCGACAGGGAGAAGACGATCATCGACACGCTCCTCGAGGTGCGCGAGCGCATCGAGTGGTCCGCGCCCGTGGGCGCGGACCGGTAGGGTCCGGCACCGCGTCGTCGGGCGCCGCCGCGCCGGGCGGCGCCGCTCAGGGCTGCGGCAGCGAGGCCAGGGAGCGCCCCAGGTGGACCCTCACGGCGGAGCGGGCCGCGTCGGCGTCGCCGCGCACGACGGCGTCGCGGATCGCCGCGTGCTCGTGGACCAGCAGCGTCCCGTGCTCGGGGTCGACCAGGTCGACGTCGTCGTCGAGGCTGGCCCGGTGGCGCAGCACCGACTGCGCGCCCAGGCCCTCCATGACCCCGATCAGCAGCGGGTTGCCGCTGGCGACCGCGACCGCCATGTGGATCGCCCAGTCGGGGCCGACGACGCTGCCCCCGGTGCGGACGGCCTCCCGCAGGTCGGCCAGCGCCCGGTCGAGGACCTCGACCTGGGCGCGGGTGCGGCGCCGGGCGGCGAGCGCAGCCGCCTCGCACTCGATGGCGAGCCTGAGCTCCATGACGTCGCGGGCGCTGCGGCGGGCCGGCAGGACGATCCCGCCGTCGTCGGCCCGCCCGCCTCCCGGCCCGAGCGTGGCCGCGATGAAGGAGCCGCGCCCCTGGAAGGTCTCCACCAGGCCCTCGGCGCGCAGCTGGGAGACGGCCTCGCGCACGACGGTGCGGGAGACCTCGTAGCCGCGGGACAGCTGCGCCTCGGAGGGCACCCTGGCCCCGGGGGCCAGGGCACCGTCGGCGATGGCCGACCTCAGTCGCGCGGCGACGGCGTGGGCCAGCCCGCGCGGGTCGTCGCGCCGCAGGGGCTCGCCCGGCTCCCAGGCGTCCGGCGCCGGGCTCATGTCCCGCCCGTCCGACCGTCGCCCGGCCCCGGACGGGGGCTGCTGGCTCTCACCGGTGCATCGTAGCGAATCGTGGCGGCCGGTCCCCGCCCGGCCGCCGCGGGGGCTCAGGGCCGGTCGGAGAGCAGGCAGGTGTCCACGGTCCAGGCGCGCAGCTGCTCGGAGAGCGTGATCCCCAGCCCGGGGCGCCCGGAGACCAGCATGCGGCCGTCGGCGATCTCCATGTGCTCGTTGAACAGCGGGTCGAGCCAGTCGAAGTGCTCGACCCAGGGCTCGATGGGGTAGGTGGCGGCCAGGTGCGAGTGGATCTCCATGGCGAAGTGGGGCGCCAGCTGCAGGCCGGCGTCCTCGGCGAGGATGGCGAGCCTGCGGAACTCCGAGACCCCGCCGATGCGCGGGGCGTCGGGCTGGATGACGTCGCAGGCGCGCAGCTCGATGAGCCGCTTGTGCTCGGCGACCGAGGCGAGCATCTCGCCGGTGGCGATGGGCGTGGCGATCTCGCGCACGAGCTCGGCGTGGCCCGCGTTGTCGTAGGCGTCCAGGGGCTCCTCGATCCACACGAGGTTGAACTCCTCCATGGCCCTGCACATGCGCATGGCGGTGGGGCGGTCCCACTGCTGGTTGGCGTCCACCATGAGCGGGAAGTCCTCGCCGAGGTGCTCGCGCATGGCGGTCAGGCGCTCGAAGTCGACCCTGTGGTCGGGGTGGCCCACCTTGATCTTGATGCCCCCGATACCGGCCTCGACCGACCTGGTGGCGTTGTCCAGGACCTCGGGCAGCGGTGAGCTGAGGAAGCCGCCGGAGGTGTTGTAGCACCGGACGGAGTCGCGGTGGGCGCCGATCAGCTTGGACAGCGGCAGCCCGGCGCGCTTGGACTTCAGGTCCCACAGCGCGACGTCGATGGCCGCGATCGCCTGGACCGCGACGCCGGAGCGGCCCACGGAGGCGCCGGCCCACAGCAGCTTGACGCGCAGGCGGTCGATGTCGCTGGGGTCCTCGCCAATGAGGTTGCTCGCGACCTCCTTGGCGTGCGCGAACTGGGCGGGGCCGCCCGCGCGCTTGGAGTAGCTGAAGCCGACGCCGGAGATGCCGTCGGCGGTCTCCAGCTCGCAGAAGAGGAAGTTGACCTCGGTCATGGGCTTCTGCCGGCCGGTGAAGACCTTGGCGTCGGAGATCTCGTGCTTGAGCGGGAGCACGACGTGAGACAGCGCAATGCTCGTGATCCGGTCTGGCTTCTGGTCTGACATGGAATGGCTCCTTCGACGTCCCGTGGCGGTCAGCCCGTAATACATCATACAAGTAGTGATACTTATATGACAAATACTTGTGCCGATGCCTGCGCCGCCAAGCAGGACACGCCCGCCTCGCGGGGCGCATAATCGCCCATGGCCTCGCTCCTTCTGCATCATGTCCGTCCTGTCCGCTTCCGCGGTCGCCGCCGTCTCGGCCGCCTGCGGGCGGCCGCGCGGGGACTGCCGGGGCCGCCGGCGGCCGAGCGCGCCCGGACGCGGCCCGCACCCGTCGACATCCGGGTGGACGACGGCGTGGTCACCGAGGTCGGCCCCGACCTGGAGCCGGGGGGTGAGCCCGTTCTGGACGTTGAGGGCGCCTTCGTCGTCCCCGGCCTGTGGGACGCCCACGCCCACCTGGACCTGGAGGCTGCGCGGCGCTCGCGGATCGACACGACGGGGACCCGCTGCGCCGAGGACGCCCTCGCCCTGGTCGCCGACGCCGTCGCCGCGCTGCCCGCGGACGGCTCCGGCCCCGCGGCCCCCACGGTGCAGGGCTTCGGGCACCGGCTGTCGAACTGGCCGCGCGTGCCCACCGTGGCCGAGCTCGACGCCGTCACCGGCGCGGTCCCCACCGTCCTGATCTCCGGCGACGTCCACTCCGGGTGGCTCAACTCGGCCGCGCTGGCCGCCCTGGGGCTGCCCGCCGCGAGCGCGGACGACCCGGGGGCGCCCATGCGGGAGGACCCGTGGTTCGCCGTCCTGGACCGGCTCGACGAGATCCCGGGGACCCGCGAGATGCGGGAGGCGGGCTACTGCGAGGTCCTCGCCGGCATGCTGGCCCGCGGCGTGACCGGGGTGGTGGACATGGCCTGGAGCGATGACCCCGAGGACTGGCCCCGGCGCCTGGCGGCCATGGGGACGCGGGGCGCCCTGCCCGAGGTCCTCCCCCGCATCCGGGCGGCCGTCTACCGCGACAAGCTGGAGCGGTGGATCGCCGCGGGCCTGCGCACCGGGGAGGCGCTGCCGGGCTCGCCGCTCGGCGGCGACGGCGCCGCCGTGCTCACGCAGGGGCCGCTGAAGGTCATCGCCGACGGCTCCATGGGCACCGCCAGCGCCCACATGTGCGAGCCCTACCCTCCCGAGCTCGGTACGGAGCACCCTCGCGGCGTAGCCAACATCGGACAGGCGGAGCTCACCGCCCTCATGGCCCGCGCCCGCGGCGCCGGCTACGAGGCGGCGATCCACGCCATCGGGGACGCCGCCGTGGAGGACGTCGCCGCGGCCTTCGCCGCCTCCGGGGCCGCCGGGCGCCTCGAGCACGCCCAGCTGCTCCCCCGCGACTCGCTGACCCGGGCCGACAGCGCGCTGGCCACCCTGGTGTCCTGCGGCGTGGAGCTGTCGGTCCAGCCGGCCCACATCCTGGACGACTGGCAGGCGGTGGGGCGGGTGTGGCCGGGCCTGGAGGAGCGCGCCTACGCCTTCGCGGACATGGTGACCGCCGGCGCCCTGCTGCACCTGGGCTCGGACGCGCCGGTCGCGCCGCTGGACCCGTGGCTGGCCATGTCGGCGGCGGTCGGCAGGCGCACGCCCGACGGCGGCGCGTGGTCGCCCTCGCAGCGGCTCAGCGTCGAGGAGGCCCTGGCGGCCTCCCTCGACGGCGCCGGACCGGTGGCGGTCGGCTCGCGGGCCGACCTGGCGGTGCTGCCGGCCGACCCGCTGGCGCTGGGCGCCGAGGAGCTGGGCCGTCTGCGGCCCGTGGCGACCATCGTGGCGGGCGCGGTCGCTCACACCGGCTGAGAGCGCGGCTCCTCCTGGCGGAGGAGCCTGCGGGTGCGGGCTCGTGATGGGATCGGCTCATGATCTTCCAGTCGTCGTCCTCGCCGCTGGTGCGCGCCACCGCCCTCGAGCCCGGGGAGCACGTCGTCGAGGCGCGGGAGCTGTCGGTCGGGTACGACGGCGCCGCCGTGTGCGCTCCGGCGTCCTTCCGGCTCGATCCGGGCGAGGCGCTCTTCCTGGTCGGGGTCAACGGGGCGGGCAAGTCCACGCTGCTGCGCACCTGCTGCGGCCAGCAGCGACCGTTGAGCGGGCACGTGAGCGTGCTGGGCCTCGAGCCGACCCGCACCTCGGCCGGGCTGCGCTCCGCGGTGGCCCGGGACACCGGGGAGGAGGCCTTCTTCCCCGCGCTGAGCGTGCGGGAGCACCTCACCATGGTCGCCCTGGGCCACGGCCTGGCCGAGGCCGACGAGGTGGTCGACTCCGTCCTGGAGAGCGTGGGGATCGCGCGGGTGGCGGACTCGACGCCCGACCGCCTGTCCTCCGGCCAGCGGCGCCGCGTCGTCCTGGCCTCGGTGCTCGTGCGGCCCCGTTGCCTGCTGGTGCTCGATGAGCCGGAGCAGCGTCTCGACCATGCCACGCGCCTGGCCCTGGCCGAGACCATGGTGGCCGAGCGCCGGGCGGGCGGCGCACTGCTCGTCGTCTCCCACGACCCGCTTCTGGTCCGGGCGGCGGCCACCTCGGTCCTCCTGGTCGGCGACGAGACGCAGATGCTCACGGTGGCAGAGGGCGTGCACGCCGTCGAGGAGGGGCGGTGAGCGCGGATCGTCCGCCGGGCGGGCCCGGTGCCCGGCGGACGGACCCCCCGGACCTGGAGAGCATCAGGCGCCTGACCAGACGGCTGGCCAGGCGCCGACGCCGGCTCACCCGCTCGGTGGCCGACGACCTCACCGACCTCTACGCGCTCATCCTCGGCCTAGTGATCGTGGTGTCGATCACGGTTCATGGGCTCGGCACGACGGGCCCGGCCGGCTTCCTCGCATCGGCCGGCCCGGCCCCGCCCGCCCCGGGCGGCGCGGTGGTCGAGCCGGTCTGGCTGACGGTCGGCGCGGTCATCGCGCTCGTGGCCGCCTGCCTGGGCCCCCTGCGCAGGCTCGGCCCGCTGTTCCTGCGTCCCGAGCAGGTCCAGTGGTGGTTGCCGCTGCCCGGGGACCGGTCGAGCCTGTTACGGCACCTGGTGCGCCGCGAGCTCGCCGTCGCCTGGGCGGCGTCTGTCGGGACAGGCGCGCTCATCGCGCTCATCAATGGCGGTGGCCTGCTCGGCGCGGCCGGCTGGACCGCCCTCGCGGGCGGGGCCACGGGGCTCGCCCTGGTGGCGCTCCTGGCCTCGCAGGTGTGCGGAAGACCCACCGCCGTCGTCGTCAAGGGCCGCCTGGCGGCGCTCCTGGGTGTCGGGGCCTGTGCCGGAGCGAGCCTGCTCGTTCCCCTGCCGGAGGCGCTCGCCGTGACCGTCCCCGCCCTCCTCGGGGCGCTCCTGGCCCTGGCGGCGGCCCCCTGGTGGTGGAGAGGGCCCCGCCGGCGCCTGGCGGGGCTGGCCGACCACTCGCTGCGCCAGGCCAGCGCGCGGGCCTTCGGAGTGCAGGCCGCGGCCCTGGCGATGGACACCCGGGCCCTGGGTCGCATGGTCTCGGCTCCCCCTCGCCGACCGGTTCGGCCCGCCGGGCTGCGGCCGGCCCGCGTCTGCGTCGGGCTGCCCGGGCCGCCGCGGGCGCTCGTGGGCGTGGGCGCGGTGGACTGGCTGCTCCTGGTGCGTCAGCCCCGGCGCCTCGTGCAGGTCGCGGCGGGCGCGCTGCTCGCCTGCGGCGCCATCGCGGCGGGCCTGCCGGGGCCGGTCACTGCCTTCCTGCTCGCGGCGGGCGGCTGGGTCGCCGTGCTGGCGGTGGCCGAGCCCGCGCGCCGGGCCCACGCCGACCCCGGTCCGGACGAGCTGTGGGCCGTACGCCCGCTGTGGGTGCGGGCGGGGCACCTGCTCGTGCCGAGTGCGGTCATGCTCATCTGGTCCCTGGCCGTGTGGGGCGCTCTCGTCCTGCGGTCGGGCCTGGGGCAGGGCGGGGCCGCGGGCGCGCCGGCGCTCATAGTGGTCTCCGGCATCGGCTGGGGCGCGGTGGCGCTCCGCTCGGGCTTCCGCCGGGACCCCGACTTCTCGATGCTGATCCCCACGCCGCTGGGAGCGGTACCGCTCGGCGCCGGCGAGGTGGTCCTGTCCGGTCCGGACGCGGCGCTCCTGGTCTGCCTGCCCGCGGCGGCGGCCGCCGCGGGGTTCCCGGTGACCGGGTCGCTGGTGACGGGTCAGACGGTTGCCAGCGCCTGACTCATGACACCTTAGTGCCCTGGGGACTGTAGGGATTTGAGGATGCTGGCTGCGGTTGG
>ERZ772827.1120-NODE-1120-length-13862-cov-3.281596_pt1 | contig 13862 bp, 13 predicted proteins | sample MGYA00580850_ERZ772827 | MGnify/ENA primary metagenome ERZ772827 (study PRJEB29015, sample SAMEA2737950) | human oral metagenome | biome: human oral; feature: human-associated habitat; material: dental | place: China | collected 2145 ...
GCGCGCGTCGCCGGGGATGGGAGCATGACACCGTGATCGCCGACCTCACTCGCCTCCCGGGACTCAGCGCCGAGACCTTCGCCGAGCTCCCACCGCCACTGACCTCCGCCTCCGACGTCGTCGCAGGCATCCGTACCGGGCGCACTACCGCGCGCGCCGTCGTGGACGCCGCCCTGGCCCGGGCCGACGCCCTCAACCCGCTCCTGCACGCCTTCACCGAACTGCGCCACAGCGCCGCCCGGGCCCAGGCCGAGGCCGTCGACGCCGACCTCGCCGCCGGACGGCCCCTCGGCCCCCTCGCCGGGGTCCCGGTGGCCGTCAAGGAGGAGTACCCCGAGGCCGGTCACGTCATGACGCTCGGAGGCCGGGGCAACTGTGCGCCCGAGACCACCGACGCCGAGGTCATCACCCGCCTGCGCCGCGCCGGGGCGGTCATCATCGGCCGCACCCTCATGCCCGAGTTCGGGCAGTGGCCCGTCGGCGAGTCCGAGTACCACGGTGCCGCCCTCAACCCCTGGGACGCGACCCGCTCACCGGGCGGCTCCTCCTCGGGCTCGGCCGTTGCCGTCGCCGCCGGCATCGTTCCCGTCGCCATGGGCTCCGACGGCGGGGGCTCGGTACGCATCCCAGCCTCGGCCTGCGGTCTCGTCGGGCTCAAGCCCAGCCGCGGCCGCGTCTCCCTGGCGCCGCTGGCACAGGCGTGGTCCGGGATGGTCACCTTCGGGGCCATCACCCACGACGCCGCCGACGCCGCCCTCGTCCTGGACGTCATCCACGGCAACGTCGACGGCGACCGGTGGACGCTCACCGCGCCCGAGCACCCCTACAGCGAGGTCGTGGCCGCGGCCCGGAGGGCGCACGCGGGCCCAGGCGGAGCCGTTGCCGCACGCGCCGCCGGGCCTACGGCCGGGCTCGGTCGACCGCTGCGGATCCTGCACGCCACCAACCAGGTCCTGGGAGCGTGCCCCGACCCGGCGGTCGCCGCCGCCGTCGAGCGGTTCGCCGAGCGCCTGGCGGGCACGGGCCACGACGTCCGTGCCGCCCGGGTGGCGTGGCCCGACCCGGCACCCACCTTCCTCACCCTCTACACCGCAGGCATGCACGAGGAGTCCACGCAGGTTCAGCATCCCGAGCGGCTGAGCAGGCGTACACGCCGCACCGCCCGCCTGGGCGCCCTGCTGCCCGAGCACGTCCTCGGGGCGGCACGCCGCCGCCGGGACCTCCTCGCCGTCCGGCTCGACAAGGCCTTCGGTCGCGCCGACCTCCTTCTTCTGCCCACCCTCAACGGCCTGCCGATCGGTGCCCACGACTTCGCCGGGCGCGGCTGGCTCTCCGCGCTGCTGGCCTCGGCAGACATCATCGAGAACACCGCGCTGTTCAACCTCACCGGACACCCCTGCGTGAGCGTGCCGGCAGGACTGTCGCCGACGGGACTGCCAGTCGGTGCCCAGCTGGTGGCACGCAGGGGACGCGAGGACCTGCTCCTGGCCGCCGTCGCCGGCCTGGAAGGAACCGGGGCCTGAGCCGCCGGTACCGTACGTCCGCCCGCTGCGGTCAGCCCTTCCCCTGATGCGCCTGCGCGCCTACCGTGGTGCCGCTGGCACCCGGACACGCACCGAACGAGCGGGAGGACACGATGACTGACGCCACGACGACCGGAGCCCCCGGAGCGGAGACCCTCGGCATCGACCACGCCGCGCTGTGGGTGAGCGACCTGGCGGTGAGCCGCGACTTCTACCTCCGCTGGTTCGGCGGCTGCGCCAACGGCGAGTACCACAACCCGCGCACGGGCCTGCACACCGTCATCCTCAGCTTCGGGGACCGGCGCCCCGCCGGGGGAGACGGGGCGGTCCGCGGAGCGCGACTGGAGCTCATGAGCCGCCCCGACGTCACCGACCGGGCCCCGACCGAGCTGCTGGGCTGGGCCCATATCTCCTTCGCCCTGGCCGGGCGGCCGCAGGTCGACGAGCTGGTGCGACGCCTGCGCGAGGCCGGGGTGCCCGTGGTCGACGGCCCCAGGGTCACGGGCGACGGCTACTACGAGGCCGTGCTCGTGGACCCGGACGGCAACCGCGTCGAGATCGTCGCCGGGGACTACTCCCAGGAGGTGGCGCTGCGGGGCGCCACCTGCTGAGGGTGCCCGTGACTCAGGCCCAGGGCAGGCCCACGAGCTTTCCGTGGCGGGCGCCCGAGGCCATGTCCCGGTGCGCCTGGGCGACCTCGTCCAGCGTGTAGGCGTGTACGGGCAGCAGGTCGAGCACACCGGCGGCCACACGGTCGAGGACCCGCTGCAGCTCGGCCGCAGGCAGGTCGCTCGACTCACCCGAGTAGGCGGTCAGCCGCACCCCGTTGGGCAGCCAGTCCATGGGGTAGAAGTCGCGGATCGTCCAGGAGTCCGACAGCATCCCGGTGAAGCACACAGTGCCGTGGACGGCCGTGGCCGCCAGCGAGTCGCGCAGCGTCGGCACCCCCACGAGCTCCAGGGTCCCGACGACGCCCTCCGGGACGATCTTGCGCACCTGGGGCGCCACCTCGCCGTCGTCGAGCAGGGCGCTCACGCCCCGGGACCGGAGCAGCTCCAGACCCTCGGGGCGCCGTGAGGTGGCGAGGACCTCGTAGCCCCAGTCGCGCGCCAGCGCCGACGCCGCCAGGCCGAGAGCGCTCGTGCCGCCGCGCACCAGGACGGTGCCGCGCCCACCGGGGCCGGCCAGACCCAGGCCGGTGGTCAGCGAGCCGTAGGCCGTCTGGAGCGTCTCGGGGACCGAGCCGATGACCTCCCACGGCAGGTCGCAGGCGAAGGGCAGGACCTGCTCGCGCGGCACGACCGTGTACTGGGCGTAGCCGCCGTCGAAGGAGCGGCCCATACCGCCCATCATGGTCACCACCTGCTGACCCGGCTCCCACACGCCGTCGGGATCGAGGTCGATGACACCGCTCGCCTCAATGCCCAGCACCCGCGGGTAGCTCATGCCCTCGGCCTGCCCCGTCACGCAGTGGTACTCGGAGCGGTTGAGGCCGAAGGCCATGACCTTGATGCGCACCTGCCCGGGGCCTGGCTCGGGAAGCGGCAGGTCGGCGACCGAGAGGTGCTCCAGCCCGGGGGCGCTCAGGACGGCGGCCCGCATCGTCGTCGGCGTCGCGGGTGCGGTGCCCCAAGGGGCTTCGACTGGTATGTGAGGACGTGCGGGTGTCGACGCCGGGGTGTGGGGGCCCGGCCCGGGGCCCTGGCGGGTGCGGGCAGGGGGCGCGGCGCTCTCCGTGTGCCTAGTGCTCTGAGCGCTCGCGGCGCCCTCGGCGCTCGTGGCGTTCTCGCCCAGCTGCTCGTGCAGCCAGGCGAGCTCGGCGGTGCGTGCGGCGCGGGCCGTGAGGGTCATGCCTCGCCGGTAGGGGTCGGTCTCCTGGGACAGGCGGCGTGGGGCGCCGTCGTCGGTGAAGAAGGCGGGGGCCGTCTCCATGGCGGCCAGGCGGCGCCTGAGGACCGTCTGGCGCTCACCGGCGTCGGGCAGGTGGGAGAGGAAGGCGAGCACGGTCATGAAGCGGGGCATGGACTCGATGTCGGGTCCGTCTGCGTCGCGCAGGAGCGCGTGCAGGCGCTCGCGGCCCGCCTCGGTCAGGGCGAGGACCTGCTTCGTGCGGCCGCGGGCGCCGGTGGCCGACGTACGGGAGACGAGGCCCTGACGCTCCAGCCGTGCGAGGGCGGGGTAGAGAGCACCTGCGGACAACCGGGTGCCGGGACCGGACAGGTCGTGGATGCGGCGGCGGATCTCGTAGCCGTGCAGGGGCCCGTTGTCGAGGAACCCGAGGATCTGGAGGTCGAGCACGAGAGCATGGTACCGAGAATGATATCGAATCGACATACGATGGGTGTGTCCGCTACGGTGGGGGCGTCAGCAACAGGAAGGTCCCGCATGACCACCCCGACGGCGCCCAGCTCACCGGACCCCGGAGCGAGCGGCACGGGTGCCCGGCCCGGCAGCGCGGGGGACGGTCCCCGTCCTGCCCCCGCCCTCACCTTCGACGCCGTTACCAAGCGCTACCGCGGCACCGCCGCAGCAGCCGTCGACGGATTCGCCGCGAACCTCGCCGCCGGCCGCGTCACCGTCCTGCTCGGCTCCTCCGGCTGCGGCAAGACCACGCTGCTGCGCATGGTCAACCGGATGGTTGAGCCCACCTCGGGGCGGGTGCTTCTCGACGGCGAGGACGTCGCCGACCGAGACCCAGTGAGCCTGCGTCGGTCCATCGGCTACGTCATGCAGAACGCCGGTCTCCTGCCGCACCGGCGGGTCATCGACAACATCACCCTCGTCCCCAGGCTCGACGGCGTGCCCCGCGCCACTGCTCGCGCACGCGCCGCTGAGCTCATGGACATGCTTGGGCTGTCCGACAGCCTGGCCGAGCGCTACCCCCACGAGCTCTCCGGCGGCCAGGCGCAGCGCGTGGGCGTCGCCCGTGCCCTCGCCGCAGACCCGGGCGTCCTGCTTATGGACGAGCCCTTCGGCGCCGTCGACCCCCTCGTGCGCCGTGACCTCCAGCGCGAGCTGTGGCGCATCCAGGCGGGGCTGTCCAAGACCATCGTCTTCGTCACCCACGACGTCGACGAGGCCCTTGCCCTGGGGGACGAGATCATCCTGCTGCGCCAGGGTGCCCAGGTCGCCCAGCGCGGCAGCGGCGCCGAGCTCCTCCGGGCCCCGGAGAACGACTTCGTCGTGCGCTTCCTCGGCCTTGACGACGGCGTTCGCGCCCGTCGTCTGCGTGAGGTCGCCGACGCCACCGAGGCCAGGGCCTCCCACGTGCCCGGCGCACCGGGCCCCGTCGACGCCGCCCAGGTGGGCCGGACCGCCGGCCTCGGAGAGCCTTCATGACCTGGGTCCTGGCGAACCTGCCGCTGCTCGGCCAGTACACGGTCGCGCACCTGCTCCAGTGCCTGCCCGCCGTCGTGGCGACCTTCCTGCTCGCCGTCCCCCTGGCCCGGGTCGCCCGCCTGTCGCGTGCGCTGCGAGTCCTGCTCGTCTCCGGCTCCTCGCTGCTCTACGCCATCCCCTCCCTCGCCCTGTTCATCGTCCTGCCGCTCGTCATCGGCACGCGGGTGCGCGAGCCGCTCAACATCGTCGTCGCCCTGACCCTCTACGGCCTGGCGCTCATGGTCCCCGCCGCCGTCGAGGCGCTGGAGTCGGTCGACCGCGGCCCGCTCGACGCCGCCACCGCCATGGGCATGGGACGGGAGAAGCGCTTCCTCACCGTCGAGCTGCCGCTGGCGGGACCGGCCCTTGTCGCGGGACTGCGCGTCGTCACCGTGTCGACCATGTCGCTGACGACGGTCGGTGCCGTGCTGGGGGTGCGCAGCCTCGGCTTCCTCTTCACCGACGGCTTCCAGCGCGGCCTCCACAGCGAGGTCCTCAGCGGGCTCCTGCTCACCGTGGCCCTCGCCCTCGTCCTCGACGGGCTCGTCGTCGGCCTCGGTCGCCTTCTCATGCCGTGGACACGCCGTTCCCGTGGCGCCGCCCAGGCGAGTGAGGAGGCCGACGCGTGAGGCACCTGCTCGCCGCCCTCGCCTACCTCACCGACCCGGCCAGCTGGAACGGCCCCCTGGGCATCGCGCACCTGCTCGCCGAGCACGTGTCCTACTCCCTGCTGGCCGTGTCCGTAGCCGCCGTCATCGGCGTGCCGCTGGGGTGGGCCGTCGGGCACAGCGGTAGGGGACGCGACGCGGTCGCCTCCCTCACCGGTGCGGCCCGCGCCCTGCCGACCCTCGGCCTCATCACCATCCTCGGTCTCTGGCTGGGGATCGGGCTGTCCGCGCCGCTGCTCGCCTTCACGGTCCTCGCCCTGCCGAGCGTCCTGGCGGGCGCCTACGCGGGCGTGGAGTCCGCGGACCCGGTCGCCGTCGACGCCGCCCGCGCCTCCGGCATGACCGAGATGCAGGTCCTCACCCGGGTGGAGATCCCGCTCGGCGCCCCGCTGCTGCTGGGCGGCCTGCGCGCCGCCGTCCTGCAGGTCGTCGCGACCGCCACCCTGGCGGCCTACACGGGCGCCGGAGGACTGGGCCGCCTCATGTTCCTCGGGCTCAAGACACAGGACTACCCGATGATGCTCGCCTCCGCCCTGCTCGTCATCGCCCTGGCCCTGGCCAGCGAGATCGTCTTCATCCCTCTCCTCAGGCTCGCTCGACCGGCGGGCTCGCGTCCCCGAAAGGACACCCGATGACCCTCAGCCGCCGCGCCCTCATCACCGGCGCCAGCACCCTGACCGCCGCCACCGCCCTGGCCGCCTGCTCGTCCTCCGACCCTCTGGCCGACCCCGCGGCCGGCCCAGGCGGCGCCGACGCGATCACGACGGTCGTCGTCGGCTCGCAGCAGTACTACTCCAACGAGATCCTCGCCGAGATCTACGCCCAGGCCCTGGAGGGCGCCGGCTTCGCGGTGGACCGCCAGTTCCAGATCGGCCAGCGCGAGGTGTACATGCCCGAGCTGGAGTCCGGGTCGATCCACGTGCTGCCCGAGTACGTCGGCAACCTCCTCCAGCACTACGTCAAGGACTCGACGGCCTCCTCCACCGAGGAGATCGTCACGGCCCTCGGCCAGACGTTGCCCTCCTCCGTCGTCGTCCTCGACGCGGCCGAGGCCACCGACCAGGACTCCTACACGGTGACGGCCGACAGCGCGAGCAAGTACTCCCTCAGCTCGGTCGCGGACCTCGCCTCGCTGGGGAGGAGCGTCACGATCGCGGCGAACTCCGAGTTCTCGACCCGTCCCTACGGCCCCCAGGGGCTCAGGTCCGTCTACGGCGTCGAGGCCGAGGTCACACCCGTGGAGGACTCCGGCGGGCCGCTCACCGTCAAGGCGCTGACCGACGGGAGCGTCGACGTCGCCGATATCTACTCCTCCGATCCCGCCATCGAGGCAAACGGCCTGGTCGTGCTTGACGACCCCAAGCACCTCATCCTGCCCCAGAACGTCGTGCCGCTCGTCTCGGCCGGCCTGGGGGCCAAGGCTGTCGTTGCCCTCAACGCCGTCCAGGCCGTGCTCACGACCGACGAACTGCGGGCCCTCAACAGGCGCTCGACGGCGGAGGGGCTCGACTCCGCGGCCATCGCCAAGGACTGGCTCGCCGCCCAGGGGCTCGTGGGCTGAGAGCGACGGACGGCGTGTGCGCAGCGAGCGGCGCTGGTCGCGGACGAAGACGTCGGTCGTCGCCGAACGTGTCTCGCTGCAACGTACTACCGTTGGTGATGTCGTAGGGACCACAGTGAGGACGCTGGTGCGTCCCGGTAGGGCCGCACAGACCATGACGAAGGAGTCCGCACGCCATGACGCCCCGCACCCTCGCCCAGGCCAAGGCCGCCCGATGAGCGCCGTGACCGTCTCCACGACCAACGCCTTCACTCTCGCCGCCTGCGCGGAGATGATCTACCTGGACAAGCCCTTCATGGAGCGTGTCGAGGCCATCGCCTCACGCGGGCTGGGTGTCGAGATCTGGGACTGGACCTCCAAGGACCTGGACGCTCTGGCCTCTCGTCGCGCCGGCGGCGTCCGCATCGTGTCCATGACCGGCTACATCGAGGGCGACCTCACCACCGACGACGGTGTCGCGCGCATGCTCGCCACCGCCGAGCAGTCCCTGTCCGCCGCAGAGCAGCTGGAGTGCCCCGTCCTCAACTTCCACGGCACCGGCCTGGGAGAGGGCGGCATCCCCGTCGTCGCCAACCCGAACCCCAGTCCTAGCGACTGGCTGCGTGCCGCCGACACCTGCGCCCGCCTGGCAGAGCTGGGGCGGCGCGAGGGACGTGTCTTCACCTTGGAGAACCTCAACCTGCCGGTGGACCACCCCGGCACTCCCTTCGCCCTGGCCAAGGACGTCATGGCACTCGTCTGAGCCGTCGACCACCCCAACCTCAGGATGAACCTCGACCTGTACCACGCCCAGATCGGCGAGGGAAACCTCATCGAGCTGTGCCGCCAGGCCCTGCCCCATGTCGGCGAGCTCCAGGTGGCCGACGTCCCCGGCCGCGCCCAGCCTGGCACCGGTGAGATCAGCTACCGCACGATCGCCCGGGCACTGGCCGACATGGGCTATCGCGGCAACATCGGCATGGAGGCCTTCGCCTGGGGTCCTGACGGCCCCCAGGACACGACGGTCCCAGCGGGATCGACGGCTGCCAGCGACAACGCCCTCGACGAGTTCATCCGCACCTTCACCGTGGGGGCCTGAGGGCGGGCGTGCGCATGGGCACCGCCCCCGGGTGGCCTCCTGCTCGGCTACGACATCGGCGTCATCTCGGGGGTACTGCCCTTCCTCGCGCGCAGCGCCGGGCACCACCAGGCGATGCCCGCGCTCACGCCCAGCACCGTCAGCGCCAGGACGAAGGGCGCCGCCGGGTGCCAGCCGTACAGGGCCGTCGCCGTCACGGGGGCGAAGATCCATGTGAGGGCCGCCGACGCGTTGAGGACCCCGGCGACGGCGCCCTGCTCGCGGGCGCTGACCGCCAGCGAGCCGCCCGCGCTGTAGCCCGGCCCGACCAGCCCGTGGGCCAGGCCGACGCAGAAGGTCGCCGCGACCATGAGCCACAGCGTGGGCGCCAGTGCCAGGACCGCCAGGCACACGAGCGCCGTGCTCACACCCGTACGCACGAGCCTGCGCGGCCTCCAGCCGAGCCGGGGCACGACGACCAACTGGGGGAGCATGGCGCCCGCGGCATTGGCCAGCAGCATGACGGCGGTGAAGGGCACCGCCTCCTCAGGGGTGATCCCCAGCCGGTCCTGCACGACGAAGCCGATGACGATCTGGACGACGCCGGCCGCGAAGAACATGCCGAAGGCGGAGCCGATCCACGGCAGGACCCGGCCATCGGCCCAGGACAGGCGTGGAGGCAGCGCCGCGTGCGAGCGGGCGGAGGACGCGGGGGAGTGCTCGTCGTCGTCACCGGTGCGCACCTCGTCACGGGGCAGGAAGGTGGCGGCGACGGCCAGCGCGATGAGGACGAAGACGGGGGTGGCCCACACGGGGGCGAGGATCGACCAGCTGCCCAGCAGGCTCGACAGCACCGAGCCGACGACGATCGACAGCTGGATGGCCCCGGAGAAGGCGCTCATGCCCGCGACCCGGCCGGCCTCGTCGGGGGTGATCTCGGCGACGAGAGCCTGCCCGGTCGGGGGGATCGCCGAGACGGCGGCGCCGAAGAAGGGGCCCCGGGCGAGGACGATGACGGCGGCCGCGGTACCCGCCCCCAGTAGCCCGGCTGAGCGCAGCGCCACGGCGAGCGAGAACAGGATCCCGGCGACCAGGGCCAGGCTCAGGGACGCGAGCAGGACACGGCGCCGCCCCCAGGCCACGGAGCGCCGCCCCCAGAACTGGGACAGGAGCGTGACGGACAGGGCAGCGGCAGACACCGCCAGGCCGACGACCCACTCGGCCAGCCCCAGGGCGCGCGCCAGGGGTGCGATCGACGCGTTGAGCATGTTCTGAGCCACGTAGACGAACAGGCACGCTGTGAGCAGCGCCCGGAGCGTGGGGTTGGAGGCCACAGGGGAGGGGCCAGCGCCTGGGTCGGAGGGAGAGGGGAGGGGCACCGCAGCACCTTACCGGCGCCGGTAGTGCTCCACACGCCAGCGCGCGTCTCCGGAGACGGGGCGCCACGTCCCCTCCGGGTCGCTGTGCTCAGGGTCCGGTGCCCACGCACCGGGCTCGAGGTGCGGCGCGCTCACCGGGCGGCTGAGCGCCACGCCACGGCGGGCCGCCGCACTGACGGCGTCGATGTCGATGACCGACACGAGGATCTCGTCGAGCACGCCGTCCTCCAGGGCCTGCTGGTACACGGAGCCGCCACCGATGACCCACACCCGGGGCAGCGCGCGGTAGGCGCCCTCGCGCGGGTCCTCGCCCAGGTCTGCGGCGAGCTCGCGCGCGTGGCGCAGCCCATCGGCCAGTGTCGGGGCGACACGTGCGACGGCGTCGTCGGCCCAGGCCTGCTGCCGCGTGAGCACGACGCTCAGGCGACCCGGCAGCGCCGTGCCCAGGGACTGCCAGGTCGTGCGTCCCACGATGACGACGCCGCCCGTGGTGGCCGCCCTGAAGTGACGGAAGTCGGTGGGCACGCGCCACAGCATGTGCCCGTCGGCGCCGATGACGCCATGGAGGTCCTGCGCCCAGATGGCCCCGACCCGGCACGGCGCCTGAACGTCAGGGGACACGCTCATACAGCGACCGGCGCCTTGATCGCCGGGTGGTGGCGGTAGCCCTCGGAGGCGTCGATCCCCTCCATCGTGTAGGCGTCGATGGACTCCGCCCGTTCCAGGCGCAGCCTGGGGAAGGGATAGGCCTCGGGCACGCGCGAGAGCTGCTTGCGCACCTGCTCGACGTGGTTGTCGTAGACGTGGCAGTCGCCGCCGGTCCACACGAGCTCACCGGGATCCAGGTCCGCCTGCTGGGCGAGCATGTGGGTGAGCAGGGCGTAGGAGGCGATGTTGAACGGGACTCCGAGGAAGAGGTCGGCGCTGCGCTGGTAGACCTGCAGGCTCAGGCGCCCGTCAGCGACGTAGCACTGGAAGAGGGCGTGGCAGGGGGCCAGGGCCATGCGGTCGAGGTCGGAGACGTTCCACGCCGAGACGAGCATGCGTCGCGAGTCCGGGTCGCTGCGCAGGGTGTGGAGCACGGAGGCGACCTGGTCGACGACGGCGCCGTCACGCACCGGCCAGGAGCGCCACTGCGAGCCGTAGACGGGGCCGAGCTCGCCGTCGGCGTCGGCCCACTCGTCCCAGATCGTGATGCCCCGTTCCCGTAGCCAGCGCACGTTGGTCGAGCCCCGCAGGAACCACAGCAGCTCGCCCTTGACGGCCTTCATGGCGACGAACTTCGTCGTGACACGGGGGAACCCTGCGCTCAGGTCGTAGCGCAGCTGGCGGGCGAAGAGGGAACGGGTGCCCGTCCCGGTGCGGTCGCCCTTGGCGGTGCCGTGCAGGAGCACCTCGGCGAGCAGCTCCTCGTAGGTGACGTCCACTCCCTGGGGGACGGACAGGCCCATCTCGGTCAGGCAGGGGTAAGGGTGCGCGGTCACGGCGGTGCTCCCGTCAGGCCTCGATGACCTCGTGGATGACGATCTCCTCGGGCGCGGGGCCGAGGGCCGCGCGGGTGCCTTCGATGATCTGGTTGGCCAGGGCACGACCGCCGCTCCAGCCGATGGCCGCACCGATTCCGAAGGGGATGAGACGCCCGAGGGCGAGCGCCCCACCCCTGACGGCGGTGCGCTTGGCCAGGCGCTTGACCAGCTGGGCGTTGATCGAGCGCACCGTCGGCAGCGGCATCTGGGCGAGGGCCTGCGCCGCCCAGTAGAGGGTCGACAGCCCCAGCGATCCCTGGATGGCCTCGGAACCGTCACGCCCCATGAGCGCGGACAGGACCAGGGTGCGCCGCCGCTCGGGGGTGACGACGCGCAGCCCCTGCAGCTCGGCGACGGTGAGGACGTACTTGACGGCGCTGGCGAGGAAGACGGTCGTCTGTCCCACGGTGAGTGCCGCGGCCGTGCCCGTGCCGACTGCCGGGAGCGCAGCGCTGGCGCCGACGGCGGCCGAGGTGAGTCCCGACTCCGTACGGAACCGCTCCGCCGCGAGCTCGACGAGCTCGGCGGTGTCCGCACCGGGGCGGTCGCGCCTCATCCGAGCGACGTTCTCCTCGATGCTGCGCGCGGGGATCGCGATGGCCTTGTCGAGGGCGTGCTCCAGCTTCGTGGCTCGGGTCTCGTTCATCCTTACTCCTGGTCGTCGAGCAGGTGCAGGCGTAGGTCGGCGCCCTTCTCCAGCGTGTGTCCCACGGTGCAGCCGCGCTCGATGGCGCCCTCGACCCGCTTGGTGAGCGTGGCCAGCTGCTCGGGGGTGAGACCGGACAGGTCGGTGACGATCTGGACGTCCATGTCGGAGTAGCGTTCCTCCTCGTCGTTCTTGAGGGTCGCGCAGATGACGTTGGCCTCGAAGTCCTCGCCGAGGGCCTTGGCCAGGCGGTGGTCCGCGGAGAGCGTGTTGCAGGTCGCCAGGGCGATCTTGAGCAGCTCGCCGGGGGAGAACTCGCCCGGGCCCATGCCCACGCGCACCTCGGCGCCACGGGCGTTGCGCCCAAGGTACTGGCGGGTGCCCGTGCGCTCCGCCCAGATGGAGTTGGTCTCGGTGGGGGTGATGATGCCGTCCTCAGTCATGGGGTGATCGTGTCACGAGCCAGCGACACGAGGCCAGGCGGGTCCAGCCGGGTGCGGGGCCGGCACGCACGGCGGAACGGCGTCGCCTCCCCGGTGCCACGCCACGGGACTCGGGCGTGTGACAGATAGCACCGTGCCAGCTCAGTGGACGGTGCCGGCTCAGTGGCTGGCGAGCCACGCCTCGGCGCGGCGCCGCTCGTCGGCGACGACCGCCTCGACGTAGCCAAGGGCCTTGTCCTCCAGGGCCCGTCCCACGAAGGGAACGCTCACGTCCAGGCTCAGGTCGAGCGCGACGACGGTGCCGGCGTCGTTGGCGCGCATCGTGCTCCTGGCTACCGCGCGCACCGGGGCACCGCTGACGTCGACCTTGACGCCTCCGTCACGACGGTCCTGAGCCCCCGCAGGCCCCCAGGACTCGGTCACGCGAAACGACAGCGGCGTGCGCACGAGGCGGCGGGCGGCCGGAGGGACCCGGTCGGCCGGGACGGTGCCCGACACGGTGGCGGTGAACCCGCCGTCGCGCTCGCGGACGTCGACGCTCACGCCCTCCAGACCCAGTGCGGCCACCCGTCCGCGCTGGAAACCGGGGTCGGCGAGCATCGTCGCGACGGCGTCGGGAGCGGCGGGGTAGGTGATCGACACGGTCTTTCTCATACGGTGATCCTGCCACGCATCAGTACGATCAGGGCGTGCCCTCCTCCCCGACCTCCTCGCACCGCGTCCTGTCCCTGCTGCCGGACGCGGACCGCGACTGGATCCACCAGCTCATTGCCGACTGGCAGGTCATCGCCGACATGTCGGTGTCCGACCTCGTCCTGTGGGTGCGTTCCGAGACGGGCCGCTTCGTGGCCGTCGCTCACCAGCGTCCCTCGACCGGCTCGACCGTCCACCTCGAGGAGGTCATCGGGCACCGCATGCCGGCCTCCCGTGAGGTCATGGCCATCGAGGCCTTCGCCTCCGGCGAGACGATGATCGCCATGACCCCCCAGTGGACGGGTTCCTTCGCCGTGCGCGAGGAGTACGTCCCGGTCATGCGCGCGGGGTCGGCCATCGCGGTCATGACGCGTGAGACCGCGGTGGGTCTCATGCGCGGGGGGCGTCATATGGACACCTTCCTCAGCGAGATGGCGGACCGGCTGTGCCAGATGGTCGCCGAGGGCGCCTTCCCGATCCGGGGCGCGGGCACGGTCATGCGCCACGGGACCCCGCGCGTGGCGGACGGCGTCGTGGGGCTCGACACCGACGGCGTCGTGCTCTTCGCCACCCCGAACGCGCACTCCTGCCTCAGGCACCTGGGCATCGTCTCCGAGCTCGACGGCGTCCAGCTCGTCGAGGCCATCACCTCGATCATCCCGGAGAGGACCCCGGTCGACGAGGCGATGGCGGTCGTGCTCATGGGACGCCAGGCCTGGCTCACCGAGGTCGAGGTCGGGGGCGTCTTCCTGGCCATCCGCTCGATCCCGTTGACGGACGCGGGCCAGCGGGCCGGCGCGGTCCTGCTCGTGCGGGACGTGACCGAGATCCGACGGCGTGAGCAGGTGCTGCTCAACAAGGACGCGACGATCCGCGAGGTGCACCACCGGGTGAAGAACAACCTCCAGACGGTCTCGGCGCTGCTGCGCATGCAGGCCCGGCGGGCGACGAACGACGAGACCCGTGAGGCCCTGGCGGAGGCCGAACG
>ERZ772827.1121-NODE-1121-length-13838-cov-3.029021_pt1 | contig 13838 bp, 8 predicted proteins | sample MGYA00580850_ERZ772827 | MGnify/ENA primary metagenome ERZ772827 (study PRJEB29015, sample SAMEA2737950) | human oral metagenome | biome: human oral; feature: human-associated habitat; material: dental | place: China | collected 2145 ...
TCTTTCCAAATCTCTTTCAAGCCTATATGGGATAACCTCCGATCCTGTTATCATACCACCTAAGTATTCAGCATTATCCTTTATGGTGATAGTCTTTAGTCCACCGCCCATATCGTCAAATCTTGTTATGGTAAAGTCTTTATCTTTATAATGGACTTCATCTCCTACAATGAGTTTCGGTCTATCAAAACTTATCTTTTCCAAAAGCTCTTTATCATCAGCAAAGCTTACGATTGGCATTTGACGGTTGCCTTGTCTTACAGGATCAAGCCACAAATCATTTTTGCCTATAATTTCGCTCTTACTTACCTCGTGAATGGTATAGGCTTCATTTTTCATATAGACCGTTCTTCCAGACGATAAATCCAATTTAGACTCTGTAGCAGCTTCTTCCTTTTCCTCGCTTAGATAGTCAAAAATATTTCCTTGAACGGCTTCTTGATTTTCTAATTGAGTCTCGCTTTCTACTGCGTAATCATTTATCTTAAAGGCTTCATATTTGCCGCTATCTATCAGCTTATCTACCTTTTGACTTTCCTCGAAACTTACTCCACGATTAAGAGCGTATTCTTTCCCCTCAACAATAACTTTTCTTCCCGTATCTTCAAGACTAATAGCAAATCCGTCTTTTTTACTTGCAAGGATAAATTCATTTCCGACTTTGATTGCCACTTTCTCAAATTCATTATCTAAAGCTATTTCTTTAAGACTGTCCACAAACTCGCTCATCGTTACAAAACCTATATTTTCCTTGAAGCTTTCAATCTGCTCTATGCTCACCTCATCATTTACAAGATAGCCTTTAAGCACATTGAATTTTGCAATATCAATATCAAGGTTTTTGAGATACTGTATCTTCTCTGCTGTAACTTTTGTCTCTCCTTTGTTCCAGTCGTCAATCAGCCATTTTAACTGCTCCATTTTCCAAACAGGAAGTTTTGGCTCAGCAATTTCAGTGATTTCATTGCCATAAAAATCATATTCTTTAATGGCACTTAAAATCTCATCTAACTGCTCGTCATTAAAATCGTGGATAGAAATATTTGTGCCTTTAAGAGCTTCTTCAAGCTTACTTGTTGCAAGTCTGCTTACGGCTTCTTCTCTTGTAACCTCATATTCTTCCATAATAGAGCTGACTTCTTCGGCAAAGTTAGGGTTTAATTCTTCCGCGTATTCGTCCGGTAATTCCTTATCTACTGCTTTATAAACTCTTTCATCTTCAAAACTCAGCTCACCATTAAAGACCATCTGAAGCTCTTCTTCGCTCATCTGCTTTTTAAGCTCTTTGTCTTTAAGTTCCCTAAATGTTTTCGGGAAATCTTCTAAGATAAGTCTTTGTGCATTTAACTCCTTTAGCTCCTCAAGATTGAAATATCCCCATTCAGGTTCAAGACCAAGTACAAGTCCAAAGGCATCGCCACTTTCTCTGTCATACTCCGTCATATACCAGGTCCAATTACTTCTAAAGGGAATGATATATGCAGCGTGTACTTCCTTATCGGCAAGGGAAATACTTTCCTGCTCATAGAGCTTCGGCACTCTTTCAAGCATTTCATCAGTAATCAGCACATCGGGATTATCCTTAGAATAGAAAAAGGAAGCATTTTCAGCTCCCTCTTGTATCTTTCTTATGCTGTTTTCTTCTACGCTTCGACTACTTCTTTGATTGTTATTTCTTTCAAGGCTGAAATCATCGCCTGATACTTCGGATCTTCCTCGCTTACTATATTCTGTGCTTTCAAGAGTTTCGGCTTCTCGTCCCTCATAAAGTTGATTGCTCTTTTCTGAATTTCCATTAAGTGAGATACCAGCTTCTTCTCTTTGTAAAGGTCGATTAGCATCTGATAGTTCTCCTCGTCCTTGCTCTCTGAAAGATACTCCAGTCTCAACACTGCGTAAGTCGGATTCGGAAATTCCTCCATAAAGCTCTTCTCTTCTTCCAGGCTGCTTAGGGTCTTCTCCTTGATGATTGTTACTATCTCGTCCGTATTCTCCACTCCCGAAAATTCGGTTTCTTTGCTCATAATTTCTTTCGTCATCTGATCGAATAACATTATCATTTCCTCCTAATTCATTTACTTTATTTTCATTATAATCGGCACTAAGGTTCTTTGTCAGGTCTCTATTTTTAGAAAAATTTCTTGTTCTGCTTCTTGTCTCTTCGATGATTTGGCTACAAGCATTTGAAATACAAGTGCCGACACTCATTAAAGATATGCTATCGATGGATTTAAAATTTTCTCTTAAATTATCCATCGGAAACGGATAATCAATTTGAAATCTGTTTGAAACGGCATAAGCTACCGAGTTTCTCATAAAGTTTGCAAATGAGTTTCTGTCTTCATCTGCAATTCTTAAATTGTTTGCAAGCTCGTAAATACTCTCATCAGCGTATATTCGGCTTAAAGTATAAAGATTTTCAGTTAAGCTATCACTTGCCTCATATCCTTGCAAATCAATCATGTCTCTTAAAGCTTCTCCGTCATTTTCTTTATCAAAAGACCATAACTTAACTTCATTGACATTCCTGTCTATTGAAGTTGTCTGGCTGACATCGAAGATATATCCGACCTTTTGAAATGCGTTACTGTCATTTAGGATTGGTATGCCCTTTTGCCCTCTCATAACAGTACGGTTAAATCGTTCTCGCCATAAATCAAAGCTTGTGCAAGCTGTGGCATTCGGATTTTTATCATAGATACTTAGCTGACTTAAAAAGTCGTATTTCTGATTGTTTCCGACAACCTTTAAGAGTTTCAGATATTCGCTTTCGCTATCTAAAACATCTCTTTTTACAAGCTCCATAATATTGTAAAAATCGTTCGTTCTCATTCTTACCTCCTGTATATTTCATTCAAAATCGCTTCAAGCACATTTACCACGATGCTGTTGCCGGATTGCTTATAAAGAATAGATGATGTTTTGCCCGGTCTTTTCGGATAAATAGCTCTTATCTTATCAAAATCTTCATCATCAAAGCCCATAAGTCTTAAACACTCCCTTTCCGTAAGATACCTGTACTTGCCATTTCCTATATCTACAAGTCCTGAGTTTGGCACTCTGACTTGCTTTGTGGAAATAGTATAGGCGAACTTATCTATGATTTTTAAGCGGCCTTTGAAGTTCTTATTTTTAGGATTGCCCGACAAGTATCTGAGCATTGACTTCTGCCTTACTTCATAAAGGTCTGAAACACCTTTTTCGAGGAAATCATCAATGCTTCTTGTTTCTGCTTTTTTAAGAGTTTCAAAATCAAAATCATTCTGTCCGAGTATGCTCACAACAAAAATACGCTTTCTATTTTGCGGAATACCGAAATCCATAGCGTTTAATATCTTGTATTTGCTCTCATATCCGAGCCTTTCCATTTCTTTTAGGTAATGAAAAAAGGAAGCTCTCATATTCTTATCGAGAACTCCCTTTACATTTTCCCAAAGGACAACCTTGGGCTTTTCTTTCATTTCTTCAATTATTCGTATCGTTTCAAATAACAGGCTGCTCCTTGTTCCACTTCCTTTTTCTCCGCCTTTTTTAAGTCCGCTACGGCTAAAATCCTGACAAGGACTGCCGTGCATTACAAAGTCTATTCTTTCATCCGGTGAATGATACTTTACTATATCCTGTGGCTTAAAATCTTCTCCATAGAGTGCGTTATAGCTTTTAACACAGTTCTTATCGACTTCCACATAATCAACTATCCTATGTGAGATTTTTTGCCTTATAAATGCCTTTCTTATAGCACCGATGCCACCGAAAAGCTCCAACACATTTATCTCTTCTATCGTAATCACCTCCAATAAAATAAGGGAACAAGATAATCTCTCATTCCCTTAAAACTTACTTTCTGTATTTTTCTATTGTCTTTTTAATCTCAGCTTCAATTTCTTTTAGAAACTTGTCCTTACTTGCCTTTCCCTGTGCAATATCCGATAGCTTCATTTCCCACTCAGCCGTTGTCTTAGCGGACTTAAAGGCATCCTCAACAATAGTTACAAGGCTAATTCCTTTATGTGTGGCAACAAGATTTTTCTTATCTCTTTCTATAAATCCCTTAAAGATTAAGTTTTCAATAATCCCTGCTCTTGTTGCCGGAGTGCCAAGTCCTTTTCTTTCCACTTCTACACCTTTTTCTAAGGCATCATTTCCTGCAATCTCCATAGACTTTAATAGCGTATCTTCAGTAAAGTGTTTCGGAGATTGGGTAAATTTTTCTTTAATCTCTTTATTTTCAATTCTTAAGACATCGCCAATGCTTACATCAGGAAGTTCCATATCCTCATCTTTTTTCGACTTATAATCTTTAAGGTATTTTGTAAAGCCCTCGTCTACAATAACTTTTCCTGAACTTGTAAATTCAAAGCCGTCAAATTCAGCTACAATCTTCGTTGTATTCTCGATTAACGGATAGCCTACACTTGCGTGAAGCTTATTAGAAATAAGCCTATATACCCTTGCTTCACTCTCAGGAATGCTCGATAAATCTTCAGTCATTGAGCTTACTGTCGGAATAATCGCATGATGATCCGTAACCTTTTTAGAGTTAAACACCGTCTTGATACGCCCTGTGTCAAAGTCATTTTTACCTAAGATGTTATTGACGGTACTTGTAATCATATCTTCAGTAAGGCATCTGCTGTCTGTTCTTGGATAGGTAATCAGCTTCTTTTCATAAAGGCTTTGCGCATAATCAAGTGTCTGCTTGGCACTATATCCAAAATATTTGTTGCACTCCCTTTGAAGTGTTGTTAGGTCAAAAGGTAAATCAGGCTTTGTAATCTTTTCTTTTTGAATGACATCCATGATTTCTATTTCTTCTCCGATAAGATTTTGAAGTTGCTCCGCAATATCAAAGTTATCAATTCTGTCAGTCGAAAGTGTAAAGCCATTTGTAGATAGTTCCACTGTATAATATTTTTCTTTCTTGAAATTAGTTATCTCATCATCTCTTTTTACAATCATGGCAAGGGTCGGTGTTTGAACTCTTCCGACACTGTAATTTTGCTTGTATAGGCAAGAATAAAGCCTACTGATATTCATTCCAACAAGCCAGTCTGCAATGGCTCTTGACTGTGCCGATTCAAAAAGATTGTCATAGTCCTTTCCATCTTTTAGATTATCAAATCCCTCTTTAATGGCACTGTCTTCCATAGATGAAATCCATAGACGCTGCATTTTCTTTTTGCATTTAGCTTCGTTATATACCAACCTAAAAATGCTTTCTCCTTCACGACCTGCATCGCAAGCATTGATAACCGTATCAACCTCTTTGTCGTTCATCAGCTTTTTAAGAATAGCAAACTGTTTCTTAGTTGCCTTTGCCGCCTCATACTTGTATTCGCTTGGAATAATCGGTAAATCAGCCGTATTCCACTTCGCATACTTTTCATCATAGCGGTCTGGATTTGCCATCTGAATTAAGTGTCCGACACACCATGATACTTTATAGCCGTTTCCCTCATAATATCCGTCTTTTTTATTTTTCGCTCCGATAACCTTGGCGATAGATATAGCAACACTCGGTTTTTCCGCTATCACAAGTTTATGTTCCATGTATATTTTTCCTCCTGTTTCAATAAAAAAGAGCGAAAGATTTTACTCTCTCGCCCTGCACTTTGCACCAAATATTGTATTATTTTTGGTGCATTATTTAATTTTGTGAATTTCTTTTTCCAGTTCGAGCACTGAATTCATCAGCTCTTCAAAACTCGGATACTCGCCAAAGAACATCTCAGTCATATTTTTATAATCTTCTTTAATTTCCTGTAGGCGATACTCATCAGGCATAAGTCTGATTGTTTCAGTTGTAGCTTCTTCATATTTTGCCCATTTCCTCGGATAGAATTTCTGCTTAAACTGAACAACTTTTTCAAGAAGCTCAGAGCTCTTAAATGCTCTGTCTTTATATGTCGAATTTGCTATGCAAACTAAATCATAATAGTGTCTTGCATATCTTTTAGGTATTGCAAGCTCTTCAGGTCTATTTGCTTCATGATGAAGGATAGTCGCTTTCTCCCAGAATGTTCTTTCAGGAAGAACGGTTCTAACTTCTATAAAATCCCCGTCAAAGAGCATAGGATATATTTTTTGTATATCAGGCACAATATGAACTGCTTCCGATGGTGTCCATGCTGCCAGTGTTCCAATCTCAAGCCTTACTGCTTGTGTTACATACGAAGACTTGAATGCTTTCGGGTATTCAAACAGAACTGTCTGCGGATCGCTTTCATCTATTCTTATATGAAACTCCTCATTAAGCATATCTCTAAAATCACTTTCTAACTGAGGAACAAATTCATTTTTTAGAAAGTCTTCCGTCTTTTGATTGGACTCTTTATTAAATTTATCTTGCTTTGTGTTGGAGCGTTCTTGCCACGGTTCATCAAAGCTATATCCGATTACTCTCCAATCAAGGATTAAATCAATATCTTCGGAAAATCTTTGAATTAAATTGAAGCATTTTGAAAGACTTGTGCCACCCTTAAAGGTAAAAGCCTCTTTCCACTTACACTTAGAGAAAAGATAATTAAGAACAAAGCATACCCAATAATCTTTTTCAAGAATTACCTCATTTACACCGATTTTCAAGGAAGCATTTTTGATAACTTGCTCCAATTCATTTTTTGACATCTTTTTGTATTCAAACATTTCTACACCTCTGAAATTTTCTTAATAACGCTATATACCCAGGCACTTGTGGTTTTACTATCCGCAAGCAATTCCGACTTTTCTTTTTCGGATAATTTTTCTCGTAGATAATCAATCTGCTTTGAAGTGATTTTATCTTTCCCGATTGCCTTAATAGATTGTATCACCATTGAAGTCAAGGTTGACATTTTAGAAATTTCTCCATTATTTCTACGCTTAAATTCGATCGTTGCATTACCGAAACTGAAACTGGCATATCTTCCGTCTGATATATATGTCCACTTTGCCGGTACTTGCGTAGATAAACCTAATAAATTAAGAGCCGTATTGCCCGATGGAGCAATCGTCCAATTATATTTTCTGGCAATGGCATTAGCAACTTCATTCACGGACGGTGCTTCATACTCTCCGATTAGTTCTATATATTTCGGCTTATAGTAGATGCCTTTCATAATGCGAATAATCTCTTTATCTTCTACCAAACGATTTAATGTACTGCGAACCGTTTCATATCCTGCAATATCAAAAAAATCATTGGCGATGAAAACCTGATTGGACTCAAAACTTTCTATCCTGTCCAGTATTTTCTGCTTATAATTCATCTGCTATGCCACCTCCTTTGCACCAAATATTATATAATATTTGGTGCAAATAGTCAATGGCAGCAAATCTCACAACACTTTATACATTAAATATCTTCTGTTTCAGAAGCTTCACTGTCCTCATACTCTTCAGCTTCTGAGAAAAAATCGTCATCTTCTTCAAGATTTTCAAGTTCCTCTTTCTTCTTTATAACCTTGAAATAATATCCACCGCCTAAAGCACCTGCTACTACGAGAGCCAAAAGAATAGATGTGCCTAAATCACTCTTTTCTTCTTTTTTCTCAGGCTTTACTTCTTCCTTTACAGACTCCTCTTTGGTAATCTCCTGTTTTGGAGTTTCTTTCTTTTCAACCATATTTAGAAGATCATCTTCAGATACTTCCGTTAAAAGCATGACATTCTCACTATCCTCATCGTGGTTGATTATTAAATGAAAGGTCTTACCATTTTTAGTTTGAAAGGTAATGAACTGCCTTGCATCGGCTGAATACATATCAATTTCCTTTTCATCTCCATTATGAATTGGATAGTCCTTATTTGCATTATCCTTATTTTCTGTAACAGTTCCTCTTGCTTTTGATGGAGCGGAAACCACTCCCTTATTGGTATTTACAGTCTTGTTTGTACTATCCATAGATGAGTCCTGACTGTTGTTATTAGCAGGAGCCTTTGGTGTCAACTTATTAGGATAGCGAACTTCCTTTGCTTCCGTTTTTCCTGTATTTTTTGTAGTATTCCCTGAGTTTACTGCATCAGATGAACCTTTACCGGTACTACTTACAGAAGTCTGTGGTGTTTGAGGAGAAATACCTGAACTTGTCTTAATTCCTGAAATCGGACTAATCGGTGTAACTGACTGCGATGTTACAGGAGCTTTATTGGTTTCAATAGCCTTTTTCTCAAGCTCTTTCACCTTATCAGTCAGCTTATCCATCTCCTTTTTCATATCTTCTGATAAGTCCTTATTTCCCTTATCCTTTTTTGCTTTCTCTTTAAGGCTGTCAATCTCATCTTCAAGGTCTTTGATTTTTTCTTTCTGCTTATCGCTTAACTTATCTTTATCCTTGATTTCGCCATTTAATTTATCAAGTTTATCCTGAAGCTCCTTAGCCTCTTTTTCCATCTTGGAAATATCCTCTTTAGAAAGCTCCGTCTGTGTGCCTTTATCTTCAGTCTTTGGAGTTTCTGTTTGCGTACTTTCATCCTGCTTTGGCTTTTCTTCCTCCGTCTGCGTTTCTTTATTCTTAAGCTCTACCTTTGCTACCTTACGGATAATTTCATCATTTCCATCGCCCTTTACTTCATAAAATAGAAACTCATCAATGAATTTCATATCATCGGGGAGTATCGGAAGATCTCCGCTATCAAGAAGCTGTCCTTTTTCAGCCTTAATCTTTTCTTCCTTAAAGACCTTTTCATCTTCAAAGATGTATTTTACATTAACTTCCACTTCCGTTTGAACGGCTTCATTTTTTGTAGGAACTTCTGTCTTTTGCTCCTTGGCATAAACAACTGTCCAAAGACCTAAAATGCAGCTAATACTTACAATCACTGCAAGTGCTTCCGTCCAAAACTTCTTATTCTTTTTCAAACTGGTTTTCATTTGTCTTCTCCTTTTTCATTTCAGCTTTTTGTTTATTTACCTTTGCCATCAAATCACCGATTGTGATGTTGTTCTTTCTACAAATCGCTACGATTTCCTCATTTTCAAGTTCTTCCTCACGAATGAATAAAGGCTCCAATTGTTCATCAATCAGAGCCTTCTTTGCTTTCAACTTTTGTATTTTGTTTTTTACGATGTATAGTTCTTTTCCCACATTTTCACCTTCCTTTCTAATGCCCTTTTACATTCGGCGGAAAACCGTATCCGACAGGATGATGCTTACAAAAAGTCGCTATCCAATCATCTAAAGTAGTTACTCTTATATGACCGATATTATCAATTACCTTTCCGTCTCCGATATAAATACCTACATGACCATAGGTAAGCCCTGCCGTGCTTCCGCTACTACTGCTTTCCACTGCAACAAGCATTCCAACTTTTAGTTTTGACCTGTCTGATGTAAAGGTATAGTTTCGATACATATCATTAGCGTTTCCTCCGATATATCCAAGCCCTGCGTTCTGATAGACCTGTGATACCCACATGGCACACCAGCCGGGACCAGGCGATGGAGTAATAAAGGCGGCATCTACAATTTTCTTTTGCACCTCGCTTGAAGCTTCGTATTCAGCACCATTACCTACACCTCCAAGAGAATTTATCAGGTCGGTATTACCGAAGATTTCCGCCATATTTCCTTGAGCAAGGAATAAGGCTTCATAGTGTTTCAGATTGTCGGGATACTCAGCAAAGACTTCCCTTATAATGCTGTCCATCTCTTTTTTATCGAGGGTTACAATAAGTTTTTTATACTCATAAGGCTCTTCATGACTTTCGGTATACTCATTTCCATCTTCATCGGTATAAGTTTCCGTAACTGTCCTATATCTGATTTCAATCTCTTCATCATAGGAGAGCTTATACATATCATTAAAAAGCTCGTCCAAAATTCCTCGAACTTCCGAGATGTTTTTCACTTCCCCAAACCTTGCCGTGATATACGATAAAAGCTCATGGACATTGTGTCCGATAAAGCCGTTCTGATTGACGATGTATTCGTCATATCCGGGATAATCACTTTCGATATTTTCGATTTTGTCGTACAAATCATTTTCAAGACCTGAGAAATACTGATTTATCCCTTTTAGCTGTTCCTCACTTGACAAATAAGAAGTCGTTAAAACGCTGCTTGTAGAGTTCACAACTCCCGACATTGCTCCGCCTGAAAACTGAATGACGAATGTTCCAAGAAAAATAATCCCAATCAGAATAAGCAAGACACCCTTCGCCTTTTTAACAATCAGCTCCTTAGAGCCTTTCAGCGTATCAATCACGCCTTTTTTAATTCTGTCTCTGATTCTTGTCTGATTGTTGCCGTTTATGGCAGCTTTCATCTGCTTTCTCTTTTGGAATTTCTTATATGCCGAAGTCTTTTTATATTCATCATTCTTTTTAAGTTCCTCTTTGGCTTCCCGAAATTCAAGCTTTGACTTTTTCTTTCGTACACGAAGGCTCTTTTCGGATAAGTCGTAGGACTTTTTCATTCGCCTTTTATCCGAATAATTCTTAATTCCGTGAATAAGCTTAGATGATGTATCAAGACCTTTTTCGGCAGCTTCTACACCCTTATTTTCATCGCTTCCTGTAGATAAATAGCGACTTGCCATATCACTTGCCCTTGCAACGGATATAGCACTTGCTCCAAGCAAAGTTTCTTTATTATGGCGGTTATAGAGTCTATTTTTCTTTGCTCTATCTTCTGCGACCTTTTTACCGCTTGAAACCTTGGTGCTTTCTTCCGTCTTTGAAATGGTATCCTTTATGGTTTTGTCTTCTGCTCCTTTTCTTGTAAAAATATCATCAGAATAATTCTTGCGTTTAATCGCTTTCTTCTGCATTTCATGAAGCTTAGACTTCTTATTTGATAAAGGCTCATAGGATATTTCACTATCTCTAAAGTCGGTATCGTATCTGTCTGCTACGCCATCTCCGTCCTGGTCTTTGGCAAGCGGATCGTAAATACGATTTTCTTTGGCTTCCGTTTGATAATCCGATGTTGCCGATACTTTTTCACTGCCGGTTTCAGATTTTGCTTCAGCATTTTTAAGATTTCGCTTAATGGCGTTTTTGCTTTTATTACTTAGGCTTGTATCAGAGGCTTCAGTAATTCTCTTACTTTCCTTTTCATGAAGCTTCTCGTCAAATCTGTTCTCATCTTTAGTTAACTTATTCCTATAATCATCCCCAACCTTTCGTTTACTGCCCGAAGCATCAATCAGACCGTCATTTCCGTTAACGCTCGCTTCTTCTTTTGCTTTTATCCTTTCATTCAAATCTCGCTTTCTTTTTTTGCTCATAGACACTACCTCATTTCTTCAGGCTTCGTTGTCATCTTCTGATAGAGGATTGTGTCTTTCGGGAAGTTGTCTACAAAGGGAACAATGGTATTTCCAAAGAAAATAAGCCCCTCGCCTGCTCTTGAATTGGTAACGAATTTCTCCTGGTCTTTTGAGATTTTAAGCTTTACTACAAGCCAATCTCTATCGCCGGTTGCCTGATTCAGCATCAGGATAAAATCCGTATTGTCAAAGATATTTTCAATCTCTTTACTGGCAAGAAGATCCTTTACATTCTGCGTAATTCCTGTCGGAATACCGCCCCATTTACGAAACCTCTTCCAGATTTCCACAGAATACTGCGAAGTCTGCTCATCTTTTAAAAGCAAGTGGAACTCATCAATGTAATACCTTGTGCTTTTGCCGGTATTTCTATTTCTTGAAACCTTGTTCCAGACCTGATCTTGAATAACAAGCATTCCTATCTTTTTAAGCTGCGTTCCAAGCTCCTTAATATCAAAGCAGATGAGCTGTTTGTCTAAGTCCACATTGGACTGATGATTAAAGACATTAAGAGAGCCTGATACATAGATTTCCATCTCCGTTGCAAGCTTTTTACCGACCTTTTCTTCCTGATTTTTGAGCATATCGTATAGGTCTTGTAAGATAGGCATATTTTGAGGACTCGGTTCGTTAAAATACTTTTCATAGATTTTCGGTAAGCACCTGTCAATAACAGACTTTTCTTCCGCCGTAAGACCGCTTCCCCCGACTACAAGCTCAAGCATAGACATAATAAAATTTGCCTTATCCTTGAGCGGTGCATCTCCATCTCCGTAGTTCATGTTTATATCAAGGGGATTAAGAAAGTCCTTACTCTTGGCACTGACTTTAATAACTTCGCCGTTAAACTGTTTAACGAGATTGCCGTACTCTCCCTCAGGATCACAGATAATAACATCATCGTCCGTTGTTAAAATGGCATTTGCCATTTCTCTTTTTGCTGCAAAAGATTTACCAGAACCCGGTGTTCCCAGTATCAAACCATTCGGATTCTTAAGCTTTTTTCTATCTGCCATAATAAGGTTATGACTTAGAGCGTTCAGCCCATAATAAAGGCTGTTACTTGAGTTAATGAAAAGCTCTTCTGTTGTAAATGGTAAAAATACAGCAGTAGATGATGAGGTAAGTCCTCTATCTATTTCCACTTTGTTTACTCCAAGCGGAAGCACGCTCACAAATCCCTGCTCTTGACTATGATCTAAGCGTTTCAGCTTGCAGTTATGCCTGCTTGCGATTGATGAAATCTGTGAAAGTGTCGAGTCAAGTTTTTGCACCGTCCTTGCAAAGTTCATAAAGACAATCGTAACGATAAACATACGCTCATCTCTTGTTTGTAAGTCCTTTAGAAGCAACTTGATATTATCGCCGTAAGTGATAAGGTCGCTTGGAAGTATATCCATATCATAGCCTGATCGAACCGCCTTTTTGTTCTCCTCGATTTTCATCTTGTCGATGTCGGTATTCTTCCTTTTAACCATCTTGATGGCTTCCGTCTGCTCAACCGCTTTGATATGAAAGGAAATATTGATGTTGTCATCTATATCTAAAAACTCTGCAAGCATTCTGTCCGAAAGCTCACTTGCAAGGATTTGAAGATGACTGACGGCTCCGATGAATTTACCGAACTTAAAGTATTTGCTTGGGATAAAGTTAAAGCTATCCGGTGTAATTACCGTCTTTGTGCTTTCCCTTGGCTTTAAGTCTTTGTAGGAAAAAGAAAAGAGCTTATCGGGATTTAATATATCGTGTAAGACTTTCAGTCTTTCTTCTCCCGTTAAGCCCTCGGCTCTAACTCCCATATTTTTTAGATTGGACAGAATATCAAGCTCCAGTCTTTCAAGCTTTACCGTAGCCTGTTCTAAATTATCCGCTTCTACCCCAAAAGTGATATATTTGGATTTTTTAAGTCCGTTATTACCCTTGGCAAGCTGACTTTTAAGCATTTCACGAAACTCAAGGCGAATATCGTCATATCCGTCATTTTTATCGGGAATTTGAATGGCAGCTTTCAGTTCATTATTTCTTCCAAGCTGATTGATATACGAAAACTCAATATCTACGCTCGGATCAAATGAATTTAAGACATTGGCAAACTGATTAAAGATAAGGTCTTTATCTTCCTCTAAGGCAAGCTGATAGTTTATGTCCTGAAAGGCAATGCACTTATTAAAATGCTTTTCGTCAAGCTGACAAATACCACTTTTTAGCATTCTAAGATACGGAATAGTGTCTTCAACCGTAAATCTTTTCGCTTCTTTTTTCAGGATAAGATCAAGAAAAGATTTATTTTTCTTTCCCTTTCCCGTCTTCTCGCTTCTTAGATTTTTCTTGTTTTGTGCTAAGATTTTTTGATTTTTTTCTAAGCTTATCTGCTGTATTTTTCTTTTCTTGTTCAAGGTAAACCTCCCTTCTCACTCTCTTCCCGGGCTGATAAAATTTGTGCAAGTAGATGTACTTAAAATATTTTTCAAATGTCAGTCCGTCCTTTTCAAACAGCGTTATAAAAAAGATTGGCAAGGTCGCTACAATCAGGAAAATAATCGCTATATCGTTCGGCACAAACTTTCTCATAAAAAGATAAGTAGGAA
>ERZ772827.1122-NODE-1122-length-13835-cov-3.525689_pt1 | contig 13835 bp, 12 predicted proteins | sample MGYA00580850_ERZ772827 | MGnify/ENA primary metagenome ERZ772827 (study PRJEB29015, sample SAMEA2737950) | human oral metagenome | biome: human oral; feature: human-associated habitat; material: dental | place: China | collected 2145 ...
AATTTAAATAAATGGATATCCTTTCAGGTTTTGATTTAAGACAATCACTCTCAGCTACAATGGTGCTCTTTACGGTAATAGATATTATTGGGTCTATTCCTATTATTGTGAGCTTAAAATCAAAATTTGGCAAGATAGATTCTGGTAAGGCATCTATTGTTGCGGGGTTAATATTGATTTCCTTTTTATTCATCGGTGAAAAGATTTTGAAATTCTTAGCGGTAGATGTTAATTCATTTGCCATTGCGGGAGCTTTCGTACTTTTTATTATTGCTGTGGAGATGATTTTGGGTATAGAAATCCAAAAGGGTGGGGAGTCTAATTCCGCATCTATCGTCCCGATTGCATTCCCTCTTGTAGCAGGAGCAGCATCGCTTACCACTACGCTTTCTCTCAAGGCTCAGTACCACGATATTAATATTATTATCGCTATTCTGATGAATGTTCTCATCGTCTATATCGTCTTAAAATCGGCGAATTGGATAGAGAATAAGCTGGGGGATGATACTCTTCAAGTGCTTAAAAAGGTATTTGGTATTATCCTGCTTGCGATTTCTATAAAGCTATTTACGGCTAATTTTGCGCATTTGTTAGAGAATTACATTCACTTTAATTAATCTGAAATGAAGATATTTTATAAGATATTCATCGTCTTGTTTATCCTGTTTATTGGGGCGAGTCTTTATGCGATTGACTATGAAATCGGCTTTTTTCACGAGGAGAATACAAGTCTTGTATTATCTTTGTCTGCGGGTATTGTAGGGCTGCTGCTTGTTTTTGTTTTAAATGCGTGGGGCTCTATCGGAAAGAAAAAATAATATATGCTAGATTGGATTAAAGCTGCTCGCCTTCGTACGCTTCCGCTTTCTCTTAGTGGGATTGTTATGGGGGCTTTTATTGCTAAATGGAGGCTTGGTTTGCAGGGAGCTGACTGGGACTGGAAGATTTTTGCTCTTGCAATCCTCGTTACGCTTTTGTACCAAGTGCTTTCTAATTTTGCTAATGACTATGGCGATGGTGTAAAGGGCACAGACACACACCGAACCCATACTGCTGAGAACAGAGCCGTAGCCTCTGGGAAGATTAGTCCTAAGCAGATGAAAAATGCAATGCTTCTCTTCTCCCTCCTCTCTCTGGTAGCTACTCTTGCTTTGCTCTATCTGGCTTTTTTTCTTGATTTTATCTACGAGTTTTTGATTTTTACAGGGCTTGGCTTAGCGTGTATCTTGGCTGCCATAGGCTATACTGTGGGCAAAAAACCTTATGGCTATATGGGGCTGGGAGATATTATGGTCTTTATTTTCTTTGGGCTGGTATCGGTTTGTGGGAGTTATTTCCTTTTTACGAAATCTTTTAGCTGGGATATTCTCCTTCCTGCTTCGGCTATCGGTCTGATGAGTACAGCAGTCTTAAATCTCAATAATATGAGGGATATGGAGAGCGATAAAATCTCAGGGAAAAATACACTTGCATTGAGGCTCGGCTTCCGTGGAGCGATGGTGTATCAAATGCTCCTGATGCAGCTTCCACTGGTTCTGATTCTCATATTCTTGGGGGTAAATCAATTCTTTCAGACGCAGAATTATTATGCTTTTATCGTAATGATTCTCTTCTTCCCACTGACCAAACTCAGGCGAAGTATCTTGCAGACCAAAAAACAGAAAGACCTTGACCCATTCCTGAAACAAGTTGGCATCATTACCCTTATGATGGCTGTACTTATGGCTTTTGGGCTTAATTTTTTTAATTAATTTTTTTCGTTCAGTCTTATGAATCTGAATCATCTTTATACCAATAAGCGAACGGGGCAAGATGTTCCCACTAAGGCATCGCGAACGGATTTCCAGAGGGATTATGACAGGATTATCTTTTCTTCCGCTTTCCGCAGGTTGCAGAATAAGACTCAGGTTTTTCCCCTACCAGGCAGTGTTTTCGTACATAACAGGCTTACGCATTCCTTAGAAGTTTCCTCTGTGGGGCGTAGCCTTGGCAGTTTGGTGGGCGAGTTTATTACTGAGCGTTTTAAAGATGAACTTACCGAAGATTCTAAAAATTTTTACCTTTATAATCTCTCCAATGTAGTGGCGTCGGCTTGCCTCTGCCACGATATTGGCAACCCCGCTTTTGGGCATTCTGGCGAAGATGCTATCGCCAGCTTTTTTGAGCGAAATGAGACACTTCTTAAAGATAAATTTAATGACAAGGAGTGGGCAGACCTTCTCAATTTTGAGGGGAATGCTAATGCCATCCGAGTGCTTACCCACCAGCAAACGGGTAAAGATGTAGGGGGTGCTCAGCTTACCCTTACCACTTTGGCAAGCATTGCAAAATACCCTTGCGAAGCGGTGGCAAAAGTGGAAGGCAAGCTTCACCGTAAGAAATTCGGCTTCTTCCAGAATGAGAAAGCTACTTTCCAACAGATTGCGGAGGAAACGAGTATGATGAAGGAGCAGCAGGAGCCATTAATCTACAAAAGACACCCTTTCGTATGGCTTGTAGAGGCGGCAGATGACATCTGCTATAATATTATCGATATGGAAGATGCACACAGGCTGGGCATTGTCTCTACGGCAGATTGTGAGGATTTATTCTTTGGGCTGGTGCAGTCCAGCGGTGTAGGGAGCGACATTAGCAGGATTCAGAAAAAGCTCTCCCAAATTACCAATGAAAACGAGAGAATCTCCTACCTCCGTGCAAAAGTTATCAATACTCTTATCAATAAAGCACTGAGCCTCTACCAAGAGAATTTTGAGGAAATCCTGAGCGGGAACCTTAATACCGCCCTTTTGGATATACATAAGGAGAGCAATCAGGCTCTGAAAGACATAGAGAAATTCTCAATCGAGAAAATCTACAATCATAAAGCGGTGGTAGAGATAGAAAATGCAGGATATAATGTAATGTATGAGCTCCTTAACCACTTTATTTTCCCAATTCTAAAGCCAAAAACTGAGCGAAAAGCCTACGATAAAAAAGCTCTGAAACTTATCCCTAAGCAATTCCTCTACGAAGGCAGCATCAATGGTAAGGAGTTCTCCGATTATCAAAAAGTACTTGGGGTGATAGACTTTGTATCGGGTATGACTGATAATTTCGCCACCGACCTCTATCGTAAAATCAAAGGAATAGACATTGGAATGACGATGTAGCTTCTGGCTTCTGTCTAAAAATCTCTACCTTTATTTCTTTCTTGAAAGAGGTCAATATAGTCTTTAAAGATGTAGAGTTTTCCTCTTGTCGCTCCTGTAATTTCAGTAAGAATACCTAAGGTTTCTAAATTTTCTATTAGTTTGTAAGCGGTTACGCTTGTTTTTTCAATAACGGCTGCTGCTGTGGTGGCATCTATAACAGGTTTTTCATACATATAGGTAAGCAGTTTCAGTGCATATGAACTTTTAGTTCCTAATATTTTTATTTTATCTTCTGTTGATTTTTGTAGTTGAAGAATATCATCAAAGGTTCTTATTCCTTTTTTTGAAGTTTCTATTACACCTGTGAGAAAGAATTTTAACCATTGTTTCAAGTCATTATGAGTTCTTACTCGCATTAGGTTATCGTAGTAGAGCATTCTGTTCTTTTCAAAGAAGTCAGATAGGTATAAAATAGGCTGTTCCAGAATGCCACAGCTCACTAAGTAGAGTGTAATTAATAATCTTCCTACTCTGCCATTACCATCTAAAAAGGGGTGGATGGTTTCGAATTGATAATGGATGATGGCTGTTTTTATTAGAATGGGGAGTTGATTAAATTCATCATTAGCAAATTTTTCCAAATCAGACATTAAGTCAGATAAGCTGGAAGTTGCTGGGGGGATGAATACAGCATCATTAAGCGTAGCACCTCCTATCCAGTTTTGACTGCTTCTGTATTCTCCAGGTAGTTTATGCTCGCCTCTTACTCCTTGTAATAGAATTTTATGGGTTTGCTTTATTAAACGAGAGGAAAAAGGAAAGGTGTGTAGGAGTTTTACTGCTTCTTTCATCGCAGAGATGTAGTTTTGTACTTCTTCCCAATCATCTCTTCGTTCTATTAATATTTCTTCTTTTTTTAAGAATGCCTCCTCTATATTGGTTTGAGTTCCCTCAATTTTAGAAGATTGCGTAGCCTCTTTTGTAATATGCATTTGTATAAACATATCAATATTAACATATTTAGAATACATATCTAAACGGCCGAGTTCAATATCTGCTTTACTTAATAGAGATATAATCTCCATATCATTAAGCAACCAATTACGGTTGATGAGCTCAGGTTGAAAACTTTTATAATATCCTTGATTGATATACTTCCCTGCTTTAAAATCTTGCATACTTTTTTTAGTTAAGATTTATGCAAAGATATAAATTAATAGATCTCCTTAATTAAATTTTTCGCCTAAAATTTAATTAAGGAGGTTTGTTAATTAAGTTTTTTATTAAAAATTAAAATAAGGGATGGGTTTAGTTAAGTTTTTGCCCAAAAATTAAAATAAGAAAAGCAGCCCCAATTTAAATAAACAACAAAAAGAGGAAAACAATCTCTCTCTCCTAATTGTCCCTCAGAAGTTCATTGAGGACTTTTGCGAGTCGGAGACCGCCGTTTCTTAGCTGTTCTTCAAGTAGAGGGGTGAATTTATATTGATATTCGTAGCCCAATTTACTACCTGCGGGAGTGGCAGCATAGAGTTTATTTGCTGCTTTGTGGGAGGCATATAGCCAGTCCATCAGCGTGCCAGATTGTATCGCTTTAATCTCTTCTTTATTTTTTGTATCCAATAGGGTGGCATATTCTGTATAGCTGTATTTTTGAGCGTCTATCAGCTTGCTATCCCAGAGTGAATGGAGGTTGGTTTTGCTTCCAAAGTAGGTGATTTCTATTTTGTTTCCTCCTAAATCTTCTGCTCTTCCTGTGTGCATAGGCTGTGAGAGGTCTCCCATTAGGTGGATGAGGAAGATAATTGCTGTTTTTCGTTCTTCTTTCGGTCGTTTTTTGTCTTTTATCGTTTCGGAGAGAGCTAAAATCTGGTTGTAGACATTGGGTTTGTTTTGCGCTTTTACTGCAGTTTTAAAGGCTGCAAAATCTGCCTGTGGTTCTACATTGATGTAATGCCAAACGAAGGTGTCTTTCCAAGTGTCTGTGGAGTCAGATTTTATAGCATCTGGCCAATTTGCCCAGTACGCCATTTTCTCTTTTCCGAAGAGTTTTCTCAGTTCTTTTTTAGATTTCTTTGTGAGGTGTCTCTCTGCGATTTCTGCGATTACCCTGTGCCCTGTAATGCCCCACGAAAATACATAGCTAGACATTAGCAACCCGATAAACATCAAGAGTTTTAGATTTATTTTTCCCATTGTTTCTAAATATTTAAAAAGCCTGCAAATATAGTGTATTTATTGACTAACCCCTTAGCAGAGGAAGCACACCTTGCAGGTGATGCAGCCACAGCGTGGCAGGCGATTATCACAAACTAACCACACACCGCCAGAATCCAAAAGCTAATAGCCAGCAGCCAATTGCCAGTTGCGAGAAGCTAATAAAAAACCTTACTTTTGCCCCCGAAAAAAATCACGATGCAAGACATTAGAAATATTGCGATTATCGCACATGTGGACCACGGTAAGACTACTTTGGTAGACAAAATCATTCACGCTACGAATATTTTCAGGGAAAATCAGGAGAGCGGAGAACTTATTATGGACAATAACGACCTCGAGAGAGAGCGAGGGATTACCATCCTGTCCAAGAACATTTCCGTCAATTACAAAAACACAAAGATTAATGTAATAGACACTCCTGGGCACGCTGACTTCGGTGGAGAGGTAGAGCGGGTACTCAAAATGGCAGATGGGGTTATCCTCCTCGTAGACGCCTTTGAGGGACCTATGCCTCAGACCCGTTTTGTGCTTCAAAAGGCACTTCAGCTCGGGCTGAAACCTATTGTAGTGATCAATAAAGTAGATAAGGAAAACTGCCGACCAGAGGAGGTTCACGATAAGGTTTTTGACCTCTTCTTTGCATTAGATGCCACTGAGGAGCAGCTCGATTTCCCAACCTATTATGGCTCATCTAAGCAAGGCTGGTTTAATACCAGTTTGGAACCGACCGATAGCATCCTCCCCATCCTCGATGGAGTACTGAAATATGTACCCGCACCGAAAGTAGAGGAGGGCAGCCTCCAAATGCAGATTACCTCTTTGGATTACTCCTCTTTCCTTGGGCGAATAGCCATTGGTAAAGTAGCCAGAGGCTCCGTAAAGGAGGGGCAGTGGATAGGTCTCGCTCAGGAGGGTGACCAGATTATCAAAGGCAAGGTAAAGGAGCTCTATGTATTCGAAGGGCTTGGCAAGAAGAAAGTTCAGGAGGTTTTCGCGGGAGATATCTGTGCTATTGTGGGCTTTGATAAGTTCCAGATTGGTGATACTTTCGTGGATTTAGAAAACCCCGAGCCACTCGACAGAATTGCTATAGATGAGCCTACGCTTAATATGACTTTCAGTATTAATAACTCACCATTTTTCGGTAAAGATGGCAAGTATGTAACTTCCAATCACCTGAAAGACCGCCTTGAAAAGGAGCTCGAGAAGAACCTTGCCCTCAAGGTGCAGCCTACCGATGATGCCAATACTTTCCTCGTATTCGGTAGGGGGATTCTCCACCTCTCCGTACTGATAGAAACGATGAGGAGAGAGGGCTATGAGATGACGATTGGCCAGCCACAAGTTATTCTAAGGGAAATCGATGGTGAGAAATGCGAGCCTTATGAAACAATGGTGGTAGATGTGCCAGAGGAATACTCCTCCCGAGTAATAGACCTCGCTACCCAGAGGAAGGGCGACCTCCTCGTTATGGAAACCAAAGGCGAGATGCAGCACTTGGAGTTTGATATCCCTTCCAGAGGGCTTATCGGTCTCCGCTCTCAGATGCTTACCGCTACGGCAGGAGAGGCGATTATGGCGCACCGCTTCAGTGAGTATAAACCCTTCAAAGGGGCTATCCCAAGCCGTATAAATGGGGTGCTTATTTCTAAAAATCAAGGCCAGTCCACCGCCTATTCCATAGAAAAACTTCAAGACAGGGGTCGTTTCTTTGTAGACCCAGGTGAGGAAGTCTATATGGGTATGATTGTAGGCGAGCAAAACAAGCCTGGCGACCTCGTAGTGAATATCGTAGAAGGAAAACAGCTCAATAATATGCGGGCGGCAGGGAAAGATAAGGACGGAAATATCGCTCCAAAAGTCCTGATGACCCTTGAAGAATGTATGGAATACATACAAGCCGATGAAGCCATAGAGGTAACTCCCAACTTCATCCGTATGCGCAAGAAACTCCTCTCCGAAGAGGACAGAAAACGCGCAGAGAGAGGTAGAATGTAACTTTTTTCATTATTAAATCTGAGATCCTTGTATGTAAAGCGCAAGGGTCTCTTTTATTTTTCACTTATCATAATAGAATAAAACAATCACCCACCTGCCATTTTAAGAAATAAAGACAGAAGACTTATGAAGGCTATAGTCGGGTATTGGCTATAAGCAAGAAAGCCACTATTAAAGTTGTATGTCATTAGCTTATTTACTATAATATTTTATACATTTGCAGCCTTATTTTTAAATTAATATCATCAGAATATGTCTAATATTAACAGAGACGAAAACAGTTTTAGAAAGGCAGCATTGGAATACCACCAATCTGAGCCGAAAGGGAAGATAGAAGTAGTACCGTCTAAACCGCACTCATCGCAGAGGGATTTATCACTCGCATATTCGCCAGGGGTAGCTGTTCCTTGCCTTGAAATAGAGAAAAACCCAACCACAGCCTACGATTATACGGGGAAAGGAAACCTTGTAGCTGTGATATCCAACGGTACGGCGGTGCTTGGGCTGGGAGATATAGGGGCAGAGGCATCAAAACCCGTAATGGAAGGGAAAGGTTTGCTCTTTAAAATCTTTGCAGATATTAATGTTTTTGACATTGAAATCAATGAAAAAGACCCAGATAAATTCATAGAAATCGTAAAAGGAATAGCACCAACTTTTGGGGGGATAAATCTGGAAGATATCAAAGCGCCTGAGGCTTTCTATATAGAGCAAAGGCTGAAAGATGAGCTGGATATCCCACTGATGCACGATGACCAGCACGGTACAGCCATCATCTCTGCAGCGGCGCTTATCAACGCCCTTGAAATTGCGGGTAAGAAGATTGAGGAGGTGAAAATGGTGGTGAATGGTGCAGGTGCTGCAGCAATCGCTTGTACGAAGCTCTACATCGCCCTTGGATTGAAGAAGGAAAATATTCTAATGTGCGATTCCAAAGGTGTGATTAATGAGAGAAGAGAAGGATTAACGCCTGAGAAATTAGAATTTATTGCAAAAACCGATAGAAATACCCTCACCGAAGCGATGGAGGGTGCAGATGTATTCGTAGGACTGTCCAAAGGAAATGTAGTAACGCCAGAGATGCTACTTTCTATGGCAGAAAACCCAATTGTATTCGGGCTTGCCAACCCAGACCCAGAGATTACCTATGAGCTGGCAACGGCTACCCGTAAAGATGTGATTATGGCAACTGGGCGAAGCGATTATCCTAACCAAGTGAATAATGTGCTCGGCTTCCCATACATCTTCCGAGGGGCGCTTGATGTGCAGGCATCAGGCATTAATGAAGAGATGAAACTCGCTGCTGTAAGAGCCCTTGCCGCTATTGCAAAAGAGCCAGTGCCAGAGTCTGTAATCCTCGCATATAACCTTAAAAACTTACAGTTCGGGAGAGATTATTTTATTCCAAAACCGTTTGACAACAGATTAATCACCCGAGTATCTATCGCAGTGGCAAAAGCGGCAATGGAAAGCGGTATTGCTGGCCGACCAATCGATGATTTTGAGGCTTATGAACAGCATCTGCTCGATAGAATGGGTAGAGAGGAAAAACTCCTCCGAATGATGCAGAACCGTGCGAAGTCTAATCCTAAGAGGGTAACCTTGGGCAACGCTGAAGAATATAATGTACTGAAAGCAGCTCAAATCTTGGTAGAAGAAGGAATTGCGAAGCCTATCCTCCTCGGTGAGAAGAAATACATCAAAGAGCAAATGGAGAAATTCGGTATTACTATAGATGTGCCGATTATAGACCCTGCCGATGATGACCAAGAAGAAAACCGAAGAAAATACAGAGAAACCCTCTGGAAACTCCGCCAAAGAAAAGGGATGAACGAGTACAAAGCAAAGAGATATGTGCGCCAGAGAGATTATTTCGGTCCGCTAATGCTTCACCACGGAGATACCGATGCACTTATCGTTGGTTTCTCGAAGAACTATTCCAGCGTACTGAGACCTGTACTCAAAATCATTGGTAAAGAAAAAGGAGTAGAGAAAATCGCATCTATGATGATGATACTCTCCGATAAGAAGCCAATGTTCTTTACAGATACTACCATCAACCAAGACCCTACATCAGAGGAACTCGCCAATATCGCTAAAATGGCAGAGCGCACTGTGAAAACCTTTGCCATAGAACCGAGACTCGCAATGCTTTCTTTTGAGAACTTTGCAGGATATTCCCGCACTTCTAAAAAGGTAGCCGAAGCGGTGAGAATCCTCCACAATAAATATCCTAATATGGTGGTAGATGGTGAGATTCAGCCAGACTTTGCATTAGATTCCGAACATTTGAGCGATTATCCATTCTCAAAACTCGGAACAGAACCTGCGAATGTCTTTGTGTTCCCGAATCTGGCATCTGCCAACCTGTCTTACAAAATCCTCAGAGGGATGAAAGTAGCACAGATGGTGGGACCAATCCTTATGGGATTAGATAAACCCGTACATGTACTCCAAATGCGCTCCAGCGTAGATGAAATCGTCAATCTCGCTACCATAGCCGTTCTCGATGCACAGAGAAGAGAGGAGAAATAGACAAATTTAGAAATCATTATAAGAAAGTCCCCAAACCGTTCGGTTTGGGGACTCTTCATATAGAAATGAGTGGAAAAAAGTATTTACTAAAATGAATAGAAAACTCCGAGCTGAATATTGGAATTTTTAAACCTCGTCATCTTCGTAGAGTTGTTTTCAGGATCTTTATATGGAGTTGTAAGCCCAAGGCTATATCTTAAGTTTACACCAATATTATCCGAAATATGGTATCCTGCACCTATATTCCAGCCAAAGGTGAGGGTATTTGTAGCATCTTTAAAATTTACTTCGGGTTTTACTGAATCATCTCCTGCCCTATCTGTAACCACCTGCTTGCTTTCTATATTAATCTGGAGCTCAGGTCCAGTCTCTAAATACAGCTCAGGAACAGGTTTAAACTGAAAAGATAGAGGTACAGCGATATAATTGAGCTCCCATCTGCCTTTTATATTGGTATTTTGTTTCATTGTAATGGCGGCTCCTGCGTATTGATAAAGTGCTTCTAACTGCACTGCCGTATTTCTGCTGATTTCATAATTCGCAAAGAAACCTCCATAGAAGCCTAATTTGGATTTCAGGTTTCTGTACTTATCGTCCCCGGTTATTGTAGTGAAGTTACCCCCTGCCTTACCTCCGAAATGGAAGGCACCAGCAGAGCTTTTACTGGAATAAGACGGCGAAGACTTTCTTCTGGCAGGCTCTAAGTCATTATTTGTACTTTTCTTTTGTTGTACTGTGGTTTTTCTCTGCTTTACATTCTGCTTTCTCTGCGCAAAGGCAAAGGTACAGCACAAGCATAAGGTTGAGATTACAATTTTTTTCATTACATTGGTTTTTAATAGGTTTAATGATAAACTTAAGTTGTTTCAGAGATTTTCTATTTCTTAAATATCAAAGTAATAGAACTACTGTTGACATGAAGTGTTTGATTGTCTATAAGGTTAATGGGTAGTTTTGCTTCCCCTGCTCAGGTTCCAGCAATCGAGATTAGATACATCTTGCGATTGATTGCCATTGGAAATAGCTGCTATTTTCCAGTTCCCAACGATAGGGTCTTTGTCTCCTACATTGTCATCTGCTCTCTTGCAGGAGAAGGCTAATAGAGAGAGGCTTAATATAATAAAGAAAGCCTGAATTTTTTTTCTAAAAGATTTCATAAGTGTTTTTTTAATGTTAATCAATAATTTTTTTCAAACTTAGATAAGCTTACAGGTTTATACAATCCTGCTAATTATGGATTTTGAAATCCCCACTTTTAGGGATTTTTCACCTTTAATGCACTTATTTCCCAAAACCTTAGTACTTTTACCTTTATTTAATTTGTATGAGAATAGTCTTTAGCCTGTTGTTTATTATAATATTTAGCAGTATTTCTGCCCAGAATAATGATACTTTTCTGGATAGCCTTAATAAGAAGCTGTCAGAAGTTCAGAAGCCCGATGAGAAATTTAAGATATTAATGAAAATATCAGATTACTGGTCTTACAGGGATACAGCTATGGCTTTTTCAGCGATAAAACAGGCAGAGCCTTATATAAAAGATGAGTATACAAAAGGGCTGAAATACTTCTACAAAGCGGGAGTTTATTTTGATAAGGATATAGACGCCAGCCAGCAGCTTTATTTAAAGGCAGAACCTCTCATTGCTACTAAAAAATCAACAGAATCCTACGAATACAGAGCTCGGCTGTGGCATAACTATGGTGTTTTGGAGCAGATAAAAGGCAATGGCAAACAGCTGATGGATATCACCCTTAAAAAGTGCATTCCTTTTGCAGAAAAATCAAATAATAATACCCTTTTAGCAGGTTATCATACCGATATAGGCATTCTTTTCTTTAATATAAAGGAGTACGAAAAGGCGATTCATTACTATAAAAAAGCCATCAGCATTTTAGATAAAGACACCCAATCATCTATACAAAAAGGAGAAACCACTGCTTGGGCATACATCAACCTTGCTGAAACCTATCTCTTTTTAAAGCAGAATATAGAAGCTCTACACTCAATAGAAAAGGCAGAAAAAGCACTTGTAAATATTCCGCAGTCTCAGTATAATGTACTCATATATAAGGTGAAATCTCGATATTATATCAGTACCGAAAACATAACCGAAGCCTTAACTTATATAGAAAAGGGAATTAGTTTTGCTCAGAAAATGGGACTGGAGTATGATGAGCAGTCCTTGAGCTATGAAAAATTCAGACTTTACAGAGATTTAAAGCAGTACAGCGAGGCAAAACAGGTATTGATTAGCCTGTTAGAAAACAAGAAATTTCTCAAGAACAAGAAAAACCATCTTATTTATCTCAATGATATTGCGAGTTTAGAATATGAAAATAAAAACTATAAAGAGGCTTTTGAGTATCTGAAAAAATTTCAGGTAATTTATGATAGCCTTACGCAGGAAGATGAGAAAACAAAAATCATCTCTCTGGAATCCAAGTTTAAAAATAAGGAGCAACAAACCGAAATCCAATATCTTAAATCCAAAAATTACCAGCAGAAGATTATCTTTTGGATAAGTTCAGCTCTCATTATCATCATTGCATTTTTTATTATTTATACTTATCGGCAGAGGAAGAAACATAATGAACAAAAACTCCTTAACATACAGAAAACAAAGGAAATAGAAGTAAAACAAGCCCTTACTGATGGTGAGAATAAAGAGCGAGAGAGGATATCAAAAGAACTGCACGATGGTATAGGTGGTAAAATTACAGGGATTAAAATCAGTCTGGAGCACCTTGCTCGTGAGCAGGAAGATGAAAAACTGCTAAAAGCCATTAATAGCCTTGATGAAGCGGTATCAGAAGTTCGCCTTATCTCCAAAAACCTCGCTCCCATCACCCTCCTCAAATATGGTTTGGAAGAGGCGATAAAGGACTTTTGCCAAAATTCACAAAACGATTATTGCAAGATTTATTTCTATTCCAAAAACCTTAATATTATAAACGATAAAGTAACTCAAATGCACATTTACCGCATCTTGCAGGAGTCTGTAAGCAATGCTATAAAGCACTCAGAAGCAAGTAAAATCATTGTGCAATGCACCTATGAGCCTCCTTTCCTGCTAATGGAAATAGAGGACAATGGTAAAGGCTTCAATCCAGAGACTGTTAGCCGAAATTTAGGACTTAATAATATAGAAAAGAGAGTCATAGCCCTCAACGGGAAACTCACCATAGAATCTGCACTCCAAAAAGGTACAACCATAAATATAGAATGCAACATATGAAAGCAATAGACATTATTATCTGTGATGATCATCCGCTCATTACCGAGGGGCTTCAAAGTTTTATCAATAACACAAAGGAGATGAGAATTATTGCTACAGCTTCTTCTGCCAGAGAGCTATGGGAGATTCTAAAAGATTACCAGGCAGATGTCCTTCTATTGGATATTAGCTTGCCCGATAGCAACGGTGTAGAGCTCTGTGCGGAAATTAAGGCAAAGTACCCTCATCTCAAAGTACTGGCGCTGAGCAATCATAACGAGCGTAGCTATATCCTCCGTATGCTTAGCAGTAATGCGTCTGGTTACCTCATTAAAAGCTCATCTATTGTGGAGATTGAAAAGGCGATAAAAGAAGTCCATTCAGGTAGAATTTATTTTGATGATGAGGCGCGGAAAATTCTTGCTTCTCTTGCGAATACCGAGACTACCAGCCTACCACCGATTACCAAACGCGAAAAGGAGGTTCTAAAATACATTTCCGAGGGGCTTACCTCTCCTCAGATTGCTGAAAAAATGTATATTACCTCTCAGACAGTCGATAGCCATCGTAAAAATCTAATGGCAAAATTCTCGGTCAATAAAACCATCAACCTCCTCCAAAAAGCTAAAGAATTAGGTATTATATAAAATGAGAGTGAATGGGTATAATACCAGCTTTATCAAATTAATGAGCTCTATTTTTTAAGAGGTTAATAATACTTTTTATACAATAAA
>ERZ772827.1123-NODE-1123-length-13834-cov-3.761449_pt1 | contig 13834 bp, 8 predicted proteins | sample MGYA00580850_ERZ772827 | MGnify/ENA primary metagenome ERZ772827 (study PRJEB29015, sample SAMEA2737950) | human oral metagenome | biome: human oral; feature: human-associated habitat; material: dental | place: China | collected 2145 ...
AAGAGCAAGGCGTGCACCGTGGTGCATCCGTATTCGCCTTCGGTGCATTTTTGCAACACCAATTGGTGCTTTCCAGCCTTCAAACCATTGGCCAACACAACACGTTGAGGCGTGTTGCCTTTCACCTTAATCTTCTTTACCCACTTGCCATCAACGAAAACGTTATGGTAGCTTTCGCCTTCGTCGGACAGATAGACGGCAATCTCGGTACCTGTAAAGCCCGTTCGCAGATACGTTCCTACCCAGTCGTAGCGTACGGTGCCTGCCGTGACGTTGCGTTCTACGCGTCCGATGTATTGCACTTCGGGACTGGTGGCTTTTATTTGCGTGTCGTTGGCAGCCAGTGCAGAAGTTGGAACGAGTGCAGCGAATAATATAAGGAGTGCGGCGAACATGGATTTAAAGATGTGGCGGGTTGAAGTTGCCGTGTTTGTTGCACCTATATAATAAGGAGTGTTGATGTTGCGGATGGGGTTCATGTTGGTGAGTTAGGTTTTGTTTACGTTGTGAATATTGGCGATAAAGCGGTTAGATGCTTTTCTTTTTATTCGGAAAAGCCTATTGTAAGGTGTGAAAAACAAACATTGCCTGTGGTTGTGTTGCAACCGCAGGCAATGTCATTGTGTGTCTGAAAAGTTCCCTTTATGGGGTGGGCGAGTGTGGCTAAGCCGGCATAGTGCATGCAGAAAGCTCCATCGCCCTGCTTTTCTCGACACTTATTGCTTCACTACCTTGCGTGTTTTGCCTTGTGCATCTTTGATGATATACACACCTTTACGATTGGCCTTGTTTACACGAACGCCATCGAGGGTGTATATTTCCACTTGTTTGTTGGCCTCAACGCTGGGCAAATTGTCAATGCCTGTGGTTACGTTGATGGTGTAAAGGCGATATTTGCTTAGGTCGTTGCTGGCAACCAGCACGGTGGCTTTTCCGTTTTCTACGGTTTTTGCTACCAGCATGCCTTGTCCCTTGGTCTTCACAGTGATGTCGTCGGCAGTTGCGTTGCCTGTGGCATGGGTGTATTCGGTGGTGTTTTCAGCGAAGTTTGCAAGCGCTTGGCCCTTGATGCTGATGCCTTCAACGCCAAAGTTGTACACCAATTCGAGGTCGTCTACGTATAATTCGTCACTTCCGCTGCCCTCACCAGCATCAGCATTGGTAGAAAGCGTAACGAGAATGGCTTTCGGGTCGATGCTGTTATTTACGTATTTGAAGGGGATGGACAGGCGCTTCCATTCGCCTTTGGTATCGGCAATATCGTTGTTGATGGCCTCTGCCATCTTTTTGTAGGTCTTTCCCTTCTCTTCCGGCAGCTGATAATAGGTGCCGTCTGTAATCACTGCCTTAGCTGTTGCGTATGGATGTGCCGCAGACGGTTTGCCTTGTTTGAACTTCACCCACAGCGTAAGGCTGTCGGGTCGGCCGCTTAATTCGGTGTAGAATGGGTCGCCATTGCCGTCTTTGTCCTTATTGGCGAGGTCGAGGAAGGAGTTGTTCTTGGCATTCGAAGGCGATGATGAACCTGCATTCAGTCTGCCTGTCGTCAATGTTCCGTTGGCAATAACACTGAAAAAGAAAAAGTCTAGCTCTCTCGACTTAATTAAAACGCAGCTTTTTCCCGTTGAACCAGGGCGAGTTTGGTCGCTGCTGATGGCTGCATCTGTTTTTGCTGAGCTAGCAAACGAGCCAGTAACGCTTTGGAATGAGTGCCAGCGGTTTGGCTCTTGGCTAGCCCCGAAGGTTTCAAAGTTGCTGTTAGGCACTTGATAGCCTTCGCCGAACACCACTTTAATAGTCATTCCATTAAAGTTGATGTCGATGTTGGCATGTAGCTTGTCGCCTGATTCTTGTGCAAGGAGGTTGATAGGCACATTCCCTAAGCTGCTTATTGGCACACTTCTGTTGGCTTGAAGTAAGCGCGCATTGCCCAAAGCGTAGGGCGTGGCGGGGATGTTGATGGTACCAATGTTAAGTTCTTGACCGCTTAGGCTAATCGAAAAGTTTGTCAACGACAGGGTGTAAGTACCATCGCCTTGTTGGTTTACGTCGATGGATGCAGTCTTGTTGCTGAGCGTTTCGCCATTAACAGTTACCACAAGTCTGCCCGTATAGCTTTTCGCAAACGCGGTAAATGCGCCTAAGGCGATGAATAATGTTGTAAAAAATCTTTTCATACTATTATAATTAGCGACGAACGTGATGGAGTTCGCCTTGTTGAACAAGTTGCAAAGCTAATACTTTTTTTTGATATGAAGTGTTCTTTACACAATATAAAATGCTTAATTTGACATATTTTACGTAACTTCGCAGTATGAAACTTGGAATGTTATTGTTTATGCTCATCCCTATTGTTGGGCATATATATGTGTTTTGGCATGTTTGGAACATTGTTCCACTGCATAATTGGCTAAAAATCGTGCTACTTACATTGCTCTCTCTGGGCTTTGTTGCGTTGGTTTTCAGTTTCGGTGTTGGGCTAAACAAAGTGCCAATGCCCCTTGCCACGTGTGTTTATGAATTTGGAACGTCTTCGGTTTTCGTGCTACTCTATGCCGTGATGCTCTTTCTTTTGCTCGACATGGGCAGGCTGGTGCATCTTGTTCCCAAGCATTTCGTTTATAACAGCTTGCTTGGAACGCTCACCGTATTGGGCGTGTTGCTGGCCGTTTTTGTGTATGGCAACATCCATTATAACAATAAGGAACGACAAGAACTGCATCTAAACACTTCCAAACACTTGGACAAACCACTTAAAGTGGTGATGATTAGCGACCTGCACCTGGGTTATCACAATCGCAGGGCGGAGTTCGCGCGTTGGGTGGACTTGATAAATGCCGAGCGACCAGACCTTGTGCTCATCGCCGGCGACATCATCGACATCAGCGTGCGGCCGCTGTTGGAAGAGAATGTTGCCGAAGAATTCCGCCGAATTAAGGTGCCAATATACGCTTGTTTGGGTAACCACGAGTATTATAGTGGTGATGCTAACGCCGAAAAGTTCTATCGAGATGCCAACATCAACCTGCTGCGCGACAGCGTTGTGCAGGTGATGAACCTCAATATCGTGGGGCGCGACGACCGAACCAATAGGCGAAGGGCATCGCTTAAAACGCTGATGGGCAAGGTGGACCCCTCTAAATACACCATATTGTTAGACCATCAGCCCTACCATTTGGAAGAGGCGCAACGTGCAGGGGTGGACTTTCAGCTTAGCGGACACACCCATTATGGGCAGGTATGGCCCATATCATGGATTGAAGATGCCATCTACGAAGACGCATACGGGCCGTTGACAAAGGGTAATACGCGCTATTATGTAACTAGCGGCATTGGCATTTGGGGCGGAAAGTTTAGGATTGGCACGCATAGCGAGTATGTGGTGGCCACAATAACGAAGAGTTTTTAAGGGTGATAAACACTTAGTAGGGAGGACAAGACAAAGAGAAAAGTGCTCAACCACGAGGATTTTGACCACAGATGAAAAGCAACTTTAAACTGACACAGGCACACCTTAAAGCATGGTTTGGCGAGTTTAACCGCGATTATTTCGGGGGGAAATTGCCCGAACCGCGTTTAATGCTGTCGCGTTCGAGAACGCAATTGGGCTCGATGCGCTGTAAAAGACGGGCGGGGTTGGGGCGAGTGGAGACCTTTGACTACGCTATACATGTGAGCATACTGTTCGAACAAGACGAGAAAGGCTTTAAAAACGTGTTGCTGCACGAGATGATACATTATTATATAGCGTACAACAATATCCAAGATACGGCTCCTCATGGCGATGTTTTTAGGGCGATGATGAACAGGCTAAACCGTGAATACGGCTGGAACATGAAAGTTTCTGAAAGGGGAAAGGCATTGCAGGTGGCGCAAGAGCATGTTCCGCAGCGCGAATATCTGGTGCTGGCACTGTCGCTTTCTTCGGGTAAAAAGATGTTTTCGGTAGTTTCGCCGAGTAACTTTCGTAAGCTAGACGGGCAAGTTAAGCGCGTTAGAGAAGTGGAAAAATATGGTTGGTATATTTCAAAAGACGTTTATTTCAACGGCTATCCAAAGGTTAGGACGTTGCGTGGCGTGCCTGTTGCGGCCGACTTTTTCGACGAAATGCTGAAAAAGATGCAACCTTTGGTCCTTCCCGAATAAAAGGTGTCGGCACTTGTAGCGCGGGGTTATGATGGGCCTGCGGCTTTCGGTTAGCCATTTAAAGCAATGGGGAAAGCAGTCGGATGAGCGATTCCCATAGTCGGGCAAGGAAAGGACGGTGCGCAAAAATGTCGGGACTGTCCAACACGATGCACTCGGCCTCGTCGGCTAAGAACACTTCTTTCATCTTCAAGGCCATTTCCTTGTCGTAGAAAAACACATTGGCCTCGAAGTTGTTTTCAAAACTTCGGAAGTCTACATTGGTGGAACCGCAGGTGCAAAGGCTGTCGTCGCACACCAACAGCTTGCTGTGGTTAAAGCCGGCGCAGTAAAAGCAAATCATAACTCCTGCCTCTAAGGCCGCTTGCACATACGAGCGGCCAGCCCACTCAATGATTTTAGAGTCGGTTCGGGCAGGGAGCATTAGGCGAATGTCCACTCCTGCCTGCCTTGCTGTTCGCATAGCGAAGAGTATCGGCTCGGTGGGCAAGAAGTAAGGCGACTCCATATAAACGTATTTCTTGGCCTCTAATAGTATGCGCATGTAGCCTTGCATGATGTCGGGCCAAGGCGAAACGGGGCTGCTTGTTACCACTTGCGCGATGCAATTGTTGCTGATTTGGGGCGAAAGCACGGGATAATACACCTTGTCGGTGATAAGTGTGCGCGCCATAAAGTACCAATCCACCAGAAAAGCGCGCTGAATGCCATACACGGCGCCGCCTCGAAGACGCAGATGGGTGTCGCGCCACTCCTGCTTGCGCGTGCCTTTCACATATCGCAAGGCCACGTTCATGCCGCCGATGTAGCCCGTTCGGCCGTCGATAATGCAGAGTTTGCGGTGGTTGCGGTAGTTCATCTTGCTGGTGAACATGGGAAAGCGCACGGGCATGAACGACTGAACCTGTACGCCACCTCGCGCCAAGTGGTCGAAAAAGCTGTTGCCAACGCTCCAACAGCCCACATCATCGTATATCAGACGCACCTCTACGCCTTGCTTAGCCTTGTCGATGAGGGCATCGGCAACCAATCGGCCTAGCGCATCGTCTTCAATAATGTACGTGCCTAGGTGGATATGGTGGCGCGCTTGACCTATTTCGGCAAGCAAATCGAGGAAGAAATCGTGCCCCGTGGTGAATATCTCCACCTCGTTGTCCTTGTAGGGCAGGGCCAAACTGAGGTTGGTGAAGAGGTTAATCAGCTCCTTATGGGCATCGGGCAGTTGCAGTTCGCCCTGCTCGGCGTATTCCAACATGCTGCGTTTGGTAAGCCTGTCCATGCTCCTTTGGCTGATGAGACGTTCCTTTCTCGTGTTTTGTCCGAAGAAGAAGTAGAAAACGATGCCCACCACAGGTACGAATGTAAGCACAAGAAGCCACGCCATAGTCTTGGCAGGCTGCCTATGGTCCATCAGAACTCGCACCATCACGCCGATGGTGACGATGATATAAAGTGCGATTATGGCTGTGTGGAGATATTGCATAGGCATACTTGTTGCTACTCTTGCTGTTGTAAGGCTTTTGTCTTGCTGTTTGATACGAGTCCGGTTTGCGGTGCATGCCCCAGTCCGACCTGTCTTTACCTGATGTAAACGATGCGGGTGCTGTTCCGTTCTGTTTGGTTCGTACCGCTTAACTCTCCTTACGTTAAGCACAAAAATACGCATTGTTTTCATAACTACAAAACAAACGGCACACAAATACGGGCTTCTGGCTCGATTTAAACATTTGTTTAAAGATGTGTCGCGATAAAGCTATTAAAGTCTTTTGTTTTTTAGTAGCTCTTATTTTGTTTGTTCCCTCAAAACGTCTGGCAAGTATTCGCTTTATTACAGCCATTGTTCCTTATTTGATATTGTTCTTACTTCTTTTGATTTTGTAATAAAAAATTCATGATTTTGTTTCTTTATCTTTTACTAAATGGCTATCTTTGTAAACGATAAGAAACTGTAAGCAATTAGAGAGGTTTGAGTTTGCAACTCGTTTGCAATATCTAGAGCCACCCTTTTGTGAAAGAGATGTTTTTTAAGTTTGCGCGTGTGGGTGTTGCAAGGCCGATGTACAGGCAAAAAAGAAAGCGCATTCCACAACTGCAATTGAAGAAAACACGGAAGAAAGACGTAAACCATGAAAGGCTTGTTGAACTTTGAACCACACATTACAATATATAAGGTGACGTTCTTTGTTGATGCAATGAAACCACAAGCATAGGCATCGGTCGGCAATGATGGGCTGGCCACACATAGGAAAATCCACTTAGAACATCGCCGGTGAGTGATAAGTGACGAATACCAAGAAAAGTAGAACAATCTGTTTTTGTGATTAGACGTTGACGGAGATAACGATGTATGCAACCACTCGGCTCATTTGTCCGACATGGAAGGGGGCCGGTATACCCGAATGTGTAGGGATATAGTTGAAAGCGTATGGCCGAAGTGGGGATGGATGGGTCGTAATGGAACGCCGAAAGGGTACGCCACGCAAGATGATGGCCGCTCTTTCGTGGGTGAGAAGATTGGATAAGGGAAAAGATGAAGAAAAAAGGTGCGGTAGGCAACGACGGAAGACAAGAGTGAGGGGTGGAGACAAAAAAGATTTGCCACCCAACGTAGGCACCCGTTGAGAGGAATGCCTACTGCCCTTAAGCATGGGCGAGCAGGTTTAAGCCCGTCCATGCTTCTTCTCTTTAAGAAGTATAATGTCTGTAAAAAGAACAGTGTACTTTTCGTTTTATGTTATATGGCATCTTTGTGTATTTTATTTACAAAATACTTGCGACATTAAAGATTAATGTCTAACTTTGCCGTACGTTAGTTTTGAATTGAGAGTTGATAAGCCCTTATCTACAATCATTCTTTTACTAAACGTTACTCGGCAGTTCCTAAGCGAAGGGACATGAACGTCGAAAATACAGAGCATGAATTTTCTATACATGAGGACATAGGTGTGTATAAGACGTTCCATTGGTAGAGTAATGCCTTGGGACGGACCGATAGGACATGAAAACATAATGTTTTGGTGATCATGAAAACATAAAGCTCTTATGTGAATTAAGGAAGGCAAATGGTCGTATGAAACAATCTGGATGGGCTCGCAGTTTGATATGTGGGCGAAGGACAGAGAAGTTGACACTTTGATAAGGAATGTAGACTTAAAGAAAAGAGAAGAAGATAAGGTGATGCAAATACCTTTCATTAGACCAATTGCACGATGACGAATGGGATTGAACATCCATTTGCATCGGATAGTGGTGCTGAACAACCCTTGTGCAAGGCCTGAATATGGCTGATGCAGGCTTGCTGCTATGCAGAAAAGTACAAGGTAACGTGGCAAAAGCCACATGGGTGGGTAACTCCATTGGTGTGTGTGGCTTGCTAGTTAGACGGCACTCTGCAAAGTAAAATAGCAACAACCCTCGTGCTGTTATAGCAGGAGTGGGATTGTTGTTGGCCTCTTAATGAGCAAAATCGTTGATAGAAGTATAAGCAGTCAAGGCTTCGCTGCATGGCGACGTTGTTCAGGCCCCGCTCGTTCGTAGGCTTGTTGGCAATCATCCAAGCGTTGCTTGCTGAAAAAAGAATATGAAAAAGATTAGAAGAAATGTTTGGGCGTATATATTAACCCGACGTTGAAGCGATAGATGATCGGATGGAGAGCATGATGCCGTGTCGTAAAGAAGGGAAGTGGGCGATGGCACAAAACTATGTGCATTAATGGATTAGGAAGGTTATGATGAGCAATAAATAGAAACCTCTGACTATTCCATGAACCCACTTCAAAAGGGAAGCGTTAAGCTTCGACAACGGCATTGCTAACCAAGAAACCTGCCTTAGGTAGAGTATGCGGAAACTGAAAGCATATAGGGGAGGGGGTACAAGCCCCTTACCCCAACGGAAAAACCATTTGTGTAAAATGGGAATTGGGCTTGTGAAAGTCTGTGATGGTAACAAAGAATGATTTAAGAAAACTGATTTTATTAAGAAGACAGGTCCTAATTGAATGCGTTTTTGGACCGTTGTCTTTATTGACTGTTCGCATCTTCAACTGTCCAGCGGGGCATGTTTGGTTAAGCTGTACCTACATTTAAACTCTCTAAGGTGCGGGCAGGAAACACATACATAATCCAAATAACCACGAGAACACAGAAGACCGCTGCGACGAGATGTCCCAGCGGTCTTTTACCTTATATGTTGTCTTGGCTTATAGTGAGTGCTGCAAGCTCTTTCCTCTTGCATGAGGAGCAACATCGTATTGTTCAATTCAGAGGGAATATTGGGATTGTTCTGTTTTGTAAGGCACCGAAAATACGCTATTTCTTTCTGTCTTTGCCTATCTCAAAAGGGAAACCATCCGTGAAGGGGAAATGATGGAAGCGTGAAAAGGTGAAGAAATGAAAAGGTGAAAAGGCTTGTAAAAGGTGAAAGGGTGAAAAGGTGAAAGGGTGAAAAGATGGCTAACGCCGTGTAAACTTGTTACCTTGTTAACTTGTCAACTATTTATGGTGAAAAGATGGCTAACGCCGTGTAAACCTGTTACCTTGTTAACTTGTCAACTATTTATGGTGAAAAAATGGCTACCCCTATTAGCTTGTTATCTCATTAACTCGTTAACTTGTCAACTAATCATGGTGAAAAAATGGCTACCCCTATTAGCTTGTTATCTCGTTAACTCGTTAACTTGTCAACTAATCATGGTGAAAAATGGCTGGGCCTGCTAACTTGTTATCTCGTAAACTCGTAAACTTACCAGCTAACAAAGTTAAAATGATGACTGTACCTATTATCTTATTATCTCGTAAGCTCGTAAACTTGTCTCCTTGTCAACGATTGAATTTGTAGCATTTTTAGTGCAGATTTTAACATTATAGCTGCCTTTTTCTTCGCCAATCGCCTACACGGCCGCAAAAAATCGATTCTCGCGAAGGTTAGTTTAGATGTAAAAAGGGGGTAGTTGTAAATGCAAGCAAAATGAATGTACATTGCATAAAACCGCAATTGGCACAAGGTTAGGGGCTATTTGTTGCTAAGTTCAGCGCGTTTTGGTGCTAAATACAGTGTGTTTTGGTGCTAAATACAGTGCGTTTTGGTGCTAAACGCAGTGCATTTTGGTGCTAAATGCAAGGCGTTTTGGTGCTAAACACAAGACATTATGCTGCTAAATGAAAGGCAAATAAGCATAAATATGCACTGAAATGGTATAGGCAAAACCACTTTGAACCTATAAAACATCGCTCAAAGGGGGCAAAAAGTACACAAAAAAGTGGAGTATTTGTGGCTAAGAGTGAGAAATTGGGGTTGAAAAAATAGCGAACCTGCAACCATCTAGAAAGGCAAAGTGGTGCAAAATGCAAGTTGATTTCTTAAAAGTAGACAGGCAGAGAGGTGCGTAAGAGTAAAAACTGGGGCAATTTGCCTACTTTTTAACCTAAATTTTCGCTAGAATGGAGGGGCGAGAAGGGTGTGTTTTGTAAAATATAAGAACTGAATTTAACAAAAAAAGGAAAGCATAGGAAAAGATTGGAAGGTTGTGTACATTCACCGACTTGAGTGTAGGTACGGCTAGATATAAACCCAATCGGTCGTTAGACCGCTTACCTATTATTTTAGGTTGTTTCCATTGCTTCCTGTTCATCTTTCGTTTGCTTGTCGGCATATTGCCTGTCTTATTCTCTCGGCGTAGCCCGCTACGCCTTCAAGAATAAGACAGGCAATATGCTCAACAATACACAAAATCTGCACAGGCTCTAACGAACGATTTGGGATAAACAACTCGCCAACTGCTAACTTGTTTTTTAGCAGTTGGCGAGAGGGTATTACGCCAGACTCTTGTACTCGTAATCTGACTTAAACCTAAAAGCATCAATATGAAACACTTGTGCGTGATGTTATTTATGCCTATAAAATACGCTGCACCTCGTGAATGCCGTCAATGTCTTTCAGTTTGTCTATAATCTGTTGTGTTTCGTTCCTGTCGTGAACACGCAGTTCGATGGTTCCGTCGAACACGCCTTCGTCGCCCGAAATAACAAGCTTGCGCATGTCGATGTTCAGTTGGCTGGAAATAACTTCGGCCACATCGCGCAGCAAGCCATGACGGTCGATGCCGCGAATTTCTATCGTTGCCTCGAAGAACATCTTGCCGTGCATGTCCCATTTGGCATCGAGAATACGGTTGCCATAGCTTGATTTGAGCCGATTGGCAACGGGGCAAGCGCGTTTGTGGATTTCGATGCGGCCCTTATTATCTATATAACCCAAGATGTCGTCGCCTGGAATGGGGTGGCAACACGAGGGGAAGATGTAGCGTTCTACCGATGTTTCGGTGATGATGCAGGGCAGTTTCTTGTTGAAGTCCTTTCCCACAACAAGCAGGTTTTGCTCGTCTTTCTCCGTTTTGTTGCGGCGTTTCTCGCGGCCCATGAAAGGCATGCGCTTCAACCAGCTAAAGCTAACGTTGCTTTTCTTCTTACCCAGAATTTCGTCTAGGTCTTTTTCACCCAAGATAACGGTTCTGTCGCCCAAGTGTTGCAGTAGTTCTTCGGGCTTTTGCAGTTCGTGCAGTTCGCAAAGTTTATCTAGTATAGGCGTTGTTTGCTCCAAGTTGTGCTTGGCAAGCCATTCTTTCAGAATGTTTTCTCCCTGCTTTTGCAGTTCGCGGTTGGCTCGCCTGAGTATGGCTTGTATCTTACCGCGCGCCTTGGCCGTAGAAACGAAGTTAATCCACGACGGGTCTACGTGTTGCGATTTGGAAGTTAATATTTCCACTTGGTCGCCGCTTTGCAGGCGATGACTAAGCGGAACAAGGCGATGGTTCACCTTTGCACCAATGCAATGACTGCCAAGGAAGGTATGTAACTGAAAGGCGAAGTCGAGTGCGGTGCATCCTGCGGGCAACATCTTTATCTCTCCTTTCGGCGTAAACACGAAAATCTCGGATGCAAAGAGATTCAGTTTGATGGCATCGAGAAAGTCCATTGCATCGGGCTGTGGGTCGTCTAAAATCTCCTTGATGGTTCGCAACCAGTCATTCAGTTCGCCTTCGTCCTCGGTTATCTCTTCTCCTTCCTTGTATTTCCAATGTGCGGCAAAGCCTTGTTCGGCTATTTCGTCCATGCGGTTGCTCCTTATCTGCACTTCAATCCAGCGTCCTTGCTTGCTCATCAGCGTTACGTGCAAGGCTTGATAGCCGTTTGCCTTGGGGTGATTGAGCCAATCGCGCAGTCTGTCGGGGTGAGATTTGTATAGCTGACTTATCTTTACGTAGATGTTGAAGCTCTCGTTGATTTCCTCTTCTTGGTTTTTTGGGGTGAAGATGATGCGTACAGCCAGTATGTCGTAAATCTCTTCGAAAGCCACATGCTTGCTTTGCATCTTATTCCAGATGGAGTAGGGGCTCTTGATGCGCGCTTTTATCTCGTATTGTATGCCCATTTGGTCGAGAGCTTGCCGTATGGGGTCGGTAAATTGCTGGAAAAGAATTTCGCGTTGTTCTTGTGTCGATGCTAGTTTAGCTTCGATAGAGGCGTATTCTTCGGGGTGTTCGAACTTGAAACTGAGGTTTTCTAGTTCGGTTTTTATCTTGTTCAGGCCGAGCCTGTTGGCCAAAGGGGCATAGATGTAAAGCGTTTCGCCTGCTATCTTGTATTGCTTGTTGGGTGCTTGACTTTCCAAGGTGCGCATGTTGTGCAGGCGGTCGCATATCTTAATGAGTATCACGCGTATGTCGTCGCTCATGGTTAGCAGCAACTTCTTGAAGTTTTCGGCTTGCGCCGAGGCCCTGTCGCCGAATATTCCACCAGATATCTTAGTCAGCCCGTCAACGATTTGGGCTATCTTCGAGCCGAAAATGTTCTCGATGTCTTCAACCGTATAGTCGGTGTCTTCAACCACATCGTGCAGCAATGCGGCGCAGATACTGGTAGAGCCCAGGCCCATTTCCTCGCAGGCTATTTGCGCCACAGCGATGGGGTGCATGATGTAAGGCTCGCCCGAGAGCCTACGCACGCCTTTGTGGGCCTCTCTTGCGAAGTTGAAAGCTTTGGTGATAATCTCCTCTTTCTTGCGGTGCGGCGAGGCCATATAGGTTTCGAGCAAGTGCTTGAAAGCCTTGTTCACCATCTGTTCTTCTGCTTGTTCTCTGTCTTTATCTCTCGTAATTTGGTCGGTCATATCGCTGCAAGTTATGAAAATGAGCCAGTATGTGTTGTGCGTTTGTGTTGAAAATTGGGTGGACGGGCTTTACACGGATGTTATGAGTTGTGGTTTGCCCACTTTGTTGTTATCCCAAATTTTCGTGCGCTTTGTTGTTGGGGTGTTCCCATTGTTGTTTTGTTTCCTTCTTAGGAGAAAGTCGAAAGGAGTTCAGTCAGACCTGTTGCATAGCGAAGCCATGTTTTCCAGGCATCGGTTGTTTATCTGACAGAACTCCTTCCTTTATATAAATATTGTGTAGCTAATGCGTTGTTACGCTATCACTTCACTCTGAGTTTCTTTCCTGCTCTGATGTTCGTGCCGCTGATTTTGTTCAGTTTCTTCAGCTGTTTTACGGTGGTGTTGTTGCGTTTGGCAATTTCAGAGAGTGTGTCTCCGTCTTTAATCATGATGCTCTTGCCACCACCATCACCGCGTTCGTGTTTCTCGCGTTTCTCGCGCTTACGTCTTTCCTTTTTCGATTCGTGGTTTCTGCTACTGCTTTTGCTGCTGCGCGTGGGCGAATAGGATGCAGGAGCCTCGGCCACTTCCACTTCACGCCTTCTAGTTAGCAAGTCGTCGCTGTTGTAGGCAAATATATCTTCTTGCTTGTCGATAAACTTGTTAACCATACTAGCAGGCAAACGGAGCGTGGCAGGCGCAGAAGCACCGCAAACGATGTCTTTGCGATATTGGGGATTGAGGGTTTTGAGCTCTGCCAAGTCGATACCCAGTACACCCGCCAGTTGGTTAAAGTGTATGTCGCGATGAACAACCACCGTATCTGTCTTTACGGGCAAGGTTGCCGTCATAGGGCAGATGTTGTGTTCACAGTAGTAGTTCATGATATAGTTGGCAGCGATGAAGGCCGGCACATATCCCCTCGTCTCTCGTGGAAGGTAAGGGTAGATTTTCCAATAATCCTTTTCGCCTTTGGCGCGGTGTATGGCTTTGTTGATGTTTTCGGGGCCTGCGTTGTATGCGGCGATAACGAGGTTCCAGTCGCCGAATATGCGATAGAGGTCGCTCAGGTAGTGCGCTGCGGCGTACGACGACTTGGCGATGTCGCTGCGCTCGTCGATAAGCGAGTTAACGGTTAGTCCGTAGTGTTTTCCTGTGCTCAGCATAAATTGCCAAAGGCCTGTGGCACCAGCCCTGGAAACGGCCTTGGGGTTAAGCGCAGATTCGATAACGGGCAGGTATTTCAGTTCGAGTGGCAGGCCGTAAGCTTCGAGCGCCTCTTCGAAAATGGGCATGTAAAAGTTGCTTGCGCCCACAACGTAGCTTACCGAACGGCGCAACTTTCCGCTATAACGGTCGATGAACTTCTGCACCACGTCGTTATAGGGCATCTCGATAATGGTAGGTATTCGGCTAAGTCTTTCAACGAACACCTCTTTTGGGAAACTGGGATTAACGTTAGGCATGTTACAATCGGTAGCAGGCCTAAGGTATTTCTCCGCATTGTATTGTTTGAGCAGACTGTCTAGTTCGTAGGTC
>ERZ772827.1124-NODE-1124-length-13823-cov-2.803675_pt1 | contig 13823 bp, 14 predicted proteins | sample MGYA00580850_ERZ772827 | MGnify/ENA primary metagenome ERZ772827 (study PRJEB29015, sample SAMEA2737950) | human oral metagenome | biome: human oral; feature: human-associated habitat; material: dental | place: China | collected 2145 ...
CTGTAGTCCGGCCACGATCCATTCCATACGTGACGGTGAACGCCAATGTTGCTTGGTGGGGAAATTGATAATCCAGCGCGGACCATACAGATCATTTACCGAAGTAACAAACATCTTTCCTATCTGCACTTCTTGCACTTTGCAGGCTGCCGCATAGCGACGGAAGTTCTCATCAAAACGTTCTTTGAACATTAGCGCAATGCCCTTGCCCATGACACCGACCGTATTGACCGTATTGACCAGTGCTTCAGCATTGGCTTCCAGCAAGTTTCCTTGGGTATATGTAATCATGTGAAGTACCACTCTGGTCGTATAAAAACTGGCAAATTCAATTTCTGTTTTTGAACAATTGATTCAATATTTTGTTTTAGAGATTCGTTATAACAGATAATGCCACGCAATCCATCAATGGGGAAATGTTGATAAATCAGCGCTTCCGCTTGATAACGTTCGAACTTCTCCGGGTCATCCTGATCCCGCTTAAAATCTCGCTGCTGTAAGATTTTCCAATCTATCTTGTTAAGGTTGCTAAGATCAGAGTAATATTCGGTCCATTGATAATAAGCATGCCCATCTGTAAACAAAAAAGGAATGCCCACACTTGCAAGATAATATAGGTCAGATACAAGAATTATTATTTCCTCATTTGTCCGTTGTGTAATGCCACCACGCCCTGTATGTATGTTATACAACATCGGAGAAAATGGTGTGAAATAAAACGGAACATAATCCCCCAAATAGCCATTTGGCGCTAACGGAACTGGATGATTAGCACGCTTTTCAATTAACTCTAAGTTTCCTATATTCACCCAGCTTTCTGCCTTTATTGAACTACTACCACAATAAAGCCCATTTTCCAAAACCCATGGCAAATTATCACAATGAATAATTCTCCAGATGAGGGCTTTTTGGGGATTAAGGCTCTGATAAATTTTCATATGATTCTTATTTAATTTATATTAAGCCCGGATTATAACAATGCTTCTAGCACCCGCAGATGCAGTTGTGTGGCGAGACAACGCAACACCGTATAGGGCTTTGCATGGATGGATATATGTTCAAGGATACGCAATATCTTGCGCCAGGTAAATAAAAAGCGCCCCTTTCAGGAGGGGCGCAGTAAACAGATAGTTATTTTTGCAGCAGCTGCCTGGCAAGTGCTTCGGTTAGCGAGGCTTCGCTTTCTTCCTCGTCAAAGACGTCGAGTAAAGCGCATTACCGTTGAGTTCTACGCCAAAATCGGCCAGCTTTGCCGCCAGTGACTGCCTCCAGCCCCCGGCAGCTGCCGACAGATGACCGCCGGCCTGCAAGTCGCGGACAAGCTTGCCGTTATCACTGAGCAGATAAGTCTCTCCCTCCTGACGGAAAAAGTACTGCAACCGCTCGCCGTGTTGATCGCAAAAGGGCAGGGTAGCCCGCACCCAGCCGTCGGGCGCGGCCTTGTAACGGCTCTCTGTCGCTATCTGCCGCCAAACACCTACATCAAGGGCAGGAAGTGGTGTCCGATCGTCTTTCTTGTCCTGCGCCCGGTACGGCAAGCGGCAGCATGCGATAGGTCCATACCTCACCGTCGGCGTCGCAGTCTTCTTCCCAGGCATCGTGTGCCAGGGTGTAGGCGGAGGCGTCGGCGTAATCCGCCGACTGCAGTTCGGTTTGCAGCAGCACGCGCTGCGGTGTGTGGGTGACGACCCCCATGGCGATTTGCGCGACGGCCGCCTCGTCCCAATCACCATCGACGCAACAGGAGCGGAGGATGGCAGCAGCGGCCTGTTGTTGCAGCGCTTCGCTGCGGTAGTAAAGCGTTGTCTTATCCAGCGGGTTATGGACAAAGTAGCGGTATTCGCTATCATCCGGGGCAGCTTGGCTTTCTGCCGCGATGTTTTCCATTTCTTTCCTCTCGGCCTGGGTAAGGTTGCGTGGTCCGATCTTGATGGTTTGCATGGGCTTCCTCAGTTTTTCGTGTCGGGATTATTGATCTTTCCCCTATTCTTCTGCTTCTGCTTCGCTTGCTGATGAACTTTACCTCCCCAATCTCTTTTCACAGCGATATAGTAAGTAAGTTCATGACTATGGTGCTTACTTGAATTTAAATTTTCTGAGCAAGCGGTTCATCATCTGCCTTCTCTTCCTTCTCTTCAGCCATGCCCGTATCCTTCCTTTATATAAACAGCATAATAGATAAACGCACATGCTTAAAATTAACGATGCACTGCCAAGAAAAAGAACTATCCTAACGTCCTTGGCCAAGTCAGGATCCATTGGTAGAAGACTGAGGAGTATTCCAGTGAATAGTCCCAAAAGCAAGATTGAAATGAGATCAGACATTTTTTGACTCCCTATTTCTCGGGTATTTTACCCTATCTTCTAAAGCCCATATTTTGATTATGGGTAATTTATCCATAGGACCCGAATGGCATATGTCAGAAATAATCCTACACTGCCATACTCGCACAGATATAGTATTTTTATTCCTGCTTGGTTGCCATCAGCCCCTTTATTTCTTTCATTTCTGATTTCTTTGCTACAGAGAAAGAACATAACTATCATGAATATGAAAGCAATAGCCAGTAATAGCGATCCCGGGTAAGTAATCTGCAACCTGGAAAGCGCTGCACCTATGGTAGGTGCAAACCAGTACGCCAGGATAAATAATACTAGGCAAACAACAATATCCATCCCGATTTCTCCCTAGTCTGCCAACACCTGGATATTTTTCTGATTCGCAGCCTGCTCACGCAACTTGCGCAAAACAAAGGTTTCGAATTGTTCAGCGAAAAGTTTTTCGATTTTATCTTCGGCACACCAGTTATCAATGCGCGTTTTGGCCCGTTTGATAGCCAGTGCTCGTGAGCCGCCACGACCAAGTTCGATAAACTCAGCTCCGGCCTCTTTTTTATCATCTGGGGCACTGTTCATATAGAAACCGCAGGTCACGTCATAGCACCCACATTTTTCTTTTTCGTGTTCGTGCTGTTCTCCGCAACAATATTCACGCCTGCATTGCAGGTGATACCTTTCCCGGAATCGTTGCCAGTCGCTAATCTGGGTTTCTATATCCTTGTATATGCGTTCTTCCTGCCTGTCATCCCAAATAATGTAAGCCTGAAACAATAACAAACATATGGAAAAGATAATTAATAGCTCCTTGAGCAAAGCAGGGTTTTTATCCTCAAAATGTTTCGCCCCCAAGAAGAAGGCAAGGAGTGCGATTAAAGTGGTCACAATGATGCACGTCATCAGCCGTGTCACTGATTTAGTTTCTTTTTCGCACTCGGCTATTGCCTCCGGTAAGGCTTCCAAAGGCACGTCCAGTGCATGATTACTCATAACGCCATCATATTTTGAGCTGTTCCTATCAATCATCATATTTTCCTCTGTTGCCATTAATCTTATTCTGTTGCCGCGAAACGGGGTTCGCCGTGCGCGTCCGGCTCGGTGTGCTTGCACTTGGGATAATTGCGGCAGCCCCAGAACACCCCTTTGCTGCCTGAGCGCTGTACCAGTTCGCCCCCGCAATCCGGACAGCGGTATCCTCCCCCGCTCAATGTCGTACTGCTCCCTCTACGGTTATTGGCTGTTTTGGTACCTGTCCCAGGTTTGCCGGATGACTTGCCTGTCCCAGGTTTGCCGGATGACTTGCCTGTTGCAGGTTTGCTCGACGCTTGCCCTGAGGCAGGTTTGTCACCCCATACCCCTGGTTTGCCGTCGTTATCCGGGGCAGTGTGTTTGCATGCCGGGTAGGCGTTGCAGCCCCACCAGTAAGTTCCTGGTTTCTTGCCGGCACGGCGTTGCAGGTAGCCCTTACCGCATGCGGGGCAGGGGTGATCGGTGCTTTGGGTGATGGGCGCTTTCGCTTTGCCCGGCTTGCCCTTGTTGTCCGGAAAAGTCGCCTTGCAGGGATTCCCCTCACGGTTGTAGTGGCTGCATCCCCAGAAGAAGCCGGTTTTGCCCTTGAGGCGGCGCAGTTCGCCATCACCACAGTCAGGGCAGGGATAGGTGGCACTGTCCTCCGTTCCGGCACCGGCAAAGCGCGGCAGTTCGACCTGGGCGAACTGCGCCAGCTGACCGTCCAGGGCCTGGTCGTAGTGGGCAACCACCTGCTGATAGTCAGCCTTCCCGGCGGCGATGGCATCCAGCTCGTCTTCCATTTCGCGGGTGTAGTGCACTTCCATAAAATCAAAGCGGTCACGCAGCCCTTGCACAATCGCTTCGCCCAAGGCGGACGGGACGAAGAAGCGTTTGACAGTTTCCACGTAGCCCTTGCCAGTGAGGGTGCTGATGATCGCCGCGTAGGTGGCGGGGCGGCCGATGCCCTCGCGTTCCAGGGCTTTCACTAACCCCGCTTCGCTGTAACGGCCGGGTGGCTTGGTTTCGAGTTCAAGAACACGGCTGCAGTCATCCGGTGTATGCCGCTCGCCGACGTGCAGCAGCGGCAACAAGCCGCTGGCGTCATCCTCCTCGGCCTCAGGCTTTTTCTCGCCGGTCTCGTCACCGCTCTGGGCAAGGCGCATCCAGCCGTCAAAGATCATCTCTTGGCCGCGCGCAGCGATGGTGGCTTGCTGTTGTCCCGGCACGCCGTCCGCCGGGGCGGCCACGGCATCAAGGGCGGCGACTGGTTGGGTGGAGGCGAGGGTGGCGCTGCGTACCTTGAATTGGGCCGCCTTCATTTGTGAGGCGACGGCTCGCCGCCAGATGAGCTGGTAGAGCTGGATCTGCACGGCATTGACACCGCGTTCTGCGCAGTCTGCGCTTTTGTACAAGTTGAAATCGGTGGGACGGATCGCTTCGTGCGCCTCCTGCGCGCCGTCTTTGGCTTTCCAGGCATTTGGCTTGTCGGGAATGTAGGCGTCCTGGCCGCGCTGCCGCAGCAGTGCCCACACGGCCTGAATACCGTCATCTGACAGGTTGGGGTTGTCGGTGCGGTGGTAGGTAATCAACCCCGCTTCAAAAAGGGCCTGTGCCGCCTGCATGGTGGCGTTGACGCCCAGGTGCAGCTGCACCGAGGCGGCCTGTTGCAGGGTCGAGGTCGTAAACGGTGGCGGCGGTTTGCGCGCTTGGGTCTTTTCGGTAAAGTGGGTCACGACCACCCCTTGCCGTGCCGCTGCCAGCACCGCCTCGGCAATGGCGCGGTCGGTGACCAGTGGGGTTTCGTCAGCGTTGTCCGCCGGGGATAGATGGGCATCCTTGCCCGGTTGGACGGTGAGCGGGGGTGTCCAACGGGCGCTCCATTGCCCGTTATCCGGGGTGCTGTTGCTAGAGGCAAACGACAACAACACCCCGAAATGCTTCACTTTTTGGAAATTGCGGATGGCCTCTTCGCGCTCGACAACGAGGCGCAAGGCGACGGACTGTACCCGTCCGGCGGAAAGCCCATGCTGGCCGAGTTTGTTGCCGAGTGCCGGCGAGACCTTGTAGCCGTAGAGACGATCGAGCACACGCCGTCCCTGTTGGGCGAGAAAGAGGCGGCGGTCAATTTGCCGTGGCGCGGCGATGGCCTTGTGGATGGCCGTCTTGGAAATCTCGTTGAAGGTGACCCGCTTGTAGATGTGCCCCTTGCCTAATACCTGCGCCAGGTGCCAGGCGATTGCCTCCCCTTCGCGGTCAGGGTCAGTTGCCAGCCACACCTCGGTGGCCGACTGAGCCAGCTTGCGCAGCCGGGCGATGACTGCACCGCCACGATCGGTATTAACGTACTGCGGCCAGTAGTCCGGACCGGCAACGCCCATATCATTCTGAGGCAGGTCTCGCACATGGCCGGCAGAGGCAGCGACCTGCCAGCCGTCACCAAGGTGATGCTCGATGTGCTTGACCTTGTTCGGGGATTCAACGATCAGTAGACGGGTCATGACAGTGTCTCCTGCTCTATATCAAGCCCTGATTGTGTCTGTCGCCACCGTTGTTTAGCTAGGCGATACTGGCGCATGAAAAACCATATGGCTGCGCCTGATGTCACGATAAAGAGAACGCTTAATGCATAGCTAAAGTAGCGCAACGCGGAGATATCCCTGCCAATGGCAATACCCTGTTTCGTTTGGTGGACGGCAATATTGACCTGATGCATCCCGTCATCACACTGCCAGGTACTCAACGGGCCTTCATCCACTTTTTCACTTGCCACAAATACGCAATGGGCTTTCTTCACAAACGCCTGCCATTGTCGTTCTTTCTTGCCCAAATGATTGTCGCCGTAAACGATTGATAACATGGGCGCGAGTAAGAACAGCAGGCACAGAATGACCATTACCGAGGCATACACGTAGTGTTTTAAATCCAGCGGCGTTGCAGATACCAGTGCCTTTGTCAAAAAGCGGCGACGAAGCGAATCAATGATGCCGGGTACCATCCAGATATTGAGGATAATACCGACGACGCTGGCGGCAACGAGCAAAACAGGCAGTTCTTCTGACATCCTAGCGAAGATTAAGGCTATTATGAACACCAGCAGAATTGTGCCTGCCGCTTTCAATAAGGTATTCATCATGAATCTTCACAGGTGAATGGTTCTGTCGGCAACGGTATCGACAGCGACAACAGCGATTCCTCTTCAGTGCCCTGATAATCCGGCTGCATCCGCCTCTGGTGGGTTTTCAGGACGAAAAGCAGCCACTTGAGTTGCCGAAAATGCTGCTGGAGATCGAGCAGGTCCTCTTCCTTCTGCTGCTCAATGCGCAGGTATGCAGCGGCCCGCTTGTTAAAATCATCGGAGAGTTCGGATAAATCCCCCCATTCATTCTTGATAGACTGCGTTAGTTGGGGAAACACGTGCTCGGGATCCTCTTCCATCTTCCGCAAAAACTGTTCAAATGGCTCGTCATCCAGTAGATCGGGCAGGGAAGCCTCGATGGCGTTTTTGAGATGTTCTTTCCGTTGTCCCAACGCCTTGGTGATGCCTTGTAGCTGCAAGCGGTCTTCCCGGCAAATCGCCAGAGTCTGTCTTTCATTGCTGATAAGGGTCGCCACCTCACCCACGCTCTCACCGACAAGGGCCAGTAATTTTTCCTGTGCTTCCGCTGATAGGGCGTCAATACGCGCCGCAGTCAGAATAAGGATTTCTTCGGGCCGGAACGCCGGATCGACGGTAGAGAGCAGATCGTGCAGATATTCGCCGGCCATCGGCATGTGGTAAATTTTGGGAGATTCGGATGCTTGGGACATGGTGATTTCCTTCGGTTTAAAGGTGTTGACGTGTGGAAGCGCTGATGGACTTTATGGATGCTCGGTATTGTTTTTGCGAATGCGGATTATTCCGGTATCGCCGGCGTGACATAGATCGGTCCTATCGGCACGGTAACAATCGGAATACCATGCCGGAACAGGTCGCAGTCATGCGACGTCCATAATGTCCACGCATAGCGTGAGTGCTTTTCAATGTCTGCGCCGGTATTGGCGATGTTACGGTGACAGATCGTTTGTACGGGGTGCATCTTCGACCAGGCAGCACCGTTCATGATGTATTTCGGGATACGGTAGATGCGGTTCAGTGGCTTCTTGCTTTCGGCAAGCAGGCTACGTCCGCGTTCGGCGACGACTGCGCCGTGTTTGCTGGTATCAGGCTGATCCAGTGCCCCTTCACGGGGATAGACGTGCCCCCAGCGCGGGGTAAGGAACTTCACCAATTCGGGCGGCAGATTGAACAGCACCTTGCCAAAATCTTCTTCGGACGACGGGGCAATCTTGTCGCGGGAGAGTGGGTTCATGATCGTCAGCGACTTATCGGGGTCGGCTACCGGATAACCAAGCCGCCAGGCATAGGCATCAAGGCCGGACAGGTAATAGGGTTCGAACGGTGTGGCATTGACCGGGCAGAAGGGGGAATCGCCGACTTTGCCATTGATGCTCGACAGCGCCGCGTCAATTTGCTGCATCAGCTGTTTGATGCTTTGTACAACCGGACTGTTAGCCATCATCATCATCACCTGGGTGTAACCGAGGTTTTGCGAGAATATCGGCAGCCAGTTGGTATTGCCATTCGCCCAGCTCGACAGCCAGTTCTTCACGGTGTCTGTCGGGACCTGTGGGCCGCTGTTCCCGTTCCCCGAGCTCTGACCGCCGACCGAGGGTGTCCGTCCGCCGCGATTACCTCCGCTTTTGTTACCGGACTGTTTTTCGTCACTCGGGTTGCTGCGCTTGGTATTCTGGTTGCTGTTGTCCGCCGGCTGCGGCAGGTTAATGCCCTTGAAGGTAAAAGCATCGATGAACATCGCCACCGGGTTGCCGACGATGGTTGATTCCGTGAATTGCACGGCCTGATGCTTTCCCCATCCTTTGTCGAGATAGCGTCCGCCACCGATTTCGGTCTCCGGCAGCCCGAACAGGGTGCTGAGGATCTTGGCAAAAAGCACATTGCTCACCTGTTTATACGCCTCGCCGAAGAGCGCGTTGTACTCGACCCACGGCATGGCGTTAAGTTCAGCATGGCTCATTGCCAGCAAATCCGGTGAGTAGTGCTCGACGTGGGGCGTCCAGAAATAGTAGACAAACCACGGGGTGATGATTACGCGTAGCGTAATCCCGGTGATCTTGTACTCCAGACACACGGGCAACTGTTCCAGGGTCGCTTCTGCGAGCTCCATTGACGTAAATCCGGGTGACATTGGTTCCAGGTTCGCTACATCCTCGGCTGTCTCGGCTGTCGCGATGGCAGGGCTTGTCTGACCTGTCGCATTCCCGGCTTGGCCGGGAGAGCTGCTCTGCTGCGCTAGGGCGGAACTTCCCATTCCGGCACCGAGAAGGATGGCCAAAATGGCAGACAGAGCCTTTCGTCCGCCGGTCATATGCCGGCTGCGTTTCTTTGCATTACAGTACTTCATGCGCATCCTCCTCCCTCAGAACGGGATATCGTCATCCATCCCTTCGTAATTTGGGATTTCACTGGGCAGTGGCGGTTCTTCGTCCATGTCCGGTCCCGGCGGCGTCTGCTTCGATCCTTGGTGATTTGCTCCAGCTGCGGTTGCGGCATTTCCTTGCGCCGGAGGGCGTTTTTCGCCTTGCGGCGGTGGGTAGCTGCTGCCCTGTTTCGAGTCGACCAGTTGCACGTTATTGGCGATGACCTCGGTTACATAATGGTCGATGCAGTTCTGATCGGTCCATTTACGGGTTTGCAGCCTGCCCTCGATATAGAGCTTGGTGCCCTTGTGACAAAACTGGCCCACGATTTCGGCGAACCTGCGGAAGGCGACGATGCGGTGCCAGTCTGTATGTTCGCGCTTTTCCTTCGTCGCCTTGTCTGTCCACACTTCCGAAGTGGCGATGGAAAAATTGGCGACGGGGTCGCCGTTCGGCATGTAGCGTACGTCGGGCTCGTTGCCGAGGTGGCCCATGATCGTGACTCTGTTTACGCCTCGAGTTGCCATGGTGTTACTCCTATGTTGGGTTAAGTTATCGGGTAAAGTCGAAAAGGGGTGAAGTTAGGGAAATAGCGGTGACTGCCCGCATCAGTGCCCGCCGTCCACGGTCCGGACCAGGTGGTCGGCATGCACGATCAGACGGGTGCAGACATCATCCATGCTGTCATGTGCGGTTTTCTTGCGCCCTGCCAGCAGATTGAACAAATCCTGCCGTGAAAGACTGTCCCTCCTGCCCGGAGCCCGGGTCAGCCAGGCGCGCAGTTCCTCTTGCTGTGCCAGACAGGAACGGGCAAACGCCAACAAATCCGGATCGGCAGCCAGCAAATCCCTCACCGTCGGGCGAAGCATCAACAGGGTGCAGGGACATCCGTCTTGCTCTTCCAATTCGGCCAGCAGGGTCATTACCGCCCCGGATGAAGGCATCAAAACAATGCCCTGCAAGCGCAACACCAGCAGACTGAGGAAGAACTGCCGCCAGTTGTCCTCCAGACTCCACTTGGCGAGGACGCGTAACCCGGGATAAGCACCGTCCCGGGCAGGCTTGCCGGCCAGGGATTCTCCGGCTTGCAGGGTGAGATAGGTTTTGATTTCGCAGGGGTGCATGCAGAGCATGTCCAATTCGATATAGGCGAATACCGGACCCTCCGGGCGGTCATCGCGGGGCATCGGCTCGGCGCCATGATCATCGGCATAGGCGGCGCGTACCAATCGGTTCATGGCCAGCAAGGGCAGAGGTTGCAGGGAATTGCCCTGTCCCCCGTCGGGTCGGAAAAGAGAAGGCTGAAAGGCACTCATGGTTGCTGCTCCAACAAGGTCGGTCGTCTGCCGCGCATACCGCGACGCACTTCAACCTGCCGACCATCGTGATAACCACTGGAGCGGTAATCGGGCTGCCTGTTGCGGGCACGTTGTGCATTCGCCGTATCCCGGGCATAACCGGCCTTGCCCAGCATTCCGAAGCGGCGTTGCAGATAGGTTTCCAGCACAGCCCGTTCTTCGTCCTCCATCGCCAGTTGCTCCGCCTGTTCCGCCAGGGCAAGGACAAAGCCCTCACAGTAGCTGTCGGCGCGCAGGGTCTTGGTGTGCGTCTTGCAGCGGGGTGGCAGGGAAGTGATAAAACGTTGTCGCGCGGCCAGCACATGGCGGCGCATGACGGTGTAGGTGTAAGCGGCGATCTCGCAGCGATCATGGCGGCCGACGAAGAGGATCTGCGTCCCGCCTAGCCCGCCGGAGATAATGCTCTGGCAGCCAAAAGCCCGGGCGACCGTGGAGACCAGCCAGCCATGCCATTTGGGGAGGGAGGCGCTGCGGTTGCCGACCGCACTCTCCCCCATCGCCGCCAGCCGGATTTCCTCGTTACCGAGGCCGTACATCTGCATCAGCTTTTGCGCTTGGCGCAACGCGGCAGCCGCCTCATGCGGGTTGTCAGATTTAGCCAGCGCCAGACATTTGCGGATGCGCTGCAGTAGTTCGGGGGTTAGCTTGGGCTTACCTGTGTTGTCCGTCATGGCGTACCCCTACCGGTCGCCGGAGTCACGTCTTCTGTTGCTGAAGGAGACTTCGGTAAATTTTGTTCCAGGGTCGCGCGCACCTCTGCACTGGTACGTTGCGCTTCCTCGGCTTGATATTGCTGCAATAAAGCCTGTTCCAGGGCACGTTGTTGGGCATCATTGTCCTGTTCCAGAGCACCTGATTGATTGCCACCCTGTTCCAGCTCCAGCGTAGTGGAGGGTGCCTCTGTAGCAGCACCGGCTCTCCCACCTGAACCAGGGAGAGAGGCAGAGAATGCAGCTTCAGGTACCACTTCCCTAACCTGCCACACGACCGGACCTTCCACGACCGCCGGAATCGTGGTGATACCGAGCCTCTGCAACATGCCGTCGAGGAAGATGCGTGGCTCGGGGCCGATGCCAACCATCAGCCCCTTTTGGACATAACCGCGAAAATGCTGTTCCAGGTCTGACTGGGTTCCTTCCAGTACCATCACCGGGATTCTCTTCTTGACCAAGTAATCGGTGTATTTGTCCAGCCAGCGCCGAGAGGCAGCCGAGCTGTCAATGAATGCCAGACGTAATCCGGCATTAGCGACTGCCACAGACGCTTCGGCTTGCGCAACCTGTTGCGCGCTGGGAGAAAGTGTGTCCGCTGTCCCGGTTGCTGCTTGCGCAGCCCCACCTGTGGCAGGCTGGGCAAGGGAGCCGGCGTATTGCCAGCTGAACGTGCCTTGCTCAACCGCTTGCGCGGGGTTCAGCACTTGGCTGCAGCCAAGCAGTACGGCCAGAAAGGCCGGGTGCTTGCCCGCGAGTCGTCTTGGTTTGCAAGCCCGGGGGGCGGACTGGTGTGATCCCGTCATCATACCTGTGTCCTTTGTTGTGTTTGCCTGGATGTGCATCGTATAGAATCCAATAACATATTGAAGGAAAAGCGGTAATGGCTTCGCTATTACCATCAACGGCGAATGGAATGGGTATTGAGACAGTTATCTACCCGCATGCTGTCGCAGAGCTGTACTGTCTGAAGCAAATTCCCGAGAGACAACACAATCTGCCGACAATGCTGACGACGAAAATTCAACTCAACCCGATATGATTCAGTTGCCATCACCTCCTCCAGCAATGGCCTTACGGCAGAAAGGTCATCCAAGAACTGAGTTAAGAAGGCATAACCGGGTTTATCGGCATTCTCCAGTGTTTCGGCAAATGGCAGCATCTGGTAAATCCGTTTGCCTCCGATTTGCCAATACCAGCGCAGCTGTGGAATTTGCGGTAATCCCGTATCTGTCGCTTGGCGTGCCGTCCATGCATGCAGGGTGACGCTGGCGCTACCCCGACGATAGGGTTTAGTGCCGAAAGACTGGCGTAAGGTAAGCATGTGTGAACGGATGACATCCAATTCCGTTAAATAGTAAAAACGGCAGGATTCGAGATCGGCACGCCGCATGCCCCTTACCCTTTCCTTTAAAGGAATAGGAAATCCCATAGCATCAACGCTCTTATCACCCATAGCATTAAGGCAAAAATCCTGCGTAGCATGACGGCTCTTACCAAAACCCGGGTTAAACATCTCTTCTTGCCGCATTTAATCCTCCCGACGCAGTTCAATCAGTTTTGGTTTCAGCGACCCGTCCAAGTATCCTTCCGGCAAAATACCCATTTGCTGCTCGGCAATTAAGAAAGGTGCGGTTTGTTGCAGCACGGCATCCCGTCCGACAAAGCGCCACCGCCCCGGCAAATAGAACAGACGGCGTAAGGGCTTGCCCATCCGGCCCTCTATTGCCTTGTACTCGTCCCGATTGATAAAACCGGCATCCATATAGGCCCGGACCATTCGCAAAATTTCGTCGTACTGCTTGAGCAGATCCGTGAAAAGAAAGCCGTATTTCACCTTAAAAACCAGGTGCACATCCGAGGGACCTTTCGAGGTATAAGGCTCCATACGGATAGATGTTGTCTGGGCGATCAAGTTCTCTGCTTCCTGCCGCACCACTTTCAAAGTTGTCCGGAACTGATCCATCAATTCTTCGATTTGCACCAGATACCAAGTAGCATAAGGACAGCCGGCGTGATAGCCGCGCACCACCTGATTGACCGATGCCGCTGCTTCAAACAGACCGGCAATAAAATGCTTGCTACCGCGATTACGTCCGAGAAGGAAGCTGTATGAATCCCGCATATGGAATTGCACAGCTCCGATCACCTGTCCAAATGTAGGACGCTTGATCAACATCTCAGCCGGCACCGAGGGATTGACGGCCTGTTTCGCCTTGCGCATTGCTTGCTGGCGCAGTTTCTCACCTTCAGCTTCCTGACGCAGTTCCTGCTGCTCCTCCTCACTTTCGGCAATATCAGCAATATTCCGCAATTCTGCCTGCGATAAAGTTACGCCCTCGGCGGCAGCCTCGTTTTTAGCGTTCCGCAACTCTGATGACAGCCGGTTATCGACCAGCCTGCGCGTACGGGCTTCGCGGGAAAGACCACTGGTCTTACTTCCTGCGCCAGATGACAACTGGTCATCCTTCCCTGATTCAGTTGACGCATGTAACCGTGCTGATTCAGCCAATGCATTGGCACTACCTGAAACAGCGGATGAGGTTTCGGCTGATTCAGGTGATACCTCCGCCACAGAGCCGTCCGCAGAAGACGCACTACCAATGCTCGCAGATTGCCGGGGCAGCTCTGAAGTGCTACCTGTCTCAGTTGACACATCCGGGGAGACAGTTTTGGGTTCTTGTTCATTCGTAGTCATAAGGTTTTACCTGCAATGGTGAGATGGGAAATGGGAAAAAAGGATCCTTGCCTGAACGGCATGACAAAAGGGGTGGAAGAGGGAAGCATTGAAGTCCGGTTTTGACATCAGTGGTGTCAGCGTCGAAGCCGACGTTGGTTTTGATACCCCGGGTATCAACCGCGAAGTCGGTGCCGGTTTTGATACCCCGGGTATCAACCGCGAAGTCGGTGGCTGTTTTGATACCCCGGG
>ERZ772827.1125-NODE-1125-length-13819-cov-3.995786_pt1 | contig 13819 bp, 14 predicted proteins | sample MGYA00580850_ERZ772827 | MGnify/ENA primary metagenome ERZ772827 (study PRJEB29015, sample SAMEA2737950) | human oral metagenome | biome: human oral; feature: human-associated habitat; material: dental | place: China | collected 2145 ...
GGCTGCGATGGGGCGGTTTTCAGGGCTGCTTTGGGGTGATTTCAGGGCAGTTCCGGGGCGATTTCAAGCCGCAGCCTGAACCCGTCCATGCAGCGCAATTCCTGCCGACATATCCGCCCCCAAGGCGCATCGGCCAAGCCGCCGGGACACGCACCGCAATCCCCAAAAAAAGCGCGCCCCACCAGCGCGCTTTTTTTCGCCCTCTTTCACCCTCGCACGCCACCCAAAACCGGCCCCCCACCCAGCACTCCTCACCGTGCCCCAGTCCGTTCTTATTTGGATACAAGATTTTGCCTACCAAATCAGCAAACCGCCCGTAGCGCCCGTAAACACTGCGCTGCGCGCTATGATTTTTCAATCAAACTGTGGATAACTTGCCCGCACCAGGGCGGTTGGGGGGCATTACGGGCCGGTTTCAGGCGCAGCAGCGGTCAATGATCTGGCGCACCAGCTCATCGGGGGCCTGCTGCGTGCGGGCCTGGCCGGGGCCGTCGATGAGCACGAAGCGGATCGCCCCGGCCTCGGCTTTCTTGTCCAGGCGCATCAGTTGCAGGTATCGACCGGCGTTGTCGGCCACATCCAGCACCGGGCCTTGCACGGGCAGGCCGGCGGCGGCGATCAGGGTTTTCAGGCGCTGCACAAAGGCCGCGTCCACGCCGCCCAGCTCGCGCGAAAGCTCGGCGGCCATCACCATGCCCGCGCCCACGGCCTCGCCGTGCAGCCACTGGCCGTAGCCCAGGCCCGCTTCGATGGCGTGGCCGAAGGTGTGGCCGAAGTTGAGGATGGCGCGCAGGCCCGATTCGCGCTCGTCTGCGCCCACCACCTGGGCCTTGATTTCGCAGCTGCGGCGCACCGCGTGCGCCAGGGCCTGCGGCTCGCAGGCGCGCAGCGCGGCCATGTGCCGCTCCACCCACTCGAAAAACGCCATGTCGGCAATGGGCCCGTATTTGATGACCTCGGCCAGCCCGGCCGAGAGCTGGCGCGCCGGCAGGGTTTTGAGCGTTTGCAAATCGCACACCACGCGCTGCGGCTGATAGAAAGCGCCAATCATGTTTTTGCCCAGCGGGTGATTGATGCCCGTTTTGCCGCCCACGGACGAATCCACCTGCGCCAGCAGCGTGGTAGGCGCCTGCACGAAGGGCACGCCGCGCATGTAGCAGGCGGCGGCAAAGCCGGCCATGTCGCCCACCACGCCGCCGCCCAGGGCGTAAAGCGTGGTTTTGCGGTCGCACCCGCGCGCCAGCAGGGCATCAAAAATCAAATCCAGCGTGGCCTGGTTTTTGTAAGCCTCGCCATCGGGCAGCGCCAGCACGTGCACCTGCCGATGGCGCGCCGCCAGCGCCGCCTGCAAGCGCGCGGCATACAGCGGCGCCACGGTTTCATTGCTGACGATCAGCGCCTGCGCACTGCCAGCGCCCGCCCCAAACCACTGCGGCTGCGCCAGCAGGCCCTCACCAATGAAGATGCAATAGCTGCGCTCGCCCAGCGCAATGTCAACTTGCTGCACGCTCATGAAAATCACCCTGTGGAAATGAAAAAAGGGGGGAGTTTAAATTTGGAACGACGGATTTTGAAGGGCGGCAATGACGGCAGCGGGCGCGGGCAGCCGGTAAAAAGCAAAACCTTTTCCCGCCTCTGATTTTTGCAAGTGATGCGCCGGTTAATCCTTGAGTTTGACATACATGTGTTCCTGCGCATTTGCACTCTCGGCGCGCATTTTATATTCAAAGATTTCCGGGTGCTGTTTGATCAACGCGCTGAAGTTTTTGCAACCATAACTGCGCGGATCAAAATCCGCATGCAAACGCCGCCATGTGGAGCCCAATGCGGAAATGGCCACCCATTCACTGTCAAACTGTTCAAAGATTTTCCTGATGGTGTCCCTGGGCAAGGATGCGGTTTGCTGATCTGCGGCGGCTTGTGCGGTTTGCAGTGGCGCATCCGGCCTGGCGGAAAGATTTTCCCCGATATTCTCTATTAATTCATCGGGAAGCAGATTTTCCACATAAATAAATTGCGTGCAGGCGTTGACAAAGGATTTTGGCGTTTGCTTCTTTCCAAAACCATAAACGGGCATTCCCTGCTCTTTCAAGCGGATGGCCAGCGCCGTGAAATCGCTGTCGCTGGACACAATACAAAATCCGTCCAGATGATTTCCATACAGCAAATCCATTGCGTCAATCATCATGAACCCATCCGTTGAATTCTTGCCTGTCGTAAAGGCAAATTGCTGCATCGGCTTGATGGCGAAATCATTGATCGCCTGCTTCCACTGCCCATTTTGCCCTACAAAATTGCCATAAATTCTTTTCACGGTGGCATCGCCAAATTTGACCACTTCTTCCAAAATGGCTTCAATATCCCTGGCAGAAGCGTTATCCGCATCAATCAGAACGGCCAAACGAGCCGGTTTTTCTTCTGCCATATGAAAACTGGTCATGGTTCTGAACATTTCGTTTTCCTTGTTTGTTTTTGGGTGATTGAGAATGCCTGCATTTTTCCTGTTTTCTGCGCCAAATGGGCAATAAAAAAGCCCGCTTTGAAAGCGGGCTGGGGCGGGAAAAAAGATTTTTACCCCTTGCGCTGCATCAGGCGCTCAAACAGGGCGTCCGATGCGCTTTGCGCTTTGTCCTGCGCAGGGGCGACGTAGGTGTCGGGGTAGTTCAGGAAGTGCTTGGATTTGTCGAGGCGTTGGGGGTGGGCCGTGGGGTAGTTGGGCCATTTGATGCTGAACCAGTCCCTGTGCGTGAAGAAGCTGGGGGCGTCACCGATTCAGTCGTAATTTTTCTCCATGTGAGAGCGCGCATAAACCGGATGCTCACACAAAATCTCATACACCGTCCTGCGCTGCCCTCCGAACTCATAGATGCCCACGCATCGAATGTCCTTCTCGACGCGCTCCAGCAGCGCCTCACGATTCTTGATTTTGGCCCTGCGCGGGTCTTTGTCCAGAGCACTCACACCAGGTTCCAGCGCGGAATATCCAGATCGGCTATCCATTTGTTCTGGCCTTTCGGCCCAAAGTAAGCGTCTTGGGGAAGGGGTGACCAGAGGTAGAGGTTGCTAGGGTCGTAGGGTTTATAGGCCAGAACCTCGGCAATGATTTCGGAGTCTTTCATTTTGCGTTTCGGTTTGCTGCTCATTTCTGGTTCCATGATTTGACTTGCCCGTCTGGCAGCAGTGCCCATATACGGGAACTGTTTGCGGAGAGTTGCAAGCGATAGCCGGACACAAGTTTGGTGACTCGCGGCGGGTTCAAGGATGCGCTTTCCAGTTCAAACCGTGGATTGCAAGCACTGCGAGAACCTGCTCTGCGCTTTGATGGCCTGCTCTTGGCCTGCTCTTCCATGAAAAAAAGCGCCTCGGGCACAGCTCGGGGCGCTTGGGGCTTGGCCTGGAAAGCCCGGGCGGGCCGCACACAGGGCGCGGCCCTGGCTCTTTATTTGGTCAGGATGAGCTTGCCCTGCTTGGTGGCTTGCAGGCGATAGATGCGGCCGTTGTGGCTGATTTCGACTTGCTTGCGCCCTTGCAGCAATTGCTCGCTGGCAATGACGGCAGCCCCCTTGTTGCCTGCTTCTGCCACGGGGGCTGCGGGCGGTTTGATGGCGGTCATTGTTTTTCTTCAGGTTCGGTAATGAAGCCGATTTTTTTCAGCCCGGCCTGCTGCGCCATGGCCATGGCGATGGCCACGCGCTCGTAGCGCGAGTTCTTGTCGCCACGGATGTGCAAATCAGGCTGAGGCTCCTTGGCCGCCGCCTCGGCAAACATGCGGCCCAGCTCCTCGTCGCCGATGGGGCGATCATCAATGAAATATGCGCCGTCGGCCTGCACGCTGAAATTGATGGTGGTGGGCTGCATTTGCTGCGGCTCATTGCTGGCCTTGGGCAGCTCGATGGTAACGGCATGTTTCATCACGGGCACGGTGATGATGAACACGATGAGCAGCACGAGCATCACATCGATGAACGGGATCATGTTGATCTCGCCCATCACTTCGTCGGTGTTGTCGCTGACTTGTCCTGCCACGGCTGATCCTTTCAGGCTTTCTTCATGCGGATGATGTTGCCCTCAACGGATGCGGCGGTCACGCGCGCGCCGGTCACATACAGGGCATGCAGATCATGCGAGAAGCGGGTGAGGCGGGCCAGGATGGCCTTGTTGCCGCGCACCAGCATGTTGTAGCCCAGCACGGCGGGGATGGCGACGGCCAGACCGAAGCCGGTCATGATGAGCGCCTCGCCAATGGGGCCGGCCACTTTTTCAATGCTGGCCTGCCCGGCCATGCCGATGCTCATGAGGGCGTGATAGATGCCCCAGACCGTGCCGAACAGGCCGACAAAGGGCGCGGTAGAGCCCACCGAGGCGAGCACAACCAGCCCCGCTTGCAGGCGCGATGTGGCGTTGTCGATGCTGTGGTTGAGCGCGCTGCGCACCCAGTCACTCAAGTCCAGCGAGTCATGCAACTGGGGCGTGGTGGCGCGATAGTGGGCGGCGGCGCCACGGCCTTCTTCCGCAATGGCGCGGAAGGGGTTGTCGCCCGACGCGCCCAAGCTGTCGATGGCGCTTTCCAGATCGGATGCGTGCCAGAAATCAGGCACTTTTTTCGCCTGGCCCTTGGTGCGCAGGATGCCCAGGCTTTTGATGATGATTACGCACCATGAGGTGACAGACATGAGCGCCAGGATGACAAACACCGTGCGCGTGACCGAGTCACCTTGCGCCCAAACGTGCATCAGGCCAAATTGGGGATTCATTTTTTCGTTACTCCAGCAAAAACAGGTTGATTAATCGTTGAGTTCCCATTTCCAGGGAATGTTGAACCACAGATCGGACGGCACACCATCTTTGGTGCCCGGCACGAAACGCCACTTGCGCACAGCTTCCTGCGCGGCGATATCCAAGCGCTCGAAACCGCTTGATTTGTGAATGCGCACATCTCGGGCCGTGCCATCTGCACCCACCAGCACGCGCAAAACAACGGTGCCGGTTTCGCCCAGCCGTTTGCTCATGGCCGGATAAGGCGGGCGCGGATTGTTCAGATATGCCGCCTTGGTAGAGGGCAAAACAATCTGCGGCGGGGCCGGCGGCGCAGGAGGCCCGGGCGGGCCTGGGGGACTAGGCGGCACAGGCGGCCCGGGTTCGGGATCAGGCTTGGCGTCCACCTCGGGCGCGGGCGGCACCGACATGGCCGTGGGCGAGTCTGTTTCCACCGGCAAAGGCGCAACGGGGCGCGGAGTGGGCTTGGGCGCTTTTTTAGGCGTGACCTTCGGCTTGGGCGGCTTGGGCTTGGGCTTGGGCGGCTCCGGTGGAGGAGGCTCGGGCGGCGGCGGCACGGGCGAAGGAGGCACCGGCGGAGGGGGTGTCGGCGGCGGCTCTTCAAGAATAGGAACGGCCGGCGTAATCAGCTCGGCCGCAATGATTTGCACCTGCTTGACAGGCGGAGGCTGGTGCTCCAGCGCGTGCTGCACAGCAAGCAAAGCCGAGCCATGCGCCACGACAACCACACCAGCCACGAGCAAATCTCGGCCTAAGCGCATAGGTGATGCGTTGGGGTTGGATTCAATCATGATGGGAAAGCCGCCGCCTCAGATATGGAACAAGGCAGCGGCTACGCGCATGAGCCGAGAGTCAGCTCACATCCTTGCAGCCTTGAGCGCCGAAGGATTGCGTAGAGGAGACAAAAAAGGGTTGAATGGAAATGCGAAATTATATTGTTCCTGAAGGACTGCAAGCCAAGCTCGCACGCACAGCCGCAAGACTCACACAGGCCAAGCGCCTCAGCGCTTGAAGACCCACAGCAAAGAGCCCAACACAAAAGCAAGGCTGCCCGTGAGTGCAATGAGAGTGGATGTCATGGTCAAGCTCCTCCAGTAGATGGCAAATGCATACTCAATAGAAATGAATTGCATTTACTTAAGTCTAACATGACCTTCTTACACTTCCCGCCAGAGGAAGCGTCAAAGCACCCGACAAGATGGGGATTCCCCTTGGCAGAGCTGATCTGCGCAGCATTGCCCTCGACTCTCTGAAACAGATCGCAAACACAAAAAAACCGATGGCTGCCGTGTGCACGCCATCGGTTTTCTTTTTTGCAGAAGCTGCTTAGCTCAACTTGCCGTGGCAGCTTTTGTATTTTTTCCCGCTTCCGCAAGGACAGGGATCATTGCGTCCCACGCGCGGCATGGTGCCGGCAGCGAGTGCGGCAGCGGCCCCCGCCCACGCGGTCTGCGAATCTTCAGACACTGTCTGCGCTTCACCCGTTTCTGTCGGAGCCGTGTAGGTCACATGGTTCAAGCGCTCCAGACTTTGCTCGATGTCTCCGGCTGCCTGCTCGGCACGTTCGCTCGTTTGTACATTAACCGTCACCAAGATGCGAGTGACCTCGTTCTTAACCGTATCAAGCAACTGACTGAACAACTCAAAGGCTTCCCGCTTGTACTCCTGTTTGGGTTGTTTCTGCGCGTAGCCACGCAAATGAATCCCTTGCCGCAAATAATCCAGTGCAGACAAATGTTCACGCCAATTACTGTCAATGGATTGCAGCAATACTGCCCTCTCGAAAGAACGGAATTCATTTTCGCCCACCAGAGCCACCTTGGCTGCGTAAGCTTCATCAGCCGCAACAAGAACGGCCTCCACAATTTCCGCATCCGTAATAGCGCTGGACTCCTGTACAGACTGTTGCAAGGGCAAATGAATATGCCATTCATCCGCAAGGATTTTTTCAAGCCCTGCCAAATTCCATTGTTCTTCCACAGATTCAGCGGGCACATATTGACGCACCAAATCTTCAAAGCAGCCATGACGCAGGGCCGTAATTTGCGCACTCAAATCCTGCGCGTCCAGAATATCATTACGCTGCTGATAAATGACTTTTCGCTGATCATTGGAAACATCATCATATTCCAGCAGCTGCTTGCGAATATCAAAGTTGCGCCCTTCCACCTTGCGCTGTGCGCTTTCAATGCTCCGCGTCACCATGCCTGCCTCAATAGCCTCGCCTTCAGGCATATTGAGTCTATCCATGATTGCGCGAACGCGATCACCCGCAAAAATTCTCAGTAGAGCGTCATCCAGACTCAAATAAAAGCGGGATGAACCGGGATCGCCTTGGCGGCCCGAACGACCGCGCAATTGGTTGTCAATGCGACGACTTTCATGTCGTTCCGTGGCAATAATTCGCAAGCCGCCCAAGGATTTGACACGCTCGTGATTGGCTTTCCATTGCGCTCGTAGTTCTTCGATTTTTTTATCACGGACGGCAGGATCCATCGAGGTATCCGCCTCCAGCGCTGCCAGGGCTTTTTCAATATTGCCGCCCAGCACGATATCGGTTCCTCGTCCCGCCATATTGGTGGCAATCGTGATCACCCCCGGGCTTCCCGCCTGCGCAATAATGTTTGCCTCGCTGGCGTGTTGTTTGGCATTAAGAACCTGATGCGGCAGTTTTTGCTCATTCAAAAGATTGGAAATAATTTCCGAATTTTCAATACTGGTTGTTCCCACAAGAACGGGTTGGCCGCGAGTGTGGCATTCCTTGATATCCGCGATGGCTGCCGCGTATTTTTCCTTGGTTGTTTTATAAACTCTGTCCAACTGATCATCTCGCTTATTTGGACGATTAGGCGGAATTACAACCGTTTCCAGTCCATATATCTCCTGAAACTCATAGGCTTCGGTATCAGCTGTCCCCGTCATCCCGGCCAGCTTGTTATACAGACGGAAATAATTCTGGAATGTAATAGACGCCAGAGTCTGGTTTTCTGCCTGAATCGGCACCCCCTCTTTTGCTTCAACCGCCTGATGCAAACCATCACTCCAACGGCGACCCGCCATCAAGCGACCCGTGAACTCGTCAACAATCACAATTTCCGGCCCGCGTTCACCATTTTGAACCACATAATGCTGATCGCGATGATACAAATGTGCAGCACGCAAAGCGGCATATAAATGATGAACCAGAGCGATATTTGAAGGATCGTACAGTGAAGCGCCTTCGGCAATCAATCCACGCGCCGCCAAAATGCGCTCTGCATTTTCATGCCCCTGCTCAGTCAAATACACCTGATGAGACTTTTCATCTACCGTGAAATCGCCCGGTTTCGTCACTCCCAAACCCGTCCTGGGATCAGCCTCTCCTTCCTGGCGGGTTAGTTGCGGGGCAACTTCATTCATGGCCAGATAAATTGCCGTTTGATCTTCTGCCTGGCCGCTAATAATCAAAGGCGTGCGGGCCTCATCGATCAAGATGGAATCCACTTCATCCACAATCGCATAATTCAGCTTGCGCTGAACACGATCGCCTGTTTCGTAAACCATGTTATCACGCAGATAATCGAAACCATATTCATTATTCGTTCCGTACGTGATATCTGCAGAATAAGCCTGCTGCTTGTCTTCCCTGGGCATATGCGGCAAATTCACGCCAACCGTCAAACCCAGAAAATTATAAAGACGCCCCATATTTTCGGCGTCGCGCCCTGCCAGATAATCATTGACAGTCACCACATGAACGCCTTTGCCAGACAAGGCATTCAAATAAACAGGCAAGGTCGCCGTCAGCGTTTTCCCCTCTCCTGTGCGCATTTCCGCAATTTTTCCTTCGTGCAGCGCAATCCCCCCTATCAACTGCACATCAAAGTGACGCAACTTCAACACACGCTTGGAAGCCTCACGCACCACTGCAAAGGCTTCCGGCAATATCTGATCCAGCGTCTCGCCTTTGTCCAATCGCCCCTTGAACTCCTCCGTTTTGCCACGAAGTTGCTCGTCACTCAATGACTCCAGCCGAGACTCCAACGCATTGATCTGGGCTGCTGTTTTGCGGTATTGCTTCAAAAGGCGATCATTGCGACTGCCGAAAAGTTTGGTCAGAAGGGAAAAAGACATACAGTTTGCTCTAAGGAAATCCTGCCGTTCAGCAGTCCTGCCAGATGGAAAAATAACATTTCATTGTAGATGCAGACAGCCAGCAGCAACCATGCGCAGCCACAAGATGCATCTTTCAGGTACGGCTCGGCGTCAACATTTCAAGAACACCATGGGCATAGCCAGAACTTCCTTCACACTAGAGCAAGCCATTTGCAGCCATCCAACGCTGGCTCAGTTGATGCAAATCGCTGATGAATCCCAGCGATGCATGAAGATCATCGAACCACTCCTGCCTGCTTCCTTGCGATCCAAAGTACGCCCCGGCCCCATCACCGAAGGCACCTGGTGCTTGCTGGTCTGCCATGCGGCCGCTGCCACAAAACTGCGACAACTCAGCCCCTCCTTTCTTGCCGCTCTTCATTCAAAAGGTCATGCCGTACGACACATTCGGTTCAAAATTGAAATTCTCACTCGTTCATAAATTCCACGCACAAATGCAAAAGCCCGCACTGTGAAATCACAGGCGGGCTTTTTATGTGGTGCCGGTTGTCGGACTCGAACTGACGACCTACCGCTTACAAGGCGGGTGCTCTACCAACTGAGCTAAACCGGCGCTTTGACTTTAATGGTTTATTATAACCTACTTATTTCACCAAACGCATGGAAGATTTCCGTCCCCCGCCATTGGGAGGAACTGGCGATTTTCCCTCTTCTTGCAGAGCGCCCTCATCTGTGGAAGCAGATGGGTCGGCTGTCGAATCAAGAGTTCTCTCTCCATTTTGCGAATGAATTGCATCCTCTGATGTTCCCGATTCGACTTCAGAAAAAGCCATACCTTGGCCGTTTTCTGCTGCATAAATTGCCAGTACACGATCGACAGGAATGAAAATACTACGTGGCACACCGCCAAACCGTGCCTGAAATTCAATGTGCTCATTGCCCATGGTCAAAGCGTGGGTGGCGTGGGCAGCAATATTCAGAACGATTCTTCCATCACGCACGTATTCCTGTGGAACACGCACGCTCTCATCCACTTTCACAGCAATATGTGGCGTGAACCCATTATCGGAACACCACTCATACAAAGCACGCAGCATATAAGGCTGCATGGCTGAGGATGCTTTTTCCTGACCAGCCATACTCGTCACTTTATTTACGCATCACTTTTTCAGATGGCGTCAATGCTTCGATATAAGCAGGACGCGAGAAAATGCGTTCAGCATATTTCAACAAGGGCGCTGCATTTTTACTCAGGTCGATACCGTAATAGTCCAATCGCCATAGCAATGGGGCCAAAGCCACATCAAGCATGGAAAAATGTTCACCCAAAATATATTTATTCTTTACAAATACTGGCGCCATTTGCGTCAAGCGATCACGGATATTACCACGTGCTTTTTCCATGGCTTTCTCATTAACGCGACCCACTCTATTTTCCAACACACTTACATGCGTGAACAACTCTTTTTCAAAGTTCAGCAAGAACAGGCGCACGCGAGCCCGATCTACCGGGTCGCCAGGCATCAGCTGGGGATGCGGAAATCGTTCATCAATATATTCATTAATGATATTGGATTCATAAAGAATCAAGTCTCTTTCCACCAGAATAGGCACCTGTCCATATGGATTCATCACATTGATGTCTTCAGGCTTGTTAAACAAGTCAACATCACGGATTTCAAAGTCCATGCCTTTTTCAAACAGAACGAAACGACAGCGATGAGAAAAAGGGCAGGTCGTCCCAGAATAAAGCACCATCATGACAGAACGCTCCTAAAAAACGGAAAGAGTGGACCGCGCCAAAACACCGTCCACTCCATGAGTTGCCTAGCAGAGCCAGGTAAAAAAGCAGCAGATATTTACGTTACGTCTTTCCAGAACGCTTTATTCAGGTTCCAGGCTGCAAAGGTAAATACTGCAAGGAAAAGCATGACAAAAATACCGATTTTGACTCGCTTGCTTTGTGCCGGCTCGCCCATCCACTGAAGGAAGTTCACCAAGTCGCCAACATTCTTGTCATATTCTTCGGGGGACATGGTCCCAGCGGACACCTGTTCCCAGCCTTTGTGAACATGAACTTCGTGACCATGCTCTTCATGAGTTTCAAACACGGGCTTGCGTTCGCCCTGCAATTGCCACAGGGGGTGCGGCATCCCGATATTGGGGAAAGCAAGATTATCCCAACCCGTTGGTTTGAGCGGGTCGCGGTAATAAGAACGCAGCAGGGTGTATATGTAATCGGCGCCAGTGCCGTTGGAGCCAGCGCGCGAACGAGCAATCAGTGTCAGATCGGGCGGGTTGGCACCAAACCATTTTTTCGCATCCAGCGGGTCAATAGCGGACTTCATGACATTACCAACCTTGTCGGTCGTGAACATCAAGTTGTCCTTGATCTGCTGCTCAGTCAATCCGATGTCCTGCAAGCGGTTGAAACGCATGAAAGCAGCGGAGTGGCAGTTAAGGCAGTAATTGACAAAAATGCGCGCCCCATTCTGCAGCGAAGCCTGATTGGTGACGTCAACGGGAGCCTTGTCCCAAGGGATTCCGGCACTTGCAGCGTGGGCGCTTGCGACCAGGTTCATGGCCATGAAGAGGCCCACGACCAGTTTCTTATGAAATTGCATTTTGTAGGTACTCCGACAAATCAGTGCGGCGTGAAGGTGACGCGATCAGGAACAGGTTTTGGCGTGCCTATTCGCGACCACCACGGCATCAGCAGGAAGAACCCAAAGTAGAACAAAGTGCCGATCATGGCGACCAACTCATTGGTCATCCAGCTCAAGGCCGGCGCGGCAAAAATGGGGCCTGGCAACATGATGCCCAAGATCATCAAGACGATGAACCAAACCACAAACACGGCATACAACCATTTGTGCCAGTCCGGGCGATAACGGATGGACTTGACGGGACTCCAATCCAGCCAAGGCAGGAAGAACAGGATGATGACTGCGCCACCCATCACCACCACGCCCCAGAACTTGGCGTCAAACACCTTGAGCAGGAAGATGGCGACCAGCGCAGCGCCTGCGATACCCAGCTTGATCAGCATGGAGATGCGCAAACGGACAAAAACGAACAGCGCAGCCAAACCAATGATGACGCACAGCACATTCACCATTACATCCGTCGTTGCCCTCAACATGGAATAGAAGGGCGTGAAATACCAAACGGGAGCAATATGCGCAGGCGTTACCAGCGGATCAGCCGGAATGAAGTTGTTGTATTCCAGAAAATAGCCGCCAAACTCGGGAGCGAAGAACACAACCGCAAAATACAGCAGCAAAAACACACCCACACCCAAGATGTCATGCACGCTGTAGTAGGGGTGAAAAGGCACGCCATCTGCGGGCGCGTCAGGAGACCAGCGGTTTCCTTTGGGGCCTTGTTTGATTTCAACACCGTCGGGGTTGTTGGAACCCACATCGTGCAAGGCCAGCAAGTGAGCCACCACCAAACCCAGCAACACCAGAGGAACAGCAATAACGTGAAAGCTAAAAAAACGATTGAGCGTCGCATCGCTAACCACGTAATCACCGCGAATCAGCAGAGACAGGTCACCCCCGATGAAAGGAATCGCGGAAAACAGGTTCACGATCACCTGCGCGCCCCAGAAGGACATTTGCCCCCAAGGCAGCAGATAGCCCATAAAGGCTTCCGCCATGAGCGCCAAAAAGATGGCGCAACCAAAAATCCAGACCAGCTCGCGCGGTTTACGATAACTACCATAAAGCAGGCCGCGGAACATATGCAAATACACCACGATAAAAAACGCGGAAGCGCCGGTGGAGTGCATATAGCGAATAATCCAGCCGCCAGGCACATCGCGCATGATGTATTCGACCGATTCAAACGCCTTGGCTGCATCAGGTTTGTAATGCATGACCAGGAAAATACCGGTCACGATCTGGATCACCAACACCAAGAGAGCCAGCGAACCGAAGATGTACCAAATATTGAAGTTTTTCGGTGCGTAATATTCCGACATATGCTTACGATAAGCATCGAAAGCCGTCGGAAAACGATTTTCAAACCAATTGGTCACCTTGGCAACAATTGGCGCATCGGGGGATATTTCTTTGAATTCTGCCATTTTCTCTTCCTGTTACGCTTCAGCGTCCTCGCCAACCAGAATTTTGGTTTCGGAAAGGAATTTGTATGGAGGAACTTCCAGATTATCCGGCGCGGGTTTGTTTTTGAAAACGCGACCAGCCAGATCAAAGGTGGAACCATGGCAGGGGCAGAAAAACCCTCCGCCCCAGTTATCAGGGAGGGAGGGTTGGGGGCCGGTTTGAAACTTGTCAACAGGCGAGCAGCCCAGATGCGTGCAGATGCCCACGACAACCAGAAATTCCGGCTTGCGCGAACGCCATTCGTTTTGTGCATAAGCCGGGGTGGGATAGGCCTTGCGCTCTGATTTGGGATCAGCGACTTCTGCGTCGGTCTGCTTGAGAGACTCCAGCATTTCCGGCGTGCGGCGCAGAATCCAGACGGGTTTGCCGCGCCACTCGACAATCACTTTTTCGCCGGGCTGGAGGTTGGAGATGTCCACTTCCACTGCTGCGCCAGCGGCCTTGGCCTTTTCTGACGGCTGGAAGCTGGCGACGAAGGGCGTGGCTAGTGCACCCGCGCCTACTGCGCCTACGCAGCCCGTGGTGATGAGCCACGTTCTTTTGCTGCTGTCTACCGGGGTATCGCTCATGGGAGTCCTCTGGTGTGTTTTTGTATCGGGGGTAGCTGGCAATTGTAGCGGAGGGCTTCCTGTGTCAAGAGCCGTTTCAAACTTCTGATTCTTGACCTAAATCAGTGCCGCACAATAGTTCCTTTGCGCGCTGCGCTCATTTTTTGTTGATAGGAGAAAGTTTCATGTCCATGTTGCAGGAGTTCAAGGAATTTGCCGTCAAGGGCAATGTGATGGATCTGGCCGTGGGCGTCATCATTGGCGGCGCGT
>ERZ772827.1129-NODE-1129-length-13780-cov-4.834900_pt1 | contig 13780 bp, 15 predicted proteins | sample MGYA00580850_ERZ772827 | MGnify/ENA primary metagenome ERZ772827 (study PRJEB29015, sample SAMEA2737950) | human oral metagenome | biome: human oral; feature: human-associated habitat; material: dental | place: China | collected 2145 ...
GCCATTCATCCACCCGCCAATTCATTTTTTGCCATGGGCAACGATGGTAGCGGCGCGACAATGCGCCCCTTTCACTGGCCCTTTCAGCCACGGTTTCACCCGCAGCCTCATCCGCCGCTGCCGCAACCCGCCCTGCTTCGCATGACCGCGCCCCGCCACTTCATCGCCCCTTCCATCCTCTCCGCCGACTTCGCCCGCCTGGGCGAAGAAGTGCGCAACGTGCTGGCCGCCGGCGCCGACTGGATTCACTTCGACGTCATGGACAACCACTACGTGCCCAATCTCACCTTCGGCCCCATGATCTGCGAAGCCCTGCGCCCCCACGCCCGCCTGCCAGACGGCCAAAGCGCCCCCATCGACGTGCACCTGATGGTGCAGCCCGTGGACGCGCTGGCCGCCGCCTTTGCCCGGGCAGGCGCAGCCACCATCAGCTTTCACCCCGAAGCCAGCGCGCACCCGCATCGCAGCGTGCAGGCCATACGCGCCGCCGGCTGCAAGCCGGGGCTGGCGTTCAACCCGGCGACGTCGCTGGATGTGCTGGACTGGCTGATCGACGACATTGACCTCATCCTCATCATGAGCGTGAACCCCGGCTTTGGCGGGCAGGGTTTTATCGACAGCGCCTTGCGCAAGATCGAACAGGCGCGCCGCCGCATTGAACGTTCGGGCCGCGACATTCGCCTGCAAGTCGATGGCGGCATCAAGCCGGGCAACATTCGCCAGGTGGCCGACGCCGGCGCTGACACTTTCGTGGCCGGCAGCGCCATCTTCGGGCAAGCCGATTACGCGGCTGTTATTCAGTCCATGCGGCAGGCATTGCGCTGAAATTGCTACTGAAAATGTAGCGCGCATCGCAGTATCCACGGGCGTTTCAGGCCATTTGCCCCCTTTTGCGCCTTGTTTTCAGAGGCACCTGGGCGGCATCGGTGGACGAGTGAATTTGAAACATGGCCCGCCCCTGCGCTGCGCACAATCGTTGGATGTTTGAAGCACTGATTTTTCGCGGCTCCGCCCGGCGCGCGTCCGCCATCCAAGGCGTTGGCGGCCGCTCCGCGCTGCTGGCCTTGGTCTTGGCAGCCACTTTGGCCGGATGCAGCACTCGGCCCCTGCCTGCACCTTTCTACGAAAACACCCCCGCGTTTGCGCCGGACCCGCAAGACACCGGGCCCCTGCCCGCACCCATAGTGCGCGGGCGTAGTCGCTGGGTGCCTGTGCGCTGGGCCGAGCTACCCGGTTTCTGGCAGGACGACACCCATCCCGCCTGGAGCGCCTGGCTGAAAAGCTGCGAGCGCCCGGGCACTGCTTTCGCCTCTTTGTGCGACGAAGTGCGCCGCCTCACGCTGGCCAGCGTGGAAGAACAAAAGCAGTGGATGCGCGAGCGCCTGCGCCCCTACCGTGTAGAGACATTGAATGGCACGGGCGATCAGGGCCTGTTGACCAGCTATTACGAACCGCTGGTGCAGGCATCGCGCCAGTCGCGCCCCGGCTTTACCGTGCCGCTGCACCGGCCCCCGTCTGGCGTGAATGGGCGCGGCACCTGGTATTCCCGACAAGACATGGATCAACTGCCCCAGGCGCGCGCCGCCCTGGCCGGACAGGAAATCGTCTGGCTGGCCGATCCGATCGACGCTCTCATCCTGCAAATTCAAGGCTCTGGCCGCGCCCAGGTCAGCGAGCCCGACGGCAGCCAGCGCACCGTGCGCCTGGCCTACGCGGCCACCAACGGGCACCCCTACAAGAGCGTGGGTCGCTGGCTGCTGGATCAGGGCGAGGTCACGGATGCGACCTGGCCGGGTATCAAAGCCTGGCTGGCGCAAAACCCGCATCGCCAGCAAGAGCTGCTGTGGAGCAACCCTCGCGTGACCTTCTTCCGCGAAGAGGCCCTGAATGACGTGGACATGCACTTCGGCCCGCGTGGCGCGCAAGGTGTGCCGCTGACGCCGGGGCGCTCCATCGCGGTAGACCCGCAAAGCATTCCGTATGGCACGCCAGTGTGGATCTCCAGCACCGGCCCGCAAGCGCAGCTCAACCGCCTTGTCATGGCGCAAGACACGGGCAGCGCCATCACGGGCGCTGTGCGCGCCGATTTTTTTGCCGGATCAGGCCAGGAAGCAGGCGAGCTGGCCGGGCGGCTCAAACAACCTTTGCGCATGTGGGTGCTGTGGCCGCGCTGAAGGCAAAAATGGCTCAAGCTCGCGTGGATACTGCGAAGCTTGCTCTCGGTTTGATAGCGCTGGCGGGCTTGATCGGCTGCGCCAACCTGGGCAGCGCGCCCAAACTGGTCTTCCAATGCGCTCACGATCTGCAATTTGAGGCGCAGCTATATGAAGACATGGCCCTCATCGAAGGGCAGCGCGGACACGTTGTGCTGCCGCGTGTAGCCGATGAAACCGGCGCTCTGCGCTATGCCGATACCGCGATGCAGGCCGAGTTTGGACTGGGGCTGCAAAAGAAATTGGCCCTTTTGCGCTACGCGAACATCCCCGGCGATGTTTTTTGCAAACAGGCTGCCGAACAAACCATTCCTGTTCAGGTGCATGCCAGCCCCGGCCCCCGGCCCCCGCCTCCTCGGCCTGACCCGCATGCGCCCGTGCAAACCAATATTCGCCTGGGCGATGGCCCCTGGGATAACTGAAAACGTGCTGCTGAAAGCGCGCTGGGCCGCCGATCGGAATCAAGGCGATAGAAAAAAGCGAAAAAGGCAAAAGTTTGTCTCTATAATTAAAAAAGTTTGTGCCGATGTTGGAGGAGTGTCGAGGTGCTTCAATCCGCTGTGCCTGCGCAGTCTGTGACATCTGTCACGAATGTTTCGGATACGGAAGCGCTGCCGTTGAATGCCGAGCAGGCTGCTCAGTGGCGAAAAACGCACCGGGCCTTGTCAATTGAACGCACCCTGTTGATTCAAACGATGGCTGCCATCGTGGTTGTAATGGTGGTGGGTTTGATAACGCAATCGCTGGTCAGTTTGAAATCTGCGGCGTATGGTGCGATGGCGGTTTTGTTGCCGGCGACCGTTTTTGCCTTTGGTGTGATTCGCGTGGTGCGAGGTTATGTTGGCGTGGCGGCTGTATCGCTGATGCGGTTGGCGATTTGGGAGGGGGTGAAGGTGGTGTTTACCATCGGCATCCTTTGTCTGGCGCCAGTGCTGCTTGGCCCTGCAGTGAGCTGGTTTGCGTTATTGATTGGTTTTTTGTTTGTATTGAAGTCGTATTGGTTTGCCCTTTGGTGGCAATCAAGAAAATAAATAAAGGCCCCGCAAGGGTTTAAAACAAGATTTTCTGATGGATTGAGAATGGCAGCGGAGACAACGGGGCATGCGCCGACGGCTGGGGAATATATTCAGCACCATTTGCATCACCTGCAAAGCAATTTTTCCTTTGAGGGAGTGGTGCAAAAAAGTGTTGTGGATTTCGGGGTTTTTAATGTTGACTCCTTGATCTGGTCTGTTTTTTGTGGTGTGCTGGGTTGTTGGTTGTTGTGGTTGGGTGCTCGTAAGGCAACCTCCGGTGTGCCTGGTCGTTTTCAGGCGGCTGTGGAGATTCTGGTTGAGATGGTTGAAAACCAGGCCAAAGGTGTGATTCACAATGCCAAGAGTCGCAAGCTGGTTTCTCCTCTGGCTTTGACGGTGTTTTTCTGGATTTTCCTGATGAACGCCATGGACCTGCTGCCGGTTGATGTCTTGCCAGCTATCTGGCATGGCGCAGGTCCTGCCATGGGTTACAAAGATTACTTGCGTGTGGTGCCGACTGCTGATTTGTCTACTACTTTGGGGTTGTCAGTTAGCGTCTTGTTTGTTTGTCTTTTTTATAACATCAAGATCAAGGGAATTGGTGGCTGGGCGCATGAATTGGTTGCGGCACCGTTTGGTGATAAGTTGATTTTGTATCCGTTTAATTTTCTGATGCAGATGATTGAATTTACGGCCAAGACCGTTTCTCATGGTATGCGGTTGTTTGGCAACATGTTTGCTGGTGAGCTTGTCTTCATGCTGATCGCACTGATGGGTGGTGTATGGGCTTGGCAGTTTAATCCGATTTCCGGTGGTTTCTGGTTAGGTGTTGGTCATGTGATTGCTGGTTCTGTGTGGGCAATATTTCACATCTTGATCATTACGTTGCAGGCGTTTATCTTCATGATGCTGACCTTGATTTATGTGGGTCAGGCTCATGATCATCATTGAAATTTTCTTCACTTTTCTTTTTCTTTAGGAGTAATCATGGAAAACATTCTCGGTCTCGTTGCTCTGGCTTGCGGTCTGATTGTTGGTCTCGGGGCTATTGGTGCCTCGATCGGCATTGCATTGATGGGTGGTAAGTTTTTGGAGTCGTCTGCTCGTCAGCCTGAGTTGATGAATGAATTGCAAACCAAAATGTTTATTTTGGCCGGTCTGATTGATGCCGCATTCCTGATTGGTGTGGCTATTGCTCTGCTGTTTGCCTTTGCGAACCCCTTCCAGATTGCGGCCTGACAGGTTTACTCTTTCCTCTTTGAAAGGAGTAAACCGTGAATATTAATTCAACCCTGTTTCTTCAGGCGGTGGTTTTCGCCATTCTGGTTTGGTTTACGATGAAATTCGTATGGCCGCCGGTAATGAAGGCGCTCGATGAGCGGGCGCAAAAAATTGCCGATGGGTTGGCTGCGGCAGATAAAGCCAAGACAGAGTTGGCAGAGGTTAATCAGCGCGTTGAGCGTGAGTTAGCGACCTCTCGTGGCGAAGCTGGTCAGCGCTTGGCGGAGGCTGAAAGACGTGCGCAAGCGATCATTGATGAGGCCAAGCTTCGTGCCTCTGAAGAGGCTCGCAAGATTGTTGAGGCGGCTCGCGTTGAGGCGGATCAGCAGCTGGTTCAGGCGCGCGAGGCTCTGCGTGAACAGGTGGCCTTATTGGCCGTCAAGGGCGCAGAGCAGATCCTTCGTAAAGAAGTGAATGCAAATGTGCATTCTGATTTGCTGGGGCATCTGAAAGCTGAGCTGTGAATGGGTGTGGTGCACTAAATGACTGAAATTGCGACGATTGCCCGTCCTTATGCGGAAGCACTGTTTCAGGCGGAGCGTTCCAATTTGTCCTTGGCTCAAGAGTGGCTAGATGATTTGGCTGTAGTGGCAGCGGATGATCGTCTGAAGCAGTTTGCTTCCGATCCTCGAATGGCTGCTGACCAGGTTTTCCAGATGATTACCGGTGTCTTGCCGAAATCGCTGCCTGACCGTGGGGTCAATTTCCTGCGAGTAGTGATTGCCAATGAGCGAGTGGCGGTTTTGCCCGAGGTGGCCCGGCAGTTTCGCCTTTTGGTCAATGGTGCAACCGGTGTCGCTGATGCTCTCGTGCAAAGTGCTTTCCCTATGCAGGAAAGTGAGTTGGAGGCACTTAAGCAGTTACTTGAGAAGCGTTTCGGACGCAGTCTTCGACTCAAAGTGATGTTGTTGCCTGAATTGATTGGGGGGGTTCGTATTGAGGTCGGCGATGAAGTGCTGGATACCTCAGTCCGCGCCCGTTTACAACAAATGAAAATGGCTCTGACCACTTGAGGTGGCAGATTTTTAAAATAAGTAAAAGGAAAGAGTCATGCAGCTCAATCCCGCCGAAATTTCTGAATTGATTAAAAGCCGAATTGAAGGCTTGGGTGTTGATGCGAGCATCCGTAATCAGGGTACCGTGGTTTCTGTGACCGATGGTATTGTGCGCATTCATGGTTTGTCGGATGCCATGCAGGGGGAAATGCTGGAGTTTCCCGTTGCGCCAGATGGGCAGCCTACATTTGGCTTGGCTCTGAATTTGGAGCGTGACTCTGTGGGCGCGGTGATTTTGGGCGCTTATGAGCACATTTCCGAAGGCGATACGGTGAAATGTACGGGCCGTATTTTGGAAGTGCCTGTTGGCCCAGAATTGATCGGCCGTGTTGTCAACGCTTTGGGACAGCCCATTGATGGCAAAGGACCGATTGACGCCAAGCAGACCGATGTGATTGAAAAGGTGGCTCCTGGCGTGATTGCTCGTCAAAGCGTGAGTCAACCGGTTCAATCGGGTTTGAAGGCGATTGACTCAATGGTTCCTGTTGGGCGGGGGCAGCGCGAGTTAATCATCGGCGATCGCCAGACTGGTAAAACGGCGGTTGCTATTGATGCAATCATTAATCAAAAAGGTCAGAACGTAACCTGCGTTTATGTGGCGATTGGTCAGAAGGCGTCTTCGATCAAGAACGTGGTGCGAGCTCTTGAGCAGGCTGGTGCCATGGATTACACCATTGTTGTTGCGGCATCAGCTTCGGAATCGGCTGCCATGCAATATGTGTCCGCGTATTCCGGCTGCACGATGGGTGAGTATTTCCGCGACCGCGGTCAAGATGCCCTGATTGTCTACGATGACTTGTCCAAGCAGGCGGTGGCCTATCGTCAGGTCTCGTTGCTGTTGCGCCGCCCCCCTGGACGTGAAGCTTTCCCTGGTGATGTGTTTTACCTCCATAGCCGTTTGTTGGAGCGTGCGGCGCGGGTGAATGCGGAATATGTGGAGCAATTCACAAAGGGTGAAGTTAAGGGTAAAACAGGCTCCCTGACAGCTCTTCCGATCATTGAAACACAGGCTGGTGACGTGTCTGCTTTCGTGCCGACAAACGTGATTTCGATTACAGATGGTCAGATCTTTTTGGAAACCAGTTTGTTCAACGCTGGTATTCGTCCGGCTATTAATGCAGGTATTTCGGTTTCTCGTGTGGGTGGTGCTGCTCAGACAAACTGGATTAAGGGTTTGTCAGGCGGTATTCGTACCAATTTGGCTCAATATCGCGAGTTGGCCGCATTTGCACAGTTTGCATCCGATTTGGATGAGGCTACACGCAAGCAGCTTGACCGCGGAGCCCGTGTGACGGAACTCCTCAAACAGGCGCAATACAGTCCTCTGCCTATTAGTTTGATGGGCGCATCCCTTTTTGCCGTGAATAACAATTTCATGGATGACGTGGATGTGAAACAGGTTCTTCCGTTTGAGGCGGGTTTGCATGCTTACCTTAAAGACAAGCATACAGCTCTGCTTGAAACGATCGAGAAAAATGGAGCCAAATGGGACGCAAAGCCTGCCAAGGATTCGGATTCCGAAGAGAAAAAAGCATTCAAGAAAATTTGTATTGATGCTGAAGCTGAATTGAGCGCTGCCATCCAGGCGTTTAAAAAGACCTTCGTCTGAGTTGGACGCCAGGAGGTAAAAATGGCAGTTGGCAAGGAAATCCGTGGAAAGATCAAATCGGTTGAAAATACCAAGAAGATCACCAAGGCCATGGAGATGGTTGCTGCAAGTAAAATGCGCAAGGCACAAGACCGTATGCGCTCTGCTCGACCGTATGCGGAAAAGGTTCGTAATATTGCATATAACCTGAGCCAGGCAAATCCAGACTATGTACATCCCTTCATGCGTTTAAATGACGCTAAGAAGGTAGGGCTTATAGTCGTAACAACGGACAAGGGCTTGTGTGGTGGCCTGAACACCAATGTCTTGCGCTTGGTGACGGGTAAGTTGCGTGATTTGCAGGGCAATGGTGTGGGCATTCAATCCGTAGCCATTGGTAACAAAGGTTTGGGTTTTCTCAACAGGATTGGAGCTCCCATAGTGGCTCACGTGACCCAGTTGGGAGATACGCCGCACTTGGAGAAGTTGATTGGCCCGATTAAGGTGCTGCTGGATGCGTATGCAGAAGGTGAGCTAAGCGAGGTATTGATTTCGTATACCCGCTTTGTAAATACCATGAAGCAGGAGGCAGTAGTTGAGCGCTTGCTTCCGCTTTCGGCCGAGCGCATGCGTGAGGAAACCCGTGCAAGCGGCATGCACCTTTCATGGGATTATATTTACGAGCCTGACGCGCAGTCTGTTATTGATGATTTATTGGTTCGTTATGTTGAGGCGCTGGCCTATCAGGCTGTGGCTGAAAACATGGCATCTGAGCAATCGGCTCGCATGGTGGCCATGAAGGCTGCTACGGATAATGCGGGTAATGTCATTAATGAATTGAAACTGATTTATAACAAAACGCGCCAGGCGGCAATTACTACAGAATTGTCGGAAATTGTTGCAGGGGCGGCGGCGGTTTAAGAAGCTGTTTGACTGTGCAAAGAATCAGAGTATTGGAATAAAAATGGCCCAAGTTCAAGGAAAAATTGTTCAGTGCATCGGCGCTGTGGTGGATGTGGAGTTTCCCCGTGAGCACATGCCCAAAGTCTATGACGCGCTCAAAATGGAAGGCTCGGCATTGACGCTTGAGGTTCAGCAGCAATTGGGTGACGGGGTGGTGAGAACCATCGCGCTGGGTTCCTCTGACGGTTTGCGCCGGGGTATGCTGGTGACGAATACCGAGCGTCCTATTACTGTCCCTGTGGGGCCGGCGACGCTGGGCCGCATCATGGATGTCTTGGGCAACCCGATTGATGAGCGTGGCCCGATTGATCAGGCTGCCTTGGCTTCGATTCACCGCAAAGCACCTTCTTACGACGAGCTGTCACCTTCGCAAGAGCTGCTGGAGACGGGCATCAAGGTGATTGATCTGATTTGCCCGTTTGCCAAGGGTGGCAAAGTGGGGCTGTTTGGCGGCGCTGGCGTGGGCAAGACCGTCAACATGATGGAATTGATCAACAACATTGCCAAGGCGCATAGCGGTTTGTCCGTGTTTGCCGGTGTGGGCGAGCGCACTCGTGAGGGCAACGACTTCTATCACGAGATGGCTGAATCGGGCGTGGTGAACCTGGAAAAACTGGGTGAATCCAAAGTGTCCATGGTGTATGGCCAGATGAATGAGCCGCCTGGTAACCGTCTGCGCGTGGCCTTGACTGGCTTGACCATCGCCGAGTCCTTCCGCGACGAGGGTCGTGACGTGCTCTTCTTCGTGGACAACATTTACCGTTACACCCTGGCCGGGACGGAAGTTTCGGCGCTGTTGGGACGTATGCCGTCCGCTGTGGGTTATCAGCCGACGCTGGCGGAAGAAATGGGCCGCTTGCAAGAGCGGATTACCTCCACCAAAGTCGGTTCGATTACTTCGATTCAGGCCGTGTATGTGCCGGCCGATGACTTGACTGACCCCTCTCCTGCAACCACGTTTGCCCACTTGGACTCCACGGTGGTGCTCTCGCGTGATATTGCTGCGCTGGGGATTTACCCTGCTGTTGATCCGTTGGACTCGACAAGCCGTCAGCTTGATCCGCTGGTGGTGGGCGAGGAGCACTACAACGTGGCGCGTCAGGTGCAGGGCACTTTGCAGCGTTATAAGGAATTGCGCGACATCATCGCCATTTTGGGTATGGATGAACTCAGCCCGGAAGACAAGCTGGCCGTGGCGCGCGCCCGGAAAATCCAGCGTTTCCTGTCGCAGCCTTTCCATGTGGCTGAAGTGTTTACCGGGTCGCCGGGTAAATATGTGCCTCTGAAAGACACGATCAAGGGTTTCAAAATGATTGTGAATGGCGAGTGCGATCACATGCCCGAGCAGGCCTTCTATATGGTGGGCACGATCGAAGAGGCCATGGACAAAGCCAAGAACGTTTAAGCCGTGACGGTGTTTGTTTGGTAATTGCCGAATAAACACTGTTTTTAATGGTTGCGTCAGGAATAAAAAACATGGCTGAAACTATTCATGTCGATGTGGTGAGCGCAGAGGAGTCGATTTTTTCCGGGAAGGCGACTTTTGTTGTCTTGCCGGGGGAAGCCGGCGAGCTTGGCATTTATCCACGACACACTCCTCTCATCAGTCGGATCAAGCCTGGCTCGGTTCGCATTCATACGGATCATGGTGAGGAATTCATTTTCGTGGCGGGCGGTATTTTGGAGGTGCAGCCTGACCGGGTGACTGTCTTGTCGGATACCGCCATACGCGGTAAAGACCTGGATGACGAAAAAGTGAGAAAGGCCAAGCAGGCCGCCGAAGAGGCCTTGCGTAACGCCAAAACGGAAATCGATATGGCGCGTGCAACTTCGGAACTGGCCGTGCTGGCCGCTGAAATTGCGGCTTTGCGAAAATACAGGGGAAAACGCTGAAAACATGCGCCAGGCTGCTGGTTTCACGGCTCAAGTGCATGAATTTGTTTCCTCTGTTTGATTTGATTGAATGATTGAATCATGATTTTGTAAGTCAAGCGGCCTATGACTTTTTGAAATAAACCCCGCATGAATGGCGGGGTTTTTCTTTTGGCGGGTTTGTATTTTGTGATTTGGGTCAGAATTTTCCCTATTGAAAAATGTATTGCGCTGTTTGGGTTTGCAGGTTTCATGTCCTTGATGGCAATGGCCGGGCAGTGTGATCGCGTTTGGCGGTTGACTTGCAAGGTGTGTTCGGCCCTTTTGCAAGGGTGTGGCTGGGGCATGTTTTTTTGGGAAATTGCAGTAAAAATCCCGTTTTTGAGGATGTTTCAGGAGAGCATGGCGTGAGTGATTCGGCACAAGAAAGGGCTGCGCGCTTGTTGATGAGCAGCGGCGCGGTATTGGGATTGAGTCATGAAGAGGCAAGGCTGATCGTCAGCTATATGCACCCGCAGCTTGTGGATGCGGGCGAGGTGCTGATCCGCCAGGGCGAGGCGTCTGACAGCGGCTTCATGGCGCTGGTGCTCGATGGTGAGGTAACGGTGGAGCGCGCAGCCTCCTCCGGCGATGGCGTGGTTGTGGGCGTGCTCGGGCCGGGCAGCCTGATTGGCGAGATGGGCTTTATTGCCGATGTGCCGCGCTCGGCCACCTGCGTGGCGGCCACGGATTTGGCGCTGGCGGTGCTCACGCGCGACACCCTGCTGCGGCTCACTCGCGAGCAGCCGCAAGTAGCCGTGCGCCTGCTGATGACCCTGTCGCAGCGCATGGCCGATCACCTGCGCGATGCCAACCAGAAACTGGCCGCCCTCATGCGCGTGAACCAGGCTATGAAGCAAGAGCTGGAAGCCGTGCACAGCGTGAACAAGCGCGTGCTTGACCAACTGGCGGCGCGGCGTCAGGCAAGTGCGGACGGTGCGGCAGGCGCAGGCGGCGCCCCATCCCGATAACCCGGCGCGAGCGGCCCGGGCGCGGCCAAGCAGCGCGCCCGCCCGCAGCAGCGGGCCTTGATCTCCGTCCTGTTTTCACGCTGCATGCGTCGCCACAATTGAGGCAGCCGCCCCATTTGCTGAAAACCGCCCCATGACGCTGACCGAGCTCAAATACATCGTTGCCGTGGCCCGCCACAAACACTTTGGCAAAGCCGCCGAAGCCTGCTTCGTCTCGCAGCCCACCCTGTCCGTCTCCATCAAAAAACTGGAAGAAGAGCTGCAAGTCAAACTCTTCGAGCGCCACGCCGGCGAAGTCGCCGTCACCGCACTGGGCGCAGAAATCGTGCGCCAGGCCCAAAGCGTGCTTGAGCAAGCCGCCGAAATCCGCCAAATCGCCAAGCGCGGCAAAAACCCCCTGGCCAGCCCGCTCAAGCTGGGCGTCATCCCCACCATCGGCCCCTACCTGCTGCCCGAGCTGGTGCGCAACAACATCCGCCTCTCGCCGCAAATGCCCCTGCTCCTGCAGGAAACCTACACCGTGCGCCTGCTGGAAATGCTGCGCAGCGGCGACATCGACTGCGCCATCCTGGCCGAGCCCTTCCCCGAAACCAACCTCGCCATCGCCCCCCTGTATGACGAGCCCTTCCTCGCCGCCGTGCCCGTGGCGCACCCGCTGGCCGCGCAAAGCGAAGTCAGCTCCAGCCAGATCAAGGAAGAAACCATGCTCCTGCTCGGCGCGGGGCACTGCTTTCGCGACCACGTCCTGCAAGTCTGCCCCGAGCACGCCCGCTTTTCCAGCCACACCGAAGGCATCGCCAAAAGCTTTGAAGGCTCCTCGCTGGAAACCATCCAGCACATGGTGGCAGCCGGCATGGGCATCACCCTTGTGCCCCGCATGGCCGCGCCCAAAGGCTGGCAGCCGCCCCCCCCGGCCCCGAACGCCACCGACACAACCCGCACGGGGAAAAACAAAAAAACAGGCAAAAAACCAGACACACCCGAGCCAGCCCCTGCCAGCGCCGAACTCGTGCGCTACCTGCCCCTGCAAGACGACGACGGCGGCCCGCCTCCCAGCCGCCGAGTCGTGCTGGCCTGGCGACGCAGCTTCACCCGCTACGAAGCCATCGCCGCCCTGCGCAACGCCATCTACGCCTGCGAACTCCCCGGCGTGCACCGCCTGACCGCTTAAACCGTACAAAAAAACAGCAAACCGCCTGAAACCCGCATGGATGCTGCGAAGGGTGCTATCAAAACAGGAAAAATCTGTGGATAACCTGCCTTTCGCCCGCTTTGCCGGGCGGCTTCCGAAGGCGGATTTGTTGGCGTGATGAACGGGCAAGCCTGCGTTCGAGCAGGGCGTGGGGGCTGCCCGCGTGTGAGTGGCGGGGCGAATGAAGCGCCGTGCGTTTGGCGACGGCTTCATCCGCTCATGGGGATGGGAGATGCCGCCCGATGGGCCCGCAGGTTCGCTTGCGTGATGGGATCGGGCGTGTGGATTGCCCGTGTGTTTCGCGGCGGCCGGTGGGGAAGGGCGAAGCGCGGTGCGGGTTGGCGGCTTGCGCAGGGGACAGTGCCCGGAAGCCACGCAGCTTTGTTGGGTGCATGGATGGCCCGCCGTTTCGCGGCGCCGCTGGATGGGCTGCGGGCCGGGGCTTTTCAGTCTGCGCAGCGAAGCGGGCTTAAATCGCTCAAAAAATCATCAAATCGCCTGAAACCCGCGTGGATGCTGCGTAGCGCGCTATCAAATCAGGAGAAATTTGTGGATAACCTGCTCTTCGCCTGCTTGGTTGGGTGGCCTTTGGGGCGGATTGGTTTGCGTGATGAACGGGCAAGCCTGCGTTTGGGTGGATGTGGGCCGCCAATGTGTGAAAGGTGGGGCACATGAAGCGCCGTGCGTTTGGCGGCGGCGAGTTCATCTGCTCGTGGGGATGAGAAAAATCGCCCGAAGAATCCGCAGGTTTATTCGTGCGGAATGGGCGCGTGAATTGCCCGTGCGTTTTGTGGCGCGGCTGGATTGGCTGCGGGGCCTTCGCTGCTTTGTGCAGTGCCAGCCTGGCTTGCGGGCCGGGGGCAATCTGCGCAGCGATGCAGGCTTGAATCGCTTAAAAAATCATCAAACCTTCTAAAACCCGCATGGGTGCTGCGTAGCGCGCTATCGAAACAGGAGAAATTTGTGGATAACTGACCTGGCGCTCGCTTTGCCGGGCGGCTTTTGGGACGGATTTGTTGGCGCGATGGGATGGGCAGGCGTGCGTTTGGTGGGGACGGTTTTATCGACGTGCGGGGCTGGTGGGGCAAAACGTTGCGGGGCTGCGGGGATAGGAAAAGCCTTTTGACCCGCTGGAGAGTGCTGCCGTTTGCCTGCGCGGGAATGCGCAGCGAATGAAATGCCGCACGGTCAGGGGCGGTGGATTTGCCTGGGAGAAGGCGCGCGCAGCCATTGCCGCCTTGCGCAGCGCCATCCATTCCTGCGAACGCCTCGGCGTTGGAGGACTTGGGCAGCTTGGTCATTGCGGCCGCATCGGGTGAAGCGGGGTTTGAATTGAACAAAAAATCATCAAATCGTCTGAAACCAGCGTGGATACTGCGTTGTGCGCTATCAAATCAGGAAAAATCTGTGGATAACTTGCTCTTCGCCTGCTTTGCCGGGCGGCTTCCGAAGGCGGATTTGTCGGCGTAATGATTGGGCAGGGCTGCGTTTGGGCGGATGTGGAGCTGTGCCCGCGTGTGGGGGCGAATGAAGCGCCGTGCGTTTGGCGGCGTGGCTGGGGTATCAAGGAAGGTGATAGTGCCCTTCGGG
>ERZ772827.1131-NODE-1131-length-13772-cov-7.427207_pt1 | contig 13772 bp, 9 predicted proteins | sample MGYA00580850_ERZ772827 | MGnify/ENA primary metagenome ERZ772827 (study PRJEB29015, sample SAMEA2737950) | human oral metagenome | biome: human oral; feature: human-associated habitat; material: dental | place: China | collected 2145 ...
GGTCCTGGTGAACGCCGTCGTGCCAGGACGGCGAGTCTCACCCCGCTGCCCAGGATGTACTGGGATACTGCTGTCCCCGACGGAGGAGGCGGTCATGGCGGACTCAGCTACGGAGGAGCTCTCCTCCGAGGACGTCCAAGGAAGGGCTCAGGAGGCGTTCAGCGAGGGGCTCCGGATGCTCGAGGTCGAGCACCCGGCAGAGGCGGTCACGGCCTTCACCCGGGCCCTGGAGGCCTACCGCACTCTGCCCGAGGCCCAGCGGGACCAGGCCAGCTGTCTGAACGGCATAGGCAACGCCCAGCGCACGACGGGTCGCTACGAGGAGGCCCTGGACGCCTACCGCCAGGCCCTGGAGATCTACCGCACCCTGCCTGAGGCCCAGCGCGGGCAGGCTGGCTGCCTGTACAACATCGGCTTCACCCTGGGGCAGACGGGCCGCTACGAGGAGGCCCTGGACGCCTACCGCCAGGCCACGGACCTGTACACCCAGGTAGCGGGCACCTGGCAGAACCAGGTCGACTGCCTGTACTGCACCGGCATTATCCTCAACGAGCTGGACCGCTACGAGGAGGCACTGACCACCTTCCAGCAGATCCTGGACCTGTACACCCAGGTCGAGGGCACCGGCCACCAGCAGGCCGACTGCCTGTACTGCACCGCCTTCATCCTGCGCACGCTGGGCCGCTACCCCGAGGCGCTGGACGCCTATCAGCGGGCCATGGACCTGTACACCCAGGTAACGGGCACCAGCCACCAGCAGGCCGACTGCCTGCACAACACCGGCAACGTCCTGCGCAGGCAGGGGCGCGACGAGGAGGCCCTGGAGGCCTACCAGCGGGCCATGGACCTCTACACCCAGGTAGCAGGCACCGAGCAGGACCAGGCTGACTGCCTGCTCAGTACCGGCGGCACACTGCGCACGACAGGCCGGCACGAGGAGGCGCTAACCACCTACCGCCAGGCCCTGGACCTCTACCGCCAGGTAGCAGGCACCGGCCATCAGCAGGCCATCTGCCTGTACAACATTGGTAACACCCTGGACGACACGGGGATGTCCGAGGAGGCGCTGGAGGCCTACCAGCGGGCCATGGACATCTACCGCACCCTGCCCGACACCCAGCAGGACCAGGCCAACTGCCTGCACAACACCGCCAGTACGCTGCGTGAGGCGACGGACCGCCACGAGGAGGCGCTGGACACCTACCGCCAGGCCCTGAGCCTCTACCAGCAGGTGACCGGCACCGGTTTCCAGCAGGCCAACTGCCTGAGCAACACCGGGCGCGTCCTGGACGACATAGGCCGGTACGAGGAGGCACTGGACGCCTACCGCCAGGCCCTGGACCTCTACCGCCAGGTCACGGGCACCGAGCAGGACCAGGCTGACTGCCTGAACAGCATGAGCCTCACCCTGCGCAAGGCGGGTCGGCCCGAGGAGGCCGACGCCGCCTACCAGCAGGCCCTGGACCTGGGCCTCCCGGCGGACCCGCCCACCGAGCCCGAGGAGCCACCCGAGCCTGGGGCGTCTACCGAGCTCGAGGCGCCCAATGAGCTCACGGATCCCGGGGAGCTCGAAGCACCCGGGGATCCCGGGGGGCTCGAGGAACCCACCGAGCCCAAGGATCCCGAGGAGTTCGAGGAGCCCACCGGTCCCGAGGCCCCCTAGCACCTTGGGACCACCGTCCCGGTCCCCGTAAGGCCTCACCGGGCGACGGGCTCATCCGCCCAGGGGCCTGCGCGTGGCCGACCCGCCATCGCCTCACCGCCCGCCGGGCGACGGGCCCCTGCGACCGGCACGGGCCCGTCGCGCTACCGACGGCAGGGCACGTCTCAGGAGGTACTCGTCCCGGGGACCGGGAGGACGAGCCCTGGGGTCTGGCACAGTAGCGGCGTGGAGTCGCCGCCGAACCGGTAGTCGTAGGTGCTCCCACCCGCCTTCACCACGATCCGCCAGCCGTCCACGAGCGCCTGGGTGTACGACATCCCCGGTTCGGGGCAGCCCAGGGAGGCGTCGTTCCAGGTGGTCCACGTAGCCTCCACCACCTCGGCCGAGGCACCGGAGACGCCACGGGAGTCCAGGTCCGCCCTAATGGCGGCGACCAGCTCCGCGGGCGCGGTAACGGACGGCGCACCGGTGGGTGCCGTACCGGTGGGGGCCGCACCAGGCGCACCGGGCGCACCGGTAGGACCGGCGCCGGAGAGGGCCGTGGCGGGCGCGCCGGTGGAATCGGTGGAATCGGTGGCAGAGGGGTTAAAGGGTGCGTTGGGGTTCATGCTCGGCTCGACGGTGGGAGAGGGGGATGTGGTGCTGAGCTGCGTCGTCCCAGGCGGGCTAGCCGGGACGTCCGGACTGCCCGAGACGCCCGGGGTGACCGATGAGCAGGCGGCCAGCAGCAGGATCCCTAACGGACCAGCAGCTACGGACAACGGTTTCGTCATGACCCGACTCTAGCCCGGCAGCCGCCGCCGTACCCCTGAAACGCCGCCCCTCATCCAGGAGGTGAGGTCGCGGGCGTCGCCTGACCTATGACACGGGAATACCGCCCCCATACAGGGGGTGGGAGTCCCTGAACAACCCTTGAGCAACAGGGCCACGCCCCTGACCTGGCAGCCACCCGTCAGAGGCACCCAAGACGCCCGTGGATAACCCTATAGACGACTCAGACCTCAGTGGTCCTGGGAGCCGTCGTCAGGGGTCTGAGGCTCTTGGTCCGTGCCTGCTGAGTAGGTCACGAAGGCGCGGGTGAGCTGCAGGGCCACTTCGTCAATGAGTTCTACAATGACGTCCATAATGACGTCCTCGTAGTCGGGGCGGTGGAGCTGGAGCCAGGACGTGACCTCCTCGTCGGTCGCTGAGTCGGCCAGGTCGCTGAACTCCTCCAGCTCGGCGTCACTGAGACCCTCCGAGAGGCGTTCGCCGACGCGCATCTCCATCGCGGAGCAGACACGGGTCAGGGCCTCCTGGAAGCCTTCGGGGCCAATGGCCTCCAGGACGGGATCAGGGATGGTCTCACGGAGCCTGTCAGCAATGGCCTCATGCAGGTCGTTGTCCATGGCCACCATCATCCCCCCTGCCCCACCGGACCCAGCCCTGTCGGCAGGTGCGGTCCCTCACGCAGCCCGACAGCCCCGGCGCTATCCCGCCTCAATGGCGCCTATGGCCTCCAGGCAGTCGGCCTGCTCCTCCTCAGAGTCCTCGAGGCGGGCATAGGCCTCCAGCGCCTGGCGGAACAGGGGCAGGGCCTGGTCTCCTCTCCCCAGCTCCTTGAGCATATTGGCGACGTTGTACAGGCAGTCGGCCTCGTAGTCCACCAGCGACCCGGCCTGCTGGCAGGTCCGGAGCGCCTCGTGGTGGGCCTCTAGGGCCTCCTCGTAGCACCCCAGCTCCTCCAGGGCGACGCCGGAGTTCTCCAGGCTGACGATCTGTCCGTACTGGACGCCCTCAATCTGCCCGTAGACCGTCAACGCCTCGTCGTACCGGCCCAGGGCCTCCTCGTAACTCCCCATTTTCCGCAGGGAGATAGCCATATTGTACCGGCAGTACGCCTGCTCGTTCTGGGTGCCCTCCACCTGACCGAAGAGCTCCAGCGCCTCGTCCCCGGCAGCCAGGGCCTCCTCGTAGTCGCCCAGGTCCCCGCGGACCGCGCCAATACCGTGCAGGCAGTCCCCCTGGTCCTTCTCGCTCCCCTCTACCTGCCGGAAAAGCTCCAACGACTCCTTAAAAGCGTCAAAAGCCTCCTTAAACCGATCCTCCCGGTGCAGTCGGCGTCCGGCGTCGTAGGCGTAACCGGCCTGGCCCGCGACACCCTGGTCGATCCGCTTAGCCTGCTGGACGGGGGTGTACACCTTGCGGGCAAGATCCTGGTCCTTGCTGGCCTCGGCCCGGTGACCACGCCCCGGCCCGGTGGGCGCTGAGGCGGGCCTGGGCTCTTTCCCCAAGAACCTGCGTACCATATTCAGCAGCTTGGTCGTCTTGCGCCCGTACACTCGCACCTCCTAAACGCCCCGGAGAGGTCAGTACCCCCTGGCGGGCACCCGGTCACATTGTGCACGTCCGGGCGGACCAGCACCACCGGCCTACGTATCCGACACCACCGCCCCGCCCCCGCCCCGCTGCCCTGCCCCGGCGTCGGGGGCGGGCGGGCGCCGTAGGCTGAGGCCATGAGCTTCCTGGAGGTCCTGCAGATCGTCTGCGCGACCACGGTCCTGGTCACCACCGTCATCGGGGTGGGGGTCTTTGCCCGCGCCTGCGTGACCATTGTCCACCGCGCCAGCGTGGGCCGGGCGGTGGAACGCTCCCGGCTGCACCCGGTGGGACGGCGCCTGTGGCTGACCCTCTCCAGCGTCCTGACCCACGAGGCCTTCAGGAACCGCCCCTGGGTGCGGGCGGCGCACTGGCTGGTCATGGTCAGCTTCCCCCTGCTGTTCCTCACCCTGGTCACCGGCTACGGGCAGGTCCTGGGGGGCGCGGACTTCGCCCTGCCGCTGCTGGGGCACGCCGCCTGGTGGTCCTGGACGGTGGAGCTCATCGCCTACCTGAGCCTGGCCGGCATCGTCCACCTCATGGTGCTGCGCCGCCGGACCAACCGGGGCGGGCGCGCCACCGCCCCCTACCCGCAGGACTCGGACGGCGGCACCCGGCCGCGCACCTCCCGCTTCGCCGGCTCGACGGCGGCCCAGGCCCGCTTCGTGGAGCTGGTCGTCACCGGCGTCGTCCTGTGCGTCCTGGCCCTGCGCATGGAGGAGCGGGCGCTGCTGGCCTCCAGCTCGGACCCCACCGCCCGCCACCTGGGCTCCTGGGTGTACTTCCCCCTGACCTCCTGGGCCTCCCCCCTCCTGGAGCCCCTGGGGCCGACGGTGCTGACCGCCGCCGTCCTGGTGACGGCCACCCTCAAGATCGTCATCTCCATGTGCTGGTTCGTGGTGGTGGGCCTGGCCCCCTCCATGGGCGTGGCCTGGCACCGGTTCCTGGCGTTCGTCAATATCTACGCCCGCCGTGAGACCGACGGCTCCAAGTCCCTGGGCCCGCTGAGGCCGCTGGTGGTGGACGGCACCCCCCTGACCGCCGCCACCATGGACACCCTGGACGAGGCCATGGAGGCGGCCGACTCCGGGCAGGGTCCCGAGGTCCGCCTGGGGGTGGGGCGCATCCAGGACTTCACCTGGAAGGGCCTGCTGGACTTCGCCACCTGCACCGAGTGCGGGCGCTGCCAGGACCTGTGCCCGGCGTGGAACACGGGCAAGCCCCTGTCCCCCAAGCTCTTCGTCCTGGCCCTGCGCGACCACGCGGCGGCGGCAGCCCCCTACCTGCGGGCCGCCGCGGCCCTGGGGGTGGAGCCCGAGGAGGTCACCGACGAGGACCTGGACCGGCGTCGCTCAGAGCGGGGGGTCCTGGGGCGCCTGACCGGCATGACCGACGGCCTGAGGACAGGTGAGGACCTGGGCCTGGTAGAGGGCAGCGCCCACACCGGCGACGTCCTGGGCGCGCTGCTCGCCGCCAGGGCGGCCCCCACCGAGTCGGGGGTGGCCACCCGCCCGGCTCCCCTGGCCGGGGCGGTCATCCCGGCGGACGTGCTGTGGTCGTGCACCACCTGCGGGGCCTGCGTGGACCAGTGCCCGGTGGACATTGAGCACCTGGACCACGTGGTGGACGTGCGCCGTCAGCAGGTCCTCATGGAGTCGGCCTTCCCCCGCGAGCTGGGGCAGATGTTCCGCAAGCTGGAGTCCAAGGGCAACCCCTGGGGGCTGGCCCCCCGCAAGCGCCTGGAGTGGACCCGGGGCCTGGACTTCGAGGTGCCGGTCGTCGGGGTGGACGTGGAGGACGCCTCCGAGGTGGACTACCTGTTCTGGGTGGGCTGCGCCGGTGCCTACGAGGACCGGGCCAAGCGGACGACGCGGGCGGTGGCCGAGCTGCTGCACATCGCCGGGGTGAGCTTCGCGGTCCTGGGCGACGGCGAGTCCTGCACGGGCGACCCGGCCCGCCGGGCCGGCAACGAGATCCTCTTCCAGATGCTGGCCGCCCAGAACGTGGAGACCCTCACCGAGGCCGGGGTGAAGCGGATCGTGGTGACCTGCCCCCACTGCTTCAACACGATCTCCCGGGAGTACCCGCAGGTCGGCGGGCACTTTGAGGTACTGCACTACACCCAGCTGCTCAATACCCTGGTGCGCGAGGGGCGGCTGCGGCCCCTGGCGCCGGGGGCCGGGGCGGGCCGGGAGCCGGGAGGCGGGAGGCGGGCTGGCCTGGCGCCAGAGGCCGAGCCAATATCAAAGGATGGCCCGACCGACTCGATATCAAAGGCCGGGCCGACGCCGGGGGCCGGGACCAGCGGCCCGCCTGAGGGGACCGGCGGCGCGGGGACCGCCGACCCGGGCCCGGACGCCCCTGCTCCAGGCACCACCGCCCCGGACGCTAAGGAGGCAGGACGCACGGGCAAGGAGTCCGCCCCCCTGGTGACCTACCACGACGCCTGCTACCTGGGGAGGCACAACCGGATCTACTCCCCGCCGCGCGAGCTGCTGGAGGCCACCGGCGCGCAGGCCGTGGAGATGCCGCGCAGCCGCGAGCGCGCCTTCTGCTGCGGCGGGGGCGGGGCAAAGGCCTTTATGGAGGAGTCAATCGGCACGCGCATCGCCGTGGAGCGCTCACGCGAGGCCATTGGCACCGGGGCCCAGGTCATTGCCACGGCCTGCCCCTTCTGCACCACCATGCTCTCCGACGGCGTAGCCAGCCAGGGGGCCGAGGTACGGGTGACCGACGTGGCCACCCTCATGCTGGAGGCCGTGCGCCGCGCGGACACCTAGGACCCGGCTGGCGCTGGCCGTACCCGGCTGGCACCAGAGCCGTCGCCGCGCGGACACCTCCACGGCGTCGCCCTGCTGGCAGCCTCCTGGGATCCGGGGCCACTACCCGGCCAGTCGTCCACGGCGGAACCCGGCGGCCCACTGTCCGGGGGCGGGCTGTCGTCCGGGACCAGTCTCAGCACGGTCACGACCGGCCCGCTGTCCGGGCGGGCCTGGTACCGGCGTCGGGGCGGGCGGCGGCCCACTCACTTCCGGGCCTGGGCCCAGGCCCGGGCCCGGGGGCTAATGAGGCCCGTCAGGACGAACCCCAGGACGACCAGGGCCAGGAGCGGCGGGACGGTGAAGACGTCGGCGGTCACGACTATGCTGCGGGTGCTCGCCGAGTACCGGGCGACCGTGACGTAGGTGTTGAAGCCGAGCAGCACGACGGCGGCCAGCGCGGCGAGCGCCTCGGCCAGCACCCAGGAGCGACGCATGACCATGAGCACCAGGGCGGCCAGGACCAGCACCGTCATGAGCACCAGGGCGGCCACGCCCACTGAGAAGATATCCTGGTAGAGGGACGCCCTGGTCCAGTCGGGCCCGAACATGCTGGGGGCCAGCAGGTAGGAGCTGAACCAGAAGTCCATGGTCGCGAAGTACTCATCCGGGAGGCTGCTCAGGGTGATCTGCGTCATTGCCAGGGTGACCACCTGCTGCAGGACCACCAGGCCCATGGCGCCGACCGCGCCGCGGCTCAGCAGGACGGTCGCCGGGCACCGGTCCGCGCCCCGGGGCCCGGCCAGGAGCAGGAGGATGCCGGCCGTGACCCGCAGGACGAGGATAATCAGCCCTACGATCGCCGAGGGCAGGCCCATGAGGCGGTAGTAGAGGCTCGCATGGTCGAACCCCAGGAAGTTGGGGTACATGCCGACCATGACGAGCGCGGACACCAGGACGATGCCGGTGGGACGCCTGAGGGCGGCCAGGACGACGCCAATGACCGCCGAGACCAGGCCGGTACTGACCAGCATGCCGACCATGACGCCTGCCAGGGGACGGTTGGGGGTGAAGCGGTCGCTGTACGTCATCGCCGTGAAGAGGTCGAGCACGTTGGGGACCAGGGAGACCAGGAGCAGGACCAGGGCGGTGACGCTGGCCCAGGTACGCGGCTGCTGGGACGGCGGGACGGCGGGTGGGTAGCCCGGGGCGCCGGGAGGGTTGTAGTAGGCGGGCTGCTGGGCCGGGACCGGGGTGTAGACCGGGACGCCGACGGCCGCGGGGACGCCCGCACCGGGCACCCCGGGTACCGGGGCGCTGGGTGCCCCCGGCAGGACCTGGCCCGGGACCGCCTGCTGGCCGGGCCCTGCCCCGTAGGCCGGGACGCCAGCTGACACCTGGCCCGGGTTGTAGTAGGCCGGTGGGGCGGAGAGGGGCTGCTGCGCCATCGGCTGGGCTGCTCCGACCCCGTACGGGGCGCCGGGTGGGACCTGGCCGGGTACCTGGGGCACCGCTCCCGCCGGGGTCGGAACGCCGGGCGCCCCCGGCGGGACCTGGCCGCCGGGCACCCCCGCCCCGGGCGGCAGCTGCTGGCCCGCCCCGTAGGCCGGGACGCCGGCAGGCACCTGGGGGACCGCCCCCGTGGAGGTAGCCACTCCCTCGGGCACCCCCGCACCAGGGCCCGCTCCGGGCGAGACCGGGGTTGCGGACACGGGCTCGGGCGGGCCCTGCGGAAGGCCCTGTCCCTGGGTCGGGGGTGTCGTCATGATCTCTACCTCTCTGCGCACGTCAGCGTCCTGCGCGGCCTGTCTGCACCGGCCCGCACCGGTCCGGCCCTGGAGACGGTGCGACGGCCTCGGAGCACGATCCGGCCTCAGGGAACAGTATGCCCAGGTGAGGGGGGCCACGGCCAGGGGCGGCGGGTGGCAGCAGGTGATCTGGTCGTGACATTCCCTACCCGGCGACCCCGGCCCCGTGCCCCCACGCCCCGGCCCCTGCCAGGCCAGCACCCACCCGGGACGAGAGGGACGAGCGGGCCTGCCCACGCCCCGGCCCCTGCCGGGCCGGTGACAACGCACTGTCCTCCTGCCGGGCCGGTGACAACGCACCGGCCCAGGTGACAACGCACCGGCCCGGGAGGAGGACAGGACCAGCCCTAGACCAGGGTCCAGCCCTGGGCCCTGCTGCGCGCCTCCCAGAAGTCCCGGTACCGGCCGGGGAGCGTCACGAGGTCGGCGTGCCGTCCTGTCTGGGCCACCCGCCCGTCGGCCCCGAGCACCACCACCTGGTCGGCGGCGGCGACGGTCTCCAGCTTGTGGGCGATGACAATGAGCGTGGAGGTGCGCCGCAGCTCCTCCATGGCGGCCACGACATTGGCCTCGTTCTCCGCGTCCAGGGCGCTGGTGGCCTCGTCGAGCAGCACGATCGGGGCCCCCTTGAGCAGGGCGCGGGCAATGGAGACGCGCTGGCGCTCACCGCCGGACAGGGCCCGTCCGCCCTCCCCCACGCGGGTGTCCCACCCCTGGGGGAGCCGGTCCACGATCTCTGTCACGCCCGCCAGGTCCGCGGCCCAGCGCAGGCGCTCCTGGTCCGCGTCAGGGTCCCCCACGCGGACGTTGGCCGCCAGGGTGTCGTCAAAGAGGTACACGTCCTGGAAGACCATGGACAGCTGCTCCATGAGGTCCTTGGTGGTCAGGGAGCGCACGTCGGCCCCACCGACCCTGACCTGCCCGGACCAGACGTCGTAGAAGCGGGCTACCAGGCGGGCGATCGTGGTCTTGCCGGCCCCCGAGGGCCCCACGACGGCGCACATGGTGCGGGCCGGTACCCGCAGGTCCACCTCGCGCAGGACCGTGGTGCCCTCCTCGTAGCCGAAGGTGACGTCAATGAGCTCGACGGCGCCCGGCTCACCCATGAGCGAGGAGGTCTGGGGCTCTGGCAGGGGCTGGGCGTCCATAACGCTGCTGAGGTGGTTCATCATCTGACGACGCTCCTCAATACCGTTGACGGTGTTGCCAATGTCCTCCAGCATGGTGGTGAAGCGCAGGCACAGGCCAATGGTGACCACGGCACGCAGGGGCTCGAGGTCGCCGCCCAGGGCGAGCGCGGCGCTCAGGGTGATCATGGCGACGACAATGGCCTGGACCAGGGCGCCGCTGAGGAGGATGCCGGCCGACTCCCACCACAGGGCCCGGTGGGAGGCGGCAGCGGCGTCGTCGAACGCGCTGGCCAGCTGGGGGTAGCCGGAGCCCACGTGGCAGGAGCGCAGCGCCCCCTGGCAGCGGGAGAACTCCACGATGCGGGAGGCGAGCTCGCGCTCGGTGGGCTCGGAGACCGTCTTGCCGCGGTCCACCAGGCGCCGCGACCAGCGCAGGAACAGGACCAGCAGCGGGACCGCGCAGGTCAGCAGGACCCCCAGGTGCCAGTCCCACAGCCAGGACCCCAGCCAGATGACCACGCAGCCGGCGATAGTGGAGGAGATCCTGTGCAGGAAGTGGGCGGCGGACTCCCCCAGGGAGACCATCTCCTGGCTCACGGCGCGCGACAGGGTGCCGGCGGACTCCGCGTTGAACCAGGACAGGGGCAGCGTGGCGACCCGGTCGCCGATGGCGTGGTGGACGTCCGCCATAAAGCCCAGGGCCCCCATCATGCCCGAGCGCTGGGCGACGAAGTCGGTGACGGCCGCGGTCAGGGCGCACCCGCCCAGGACCCCCAGCCAGCCGCCCAGACCCAGGCCCCAGGACGGCTCCCCGGTGGCCAGGGAGACCGAGGCGGGCAGGAGGACGAGCAGGGACAGGCCCCACAGGGCGCCGGTGACCGCCCCCAGGACGATGCCGCGGCGCAGCTGGGCCCACGACCGCGGGCTCATGAGCCGGCGGTACTGGCGCAGCAGCGGGGGCCGACGGCGCCCGGCGCCCCCGGAGGTGGTGGTCGTGGTGGTCGTGGTGGTCTGGGCGCTCACTTGAGGTCCTCCTTGTCCTGGGCCGTCTGGGCTGCCTGGGCCTGGGTACGCGGGGCCTGACTTGCCTGGGACGCCCGACCCCGGGCGCCCCCGACGTCGTCCTGCCCGGCCCCCGCAGGCCCGCTGAGCAGGCCGCCCTGACGCAGCAGCGCCTGGTAGTGGGGCTCGTCGACGATCTCCTCGTGACGTCCGGCGGCCACCACGCGCCCGCGGTCCATGACGACAATGCGGTCCGCCCCGCGCACGGCGCCGGGCCGGTGGGCGATGACCAGGACCGTACGGCCCCGCACCAGCGCCGACAGGGCCCGCTGGATCTCGGCCTCGGACTCGGGGTCGGCCATGGCCGTGGCCTCGTCGAGCAGGAGGACGGGGTTGTCGGCCAGGACCGCCCGGGCGATGGCGACGCGCTGCTCCTGCCCGCCCGACAGCGAGGTCTCCCGCCCGATGACGGTGTCGTACCCGTGGGGCAGGGCCATAATGACGTCGTCGATCTGGGCGACGCGGGCGGCGGAGCGCACCTCCTCCAGGTTCGCCCCCGGCCGCCCCAGGGCGATGTTGTCACGTACCGAGGCGCTGAGGAGCTGGGCGTCCTGGAGCACGAAGGAGACGGTGTCGTACAGGGTCTGCTCCTCCATCTCCCGCAGGTCCACCCCGCCGATGCGCACGGCCCCGGTGTCGGGGTCGGAGAAGCGGGCGATGAGGGTGGCCAGGGTCGACTTGCCGGACCCGGAGGGGCCCAGGAGGGCGGTGACCGTGCCGGGCTCCAGGGTCAGGGTGACGTCGTCGAGGGCGAGGGTCCGCCCGTAGGAGAAGCTGACGTGGTCGATCTCCACGCGGGCCGACTCGGGGACGCCGGGGCTGGCGGCCTGGGACAGGACGGGGACGTCGAGGATCTCGCACAGGCGCAGGGCCGCGGCCCCGGCCATCTGGTAGGACCAGGAGATCGAGGCCACGGTGATAATGGCGCCGGGCAGGACCAGGGCGATGAGGGTGGTGACCAGGACCTGGGGCAGGGTGACCGCCCCGGCGTGCAGGAGCAGGGCGCCGCCGCCCAGGTTGACCAGCAGGACCACCGGGACGGACACCCAGGTGAAGGACAGGCAGCTGATGGAGATCAGCGGCAGGGCCCAGGCGCGGTAGAAGGAGGAGAAGCCGTCGGCGGCGTGCAGGTAGGCGGTGTGGGCGCGGCCGACCCGCCCGAAGGCCTTGACCACGAAGATGCCGGAGACGAACTCGACCATGGAGGAGGAGACCTCGGCCAGACGGCGGTCCATCTCCACCGTCTTCTCGTTCATGCCCCGCAGGGTCAGGGAGTAGGTCAGGATGTAGAGGACCACCGTGACCAGGGCCAGCAGGGCCAGGCGCCAGTCGATCCAGAAGGCGTAGGCCAGCAGCGCCAGCGGGGAGACGACGGCGTTGAGCATCTCCACCGGCCCGTGGGCGATGACGGTGTGCACGGTGGTGGTGTCGTCCTGGACCGCCTTGCGCACCCTGCCCGAGGTCGAGGCGGTGAACCAGGACAGGGGGACGTGGGACAGGCGCGCCACAATGTCCCGGCGCAGGTGGTCCCGCAGGCTCAGGTCAGCCAGGTGGGTGGCCAGCAGGGCCACGAAGTAGAGGAGGAGCCGCGTGGAGTAGGCGCTGACCAGCACCATGACGACGTGCCAGACGCGGTCGGGGTCCGGGGCGGTGCCGGCGTGGTAGGCGTCGAGCAGGACGTCGCCGAGCTGGGCCAGGGCGACGTAGGGGGCGACGGCCAGGACCGCGGAGACCACGACCAGGACCTGGCTCACCCGCAGGCGGGTGCGTACCGGGGCGCTCAGGCGCCTCATGGCCGCCTGGCCCGCGACGGACTTGCGTTTGTTGTCCGTCTGGGTGTCTTTCTGGGTGCCCGTACGGGTGCCCACCTGGGTGTTCGTCGCCTGGGTGCCCGCCTGGGCGGGTATCCGGGCGTCCGCCTGGGCGGCGCTGGCGGTCCCGGGGGCGCCTGCCGGGGCGGTGCTGCCGGCCTCCGGGGCCGCCCAGGGGTCAGGGAGGGCGGCGTCGGACCGGGGAGCTGGCTCCGCCCTGCCCGGCACGGCCGAGGAGTGGGTGTTCATGGGTGCCTCACCTAATAGTGAAAGTATTTCACGGTTGACTGAGGCAGACCTTACAGCGCACTCCTTCCGGCAGGCAAGCGGACGTGTTCCGGCGTTAGTGTGATCTCATGAGCAGCCTCGGACGACCCACCGGCCCGAAGCCCAGCTTCTCGCGCCAGGACGTCGTCGACGCCGCCCTGGAGGAGGGCGTGGACACCTTCAGCCTCACCGCCGTGGCCAGGCGCCTGGGCGTGCGCACCTCCGCCCTGTACCGGACCGTCTCCTCGCGCGACGACCTCCTGCGCGCCTGCCTGGACCGCCTGGGGGACCAGGCGGCCGTGCCCGTAGCCGCCGCGATCCGCTCCGCGCAGGGGCACCACGACTGGGAGCCGGTGCTGCGCGCCGGGGCGGAGTCCATGTGGGAGGTGCTGGAGGCCCACCCCGGCCTGTCCCAGGTGCTGCTGACCGTACCCTGGGCATTCCAGTCCTTCGCCACCGTCATGAACGCCTTCCTGGAGGCCCTGGAGGCTGAGGGCCTGGAGCACGCCGACGCCGTCCTGGCCCTGGACGCCACCGGCGACACCCTGGTGTCCGCCCACCTGTCGCTGAGGGCCATGCGCACCGCCGGGCCGCTGGAGGACTGGCCGCGCACCCACCCCGGCGTGCGCCTGCCCAACGAGCTGGTCCCCGACCGCTCCCTGGTGTGGAGGGGCTTCCTGGACGCCAAGCTCAAGCTCATTGTGGCGGGCCTGCGCCACCTGCACGACCACGACTAACGCCCACCCGCCCCTCCTCGTAGGGCTCCTCCCTCACCCTCCCTCCGCGAGAACGGTACTTGTTCGTCGCGAGAACGGTACTTATTGGCCGCGAGAACGGTACTTATTCCTCGTGAGAACGGGGGGTCGCCCTGGTGGCCTAGCGGCGGACGCCCCTGTCGCAGGGGTGCCCGCCGC
>ERZ772827.1133-NODE-1133-length-13768-cov-5.384526_pt1 | contig 13768 bp, 12 predicted proteins | sample MGYA00580850_ERZ772827 | MGnify/ENA primary metagenome ERZ772827 (study PRJEB29015, sample SAMEA2737950) | human oral metagenome | biome: human oral; feature: human-associated habitat; material: dental | place: China | collected 2145 ...
GCAAAACCTCGCTGCTCGACTACATCCGCCGCGCCAAAGTGGTGCAGGGCGAAGCCGGCGGCATTACCCAGCACATCGGTGCCTACCATGTGCAGACCCCGCGCGGCGTCATCACCTTCCTCGACACCCCCGGCCACGAAGCCTTTACCGCGATGCGTGCACGCGGCGCACAAGCCACCGATATCGTGATTTTGGTGGTGGCTGCCGACGACGGCGTGATGCCGCAAACCATCGAAGCCATCGCCCACGCCAAAGCGGCCGGCGTGCCGATGGTGGTGGCCGTGAACAAAATCGATAAGGAAGCCGCCAATCCCGAGCGCATCCGCCAAGAGCTGACCGCACACGAAGTCATCCCCGATGCTTGGGGCGGCAATGTGCAGTTTGTCGATGTTTCCGCCAAACAAGGCACCAATATCGATGCGCTTTTGGAAGCCGTGCTGCTGGAAGCCGAAGTGCTCGAACTGAAAGCACCGGTAGACGCGCCCGCCAAAGGCATCATCGTGGAAGCCCGTTTGGACAAAGGACGCGGTGCGGTGGCGACCCTGCTGGTACAGAGCGGCACGCTGAAAAAAGGCGATATGCTCCTGGCCGGAACGGCCTTCGGTAAAGTCCGCGCCATGGTGGACGAAAACGGCAGACAGGTACAGGAAGCCGGCCCCTCCATTCCGGTGGAAATCCTCGGCCTTTCCGACGTGCCCAATGCCGGCGAAGACGCCATGGTGTTGGCCGACGAGAAAAAAGCCCGCGAAATCGCCCTGTTCCGCCAAGGCAAATACCGCGACGTGCGGCTGGCCAAACAGCAGGCCGCCAAGCTGGAAAACCTGTTTGCTAATGCTGGCGATGGTCAGGCGGCGCAAAATCTGGCCGTTATCATCAAAGCCGACGTGCAGGGTTCGTACGAAGCGCTTTCAGGTAGCCTCAAAAAGCTTTCAAACGACGAGGTGAAAGTGGAAGTGCTGCACAGCGGTGTAGGCGGCATTACCGAAAGCGATGTAAACCTGGCCATTGCCTCCGGCGCCTTCATTATCGGCTTCAACGTGCGCGCCGACGGTTCCGCCCGCAAGCTGGCCGAAAACGAAGACATCGAAATCCGCTACTACAACATCATCTACGACGCCATCGACGATGTGAAGGCAGCCATGAGCGGCATGCTCGCCCCCGAGCAGAAAGAGCAGCAGACCGGCACGCTGGAAATCCGCCAGGTCATCAATATTTCCAAAGTGGGTAACATTGCCGGCTGTATGGTTACCGACGGCCTCATCAAGCGCGACAGCCGCGTGCGCCTCATCCGCGACCATGTGGTGATCCACACCGGCGAACTCGAATCGCTCAAACGCTTCAAAGACGATGTGAAAGAAGTGCGTATGGGCTTCGAATGCGGCCTGATGCTGAAAAACTACAACGATATTCAAGAAGGCGACATACTGGAAGCCTTCGATATCGTGGAAGTGGCCCGCACCCTGTAAACAGGCATCAAGCGAAACAAGAGGCTGCCCGAATCCGTTTCAGGTAGCCTCTTGTTATATCTCCCATGCAGCAATGCCGTATTGAGTGCATTGTAGCGAAGCGAAATATTTGGGCAAACCAGCAAACACAATCGAGCCCATCTTTCGGTGATATTTTTTATAGCAAGCCAACTTAACCGCTGCTATGGCACTGGTTCGCCTTGCCGTACTGCCATACTGCCTGCGGCTTACCGCTTTGCAGCGAAAGCCAATTTAACTTGCGATAGCAATTTGGCTATATATGTAAAGAAATAAATGCCTCAGCCTATACCCAGCCGACGATGGTTGTCGTATCATATCGCCTGTTTACACCGTGTTTGCCCACCATACCAACCGCTGCCCTGATGAGTACGCGAAAATGAACGACAAACAAACCTATACCCTTGAAACCTTTACCTTAATCCGCGAAATACGCCAACGTGAGAACGGTGAGTCAATCATCGTGGCCACCCTTGTCATGCCCGACAACTTCGTGCTTACCGGACGGCTGCCCCTGCGCCCTGTTGATCGCGAAAACGACCTCAACGTTATTCGCTTTTTGGAAAAGTCCTTCGACCTGAAGCCCTATTTCAAAACATACACTTTTGAAGAACAGTTGGGCGAATTCGACCAACTGCGCATCCAACATCGTAAAAAACAATACGATTCGCTGATGGATGCCCTGCTCGACCGCACCAGCGAACTGAAATAACCCCCTAATCGAGAAAGACCACATGGCCAAAACCCACCGCGGCTACGCCCGCCAAGACCGCGTGCGTGAGCAAATTATGCGCGAGCTGGCCGAGCTCGTCCGCACCGGCCTCAAAGACCCGCGCGCCGGCTTCATCACCATCAACGAAGTCGAGCTTACCCGCGACTACAGCCACGCCACCGTGTATTACACCGTGCTCGACGATGCCACGCGCGAGATTACCGCCGAAGCACTGGAACACGCCAAAGGCCACCTGCGCAGCGAGCTCTCCCGCCGCATCAAGCTGTTTAAAACGCCCGAGCTGCACTTCAAATACGACCAATCGCTCGAACGCGGCATGAGCATCTCCCAGCTGATCGAGCAGGTTGCCGCCGAAGAGCCGGTACAAGATTAGGCTACCTGAAAAATATGCCCTGTTGATTGAACAGGGCTTTTCTTCATACCGCCACAGCAAAAATATTTTCAGGCAGCCTCATTCACACCACGCCACACCACAACTCAAATAATCCACACCATGAATCCCTACTTACAAAACGTCTTCTCCCAACTCAACAGCCTGATTCTCGGTAAAGAAACCGTTCTCCAACACCTGATGGCCTGCATCCTGGCCGACGGCCACGTTTTACTCGAAGACGTGCCCGGCGTGGGCAAAACCACCCTCGCCCACGGCCTGGCCGCCGTGCTCGGCCTCGGCTACCGCCGCGTCCAATTCACCAACGACATGCTGCCCGCCGATCTCCTCGGCATCAACGTCTTCCAACCTGCCGACGGCCAATTCAAATTCCACCCCGGCCCCATTTTCCACCACTTCCTGCTGGCCGACGAAATCAACCGCGCCTCGCCCAAAATGCAGTCTGCCCTTTTGGAAGCCATGGAAGAAAAACAAGTCTCTGTAGACGGCAAAACCTACCGCCTGCCCAAACCCTTCTTCGTGATCGCCACCCAAAACCCCATCGAACAGCTCGGCACCTTCCCCCTGCCCGAATCCCAGCTCGACCGCTTCATGATGCGTCTCTCCCTAGGCTATCCTTCTGCCGAAGCCGAACGCCGGCTCTATGCCCAAGGCGACCGCCGCCAACTGCTGCCCGCGCTCAAAGCCGTGTGCAACGCCGAAGTCCTGCTCCAATGGCAGGCACAGGCCGCCCAAGTAAAATGCTCGCAGCAGGCTGCCGATTATGTTTACCGGCTGGTGCAATCCACCCGCCAGCCCGGCCTGTTCGTTACCGGCCTCAGCCCGCGCGCCGGCCTTGCCGTGGTTAAAGCTGCCAAGGCCTGGGCCTTCCTGGCCGGCCGCGATTATGTGCTGCCGGAAGACATCAAAGCCGTATGGATAGCCGTGGCCGGACACCGCCTGCAAACCCTGCAGCCCCAATCCATCACCCAGCTGCTGGAACAAATGCTGCTTCAGGTAGCCGTATCGTGAGCACCAACCAATACAGCCCGCGCCTGCGCGACCTGCGCCTGCGGCCCACCCGGCTCGGCATCAGCCTGGCCGCCATGATTGCCCTGTTGTGGCTCGTCGGGCTCAACTATCAGGTAAACCTCGCCTATATCGTCGCCTTCTGGCTCACCGGCTTCCTGTTTGTCGGCACCCTGCTCAACTGCCTCCAACTGCTCGGCCTGCGCCTCGACCTCACCCTGCCAGAAGAACTCTTCCAAGGGCAGCCTGCCGATATCCAACTCTTCCCCGCCCCTTCCGTCAAAGCCCGCCACCGCCAGCTTTGGTTTGCCCCCGAGAGCCGCCGCAACACCGAGCCCGAATACCGCGCCGCCCTCTTCACCGCCAAACAGCCCCAACCCTTCATCTGGCCCGTACTGCCCGCACGGCGCGGCCGCCTCATCCTGCCCCCGCTGCGCTGCGCCAGCGTATGGCCGTTTGCCGTGAGCAGCATCGAATGCGTCTGGCACTGGCCAGACAACGGCCTCGTCTACCCCGCCCCCGAGCCGCACACCGCCCCGCCCGGCAGCACCCCGGCCGAAGAAGGCGAGCCGCGCCGCAAACTCGGCGGCAACGAAGACCTCGCCTTTCTGCAAGACCACCAGCCCGGCACCTCCCTGCAACACATCGCCTGGAAAAGCTACTCCAAAAGCGGCCGCCTGCTCGACAAACACTTCGAAGAACCCGCCTTCCACGCCGCCGACCACATCATCAGCTACGCCGACTACCCCGCCGGCACCAGCGCCGACCGCCTCGCCGGCCTCCTGTGCTACCGCGTGCTCGAAGCCCACGGCCGCGGCCAGCGCTACACCTTAATCCTGCCCGGCCAAACCATCCCCCCGCAAAACGGCCAGCGCGAAAAATGTTTGGCCGCGCTGGCTATGATGTAAACACACGTGTACAGACAATAAAAAGGCTACCTGAAAACATAGCTTCAGGTAGCCTTTCGCTTAAACCTTAAATATCCTGCTAATTACAGCTTTTGCCACCTTCTTGATTCCTCTCTCCACCACATCTATTGCAAACTCTCTAACAGCCTCTAGGGCATCTCCCGCAATCTCTTTTACCGTATCCCATATACCTTTTTCGGCTTCTATTTGAGCCTTCTCGCTTACTACTTCTTCTTTTGCCTCGCGAGTTACGGCATACTTTTTTTCTTTCGGTAAGATATCTACTATCGCATCCATCACTGCTTCCAAATTATATTTCGCTTCTGCCGATACCGTTTGGATTCGCTCTGTAGAAACATCAAATGCTTTAATAATTTCATTAACTTTCACTTGAATATTTGCCAACTGCTTTTCGCCCGGACAATTTTTTTCATCATCCCATTCCCGTACCGGATTGATTTTATCCACTTGATTAACCACAAACAGTGTCGGGCAACGTTCCGCATGCGGCTTAATAATTTCCTTATATGCCCGCTCCGCTACCGCATAAGCCCGGTCATCCGCCTTGATTACCCAAATCACCAAATCCAGTTCAGGCATCAAACTTTTATAAAGTGCGAAATACTCTTCATCTCGTTCGATTCGCTCGCCCACACCCGGCACATCAACCAAACACAGTCCCCGTCCATTTTCGCCGATAAGGATTTCCTGCGGGCTGCGTGTGCAGGCCGCCACATCCGAAATAGCCGCCACATCACTGCCAAACAAGGCGTTGCACAAGGAAGATTTGCCCACACCTGTAACACCGAACACACCGATTTTCGGCACATAAGTGCGTAATTCATGCACTCTTTGGCGGATACGCTCTTTAAGCCTCTCCATTTCCTGCACGCTAAGTTTGCTGTTGTTCGGGGTAACTTTTTCCATACCTAACCATCCTTCATAACATTGGATTAATCAAAAGGGGCTCAAATTTTACTTTGTGCTATAATGCCTTAACAGATTATCCCAGTGCAGGAATTGTCTGATAAAGCCAAATATTACTCAGAAAGTACAGAGCATATGGAACTCCACGAAAAAATCCGCTTGGCGCGGGAATTGAACAAATGGTCGCAAGAAGAAGTGGCGGAGAAGCTGGAAATGTCGCCCAGCGGCTATGCAAAAATCGAACGCGGGGAAACTGCGTTGAATATCCCTCGTTTGGAACAGATAGCCGAGATTTTCAACATTGATATTTGGGAATTGGTAAAAGCGGGTGGCAACGGGCTGGCCTTGCAGATTAACAGTGAAAACCATAATGGCGGGGGAATTTCCATTTACAACGCCACCGATGCCGCTGCTCTTGAAATAGAAAAATTGAAATTGCAGCTTGCCCATAAAAATGAGCTACTTGCCCAAAAAGAACGGGAAAACGCCATATTGCGAGAACTGGCCGACTCACTGAAAGCACAATTGAATGCGACTAAACAGGCTACCTGAAACAGGAATTCCCTATGAGCATCAATTTATTTTCCGTCCAAACCTATTATCATCAGCACCGTAGCACCTATCCCGACCCGTTCCGCCTGCGCATCCACCGCGCCTTAAGCTGGCTGTGTAAGGCTGATGAGCAGTTAAACGGCAAAGATGCGTCTGATGCCAAACAGTCAGCTCCCTCGAAGGACATGCCGCAAATATCGTCTCCGCAGGGTAGGAAGCTTTCTTCTAACCCAGACTGGGATATAGGCTTCCAATCTCTTTGGATTGCATTCAATGCCGCCTATGCCCGCGAAATCGATGAGCAAGAAATATCCGGTGACCGGAGTAATTTCCGCCAATTCCTAAGAACGGTCTGCCGCTTGGATGAAGAAAAGCTGATTTACGCCCTAGTGTGGCAAACCTTCTCCGGTGCTATCCGCTCCCTGCTGGGGAACCGTTATATCTTCCAGCCATTTTGGGACTTCCATAACGGCAAAATTTCGGAAACTGCTTGGCAAGAAGAGTTTGAGAAAGCGGGTAAAAAAGCGCAGCACGCCTTAGCTGCACAAGACACCGATACCGTGCTGCTGATTATGTTCGACCGCCTCTACACCCTACGCAACCAAATCATCCACGGCGGGGCAACCTACAGCAGCCAAGCTAACCGCAGCCAGTTGAAAGATGCCTGCCGCATCCTCACCAGCCTACTTCCACTAATCCTGCACATCATGCAGCAGCATCCCGATTATGCTTGGGGCAAACCGTATTACCCTTTTGTGAATGGAGATTGACAATGCCGATTTCGCCGATGGAAAAAGGAAAAGCTTCCTATTGGGTATGTCGGGGCTGCAGTCGGAAATATGAAGCCTTTACCCGTTCAGATACAGGTGTTCCGCAGCCGGAATGCTGCGCCAAATGTGGTGGAACGGATTTCAGCTTGCAAACAGAAAAAGCCAATTGGTTACAACGAATTCTCTACAAATAAGCACAGACAATATAGTGGATTAAATTTAAATCAGGACAAGGCGGCGAGCCGCAGACAGTACACACGTTACGGCAAGGCGAGACAACGCTGTACTGGTTTTTGTTAATTCACTATAAAAAGGCTACCTGAAAACATAGCTTCAGGTAGCCTTTGTTCAAACCTGCTTCACATCCGCCCGGTGCTGCCGAAGCCGCCTTCGCTTCGTGAACTTTGGGCAAATTCGTCCACTACTTTAAATTGCGGTTGCAGCACGGGCACGATCACCATTTGTGCCACGCGTGCCATCGGTTCGATGGTGAACGTTTCGCTACTGCGGTTCCACAATGAAATTTTGAGTTCGCCCTGGTAGTCAGAATCGATCAGGCCAACCAGGTTGCCCAAGACGATGCCGTTCTTGTGGCCGAGGCCGGAGCGCGGCAGCAGCATGGCAGCGTAGGCCGGGTCGGCCAGATGGATGGCGATGCCGGTGGGCACAAGGTAGGTGCCGCCGGGCGGCAGCTCTACGGCTTCGTCCAAACAGGCACGCAAATCCAGGCCGGCGGCACCGGGAGTGGCGTAGTGCGGCAGGTGTTCTTGCATTTTGGGGTTGAGGATTTTGAGTTCGACTATCGGGGTCATGGGATTCTCTTCTGATAAAACAAAGCTAAACAAATTTTAATGCACCGGGTACACACTTTGGGCAGTCTTTCTTAACAAGCAGGCTACCTGAAAAATCAAAGTTAGGGTTCAGCTTCTCTTAACTATTAATCTTTCATAACCAAATACAGAATTTTCAACATCAATGGCTGCGGTTGTACCTTTTCTGCTGGCGCAGCCGAATGGAGCGCGGTTTTTCGGGGAATAAGGGCTTGCATGTTTGAAGCGGCGCAGCCGCAAGTTGCAGCTAATCCAATTTCTCTTTGCGCCCGAAAAACCGCGTGGAGCGAGGGAAGTTTGGCGAAGCCAAACCTGCGCCCGCAGTCGCCTTTCTTTGCTTCCTTTTCTTTGGCGACGCAAAGAAAACGAGGTCTCCGAAGGAGGATGAGTTTCTGCGAAGCAAAAACGGAGCCTTCGTTAGAAGGGTTCGTTTTAACGAAGTTAAAACAAGACCTCTGCAAGAGGGCTTATTTTTGCGTAGCTAAACGAGTGCCCTGCGCCGGCATGAGGCGTAAAGGGAACCGGGGAGGGAATGAGGGAGGCTACCTAAAATTGGACAGTCGCCTGAAACTCAATCTGTGATTCATACAGGGAGTTGTTTTTCAGGTAGCCTTCACGCCCTTTCGGCAGGCTGCCTGAAAATATGGCTGCGCTGCTTAGGGCATCAGCATGCCGCCGTTCACGTGCAGGGTTTGGCCGGTAATGTAGCGTGCCTGCTCGGAGGCAAGGAACAAAACGGCGGCGGCCACATCGTCTGCTTCGCCGAATTTGCCCAGCGAAGTTTGGGCGGTGAATGCCGCGCGGACTTCTTCCGGCAGGGCTTGGGTCATGGCGGTATCGATGAAGCCGGGGGCGACGCAGTTTACGGTGATGCCGCGGCTGCCCACTTCGCGCGCGAGGGATTTGGAGAAGCCGATCAGGCCGGCTTTGGCGGCGGCGTAGTTACTCTGCCCGGCATTGCCCATAGTGCCCACCACGGAGGTGATGCTGATAATGCGGCCGCTGCGCTGCTTCATCATGCCGCGCAACACGGCTTTGCTGGCGCGGAACACGGATTTGAGGTTGGTTTGCATGATGTCGTCCCACTCCTCTTCTTTCATCCGCATCAAGAGGTTGTCGCGGGTGATACCGGCGTTGTTCACCAAAATATCGAGTTTGCCGAATTCTTTTTCGATGTCGGCAATCAAATTTTCGATGCTGTTTGCTTCGTTGATATCCAGCACGCGGCCGTGGCCTTGCCATTGGGCGAGCCGTTCGCCGATTTCGGCTGCGCCTTTTTCGGAGGTGGCGGTGCCGATTACAGTGGCGCCGGCTTGGGCGAGGGCGTTGGCAATGGCGGCGCCGATGCCGCGTGAAGCGCCGGTAACGAGGGCAACTTGGCCGGAGAGGTTTTGAGTGAGCATAGGGTTTCCTTTTTTAACGTGATCGGGGGTTTCAGGTAGCCTTGATGCACGGCAGGCTACCTGAAAATTAATGGGCGGCGATAAATGCGTCCACCGCTTCCTGCGAAGTGAGCGCGGCGCACACGGCGGCTTTGTCGATGCGTTTCGCCAGGCCGGCCAGCACTTTGCCGGGGCCGCACTCGGCGGATTCGGTGATGCCTTCGCGCACGAGAAGCGCCACGGTTTCCGTCCAGCGCACCGGGCTGTAAAGCTGGCGCACCAGCGCATCTTTGATTTGCGCGGGGTCGGTGTAGGAAGCCACATCCACGTTGTTGACCACGCGGATTTGCGGCGCATTCAATGCCACGTTTTGTAGCGCAGCGGCCAGTTTTTCGGCGGCAGGCTTCATCAGGCTGCAATGAGAGGGAACCGATACGGGCAGCGGCAGCACACGTTTGGCACCGGCTTCTTTGGCCACGGCCATGGCGCGTTCCACCGCAGCGGCATCGCCCGCAATCACCACTTGGCCGGGCGAATTGAAGTTCACCGCCTCGGCCACCTGCCCTTGCGCGGCGGCGGCGCAGATTTGGCGCACAGCATCGTCTTCCAGCCCCAAAATGGCGGCCATCGCGCCCTGCCCTTGCGGCACGGCCGACTGCATCAGCTCGGCACGCAGGCGCACCAGGCGCACGGCATCGGCAAAATCCAGGCTGCCGGCGGCCACCAGCGCGCTGTATTCGCCCAGGCTGTGCCCGGCCACGGCGGCGGGGGTTTTGCCGCCGGCTTCAAGGTAGGCGCGATAAGTGGCCGCGCCTGCGGCCAGCATCAAGGGCTGGGTATTCACGGTTTGGCCGATGAGGGCGGCATCTTCGCCGTTCATCATCGCCCACAAATCCTCGCCCAGCGCGGCGGAGGCCTGCTCAAAGGTTTGGCGTACAACAGCGCTGCCGTCGAAACCGGCCATCATGTTCAGGCTCTGCGAGCCTTGGCCGGGGAAGAAAAAGGCAAAAGACATGGTGTTTCCTTATCTTATTGAAAAATATCTTGCAGGGAACAGTAGCAGGCTACCTGAAAATGCCTGATTGCGTTTTCAGGTAGCCTTTTAAAGCAATGGCAGCAGAAGCATGAAATTCCATTCATCTAATATTTTGATGAATCAAAGTTAGAATGAACGTACCGATTATTCTGATTTCTTAATTTACTTGGTTAGAACAGGATACTCAAACAGGCTACCTGAAAAACAGCATGCCGTATTTTCAGGTAGCCTCTTCAATCAGCGCCCGTGGTAGTTCGGTGCTTCTTTGGTAATCTGCACATCATGCACATGCGATTCGCTCATGCCGGCGGCGGTGATTTCCACAAACTCGGCTTTTTCGTGCATTTCGGCAATATTGGCGCAGCCCAAATAGCCCATGCTGGAGCGCAGGCCGCCCACCAGCTGGTGGATGATGTTCACAATCGGGCCTTTATACGGCACACGACCTTCGATGCCTTCGGGCACGTATTTGTCGGTGCTGTCTTGTTTGTCTTGGAAATAGCGGTCGGACGAGCCTTGGCTCATCGCGCCCAGCGAGCCCATGCCGCGGTAGGATTTGTAGGAGCGGCCTTGATAGAGCTCGATTTCGCCCGGCGCTTCGTCTGTGCCGGCAAACATGCCGCCCAGCATCACGGTGGAGGCGCCGGCGGCCAGGGCTTTGGCCACGTCGCCGGAGAAGCGGATGCCGCCGTCGGCAATCAGCGGCACGCCGGTGCCTTTGAGCGCTTCGGCCACGTTGTGAATCGCCGTCAGCTGCGGCACGCCCACGCCGGCCACGATGCGGGTGGTGCAAATCGAGCCCGGGCCGATGCCCACTTTCACTGCGTCTGCCCCGGCAGCCACCAAATCGCGCGCCGCCTGTGCGGTGGCAATATTACCGCCAATGACTTGCACTTGTGGGAAGTGTGCCTTCACCCAACGCACCCGATCCAAAACGCCTTGGCTGTGCCCGTGCGCAGTGTCCACCACAATCACGTCCACCCCGGCAGCCACCAGGGCGGCTACGCGTTCGTCGGTTTCCGGGCCCACGCCCACCGCCGCGCCCACGCGCAAACGGCCGTCTTGGTCTTTGTTGGCATGGGGGAATTCGGTGGTTTTCAAAATATCGCGCACCGTAATCAAGCCTTTGAGCTCGTCTTGCGCGTTCACAACCAAAACGCGCTCGACCTTATGCTGATGCATCAGTTCGCGCGCGTCTTCAATGCTGGTGCCTTCAGGCACGGTAACCAATTCAGCCCGGGGCGTCATAATGGCAGACACCGGCTGGTCGAGGCGGGTTTCAAAGCGCAAATCGCGGTTGGTAACCAAGCCCACCAGCTTGCCGTCCTGCACCACCGGCAGGCCGGACATCTGCCGCTTGCGCTGCGCGCGCATCTCCAACAGCTGGCCAACCAACATTTCCGGCGCAATCGTTACCGGGTCTTTCACCACGCCGCTTTCGTGCCGCTTCACTTTGGCCACAGCCTCGGCCTGGCGTTTGATGCTCATGTTCTTATGAATGATGCCGATGCCGCCTTCCTGCGCCATGGAAATGGCCAGGCGCGCCTCGGTAACGGTGTCCATGGCGGCGGAAATCAGGGGCAGGTTGAGGGAAATGTTGCGGGTGAGGCGGGTTTGCAGCGAGACGTGCTTGGGCAGCACTTGGGAATGGGCGGGAACAAGCAATACATCATCAAAGGTGTAGGCTTTTTCAACGATTCGCATGATTAAAACCTTCTTGTCGGTTGCTAATAATGCGGCCGCATTGTAGCAAAATTGTCGGCATTTAGTAAGCATCAAGCGCCAAGCATGACATCTGCCCGCCAGTTGAAGTACAATGAAAACCGATTATGTAACCATATTCAACGGGAAGACCACCAAATGAATAAAAAACTAACCTTGCTGGCCGCCTGCGCCGCAACCATGTTGTTTTCAGGTAGCCTGATGGCAGAAGACGTTTACCAGTGGCATGGCCGCAGCCCCACCTATTCCGATGTGCCGAAAAACCTTGTTCCGGCCACCAGCAACATCGTGAACGTGCGCACCCAAACCTCGCGCCCTGCCGTTGCGCCTCCCGGCCAGCAGCAAAACCAGCTGCCGCAAGTGCAGAACAATAATGGCGAAATCTCCGCTGCCGATTTGCAGGCCATGGCCAACCAGAAACAGATGGAAGAAAACCAGGCTAGGGAAGAAGCCAACCGTAAAGTAATAGAAGATAATAAGGCTGCCCGCGCCAGCAACTGCAACGTTGCCAAAATCAACCTGCAACACGCGCAAACCGCCCGCATCCAAAACCGCGAGCAGCTCGTTCAGCAATACCAGAACAACGTAAACCAATACTGCAACTAACGGCGCTCCAGCCGGTTTGATTCAGCCGGCCGTCCGGTCTTGCCGTTTCACTTTTCCGCAAACCTTCGGCCATGTCTGATTTCGACCCGCACGCCATTATTGCCAACCTGCCCAACCTGCCCGGCGTTTACCGCTTTTCGGACAAGGACGGGCAGGTTTTATACGTGGGCAAAGCCGTCAACCTCAAACGCCGAGTGGGCAGCTATTTTCAAAAAAACGACTTATCCCCGCGCATCGCCCTGATGGTGCGGCAGATTGCCCACATCGAAATCACGGTAACCCGCTCCGAAACCGAAGCGCTGATTCTCGAAAACAACTTCATCAAGGCCTTGTCGCCGAAATACAATATCCTGTTTCGCGACGACAAATCCTACCCCTACCTCATGCTCACCGGGCATGACTTCCCGCAAATGGCCTACTACCGCGGCAGCCTGAAGAAAACCAACCAATACTTCGGCCCCTACCCCAACAGCTACGCCGTGCGCGACAGCATTCAGATTTTGCAAAAAGTTTTCCTGCTGCGCACCTGCGAAGACAGCGTGTTCGAACACCGCGACCGCCCCTGCCTGCTCTATCAAATCAAGCGTTGCTCCGCCCCCTGCGTCGGCCATATTTCGCAGGAAGACTACCGCACCAGCGTGGAAGAAGCCGCCACTTTCCTCAACGGCAAAGCCGACCGCCTGCTGCAAAACCTCACCGCCAAAATGCAGCAGGCCGCCGAAACGCTCGATTTCGAACACGCCGCCCGCTACCGTGACCAAATCCAAGCCCTCGGTAAAATCCAGAGCCAGCAGTTTATCGACAGCAACAACCCCAACGCTGCCTACAACATCGATATCCTCGCCCTCGCCACCGAACAGGGCGGCATCTGCATCCATTGGGTCAGCATCCGCAATGGCCGGCGCGTGGGCGAAAAAAGCTTTTTCCCCGACAGCCGCCACTTTGCCCCCGAAGAAGCCGCCGCCTATGGCGAAGCCTTCGCTGCCCAGCATTATCTCGGCCGCGACAAGCCCGACATCATCATCAGCAATTTCAGGCTACCTGAAAACCTGCAAACCGCCCTGATCGAAGAGCACGGCAAACAAATCCGCTTTATTGCCAAAACCAGCGGCGAGCGGCGCGTGTGGCTACAAATGGCCGAACAAAACGCCCTGCTCGCCCTGCGCCAGAAACAGCAGCAAAACCAAAACCAAGGACAACGCGTCCAAGCCCTGGCCGAACTGCTGCAACTGCCCAGCGCCGAGCTCAACCGCATCGAATGCTTCGACATCAGCCACACCCAAGGCGAAGCCACCGTCGCCTCCTGCGTGGTGTATGAAAACCAAAGCATGCGCCCCGACCAATACCGCCGCTACAACATCAAAACCGCCAAAGCCGGCGACGACTACGCCGCCATGCGCGAAGTGCTCACCCGCCGCT
>ERZ772827.1135-NODE-1135-length-13753-cov-3.917944_pt1 | contig 13753 bp, 20 predicted proteins | sample MGYA00580850_ERZ772827 | MGnify/ENA primary metagenome ERZ772827 (study PRJEB29015, sample SAMEA2737950) | human oral metagenome | biome: human oral; feature: human-associated habitat; material: dental | place: China | collected 2145 ...
GGGGGTGGGGTGGGAGTGGTGGCGACGTGGTTGCCCCAGGCGCAGTAAAAATCGTGGGTCACATAGGTGGGATGGATAGTCAGTGTGCCGCCGATTGGAAAATAGTCTTGAACGGTCTGGTCTGCTCCCCAAACCGCCGCCGATAGTTTATCGCCATTAATTTGGATTCGGCGGTTTGGGGTTTCCCAGCATTCCCAAAGATTCAGGGTATCCATAATCCCGGGGATGCGGCGGGTGTCGATGCGCATTTTCCGGGGTCCACCGGGTTGGAGAGTCGCCAGGATTGCATGGATGACCGCCATGCTATCTATCCCACCCGTATTAGGGCAATAAGGTGTTTCTAAAGTGATCTCGTTTCCCCGTTCGGATTCGCGGTGTCTGCGAATAATATAGCCAGTTTCTTCCTTTTCCTCCCCAAAAATTCCGCCCGCGATATACCGAATCGTTGAGGGGGAATTAGACTCGTTGAACTGCAAAGTCGGGGACAAATCAATTACCTTATCGGCTGGGAGTTGCCAGGATGGTGCGTTTGTTGGATTGTCCTGGGTATACGTAGTAGAGGCCAGGCGTTTCCAGTCTGGACACCACGCCGGCCAGGCGCCAGGATGCCACACGAGCGATTCGGCAAGCTGTTTTACAGTTAATGTGCTCTCTTTTGGCATTGCTAAATAGGTTTCGTTTTGGTGGTAAAATATCAGGTTTCCTAGATTATTTCGCACTGCCTTAACTCGTGCGTTAAAGTCCCGGTAAGTAGCGGAGTATTTTACCTGATTAGTGAATGCCACTGACCAAGTGGGTGATTCTGTCGCCTCGATCTGGAGTGTATAGCGGTCATGCAGATTGGCGTATTCCTGGTGAAAGCATTTTACGGTATCGACGAATCCCTGAAAAATCACAATGTTGGGATTTTTAGATGAAATCGTAATCTCCGAATTAGGCCAGTACAAAACGACTTCTTGCATGGTCTTTTTTTCCAGCGAAATAGCCATAGATAGCGTTCTGTTACTGGGCGGCTTATACAGGTTTTCGCGCCCCCAGTGAATACTTAAACCATCCAAAACGGGGGCGGCATTATAAATAAGGCTTTTATCGGCGTTAAGAACATAGATAGTAATATTTTCAGCTGTTGCCATTATCGCCTCATTTTTGCATCGTATTCATCGAGGATTCGGCGTATTTCCCTACCGGTTTCCACGCTGTCAATGGGGCCGTTGATGGTGATGTGGAACGTTACTTGGGTGGTGCCACCCGGCTGGAGGTTGGGGAGGCGGAGGGTGCCGGCAGCGGAGAAACCACCGGTGGCGGCGTTGATTGACGCCATAACGACACCACCACCGCCACCGGCAGCGAAGAACCCGCCACCGCCGTCACCCCCGCCGATACCCCCAAGCCCACCAGCGGCGTTCAAGAAGTCTGTGATCCACTCGAAAGCGGATTTGATCTTTTCGATGAGGCCTACGAATAGGTCTTTGAGCCACCCCAGGTGTTTACTGACCTTGAGCACGGCATCGACTAACCCTTTGGCCAGGCCAATGGCGAGTTTAGCGATGATGCCGATGAGTGCTGAGGTGGCGGGTGCCATGGCCTCGAAAAGCTCAACAATGGGTGGCAGCAAGTCAACAATAAGATCAGCTAGGGGTGGCAGCAGCGGGGTGACTGCCTCAACCAGTTTGATAAAATACTGGGCGATTTGCAACAGGATGGGCAGTATCGCCTGAATGATACGAATCAAGGCGGGTAGTAAGGCTTCCGCCACTTTCATTATCGGCGGTATCAGCGGCAGACAGGCCTCAACTAGCTGCATAAACAACTTGGCCAGCTCAGGGAGCAGCGGAGCCACCGCCTCTAGGATTTGCCCTAGGGCGGGGAATAGGAACTGAGCTATTTCACCGATGACGGGGATCAGCATGCGGCCGGTGTCGGCCAGGATGCCGATAGCCTCGATGATGGTGGGGATGATGGGCGTGACGGCTTCTATGGCCATGCGAAGGACGTCGCCGATGAGGCCGGCGATATCGCCGACTAGCGGGGCAACCACTGATACGGCTTCGGCCAGGGCGGTGCCGATGAGAGCAACGACCTCGGCCAGGGGCCCTAGCAGTGGTGCCACCGCCACCACCAAATCGGCAATGGCCTGGGCAACTGGCCCGAACATCGGCGCCAAGATGTTGAGGGCTTCGACTAATGCTTGACCGGCCACCTGGGCGATGGTGGAAAACGGGCCTATCAGACCCTCGACGGCGACCCCTAGAGCGCTGAAGATACCGCCGAAGGAAGGGCCCAGGGCGATGCCTAGCTCAACGACCAAATCGAGTAGGGGTCCTATCAGATTTGATAATCCCTGTAGGGCTTGGCTCATGCCCTCAATAAGTACGGTAGTGGCGCCGGTGGAGGCGTACTCAGTGAATTTCTCGCCTAGGGTGGCGAGTACTCCGCCGAACGCCTCACCAAACGTGCCGGCCACCCCATCAAGCCCAGTGCCAATAGACAGGACGCCTTCTAGCAGGGTGTTCATTCCGGGACCCAACGCCTCGGTGAACTGGCCAGAAGCCGCAATGAGTTTTTCCAGTTCGCCCTGGTTGTCGGCGATGGTCTCCACCATGCCACCCATCAGGGTGCCAACAGCCCCACCAAGGCCGGCCAGGGGTTCCTGTAGCTCCCCCATGAGTCCACCCAAACGTTCGAAGGGGCCTTCCAATGCACTGGCGAACTCGCCACTCACCGCTTCTTTCAGCTGGTCGAAAGGCTCAGAAAGGCCTTGGGCGGCCTCTTTGATGCCGTCAACGCCTAGCATGACGGCACCTAGAGCGGGGCCGGCCACCGCGGCCAGGGCAGTGGCGCCGGCCGCCACCTGACCAATCGCACCGCCGGCAATCGCCAAACCAGAGGCAACAGATGTGCTAATCGCTGTGATTTTCGTGAACTCGGCACCGAAGTGGCCGACATCGTCGGCGGCTTTTTTAAAGCCGTTGCCGGCCGCTTCGCTGACGATGCGCACGGATAGCACAGCGGTTTTAGCCACGGGCGGTTTACTCCTTACTGTGCAGCTCTTCTAGCACGTCAACCATGGTTAATAGCATCTGGTCGTCCTCTTTCAGTAGGACGCTGGGGGGGGGATGTGGGTTAGAACGGAGAGATAGGCGATGAATCGCCCTGCTGACCCATCTGGGTAGGGGTGGTATCACCACCCAGGAAATCCTTGGTGTCGATGGTGGCGTCGTACACGTTGTCGCACCATTCTTCGAAAGTGCCTTCGAATTTTCCGGTTCGGGTGGCGGCCTTCCACGACAGGAAAGCAGCAGCACGCATCGGCGACTCTTGAAGAGTGCCCCACTGGCGGACACGTGCCGTGTTCTCGTATGCTACTTGGTCGGCCAGGATGGTGGATACTGTGAATTTTTCGCCCTGAACTGGGTAAACAATGATTTTCATTGGGTTAAAACTTTCTGTCGAGTTTTCGGAGGATTTTTTCAATATGCGCCTGGTAAGCGACTTGCCAGGCTTCTTCGGTTTTCTGGGCGGCTTCGCTAATCCACGGGTGCGGCTCGATACCGCGGGCCGGCCACCCCCAGTGGATTGGCCCAGCATACGGCACTAATTTCTTGCCGGCGCGCACGATACCAGCGCGCTGGGTGGCGCCGACACGGATTGACTCTGTGAGTGCCATAGTCCGTTTCGGTGCCATGGCCATGGCCACCGGAATAACAATCTGGGCAGCAGCGCGGTTGGCGTCCTTGAGTTCACTCATGTCACCGCCGGCACGGCGGAGCTCACGGCGGAGCTCACGCATACCATGGGCATGACCGCTAACGCTAAAAAACCCGGAATTATCCATTTTGCCTATTTATTCGGTGGGGTGTACGTTGGGTGGCCCACACATTTCCATTCAAAATCAGAAGTCGGTTTCTTACCGACCTCACCGCCTAAATCAATTGGCGTGATGACGACGCGGCCGGATACTTGCCCCTCGGCGGTGCTGTCAGGCACGAATTGGAAGGGCGTTTCTTTGCCGCGGTTTTTCCATGACCAGTCAACAATACCGTCTTTTTTGAGCTCTTGACGTGCGGTAACAGACAGGGTAGCGGTAAATTTCCGCTCCCCCGCCTCGACGTTGCCGGCCAAGAACAGTTCGTCATCTTCCTGGTCGACTGACCACGTGACCTTGGCGGATTTTGTCAGGGTGCTGATTTCGAGTTGGGAGCCGGTTTCCCCAAAGATCAGGGTGCCGGGACCCACGGTATACCCAGTTGTCATAGGTTTTCCTTTCTAAAAATCGTAGGTAAGCGTGAGCGCCGGCAGTACGGCGCCTTGGCCGGGGAGCTGCAGATTGGTAATATCGCATTTCGTGGGGGGCGGTAGCACGGCGCCGACTTGTTCCAGCATTTCGCACAGTTGTGCTAACGCACTGGTGCTACCAAGGTCGCGTGCTACCAGGGTCACTTGGTACTCGCCCTCGATCACCTGGCCGGAAAGGAACTGGGCGTCGATCTCGGATACCATCACCCACGCCCCCGGCACAGGGATTTGGTCGGGCCGAAGCGTCGCTTGGATGCCGGCACGACGGAGCTTTTTGGCGATTTGCCCTAGCTGCTTAGGGAGGTCCATTGGTTTCATGGTTGCCGCCTATCCGACTTGGGGCCTGGTCCAGCCACCTAGGCCTAGTAGCTGGGACACATGGGGGTCGCTACGTGCGACGTGGGCGATGCCCCCGTCGCCGAACACCTCGACGCCTGAAGGGGTGTTTCGGCGTCGGTAGATGGTGGCGGCTAGCATGACGGCGCCTAGGTGGATAGCCGCCGACCAGGGATTTTCCGGGTGGAAGCCGCCGACCCAAGCGTTCACAGCGTCAACGGCGGGTTGTAGCTCGGCAAGGGTTTGGGGTGAGGCGTCACCTAGGTGGGCGGCCACCGCATCAGCGCTGATCTCACCCATTAGGGGCCTACCGGCTTCTGAATGCTGACTTTGACCAGGCCATCTGGGCGGTTGAGGATACGGGCGGTGTAGCCGAAGCCGGCAATATCCCGGCCGCCTTTGGCGATGTTCTCGGCCTCGACACGGATAGGTGCGCCGCCACCAAGCTCGTAGAAAGTCGCGGCCTGCTTGCAGCCAACAATCATGGTCCCTTTTTCCACAAACTCAGAAGCGGTCCACGTGCTGGGATCACTCACCGGGGTGAGATTCATGTATTCCGGCATGTCTAGCCGTGTGAAGGTCATGAGTGATTCGATATCATCAATGGACACCAAGACGAACGAGGCGGGGCATCGAACGTTTTTTCGGATTTGTAGGGCGCCGCGGGTAGCGGCACGCAAAGCATCGGGAGCGGTAATGGCTGGTTGCTTTGCCGCTTCGGTCACTAGCCACGCCCCGGTGTCCTTATCGGTCTCGATAGCATACGACTCGGCCATAGCAGCCCAATAGGCGGCCAGCAGTTCGGTCTGTCCGAAATCCCAGAAGCGCCTGTCGATATCGTTACCGCCGGCCCAATAGGTGGCATCCACGGTAACCTGCTCCACCTCGGCCTTGCTGGAATGGATAGGCTTTTTGTCGCCCTCCCATTTCGCCATGGTTGGCTTGGTCTTCCACCGGTATCCCACGGCTTTCGGACCTTTGAGCTCTGCGCTTGTTAGCAGATTGACAATTTCGCGGGTGTATGGTACGCCATCCCAGAGTTCGCCGACCCATTCGGGTTGGATACCGTCTAGCATGCCGGTTTGGGTGATGTCGACCAGTTCGGCGTAAACGCTATCGCGGGTGCGTCGGCCTACGGCGGCGTCGGCCAGGATTTGGATAGCATCGCTGAGTGCGGCCTTGGCGCGGGATTCGGTTTTGGCCCCACCGGTAGGGGTGACCAGGCCCCGCATGGTGCCGGCTTGGGCAGTGGTTTCTTCTTGCTTCTCCTCTTTTTGGGAAGCGTCCTGGGCGGTCACTTTTTCCACACGGGCGTTCGAAAAAGCAGGGAACGGCACCATGGCCACACCGGTCAAAACACTGCGCCGGACATTGCGGCCGCCACCCTCACGGATAATGCCTTTAGCCTCGATGCTAAATGAGTCAACAATATGCTCACGGGCACTGGCTAGAACTTTGTCGCCGGCGGCGCCGGAACCGATAGTAAACTCGGCAAATAAGCCTTCTTTTCGTGCTTCGCAGTGGGTCATGACACCCACGGGGGTGCAGGTACCATCAGGGGCGGCGTGGCCATCCAATAGTTTTACCCGGCTAATGTCAGAGGGCACGGTAATGGCGTCGGCGTTGGCGAACACCAGCTCCCCTGCGGTGGTGTTACCGGCATCACCAAACGGGAGGATACAGCCACTGATTTTCCGTTCGGTGGCGGAAGCGTGAGCGATTTGCAGATTACTAGCAGGTTCAACGGCGGTCATTGCCGTAGTATCAGCGGCTTGTAGTTTTTCATCCATGGGTGTTTGTGTCTTCCTTTTTTGTCACTGTGACGTCCTGGTCGGGGGGTGGTGCACCCAACCATTGGTTGATTTGTTTGTCGATTTGTGGTATGGCGGTGATGCGCTGGATAGCGGCTACGACGGCTAGGGTGGACACGACGGCGGGGAGGGTTTCGATGCCGGCGGCTTTGGCGATTTCAGGCAGCAGAGGCATCAGGCCAAGAGCTGTAATGACGGTAGTTTTTACCGTCTTGCGCCACTGGCGGTTCATTCTGCCCTTCCTTCCGTCGCTGTATCGTGCGGTAGCTAGCCATGACCCAAGCGGCTAGGATCATGGCCACCAACACCACACCCGAAATAAGGCCTGCTACATAGATGAGAGCCATAGTCACCACTTCATCGTGTCCTTGGTGTTTGGCACGCCTTGTTTCTCGGCGATAGCCGCTATGGTGTCGGTGAGGGTTCGGCCGCCGGTTTGTGGCCAACCGGGGTATCCGCTACCAGGCCCACAGAGTTGGTCGCGGATAGTGCGGCAGAGGTCGCGGGTTTCAACGAGTAGTTGCCGGTCGGATTCAGTGAGCATGTCAGGTTTCGGGCTTTCTTGGTTGGTGGCCATGGCGAAATAATGATCCCTGGCCGCACTCATGTAGCGGTCTCGTAGAGTGCCACTGAGTTGGTAGGGGCATGAGGTTTGCGAAAAATAGTGGTGTGGGAAAACGTTTGATTCCCAGAGGGGCATGCCCAGGTTGTAGGCGTGGCAGAGGGCGGCAACGAGGTGGGCGCCGGCATCGACTGTTTCTTCGCTGATAGGCCAGTGTGCGCCGGCGCCACCAGTATTAGCATGTTCGATACCGATTGATGCGGCGTTGGCGTTGGCGTTGCCGGCGTGCCAAGCGGTGTCCCAGTCGTTGACGAGTTGTCCGATGGTGCCGTCGGTTTCTACCTGGTAGTGGGCGGAGGCTTCGCGGTCTTGCCAGATGCGGTAGCAATCCTCGGTGCTTAGGTCGATGCCGGCATTGTGGTGGATCACTAGAAACTCAATCGGCCCCGGCCTACCAGGTGAAAAATGCTTATTCATCAGGCAGTATTTGTCGGGCTCTAACTCAAACCAGTTTTTCATTGTGTGCGTTTGTTTCCTTGTTCGTCGTCGGGGCCGGAATACCTGTCGTCAGGGATACTGACCAGGTCGCTGGTGTCGAAAGCGATACTGTAACCAGGGGGCACGACGTCGTCTTGGCCCAGGCGGGCGGCTATCGGCCCCATGAAACTGTCAAGGCAGTAATCGAGCAACTCGGCGTTTCTGGCTTCCACATTGGAGTAGCGCATGGTCCCGTCAGAGCTAGCGGCATCCAAAACGATTGAGGGAATGCCGGTGAGCTGGGCTAGCTGGACTGCCTGGGACTGCACGCCTTCAACCAAAAGTTTGCTGTCGTAGGTGCCGTGGGTTTTCACTTCCACGCTTTGGTTAGTGAAACTCACTGCCCCGTTGGGGTTCTGTCGGGCACTAATCCAACCGTCTATGAGGGCGTTTTTCTCGGCGTCACTGAGCGGTGCACCGCCTACCTGTTTAATCTCGGTGTGCGGTATCGGGATGCGCACCGCCTTGTCTAGCCCTTTGGCCAAGTTGACACCGGTGAGCAGCGCATCGGGGTACTTCAGGATTCCCTCGTCGATGCCAGGGATTAGAATTACCTCGGCCGGATCGACCACTAGCCCCTGGTAGGTGACTTGTCCCTCAGGGGTCAGTTGCCAGTCTTCCATGGGTACTCGGTCGGCGGCCACAATGGCACCGCTGGTGTCGCGCTGTACTGCCCACAAGCTCCACCCGTAGAAAAGTAGATCGTCGACGGTCCAGACCATGCGGTGATATGGCGAAATGGGGCCGTTGCTAGCGCTCATCCATGGCAGTTCCTCACCGGTGTCTTCGTTGCCTTTCTGGAGTACCAGGGGCGATTTCGCTACCGCGGAGCAGATGACGCGGCGTGCTTTGGCGATAGTGGGCAGCGACATGGCTTCTCGGCGGGTGATGCGGATAACCGCCGGGTCTGGCACCACGATTGAGCGGAGGATATCGCCAGGTGCCCAGGGGGACGCCGGCGTGAGCGCCGCCGCCTGAGCGGGTAACGCTAGCGCCTTCCGAAGATTGGTAACTATCCCCATAGGGGATACTATGGTCGCTCACCACAACATGGGCACGAATCCCCAGCTAAAACATGTTGTTTCGCATGTTTCTTCGTGCCCTTCCGGCAGCGCGGTAGTCACCGTGCGCTTTCAGGTGCATTGCTTGCAGATACCAAGCTTGCCGCTTCGAGGTGGCAATCGCGCGCCATTCACACAGCGGGCATGTAACAACCGCACCCGTATAATCACTCCAGTCAATTGTGCTGTCGGCCATTATTTACTCCAGATCAGGGGGGCCGGCATCTCGGCCTCGGGTGGCGCCGACCAACGGCGCAGTGCCAACACCGCGGCCTCTAAGCGGGGTATCGTGGTCGCCCCTTTGGTGCGGCTCAGGGCACGCCCCCGGTCGGCGATGTGGCGTATGCTCATGCCGCTTATCTCGGCACGGAGGTCAGGGTCGGCGCGGAGTAAAATGCTTTGATTGCGCACGCCGGAGAGCAGAGTCTCAGTGCCGATGGTTTGATCGTCGATAGTGGCATGTAAGATGCGGTCGTGATGGGTGACAGTGAGTTCTTCGGCTAGGGATGCGGCCGGACCCTTCGGGTCGATCGTGATGGTCTTCACGTGGTCGGTGGCCAGTAGCCGGCCGATAAAATCCGGTGCCCAGCTCACCCCAGGCCTGGCGTCGATAACCTCAATGGCCGGCAAACCGTCGATAGTGCCGCATGCGACAACCGCGGCATCTTTACGTTCCCACCCAACAGCAATACCAATATCCACGGGGCCAAGATCAAGTGGCTTCGTGGTCTCTATCGCGTCTAGTTGCCCCGCGGTGACGATCTCCATTTTCGTAGTCGTACGCCGGTTGCCGTAAGCCCTGGCAAATTCACTAAGCGGCATGGTGGCGAACATTTTTTCCAAGGTCTCCATGGTGAGGCCCTTACCGGCCGCGGGGTGACGGCGGTACACCAAATCGAGGTCGGTGGGGTCTTCACCCTCACGTAGGCCATAGTCGGCGATAACCACGGAAGGGCTGGGATTCGCCCTGGCCTCGTCCACAATCTGGTGCCAATACGTGCTTTCCCCGTCGCCTTCGGTGCTGGTGCGGAGGATCAGCACGCCTGGCCAGATGCTGTAGCGGGTGGTCGTGGCCGGCATCTGCGCCTGATCTAGTGCGCGGCCTTCCAGTTCCGACCTGGCCCAGTCTTCGTCATCGTGTAAGTAATCGGCTTGCTTGCCGTGAATGTATTGGGCGGTTGGTGGCATCGGCCGGAACTGACTATCCGTAGCAGGCACAACTAGGCGGGTGTCGCCGGCACCGTACTTCACCTTGGCCACCGATTGCAGGTACCTATCAGCAGGCGTTGCCACTTCTTGTATCCAGTGGTCCCTGGCCGCCTGGCCAGTCTGTGCCGTGTACCAACAGCGGGCCCCTGGCTGTATCAGGGTGCGGTGCAGGCCAATGACGCAACCGTTTTCGGTTTTCCCCGCCTGGCGGGGCACCCCCACAATCCCCAGGGAGTGCGCTAGCCGGCCGGTAGCGGGGTCGATCTCTAGCAGCACGTCGTTGAGTTTGGATTGCCACCGCTTCCTAGGCCGGCCCAAGAAATCGCCTAGCTTGGCGACCGCCGGCCCCAACGTTTCCCTAGACAGGTCACGCTTCGTGTGGTAGCGAGGTTCAGCTAGCGGTGGGAGTGGCGAGGTCACGGAGCAGCTCGCTGATATTGTCGTTGGTCTCGGCAGCACGGGACTCAGGCGTCATATGCGCCTCACGGAGCGCCTCGGTGAGGGCCGGAATCAGCTTCGCGGGCCCGTAGGGCTTGTTTTCTTTCTCGAAGGCATCGAGGGCCCAGGCGCCGGCACGAAGCGTTGTTAGCAACGCTCGGTCTACATCGTCGACGATGTGTTGTTCAGCGGCGGCAGCGATAGCGGCGTCGGTGGCGTCGGAGTGCCGGCCGCGGAGTACACAATCTGGTTTGGCGAAGGCGACGCCTTCGAACAGGTCGGTTTGGCCGTCGCGGGGGCGCATGGGGTCGGGGCGGGGCATGGTTTGGCCTCCTGGTTTAGTGGTTTGACTTGGTGTACCGACCCCCTGGTTTTGGGGCCGGTGAGAAAAAAGACATGCAGGCGCGGGGTGTCCGTGGGGGGTCGGAGTGCCAAAAACCCGCGGCCCACCCGCGGCCGGTCACTCGGTCGGCGTGGCAAGGCCAAGCCTGACCGCGGCTATAGAGGAGGCGTCGATCCCCGTGCGGGTGAAAGGCCTAGCCATCTGCTGTTCGTAGAGCTCGGCGATAAAGAGGGCGGCGGCCTCCTTATGGTGTCGTTCTAACTCGTCGTAGGCGCTCTTCAGTGCGTAGATTACTTGTTTGATTTCTTTATCTGTCTGGGCGTTATGCATACTGCCCAGCAGCGCTGAGAAGATAATCGTCGGGGTAGGTTCTACCCGGTGGGGTGTGCCTACAGGCTTCCGGGGGCGTTTTCTCCACCACCATTTCATGGTGTATTTATTCCTTTCGGTCAGGTCCAGTTTCGTGACGGGGCGGCACGGGTTCCGGTACGCGGTAGGGGGTGTTCTACGTACCATTGTTCGAGTGGCATGTCACGCCTGAGAGCATTGCACAGCAGGTGTGCCGGCCGGAGGTTGGATAGGGCGTCGTTGCCGCCGGCGCTGCGTGGGATAATGTGGTCGGCGGTCTTGGCGCCGTCGCGGCCGCACAGGTGGCAGATAGTGCCGTAGGTACTCAAGGTGAGCTTGCTCATCTGCTGAGCGTAGCGCCCGGCCCAGGGGCGAAGACGGGTAACCATAGGGTCCTTCTCCTAACGTTTGGATAGCGGCAGCAAAGTCTTCACACATGCCCTTGACGGCTTTCGCCAGCGCATCAAAGGCATTTATTATCATCTTGGCTAGCGGGCTGTAACGCATCGGGCCCTGATAGTAAACTAAGCCGTTACTTAACGTTACTTCTTCGTATATTAAGCCTTTGATGTGGATTTGCTTAACGTGGTAGTTCTTGGGGATCAGGGCAATCTCGGTGCTGGTCATGGCGTTTTCTCCTTTCAGTAACCATGCTTGCGTAACGCTTCTTTCGGTGATTGTTTCGGCGGCTTCGTTTCCGGCCGGCCGGCCTACCCATACGCCACCTCCCGAAGCAGCTTTTTGGCGGCACGCGCCTTGGCGCCACCGGCCACGGGAATATCCACCCCAGCGAGTACCACGCCAAGCATCCTAGGGGTCTCTGTAAGGGCGAACAGAGCACATTCCTTACGCACAGGGCAGTCCTTGCATAACGCTGTGGCGCGCACTGTACGGGGCTTGAGGGCCAGGGGGTGGCCGGCCCACGCTTCGCTGTCTAGGTCCCAGAGGCGGGGGTCAAGGCCCAAGCATTTTGCTTTTGTGCGCCAATCAATTTTTCCCGAATTTTCCCCCGGGGGTAGCACAGGTGGTACAGGGGTTGGGGTGGGTGGTTCAGGTTGGTGCATGGGGAGAGGTCCTAGGTGGTTGGGGGCAGTGGTTCAGGTTGGCCAAGGGAGGTAGTGGTAAAAGGTCCTAATGGGATGGTGGCCAAGGTGGCTGGAGAGGGACAGGCCCACAAGGGCCAGGCTCCCGGTGGCCTCCCCATTGGCGAAAATCCCATTTTTGAGCCGCTTCCGTTGCCACCCCACGCCGAATGGCCGTCGCACCTCCATGTGCGACGGCTTCCATAGGTCACACCACCTAGTGGCGGGCCAGGCCACCGGTGGCCTCCTGGGGCCAGATACACCAAGAGATTTATAGTGAGAAGCGCATTATTCTGGCCATGCGTTGTTTTGTTTTTCTGGTTTGTCCTGTACGCATGTAAGAAAGCAGGACGGAGATGGTTGGATAAGGACTAGTTCTCGTTAATTGTGCTTGCGGAGAACCACAACCCCCCACCACCAGGCTAGAAAGCGGTGGGAGATTGGTAATGCCCCGCAAAAGGGCCTAGAACAGCATTCCGATTTTCTTCTCTCGGGCCTCGGCCCTACAATCGCGGCAAATCCTCTTACCGTTCCGGCCAGGCGGCGGCGCTGGTTTCGCAAACACCCGGCCGCAAAAATCACACTTCACACCGGTCTCGGCACGCGCCGGCCTAAAATCCCACCCATTGCTACTTCGTATCATCGGCATCATCTTCACCCCCAAACAATCGCTCTTGCTCCCACCGCTGAGCCTCCCCCGCGGCATCTTGCAAATGCTCACGCAAGAATCCCCACCCGTGCTGTTTTGCCTTGTGCTCTAGAGCCTCTCGAAGCTCGTTATCTAAATAGTCGATACCGTGCGCCTCGAAAGCAGCTTCTCGGGCAGCGAAAGCCACTATCTCGCATAAATCCTCAACAAAACAAATACGTGTAGGCTCCTGGGCAGCATGAGCGATAGCACGCAGAGCGGCCTCTAGATAGGGCACGGAAGGCATTTTCGAAAACGCAGCTTCCCAATTCTCGCGGGCAATCTCTGCCCATTCTTGCCATTCTTGGCTATTCATGTTTCCTCCTCAAAACAGATAAAGTCAGCTACCCAACCTCAGGTAGCTGACTTGATTTTAAAAAAGCACGCTCAAAATTAGGGACATTACTAGGCATTTTCAGCCCCCTTACGGGCAGCGGCCAAACGCTCAATCTCAGCACGATCAAAAACTATAGTTTGCCTCTTGCCTACCTTGGCGAAGGGTTTAAGCTCACCCTTTTGAGCCAAAAGCTGCACATTCGATCTCGATTGGCCTAGTATGTTGGCGGCTTCAGCGGTGCCAATCAAAGAGATATTGGACATGAGCCCAATATATAGCAACATTTCCAGAAAATCGACTCTGTTTTGGCCATAAGTCCAAAATTGGGGTTAGACTATTGCCCTAATCAGTTAACAATTCCTATAATTGGGCTTATGGACAACACTGGATGCATTCCCAATTTTGAGCTAAGGCACCGAGTCAAGCTTGCTCGTGAATTTGCTGGATTTCAGCAAAGCGACTTAGCCCAGGCGACAGGTATGGCTCGAAGTACGATAGCCTACATTGAAGCTGGAGAAAGCCAACCTAGGAAGGCATCTATTGCGCTTATTGCTTTTGCTACTGGAGTTAATCGCCATTGGCTCGAAACCGGCGAGTCCCCCGCGGAGTCAGACCCTAAATCCACACATTCGTGGTAGACCTTCATCCCAAATCACTCATATTATTAGAGAGTGGACAATGATATTTTCGCCCAAATGGGTGTAG
>ERZ772827.1136-NODE-1136-length-13741-cov-5.430586_pt1 | contig 13741 bp, 12 predicted proteins | sample MGYA00580850_ERZ772827 | MGnify/ENA primary metagenome ERZ772827 (study PRJEB29015, sample SAMEA2737950) | human oral metagenome | biome: human oral; feature: human-associated habitat; material: dental | place: China | collected 2145 ...
TTTGTACTGTCTGCGGCTCGCCGCCTTGTCCTGATTTTTGTTAATCCACTATATTTTCATTCATTGCAAGTAATTCACTGCAATGGCCAAACAAACCGGCTGCCTGATGAGCTTAGGCAGCCGGTGTTTATGTGTGGATTACTTGAAGAAGTTGTCCATGCCGGGGGGCAGGCCGAGGCCTTGGGTGAATTGCGACATATGCTGCTGGGCGGCGGCTTCTACTTTGCGGGCGGCATCGTTGAAGGCGGCGGCAATCAGGTCTTCCAGCATTTCTTTGTCGGAAGCGGCATCGGCGGCGAGGCTGTCGTCGATGTGTACGCGTTGGACGGCGTGGTGGCAGCTGATGGTGATTTTCACCATGCCGCCGCCGGCTTCGCCTTCCACGGTGATGTTGGCCAATTCGGCCTGTGCCTGTTTCATTTTTTCCTGCATTTTTTGTGCCTGTTGCATCAGGTTGCCGAGGCCGGCTTTGCTGAACATGAGTGTGCTCCTATTTTAAAGAGTGGGTGGGAATATAGTGGATTAACAAAAATCAGGACAAGGCGGCGAGCCGCAGACAGTACAAATAGTACGGCAAGGTGAACCAACGCTGTACTGGTTTAAATTTAATTCACTATAAAAAGTGTGGGAGCTGCCTTAGGTTTGGCCGTTTCCCTGTAATACAAGGCTTTCGGGCAGCCAGCTGGCGCCGAATAGATTGAGGATATCTTGCGCGGCGGGGTCTTGCTCCAGCAGGCTTTGCGCCTGGTCGCGGGCGGCATGGCGCAGGCGCTGTTGGCGCATGGCGGGGGTTTCGGCGGCTGTGCCGCCGGCCGGCCAATCGGTGGTGCGGATGCTGACGGGATGGCCGTAGGCGGCGGCCAGGTGCTGCTCGATACGCTGGATGTGTTCGCGGCTGATGCTGACTTGCCCGGCTTCGGCCACGGCGAGGGTGAGCAGGTGTTGCTGCGGGTCGTAGCTGAGGCAGGCGGTGTGCTGGGCGCTCATTTGGGCGGCACCGATTTTAGGGGCGATGGCGGCGACAATGTGCGGCCAGGTGTCGGCATCGGGCAGGGGTAGGGCGGTCGTGCCGGGGTGTTCCGGGGCTTCGGCAGCGGCCGATTGGGCTTCGGTTTGCCCGTTTGGGCTCTGTAAAAATCCGCTTTGTTCGGTTTCAGGTAGCCTTTCGCTGCCTAATCCGGATTCGTTTCGGGATGCGGCATCATGTTTGTGCTGGGGCAGGCTGTCATTTTGGTTTCGGCTATGCGGAAACTCGTTTGCGGGGTTTTGGCTGGGCTCGGTTTCAGTTGGCCCTGGGCTTGGGGGGCTGTCGGGCAGGCCGCTTTCAAAACCGGCGGGCGGCGGGCTGTCGTCCCATGGCGGGCTGCTTTCGAAGGCGGCAGGGATGGCTTCCGACGCGGCAGGTTGCGGCTCGCTAGGATGGGGGTGGCCGGGTTCGTCCGAATCGGGCGCGGGGTTGCCGGATGCGTTTGGATTGGGCGAAAGCCCGTGCTGACTGTTTGGATTGCCTGAAATATTTTCAGGTAGCCTGTCGGTATGGCGGGCAGCGGGGGCGGTTTCTTGTGGCAGGAGTTCGTTTGGCGAAAGTCTGCCGTTGTCGTTCGGGCTACCTGAAAAGCTGTCGTGTTCATTTTGATTGTGCGAAAACTCGCGTTGCCTGCTTTTGCTGCGCAGAAGTTCGCTATGTCCGCTTTCAGGTAGCCTGGGTTCGGCTTGGGCGGGCGGGGTTTCTGCGGGCTGGTTTTCGGCGGGAATACGGGCCTTATCCGGCTGCGGTGTGGCAGCCGGACGGGGCTTTGGGGCGGGGTCGTGCAGCTCGCTGCCGCTGATTTGGCTGCCTTCGGGCAGTTCGGCTGCAGCCAGGGGGGCAAAGGCGAGCAGGCGCAGTAGGGTCATCACGAAGCCGGCGTATTCATCGGGCGCGAGCGGCAGGTCTTGTTTGCCGTGGATAACACATTGGTAATACAGCTGGATTTGTTCGTCGCCCAGTTGGGTGGCGAGCTGTTGCAGGGTGTCGCGTTCGGGATCGTCTTTGGGCACGGCGGCGGGGATGGTTTTGAGCAGGGCAAGCTTTTGCAACAGGAGGGCGAGCTCGTTCAAGGCGCTGTCGAAGCCGATGGCGCGGCCGGCCATTTCCTGTGCGGTGGCGAGCAGGGCGGCGCCGTTTTGATTGGCGGCGGCTTGTAGCAGGGAATAGAGGTAGCGTTGGTCAACGGCGCCGATCATTTGGCGCACGTCGGCTTCGGTTACGCTGCCGGAGCCCATGGCGATGGCTTGGTCGAGCAGGCTGAGTGCGTCGCGCATGGAGCCGGCGGCGGCGCGGCCGAGCAGGGCGAGGGCGGGGGGGTCGTAGGGAATTTGTTCGCTGGTCAGAACGTGCGCAAGGTGCTGCGATACCTGCTGGGCAGTCATGTTGCGCAGCACGAATTGCAGGCAGCGGCTGAGCACGGTAACGGGGACTTTGTGCGGGTCGGTGGTGGCGAGGATGAATTTGACGTGTTCGGGCGGCTCTTCCAGCGTTTTGAGCATGGCGTTGAACGCGGATTTGGAGAGCATGTGCACTTCGTCGATGATATAGACTTTGTATTTGCCGGCGGTGGGCGCGTATTGGGCGTTTTCCAGTACTTCGCGGATGTTGTCGATGCCGGTGTTGGACGCGGCGTCGATTTCCAGCAAATCCACAAACCGCCCCGCGTCGATGTCGCGGCAGCTTTGACATTGGCCGCAGGGCTCGCCTTCGTGCGGGGTTTCGCAGTTCAGGCTTTTGGCGAGGATGCGGGCGATGGTGGTTTTGCCCACGCCGCGAGTGCCGGTGAGCAGGTAGGCGTGGTGCAGGCGGCCTTTGCCCAGGGCGTTTTGCAGGGCTTTGACAACGTGTTCCTGCCCGACTAAATCGGCAAAGGTTTTGGGACGCCACTTGCGGGCGAGAACTTGGTAGGCCATGTGGATGCTTTGATGGGTTGTTCGGGCGCACGGGTGCGCGGGGCGCGCATTGATGGTGCTAAAGGCGGTATTTTAGCATTATCGCCGCTATTCTTGGGGCGGGGAAAGGCAAACAGGCTACCTGAAAATCGGATTTCAGGTAGCCTGCCTGTTTGGCCGGGCGGGGCTTATTTGCTGTTGGCGCGGTAGTATGCCCATTCTTCCACTTCTTTGCCGTCGGGCAGGATGCACACGCCGTATTCGCTGCCGTCTTGGTTTTTACGGATTTCAGACTTACCGCCTTGCTGCACGCAGTATGCGCTGGCGGGGTTGGGCATGCCGATGGCGGGCGCTTGGGCGGAAGTGGTTTGGCTGCCGGCGCAGGCGGCCAAGCCGAGGGCGGCCATCAGGGGGAAGAAACGTTTCATGGGTTATCCTTTTCGGGTGTGGTGAATAAATTTTCAGGTAGCCTTTATCAGAACAAACTTAAGCCTGATAAAAGGCTACCTGAAAGATAACAGACAAACGAGAGGTGGAACGTTAATCCGAGTTCGGTCAGGTAAAAGCGCGGTGTGTTACAGCTTAACCTTGCGCACGGCGCGGCAGCACTGGCGATACCAGCGTTTTTGCGCGGCTTTCGGGGGCAGGCCGTCATCGGCGTAGTTCCAGCGTTCGTATTGCGCCAGCAGGTTTTCTAGCTCGGGGCTGAGGCATTCCTGCTCGCGCAGGATATCGGTGGTTTCAGCGGGACCGAGGGCGGCAGGGTCGATGCCTTCCACGTCAAGCAGGCGCTCTTTGATGCGGGCGAAGCCTTCTTCCAACAGGTTGGCATAACGCCGGCTGCTGCGCCGCCACCACAGCCATAGCGGAATCATGGCCAAAGTGCCGCCAACCAGCAGGAACACGAGCAGGCTCAATAGGTTGAAGCCACCCAAGCCTAGGCTGCGGAACAGGCTTTGCTGCGAGCTGCTGTCATAGTTCACCACCCATTGCTGCCAGTAAAACTGGCCTTCGGCGCTGAGTTTGCTCCACCACTGCCAATTGCCGCTGCCGGCCACCAGCTCTTGCTCGCCGCCCTCCAGCGCGGAGGAGAGGCCTTGTTCGATGCGGTTGCTGCTCACGGCGGCGGTGGGATCGACACGCAGCCAGGCTTCTTCTTCGGGCAGCCACACTTCGGCCCAGGCGTGGGCATCTTTGCCGCGCACCTGCCAGAAACCGCCGTCGGGGTTGTATTCGCCGCCCTGATAGCCGGTAACCACGCGGGCGGGCACGCCGGCGGCGCGCATGATGACCACAAAGCTTTCGGCGTAGTGTTCGCAGAAGCCGCGGCGGTTGTCGAACACGAAGTTGTCGATGCGGTCGGGGCTGCGGTCGAGCGGGGGATTGAGGGTGTAGGCGAAGGATTGGTTGCGGTAGTAGGCCAGGGTGCGGTTGACGAAATCGACGGTGTTGGCGGATTGGCTGCGCAGCTGGCGGGCGAGCGAACGGACGCGCTGGTTGCTGTAGCCGGGCAGGCGGCTCAGCTGGCGCTGGCGCGAGGGGGAGAGTTTTTCAGGTAGCCTGTTGCCGATGGCGGCACGCAGCACGAAACGGCGCAGGCCGTCATGGCTGCGTACGCGCACGGTGTGGCCTTCCACAAAGTGCATTTTGCTGCGTGAATTGGCAGCACTGGAATTGATGAAGGGATAATCCAACGTGGGAATACGGCCCCGTTCGTCGCGCATAATGATGCTGTAGGAGACGATGGATTGGGTAGGCTTGGTGGTGGCGTTGCTTTCAATGAAATCGTCGTCAGCACGCCATTGCTCGCCATCAAACTGGCTCATGGTGATGGCGCGCCAATAAAGGTCGGATTGGTTGGGCGTGTAGCCCCCGTCGAAAGTGGCGTTGAAAGCCAGCTCGTTGCTCTGCACCAAATTACTGATGCTGCCCGGCTGCATGGTGTCGGACAGGCCGGTTTGGGCTTGGCCAGGTTTGGGCGGCTGCGGGATACGCCATAAAGGCTCGCTCATGCGCGGCACGGCGATAAATAATACGGCAGCCAGCGGCAGGGTGAGCAGCAGGGCGGTAAAGGCGTGGCGGGCGGCCAGGCGCAGCGGCATATTCAAGAGGGCGATGCAGGTGGCGGTACCGAACAGGCCGGCCAATAGCCACAGGCCGATGAACATGCCTTGGTTGAGCAGCACGGTGGCGCCCATCAGAAACACCATGGCGGTGAGCAGCATATGCCAATCGCGCAACACGCGGCTTTCATAGGTTTTCAGCAGCACCAGCAGCAGAAGCAGCGCGCTGCCGCCTTCGCTGCCGAGAAACGTGCCCAACTGCGAAAACACGAAGCCAAACACGGCCAGGCCGCCGACGGCGGTGGCCCAAGCGGGCAGGCCGCGGCTGCCGATGAGCGTGAGCCCGAGCTGGATCAGCCACAGCACGCCGAATACGGCAATCACGCCGACGGGCAGGGCAAAAGCCAGCGGCAGGGTAATCCATAGCAGCAGCAATAGAACGCCCAAACGCGGCAGGCGTTCGGGCGGGCGGTCGATGTATTCGGGGTTGAAAACGAGCATGGTGGTTTGGGTTGGGTGGCGGCTTGGTTGTTTGCTTTGCGGAAACTCAGTTTGATTGGGCAAATTTCGTTTCAGGTAGCCTTTTTATCAGACGGTGTGTTTTGTTCGCCTGCGGCCGCCAGCCTGTTTTTAACCGGTAATCAGATTGGGCAGGCTGTGGCTCAGTTGCAGCGAATTGCCGATTATACCCAAATCCGCATCGGCAAAGCAGGCGTTTTCCAAAATCAGCCCGCCGTTGAGGCGTGAGGCGTGCAGGCTCATGCGCATTTGCGCGGGGGTGAAGGGCAGGTTGTGCTTGCGGGCGTATTCGGCGGCGCGGCGGTTGGCGGTTTGCAGCATCGGAATCAGCGTGATGTCTAAATGAAACACACGCACGCCCAACACCAAAATACGGGCGGCAAACCAATCGGCTTCTTCGGTGAACACTTCCGGGCTGTGTTGCTCGAAATTGTGCCGCTCGGCAGCAATCAGGCAGGCCAGGGTACGGATTTGCGGCAGCAGGGCTTCGCACAACATGAAATCTTGCTGCTGCGGCGTATCGGCCTGCAAATCGGCACGGTGCTGGTTGCCGTCCACGGCCAAATACCAGCGTTGCAGCTCGGTGCGGGGGCGGGCGGGAGGAAGCTGGCGGAGTTGGCGGGCTAGGGCAGACATTTTATGTTCCTGTTCGGTTTGGCGGTTCATGGGAGGGGTTCCGTGGGTGAGCGGCCTTGCCGGGGCAAATAAAAAACCGCTCGGGTGTTCCGGGCGGTAGTTTTTCTTTCGGCTGGTGTGGCGAAAATCAGGCGCACAGCAAAAGATACCGCTCGGTTGGGCGGTACCAATAAAACGGGGCGAAAGAAAAGTTTTGCGTATTCATGGAGAGGGAGTGTAAGCGGCGCGGCGGGGGCTGTCAAGTGCCGGACGGCGGCGGGATTGGCGTTTTCAGGTAGCCCCTCAGGGCTTGCAGGCGGCCTGAAAAATGTAAAAATAACAGCGCGAACAGCTTATTGGCGTAAAGCAGGGTTAAATGGTTTCGAAATTGCTTGATTGGCTGCTATTATGCCCGGCTTTACGGGTGCTTCACGGGCATTCCTCATTTTGTTCAAATTGGCCGGGGATAAAAGATTCGGCCGGCTGTACAGCGAATTAACGAAAACCGGTACTGCGTTGGCTCACCTTGCCGCCTTGCTCCGATTGTTGTTAATCCGCCATTTAGGTAGGAGAGGAAAGTTGAAATATTCCAATTTGTTGTGGCTGCTGCCGCTTTTGGTGCTGGCCGGCTGCGTGTCGCCGGAAGCGGCGGGTATCCGCCGGCAGCAATCGCATATCAATTACGGCGATGATGTGAAAATCGGCAGCTCGATCAGAGCCTACGGCTTCCGCAGCCAGCCCACGCGCGGCAGGCCGGAAGTGGAGGTGCAGAGTGAAAAGGCGCCGGGTGAAGCGGCGCAGTGCCTGCAAAAACAGCTGCAAACCCGTTTGCGCCTGCCGGATAACTTTATCCAAGTCCGCAGCTACACCAATTCGGCCTATACTGTGGCGCTGCACAATCCCTTTACCAACAAAGATGGCGTGCTGATGGATGTGCGCCAACGCGGCGTGAAAAGTTCGGTGATCAAACTGTATGCCAACGGCACCACGCTTTCGCGCGTTTGGCGCGGCATCCCGGCGGCGTGCAAGTAGCCGATTGTTTGCCAAGATATTATAATGGCAGCGTTTTAACCCGATTAACCACATAGGCAGACGAAACATGAAAAAATATTTGCTGGCTTTGCTGCTGGCCTTGAGCAGCACCGCTTGGGCATACCGCTTCCCCATCGACAGCATGGAAGTGGCTGTGCTGAAATCCGCTTCTTTCCCGCAGGTTACGCTCACTACAGATGGCTTTTCCTGGCTGCGTACCCTGACTTTGGGCTGGCTGGATGATGGCGCGAAAACCGTGAATATGGTGCAGGGCGTGCGCATTAAAGACGATAACAACCGCTTCATTACCCATGGCCAGCTGCAAAACTACACCGGCCGCATCGTGGCTCTGCGCCGCGACGGAGCGGGCAATATCTTGGAAATGTGGATACTGACCCCGCAGGAAAACGAGGCATTCAAAGAACGTGCCGCCTTGCTGCAAAATCAGCAGCGTTAAGGCGGAATGAAAGATCAAACCTCCTGCCGTTCCAAATGGGGCGGCAGGAGGTTTCGGTTTGGATGGGCTTGAAGTTTTCAGGCAGCCTTCAGCGGGAGGCTACCTGAAAGGCTAAAGGCTGTTTTTTAAGGCTACCTGAAAACGCCGCGTTTGGTTTTCAGGTAGCCTTTTTGCGCCTGGCGGATTGGTTATGAGATATGTCGTTTGAATGTAGGCGGTTATGCCTAAACCCGGAGGCTACCTGAAAAATATATAGTAGATTAACAAAAATCAGGACAAGGCGACAAGCCGCATACAGTACAGATAGTACGGAGCTGCCTCGTCTTGTCGCATTATCTTTACCGCTTCGGCTTCGTCGCCTGCTTCTGATTTAGATTTAACCCGCTATACCCGCCCTGCAAAATCTTTCAGATAACCTCCGCCCGCCTTTCCCCCAGCCGTTCCGCCAAAAAATCCACAAAAGCCCGGATTTTCGGGCTGACGGCATTGTCGCCGTAATAGACGGCATAAAACGGTTTGGCTTCGTTCAAGGCGCGGTCGGGCAGGAGTTCGTGCAGGTGTCCCGCTGCGATATCGGCGGCGACGGTGAAATCCGACAGGCAGGCGATGCCGTTGCCTTCCAGGCACAGGCGGCGGATGGTTTCGCCGCTGTTGGCGGACAGTTGCGGCACAGCGGCGTAGGGCGTGTGGCCGGTGTCGGCAAACGGCCAGTTGTTCAGGGTTTTGGGCTCGGAGAAGCCGATGAGGGTGTGCTGCGACAGGTCGGCGACAGTTTGGGGCGTGCCGTGACGGGTGAGATAATCGGGCGCGGCAACGAGTTTCAGACGGCTGTCGAACAGATGGCGGGCGCGCAAGGCGGAGTCATGCAGGCTGCCTGCGCGGATGGCGATGTCCACACGCCGCTCGATGAGGTCGATGTAGCCTTCGGACGAGGTGAGCAGCAGCGACACCTGCGGATAGCGTTCGCAGAACGGGCGCACCAGCGGGGCGACGAGGTGCAGCAGCGTGGGCGTGGCGGAATCCACCCTAAGCATGCCCTGCGGCGCGCCGCCTGCGGAGAGGATTTCGGCCTCGGCGGCTTCGATGTCATGCAGTATCTGCCGCGCGCGCTCGAAAAAGTGGCAGCCTTCTTCGGTGAGCCGCAGTTGGCGAGTGGTGCGGTTGAGCAGGTTGGCGGAGAGTTTGTCTTCCAGCCGCTTCACGGTGCGGCTGACGGCGGAGTTGGCCAGCCCGAGCCGTTCTGCCGCACGGCTGAAACTGCCGCTTTCCACCACCTGCACGAACACGGCCAGTTCGTCCGAATGGGTTTTCATTATTGCTTTTCCTGGAAAAGTGTTTTGCAATTATTGCTGTTTTTCATTATAAAGCATCGGGGTACAATGATGCTTTTTCAACGCAAATATTTGAGGGACCAACATGAATATTCTGTTAATTGACGGCGGCCAACATTTCGGCCATTCCGCCGGCCGCCTGAACCACACGCTGCACCAAACCGCACGCGACACGCTGACCGCACTCGGACATGCGGTGAAGGAAACCGTGATTGAAGCAGGCTACGACAAAGATGCCGAAGTGGAAAAATGGCTGTGGATGGACGCGGTGGTTTGGCAGATGCCCGGCTGGTGGATGGGCGAGCCGTGGACGGTGAAAAAATATATCGATGAAGTGTTTACCGCAGGCGTGGGCGAAAACAAGCTGGTGGCCAACGACGGACGCCACCGTGTCAACCCGACGGAAGGCTACGGCACGGGCGGCTTGCTGCATGGCAAAAAACACATGATTTCATCCACTTGGAACGCGCCGATTGAAGCGTTTACCCGCGAAGGCGATTTCTTTGAGGGCGCGGGCGTGGACGGCGTGTACCTGCATTTCCACAAGGCCAACGAGTTCCTCGGCACCACGCGCCTGCCCTCGTTCATCTGCAACGATGTGATCAAGAATCCGCAGGTGGAGCAGTATTTGGCGGATTATCGGGCGCATTTGGAGAAGGTGTTCGGTAAAGCGTGATTGGGTGGATGCAAAAAGCAGCCTGCACTTTGGGTTTATGAAGTGCAGGCTGCTTTTTGTTGAGTTGTCCGGTTTTTTCGGAAGTTGTTTTCAGGTAGCCTTTGGCAGGAGGCTACCTGAAAAATAGAAGCTGTGTTTTTTTGCTGGTTTGAGCTTGACGCCCTAAGTGGTGATGGATAATTTTCTCTCTATAGTGGATTAAATTTAAATCAGGACAAGGCGGCGAGCCGCAGACAGTACAGATAGTACGGCAAGGCGAGGCAACGCTGTACTGGTTTAAATTTAATTCACTATATAATTTATGCCGTTAGGCAGTTCATGGTAAAGGAGGAATGATGGCTGCGCTGGGAATGCTGTTTGTGTTGTTCGGTGTACTGTGTTTGGCCTGTATCGTAATCGGCGTTGTAATCGGTTGTCTATACGGCATTTTTGAATGCTTGTGGATGATGGGATGGTTGCCTAAGAGTTGGTGGGGTTTAAAACGCGGTAATCACCCTTGAGTTGTTGAGGAGGCAGCCCGTCTAAAACTTAGACGGGCTGCTTTTTGCTGAATCGGTAAAGCTATGTTTGGCAACTGCCACTCCCGTTATACACATCAAATCGGGTTGATTTGCCCGTGTATTGGTAATCCGGCTGGCGGCCGCACAGGAAATCGCCCAGACGCGGGCGTTTGACCACCACTCGGGCGGTGGCTGTGGCGAGGGCGGCATCGAGCAGGGCGGCATCGTTTTGAGCGGTGCCGACCAACTCGTGAAAAAACGCCATTTCTTTTTTTACCGCCGCCGATTTGCGCCGTTCGGGGTACATCGGGTCGAGGTACACCACTTGCGGGCGGCCGATTTCGGCGGCCAGGCGCGGCATGTATTCGGCGGCATCGGCGTGGTGCAGGGTGAGGCGGGAGGCGGCGTCGGCGGTGCTTGGGTGGAGCAGGGCGCGTGCGAGGCCGTCGGCCAAGAGGCAGTATACGGCGGGATGCTGTTCGAAAATATGCACGTTCAGCCCGAGCCCGGCCAACACGAAGCTGTCGCGGCCGAGCCCGCCGGTGGCGTCCCAAACGGTGGGCTGTTTGCTGCGGCCGACGGCTTTGGCCAGCAATTCGCCGCCGCCGTGCAGCCGCCTGTGTTGCGCCGCGCCGGCGGTGAAATCTACCCACACGGCGCCTTTATCGCCCGCGCGGTGCAACACGATGCCGTGCTCTTCGGCGGCCAGGTAGAGGCCGGAGGCAGGCGGGGTGGTGGAAACGGCCAGTGCGGGATGGCGGGCGTAGTCGGGCAGGGTGTGCGGGGTGGGGGTGATGAGCGGGATGGTATGCATGGTGGCTTATTGTCTGGAGTGAGGAAATAATTGTTTCAGCTATGACGGCGGGTGTGTTCGTTAGAATAAGGTAGCAAAGCAGGCAAGCGCAAAACCTACCCCTGTCATCAGAAATCCTCGCCAAAATGCGCCTTTATTGCTGCCTTCCCAATCACGCTGGGTGATCAACAGCCAGAAAAAGCCGAGAGACCAGGCACACATCCCGATAAGATAAATAAACAGCGCGTCTGTGTTGGATTGCAGGAATACCCACCATAGCGCCATATTGGCGCTGAGTGAAATGCCTGAGGCCAGATAGGGTTTAAATTCTTTCCATTTGAGGCCAAACACGTACACAACTAGCGTGGGCAGCATCAGCAGGATATACAGGCTCAAACCATACCAATCGGCATAAACCATAAACAGTACCAGCATCGGCACATAGAACAGTGCGGCGAGCAAGCCGTCCAGTGTGCGAGGATTCGGTTTTTTCCATATTTGCTTCTCCTTGTCTCTGGATTTTGACTTTCAGGTAGCCTTATCTGCAGCCGGTGATTGCCTAACAAAGATAGCGGTTATTTTACTCCTTTGGATTGGAACCTGAATGGGAACGAGTACTGGGAGTTTCGAAGGTTTGGTTATAAAGTGTTTTTTATATTCATGTGGAAAAACTTTCAGGTAGCCTCAAAGGCTACCTGAAAGTTTATTGCTTCATTTCAGCAAAGTTATGCGGCTATTCGATTTCCAAGCGTTCCATCCGGTAGCGCATGGAGCGGAAGCTGATGCCGAGCAGTTTGGCGGCCTGGGTGCGGTTGTAGCGGGTTTTTTGCAGGGCTTGCTCGATAATCAGCCGCTCTACGTCGTCGAGGTAGTCTTGCACCTGGGTGCGGCCGAGCACGAAGCCGGGCAGGTTGTCGAGTTGGCCGCTGTTTTCTGGAGCGGTTGTTTCGGCAGGGTCGGGGCTGCCGCTGTTTTGGCTGACGGCGGCGATGGCGCTGCCCCAGTCATCGTCTTCATCCAATAGCGGGGAGCTGGAGAGCTGGAGGTCGGCGGCATCGATGGTGTTGTTGGCGGCTAGGGCGACGGCGCGTTCGAGGATGTTTTCCAGCTCGCGGAAATTGCCGGGATAGCTGTATTGCAAGAGGGCTTGTTTGGCGGGCTGGGTGAGGGTGTAGTCGCCGCCTTGGCGGTGTTTGCGCAAGAGCTGGGTGATGAGCTGGGGCAGGTCTTCGCGCATTTCGCGCAGGGGCGGCATAGTGAGGGAGACGACGTTTAGGCGGTAGAACAAGTCTTGCCGGAATGCGCCCTTGGCCACGAGGCCGGCGAGGTCTTTATGCGTGGCGGAGATGATGCGCACGTCTACTTTCACTTCTTGCGCGTCGCCGATGCGGCGCACGGCTTTTTCCTGAATGGCGCGCAGGAGCTTCACCTGCATATGCAGGGGTAGGTCGGCCACTTCGTCGAGGAAGAGGGTACCGCCGTGGGCATGTTGGAAGAAGCCGAGGCGGTCTTGGTCGGCGCCGGTGAAGCTGCCTTTTTTGTAGCCGAAGAATTCGCTTTCCATCAGGTTTTCGGGGATAGCACCGCAGTTTACAGCCACAAAGGGGCGGTCGCGCCGCTCGGAGAGCTCGTGGATACTGCGCGCGGCCTGCTCCTTACCGGAACCGGATTCGCCGGCGATATACACGGGCACGGTGGTGCGGGCGAGTTTGCGGATCATCTGCCGGGCTTCTTCGATTTGCGGGGAGCGGCCGATGAGGCGGGGGATGTCTTCGGGGTTGGCGGCAGGCTGTTCGTCGGCTGCGGGCTGGATCTTGCGGCTGGCAGCTTTGCTTTCTTGCGGCTCTTCGTTTTCAGGTAGCCCTTCGTCTGCGCCGTCTGCTTGGGACGGAGGCTCTTCTTTGTCCGGTGCGGGAGCGGGGCGGCTGTCTTCTTCGTGGATTTTGATGGCGGATTTCACCAAGGTGCGCAGTTGCGCCAGGGTAATGGGCTTTTGCAGGTAGTCGAAGGCGCCGGTTTTGATGGCCTGCACGGCTTGGTCGGCATTGCCGAAGGCGGTGATTACGGCCACGGGCACATCGAGCTCTTTTTCGTTGATGTATTCCACCACTTCGAGCCCGGAGCCGTCGGGCATGCGCATATCGGTGAGCACGAGGGAGAATTTTTTGCTATCGAGCCACTTTTTGGCGGCATTGACGCCCTCGGCGGTTTCCACCGACAAACCCATTTTCATCAGGGTCATTTCCATCAGGTCGCGGATGTCTTGTTCATCGTCCACAACCAACACTGGTTTTTGCAGGCTTTGTTTACTCATTGATATCTTTCGGCATGATTAGTTCGAATCCCTTGACTTCGGGATGATAGTGAAGCTGGCCGGAGTTGGCGTGCGCCAATTCGCGTGCCACATACAGCCCCAGCCCGGTGCCTTCGGCGCGGGTGGTGAAAAACGGCTCGAACAGGCGCGGCTGGTTTTCGGGCGATACGCCCGGGCCGTCGTCCATCACGGTGAGCGATACGGATACGTTGTCGTCGGTGGGCTTCACCAAAACGGTGATGGAATCGGCCTGCTTGCTGCCGTGCTGCCAGGCATTGTTGATGAGGTTCCAGATGATCTGCTGCAGGTGCAATTTGTCGAAATACACTTTCAGCGCGCCGCCCTGCATATAAAGGTGTACGGCGTGTTTGGCTTCGGGATGGGTAAGCAGGAATTCCTGCTTGAAATCGAGCCAGAATTTCATCAGGTTGATGGATTGGGCGTCGAGCCGGTCGCTCTTGTTTAGGCTGCTCACTTCTTCCAGCATTTTATCGATGCGCTGGATGTTGTTGTCGATGA
>ERZ772827.1137-NODE-1137-length-13739-cov-3.969746_pt1 | contig 13739 bp, 11 predicted proteins | sample MGYA00580850_ERZ772827 | MGnify/ENA primary metagenome ERZ772827 (study PRJEB29015, sample SAMEA2737950) | human oral metagenome | biome: human oral; feature: human-associated habitat; material: dental | place: China | collected 2145 ...
GACGATCTGCTGGCAGTAGCTGGGGTCGGTCAGGATTTCCTGATAGCCGGTCATGGCGGTGTTGAACACCACTTCGCCTACGGTCAGGCCGGCAGCGCCTGGGGCCTGGCCGGTGAAAACAGTGCCGTCGGCCAGCGCCAGTACGGCAGGCGCAAAGGGGGTCTGAAGGGAGGCAAGCACTGGGGGGAACTCCATCGTGTGGTGGCACGCACGACGCCCCGGCTTCGGATTCAAAAAAAGCCCGTGGCGGGCTTTTGAGGGGAAGCGGCAGTGAGGGAAATCAGCTTGCGCAGGGCGTGCAATGGGTGTGTTTCAAAGGGGGCGGATTATAGGGCTTGCGGCCTTTTTGCGACATGAATCGGGCGCTGCGCAAGCCGGGCGTGGATAAAGTTATCCATAATTTGCTTTGATTTTGATAGCACGCTACGCAGTATTTACGGGCGTTGCGGGCGTTTTGCTTATTTGTTGAGCAAAAATAGGGTGGGGCGATGGGCGTTTTGTCCCCAGCCGGTGAGGGCAAGCCTGTGGATAAGGCGGGGGCAAGTGTGTATGGGTGGCGCAAGTGCTTGTTGCACAAGGCGCTGTATGGCGGTGCTGATGAAATGGGCAGGCGGGGTGATCGGGGGCCAAACGGGGACAAAACGGGTTGTAAAGGGGTGGCCGAGGGGGCTTGGGCAGGGGCCGGCCCTTTCATTCACAGGCGGCGGGGGCAAGGCTGTGAATAAGGCGGGGATAAGCCGGTATGCGGCGCGCAAGCCCTTGTTTGGCAAGAAAAAGCCCCGCGCGCCTGTTTTTTGTGCAGGCGGGCGGGGCGGGGGCCGGGCGCGGTTCAGCCTTCGATGAGGCGGCCTTGCACGAGGGTGACGCGGCGCGAGCAGCGGGCGGCCAGTTGGGTGTCGTGGGTGACGAGCACGAAGGCGGTGCCCTGCTGGCGGGCCAGCTCCAGCATGAGGGCGAAGATGGCGTCGGCGGTGGCGCGGTCGAGGTTGCCGGTGGGCTCGTCGGCCAGCACGCAGGCGGGCCGGGTGACGAGGGCGCGGGCGATGGCCACGCGCTGGCGCTCGCCGCCGGAAAGCTCGGCGGGGCGGTGGCGCAGGCGCTCGCCCAGGCCCACGCGCTCCAGCATGCGGGCGGCCTGCTCGTGCGCTTCGGGCAGCGGCTGGCGGCGGATGAGCAGGGGCATGGCGACGTTTTCCAGCGCGCTGAATTCGGGCAGCAGGTGGTGAAACTGATAGACAAAGCCCAGGTGGCGGTTGCGCAGCTCGCCCTGGCGGGCGGGGCTGAGGGCGGCAAAGTCCTGGCCCATCAGGCGCACGCTGCCGGCGCTGGGCGCATCCAGCCCGCCCAGCAGGTGCAGCAGGGTGCTTTTGCCGCTGCCGGACTGGCCGACGATGGCCAGGGTCTGGCCCGCGTGCACGTTCAGATCAATGTGCTGGAGCACGCTGACATCCAGCGCGCCTTCGGTGAAGCGGCGGCCCAGGCCGCTGGCTTGCAAGACGATGGGGGCGGTTTCACTCATGGCGCAGGGCCTCCGCCGGATTGACGCGGCTGGCGCGCCAGCTCGGGTAGAGCGTGGCGGCGAAGGCCAGCAACAGGGAGATGAGGCTGATGGGGATGATGTCGCCGGCCTGCGGGTCGCTGGGCATCTGCGAGATCAGATAGATGTCCTTGGGCAGGAAGCTGGTGTTGAAGAGGCGCTCCAGCGCGGGCACGATGACGTCGATGTTGAAGGCCACCAGCAGCCCCAGCGCCAGCCCGGCCAGGGTGCCGATCACGCCCACCAGCGCCCCTTGCACGATGAACACGGACACGACGCTGCGCGGGCTGGCGCCCAGCGTGCGCAAGATGGCGATGTCCGAGTGCTTGTCCTGCACGGTCATCACCAGGGTGCTGACCAGGTTGAACGCGGCCACGGCCACGATGAGCGTGAGGATGATGCCCATCATGCGTTTTTCGATTTGCACGGCGGCATACCAGGTGCGGTTCTGGCGCGGCCAGTCCAGCAGCAGCAGGCGGCCGGTGAGGCTGGCAGCCAGCTCCTGCGTGACTTGCGGGGCCTGGCGCATGTCGTGCAGGCGCACGCGCACGCCGGTAGGCCCCTCGGTGCGAAACAGCCGCCGCGCGTCGTCGATATGCATCAGCGCCAGGGTGGAGTCGTATTCATAGTGGCCGGAGCTGAAAACGCCCGCCACGGTCATCTGCTTCATGCGCGGGGCCGTGCCCACGGGGGTGACTTGCCCGCCGGGGGCAATGAGGGTGACGGCATCGCCCGCGGCCACGCCCAGGGTGCGCGCCAGATCGCTGCCCAGCAGGATGCCGAAGCGGCCCGGCTCCAGCTTTTGCAGCGTGCCTTCGGCTTGCAGGCGGGCGGCCACTTCGGTCACTTGAGGCTCCTGCGAGGGGTCTATGCCGCGGATGAGCGCGCCTTTCATCGCATCGCCGCGCGCCAGCAGGCCCTGCTCGCCTATGAAGGGCGCTGCGCCGGAGACGGCCGGGTGCCGTCGCACTTCGGCCAGGGTGAGATCGGGATCGGGCAGGGCGTGGCCCTCGGGCGTGAAAATTTCTATGTGCGGGATGACGCTGAGCATGCGGCCCAGCACGTCTTTCTGAAACCCGTTCATCACCGACAGCACGATGATCAGCGCCGCCACGCCCAGCCCTATGCCCAGCATGGACACGGCCGAGATGAAGGAAATAAAGCCATTGCGCCGCGAAGCGCGCCCGGCGCGGGTGTAGCGCCAGCCCAGCCGCCACTCATAAGGCAGGCGTGCAAGCAGTGTCATAAGTTGCCGCTTTCAGTGCAAAAAGGGGGCGATTGTGAGGGTGATTTGCGCAAGAGCCGCAAAGACGGGCGCGCCCGGGTGTTTTCTGCGGCGAAAAGGTGGTTTGCCCGGGTTTGGTTTTGGGATTTGCATGAATATGATTTTTTGATGACAGGAGATGAATCATGAAAAAAGCCGTTTTATCCCTCGCATTATTGTTGCCGCTTGTGGCGATGGCGGCCCCTCCGAAAGCCGTTGCCGAAATTCGCCAGCAATATGCAAAAAACAAGGAATGCATCGCATCGCTGCACGAAATCGCCAGGCGGCTGAACCAGGAATCCGATGCGGGATATGGCGGCTGCATGTTCGTCATTCATATCAGGGACAACGCCATGAGCGCAAGCGCGCCGGGCATGGGCGCCTATTACAGGGAGCTATGGTTTTATTACGAGCTGAATGAGGAAAATAATGCGGCGCTCAACATGATTGCCGAATCTTTTGTCGTTGCCCGCAACGAACCCAGGATTTATCAGGAATTCATGTACGATAAAAACGGCAAGGTTTCATTCGTTTATAAAAAACGAATGGATGGCGAAGACAAAACCGAAAAGCGGATTTATTTTGACAAGGGCAGGCCGGTGTTTTATTCGGAAGACAATGCCGAAATAAAACCGAATGAAGCCTATCGGGAAATGGCGGCGCAAGGCAAAAAACAGGCGGAGGAATTCAAGCGTGTTTTCGAGGCTGTTTCGTGTTATCAGGTTGATTGTTTCCGCTCCGAACAAGGCATGAAAAAGCCCGCCGGGGCGGGCTGAAAAAAGGGGGCGGTTGAAAGGCCGATTAAAAAGCCGGGGCCTTATTTGAGGGTGAGCACCCATTCGGCGAGTTTCTGGGCTTCGTCTTCGCTCACCTGATTGGGCGGCATGGGCACCGGGCCCCAACTGCCCTTGCTGCCGTTTTTGATGCTGCCTGCCAGTTTGGCTGCAGCGCCGCCGTCGCCGGCGTATTTGGCGGCCACATCCTTGAATGCCGGGCCCACCGTTTTTTTGGCGACCGTGTGGCAGGCCATGCAGTTTTTGGCCTTGGCCAGGGCTTCATCGGCCAAAGTGGGGGCCGAGGCGGCCAGGCAAGCGAGGGCAAGCAGGAAATGTTTCATGTTTTGAGCCTCCTGAAGGATCGTGGGGGAAGTTAAGCTACCTGCGTTTAACGCGGGCCTTTACAGCGGGGTTGACAAACCGGCACGGGCGCTGCGTCACAAGTTTGAAAACAGACGTTTCACGAGGTGCCTTGCAATGTATCTGCTTGGTTTGGGCATTGCCTTGATGTTGATGAAGTATTTCGAGTTCGGCCCGGTGGCGGGCTGGTCCTGGTGGTGGATCTTTGCGCCCTTTGGCGGTGCGGCGCTGTGGTGGCATTGGGCCGACGCCACGGGTTACACCAAACGCAAGGCGATGGAGCGCGAATACCGCGAGGCGCAAGAGCGCCGCGAGCGCAATATGGAAGCGCTGGGCCAGCGCATTGTCAGAAAGCGCAGGCGCTGAAAAATCCGGTTTTTCGGCCGCGTTTGGCCGTAATTCCATCAAAAAAACCCGCCCGGCTCAAACACAAGCCGGGCGGGTTTTTTTGATTTGGAGTCAGGGAATTTCAGCCCATGTGCAGGCCGCCGTTGCAGGAAAAATCAGCGCCGGTGGTAAAGCCCGAATCTTCTCCGGCCAGCCAGGCAACGATGGAGCCGATTTCATCGGGCGTGCCCAGTCGCTTGACGGGGATGGTGGCGACGATTTTTTCCAGCACGTCGGGGCGTATGGCCTGCACCATCTTGGTGCCTATGTAGCCGGGGCTGACGGTGTTGACCGTCACGCCTTTGCTGGCCAGCTCCTGCGCCAGCGACATGGTGAAGCCGTGCATGCCGGCCTTGGCGGCCGAGTAGTTGGTTTGCCCGGCCTGGCCTTTTTCGCCATTGACGGAGCTGATCTGGATGACGCGGCCCCAGCCTTTTTCCACCATGTCGGGGATGACCTGCTTGGTTACGTTGAACATGCTGGTGAGGTTGGTGCTGATGACGGCATCCCAGTCCTCCCGGGTCATTTTCAGGAACATGCGGTCGCGCGTGATGCCGGCGTTATTCACCAGCACGTCGATGGGGCCGTGTTCGGCCTTTGCCTTGGCGAAGGCGTCCACGGTGGATTGCCAGTCCGCCACGTTGCCCGCGCTGGCGTGGAAGGTGTAGCCCAGGGCCTTTTGCTCGTCCAGCCAGGGCTGGGGATCGCGCGTGGGGCCGCAGCCGGCGATGACCTTGAAGCCATCTTTGTACAGGCGCTGGCAAATGGCGGTGCCAATGCCGCCCATGCCGCCAGTGACGTAGGCAATTTTCTGTTTGCTCATGGTTGATATCTCCTTGGGTTTTTTTATGGCGAAACAGTTTCGGGCCGCGCTGGCGGTCAGGCCTTGGCCTTGACGTAGCGGCCGGGCGCAGGCTCGATGACCTTGCGCCCGTAGCGGCGCGGCGCGGCCACCTGCTTGCCTGCGTGCGCCGCCAGCCATTGCGCCCAGTCGGGCCACCAGCTGCCCGGGTGCTCGCTGGCGTCTTGCTGCCACTCGTGCAGGGTGGCGGGCAGGCGGCCGTCGTCGCGCAGCCAGTAGCAGCGCTTGCCCGATTGCGGCGGGTTGATGACGCCCGCGATGTGGCCGGATGCGCCCATGACGAAGCGCAAGTCCTGCCCGGGCAGCGCCTGGGCGCTGGCGTAGGCCCCGCCTATGGGCACGATGTGGTCTTCGCGCGAGCCATAGACATACAGCGGCAGCTTGAGCTGGCGCAGGTCGATTTTTTCGCCGCAGACGGTGAGTTGGCCGGGCTGCGCCAGGCGGTTTTCCAGATACATGTTGCGCAGATACCAGGCGTAGTAGGGGCCGGGCAGGTTGGTGGAGTCGCTGTTCCAGTAGAGCAGGTCAAAGGGCGGGGGCGTTTCGCCTTTCAGGTAGTTGTTGACCACGTAGTTCCACACCAGGTCGTTGGGGCGCAGGAAGCTGAAGGTGCAGGCCAGGTCCTGCCCTTTCATCAGGCCGCCTTCGCCCATTTGCATTTCGCGCAGGCGCACGTTGGGCTCGTCGATGAAGATGTCCAGCACGCCGGTGTCGGAAAAATCCACCAGCGTGGTCAGCAGCGTGGCGCTGGCCACCGGGAAGGGGGGCTTTTTGCCCTTGATGCGCGCCTGCCGCGCGGCCAGCACACCCAGCGCGCAGGTGAGCATGGTGCCGCCCACGCAAAAGCCCAGGGTGTTGATTTGCTCTGCGCCGGTGATTTCGCGCACTTCGCTGATGGCCTGGAGCACGGCATGCTCGATGTAGTCGTCCCAGGTTTTGCGCGCCAGGCTTTCGTCGGGGTTGCGCCAGCTCACCACGAAGGTGCGGTGGCCCTGGGCCACGGCGTAGCGGATGAAGGAGTTGGACGGCTGCAAGTCCAGGATGTAGAACTTGTTGATGCAGGGGGGCACCAGCAGCAGCGGGGTGGCGTGCACCTCGGGCGTGAGGGGCTTGTATTCGAGCAGTTGGAACAGCTCGTTTTCATAGACCACGGCGCCTTCGGTGGTGGCAACGTTGCGGCCCACTTCAAACTGGCTTTCGTCGGTCATGGAAAGGTGGCCTTGCTGCATGTCGTGCAGCAGATTGCTCATGCCCTGGGCCAGGCTTTGGCCCTGGGTTTGCAGGGCTTTTTGCTGGGCCTCGGCATTGAAGGCCAGGAAGTTGCTGGGGGCGGCGGCGGCCACCCATTGCTCGGTGGCAAAGCGCAGGCGCGCGCGGGTTTTGGCGTCGCCCTCGGCGGCGTCGGCCAGGGCCATCAGGGTGCGGGCGTTGAGCAAGTAGGCGGCGGCCGTCCAGGCGGCCAGGGGGTTTTGCGCCCAGGCCTGGTTTTTGAAGCGCCGGTCCTTGAGCTCGGGCGGCGCTTGCAAGGCGCTGTTCCACAAGGCGGTGGCGTCCTGGATGTAGGCCGTTTGCAGGGCGCGCATTTTTTCGGGGTCGAAGTGCAGCACGGGCAGGGCGGCCGGCAGGGCCTGGCTGGCGCTGGCCGTGGCCTGCTGCATGGCGTTGCCCCACTCGGCCAGCCAGGGCGCTTGTTGCATCAGGGGGGCAAAGAGCTGGGCCGGATCGGCCCAGGGCCAAAGGGGATTGGTGGACTGGGTCATGGCGGGCAATTTCCTCCAGGTTGGGTCAAGGACAAAAGCTGGAAACCGCGCCGGGCCTTGGCAGATGGCCTTCTGAGAATGTGCGCGGCCGCAGAAGGCCGATTGTGGTCGTGAAAGCAGTTGTTTCAGCCGATAGACCGGAGTGGCTTGTCTGCTATTTGATTTGCAGCAAACAACGCAGCATCCACGGGCCTTGCGGCGCTTTTGCGGCCCTTTTGCAGCGCTTGGGCACGGTTCAGAGCAGGGCTTGCGCCAGGGCCTGGGCGGCGTGCTGCTGGGCCTGCGCGGCTTCGACGATGACGCGGCCGAACTGGATGAAGCCGTGCACCACGCCGCGATACAGCTCCATTTGCACGGGCACGCCGGCCATGCGCAGCTTGTCGGCATAGGCCAGGCCTTCATCAAGCAGGGGGTCGCACTCGGCCAGGGCCAGCCAGGCGGGGGCCACGCCGCTGACGTCGTCGTGCATCAGGGGGGCAAAGCGCCAGTCGCTGCGCTGGGGCGGGTCGATGTATTGGGAAAACATCCAGTCGATGGTGCTTTTTTTCAGCGGCGGCACGTCGCGCAGGGCGTGGTGCGAGTCGGTGTCCTGGTAGGCGGTGGCGCCGGGGTAGATGAGCAGTTGCAGCGCCAGGGCGATGCCCGCATCGCGCGCATGCAGGGCGCAGGCGGCGGCCAGGGTGCCGCCGGCCGAGTCGCCGCCCACGGCCAGGCGGGTGGTGTCCAGCCCCAGCGCCGCGCCTTCGGCGGCCAGCCAGTGCAGCGCGTCCCAGGCGTCGTGCACGGCGGTGGGAAAGCGGTGCTCGGGCGCGAGGCGGTAGTCCAGCGAAATGATGGCAACGCCGCTTTGCGCGCACAGGGCGCGGCACAGGCTGTCGTGCGTGGCCACGCTGCCTATGGTGAAGCCGCCGCCGTGCAGGTAAAGCATGCAGGGCAGGGGCGGGCCTTCGTGCGCGGGGCGCGGGGCGTAGAGCCGGGCGGGCAGCAGGTGGCCGTCGCGGGCGGCAATGTGCAGCGCCTGCACGCGCGGCAGCGGGGTTTTGGCCAGGTCGATCAGGCCGCTGTTGCGCTCGTAGTGCGCGCGCGCCTGCACCGGGCCCAGGCTCTCCAGCGGCGGCTGGCCTGCGCGTTCGATGCGCTCAAGCAAATTGAGCATGGCGGGGGTGAGCTGGGGCGGAAACATGGTGGGGTCGGGAGGCGGGAAAGGGTGGGCCGAAAGGGCCGATGCGGCTGAAACCCGCATGGATACTGCGAAGCGCGCTACAAATATTGAAGCAAACGGGGTGAAAAAAGCCGCGCCGGGGCGCATCAGGCGGGCGGGTTTTCGGGCGCGGCGGCTGGTTTGTCCGGGGCCGCAACCGGGGTTGCAGCGGCCGCGGCGGGCGTTTCGTAAAAGGGCCGGGCGGGCACGCCGACGGTAGCGGGCATGGGGCCGCGCCACTGGCGCAGGATGCGCTGAAACAGCAGGCTGTTGGGAATTTTCAGTTGCGTGCCCTCGCGGCCGTTGCCGCTTTCTTCCAGCGTGGTGTAGATCAGGTTGATGTCGATCACGCGGCCCTTCAGGCCCGCTTTTTCGCCGTTTTCCAGCACTTCGATGCGGTCGTTCAGCCGAAAAATGCCGGTGGTGAAGATCAGCAGCGAGCAAAAGATGTTGGACAGCACGCTCCAGGCCGCGAAAAAGGCCACGGCGGCCACGGCGGCAAAGCCGGTGAAGGCGCTCCAGAGCACGGCGCCCGACACGCCCAGGCGCTCCAGCGCCAGCAGCCAGGCGCCGCCATAGACCACAAAGGCCAGCAGGCGGCGCGCGCCGAAGTTGAATTCATCGGGCAGGCGGTAGCGGCTGGCCACGCGCTGCACCACGCGGCGCAGCAGGCGTTGCAGCAGCACGGCGGCCACGGCGATCAGCAGGATTTGCAGCGCGGGCACGAGGCTCACGGAAATGTCCCGCAGCGAGGCGGGCAGGCTGGCGTATTGGCTCCAAAAAGTGTTCATGGGCAGGGGCGGAGGGTGGGTGAAAGGGGCGTGTTTACTCGGCGGCAGCCGTGGGCCGCCCCAGACTGCGCAGTACGTCGCGCACCATCTGGGCGCGGTCTTTGGCCTCGGGCAGCTCGCGCTCGATGCGCAGCTTGTCGTTGCCCGCCAGCTTGATGTGGCGGTTTTTCTGGATGAGCCGGATGATGGACATGGGGTCCACGGGCGGGTTGGGGCGGAAGTTGATGGTGATCACGCCCGGCGCGGCGTCCACTTTTTGCACGCCCCAGGGCTGCGAGAGCACGCGCAGGCGATGCACGTCGATCAGCGCCTGCGCCTGCGGCGGCAACTTGCCGAAGCGATCGACGATTTCTTCGAGCAGCGCGTCGATTTGCTCGTCCGTTTTGGCGGTGGCGAGTTTTTTGTAGAAGGAAAGGCGCAGATGCACGTCGCCGCAGTAGTCGTCCGGCAGCAGCGCGGGGGTGTGCAAGTTGATGTCGGTGGCCGCTTGCATTGGGGCCAGCAAATCCGGCTCCTTGCCTGCCTTGAGCTGCTTGACGGCTTCGGCCAGCATGTCGCTGTAGAGCTGAAAGCCGATTTCCATCATGTTGCCGCTCTGGTTTTCGCCCAGCACTTCGCCCGCGCCGCGGATTTCCAGATCGTGCATGGCCAGGTAAAAGCCGCTGCCCAGCTCTTCCATTTGCTGAATGGCGTCCAGCCGCTGGGCGGCCTGCTTGGTCAGCCCCTCGATTTCGGGCACCAGCAGGTAGGCGTAAGCCTGATGGTGGCTGCGGCCCACGCGGCCGCGCAACTGGTGCAACTGGGCCAGGCCGAATTTGTCGGCGCGGCTGATGACGATGGTGTTGGCCGTGGGCACGTCGATGCCGGTTTCGATGATGGTCGAGCACAGCAGCAGGTTGTGGCGCTGGGCGACGAAGTCGCGCATGACGCGCTCCAGCTCGCGCTCGGGCATCTGGCCGTGGGCGATGGCAATGCGCGCCTCGGGCAGGATTTCTTCCAGCTTGGCGCGGCGGTTTTCGATGGTGTCCACTTCGTTGTGCAGAAAGTAAACCTGCCCGCCGCGCTTGAGTTCGCGCAGCACGGCTTCGCGGATGACGCCGCTGCCTTCGTTGCGCACGAAGGTCTTGATGGCCAGCCGCCGCTGCGGGGCGGTGGCGATCACGCTCAAATCGCGCAGGCCCTCCAGCGCCATGCCCAGGGTGCGCGGAATCGGCGTGGCGGTGAGGGTGAGCACGTCCACTTCAGCGCGCAACTGCTTCATCTGCTCCTTGTGGCGCACGCCGAAGCGGTGTTCCTCGTCGATGATGAGCAGGCCCAGGTTTTTGAACTGCGTTTTTTCGCTCAGCAGTTTGTGCGTGCCCACGACGATGTCCACCGTGCCGTCGGCCACGCCCTTGAGGGCGGCGTTGATTTCCTTGGTGCTGCGAAAGCGGCTCATCTCGGCCACTTTCACGGGCCACTTGGCAAAGCGGTCGCTCAAGGTCTGGTAGTGCTGCTCGGCCAGCAGCGTGGTGGGGGCCAGAAAGGCCACTTGCTTGCCGCCGGTGACGGCCACGAAGGCCGCGCGCAGGGCCACTTCGGTCTTGCCAAAGCCCACGTCGCCGCACACCAGGCGGTCCATGGGCTGCGGCGAAATCATGTCCTGTATGACGGCGTGTATGGCCGCCTGCTGGTCGGCCGTTTCCTCGAAGCCGAAGTCGGCGGCGAACTGCTCGTAGTCCTGCGCGCTGTAGCGAAAGGCGTGGCCCTGGCGCGCGGCGCGGCGGGCGTAGATGTTGAGCAGCTCGGCGGCGGCGTCCCTCACCTGCTCGGCGGCCTTGCGTTTGGCCTTGTCCCACTGGCCGCTGCCCAGCTTGTGCAGCGGCGCTTCTTCGTTGCCCACGCCGGTGTAGCGGCCGATCAGGTGAAGCTGGCTCACGGGCACATACAGCACGGCCTGCCCGGCGTATTCCAGGTGCAGAAACTCTTGCAGCGCGGGCGTGCCGTCGGGGTTTTGGGCGCCCATGTCCATGTTCACCAGCCCCCGGTAGCGGCCTATGCCGTGCTGCACGTGCACCACGGGGTCGCCCACGTTCAGCTCGGCCAGGTCGCGGATGAGGGTGTCCACATCGCTGGCCTGCTCCTGCCGCTTGCGGCGGCGCGCCCCGGCGCTGGTGGCAAACAGCTCGGTTTCGGTGATGAAGTCGATGCCGCCTTCCGCCCAGGCAAAGCCGCGCGCCAGCGCCGCCGTGGCCATGCCCAGCGGTTCGGCGGCTTGCTCGAACTCGGCCAGGCTGTCGAACACGGGCGGTTGCAAGCCGCTGGCGCGCAGAAAGTCCAGCAGGCTCTCGCGCCGCCCGTTGCTTTCGGCCAGCACCAGCGTGCGCGCCCGCCCGGCCTGCACATGGCGCTTGAGTTTTTGCAAGGGGTCTTCGGCGCCGCGCACCACGGTCAGATCAGGCAGCGCCTGCACGAAGGCGGCGTCGGGCGCGTCCTGCGCACCGGCGCGCAAGGCCAGTTGCGCGTGGGGGCGGGCGGCCTCATAAAAGTCCTGCGCGCCCAGAAACAGGCTTTCGGGCGGCAGCACGGGCCGTTCGGCATCGCCCTGCGCCAGCCGCCAGCGCTCGCGCGTGTCTTGCCAAAAGTGCTGAAAAGCGCCTTCCAGATCGCCGTGCAGCGCCAGCGTCAGCGCGGGCGCTGCGCCCGCCCCTTCATCGCTGGCGGCCAGGTAGTCGAACACCGTGGCCGTCTCGTCGAAAAACAGCGGAAGGTAGTACTCGATGCCCGCCGTGGCCAGGCCGTTGCCCATGTCCTTGTAGATGCGGCTTTTGGTGGGATCGCCCTCCAGCAACTCGCGCCAGCGGTGGCGGAATTTGGCGCGCGCGGCCTCGTCCATCGGAAATTCGCGCCCGGGCAGCAGGCGCACCTCCTGCACCGTGTGCAGGCTGCGCTGGCTGTCGGGATCGAAGGCGCGGATGGAGTCGATCTCGTCATCGAACAAATCCACCCGGTAAGGCTGGCTGCTGCCCATCGGAAACAGGTCGATCAGCCCGCCGCGCACCGCGTATTCGCCCGGGCTGCCCACCTGCGTGACGTGCTGATAGCCCGCCAGCGTGAGCTGGCTTTTGAGCGCCGCCTCATCCAGCCGCTGCCCCTGCTGGAAATGAAAGGTGTAGCCCGCCATGAACGACGGCGGCGCCAGGCGGTAGAGCGCCGTCGTGGCGGGCATCAGCACCACATCCGCCTGGCGCTGGCGTATGGCCCACAGCGTGGCCAGGCGCTCGCTGATCAAGTCCTGATGCGGGCTGAAAGCGTCGTAGGGCAGCGTTTCCCAATCCGGAAACAGCGCGCAGCGCAACTGCGGCGCGAAAAAAGGCAGCTCATCCAGCAGCCGCCGGGCGTCGCCCGCATCGGCGCAAATCACGGCCAGCCGCCGCCCGCCAGCGGCCTCGCGCCGGGCCAGTTGAGCCAGCAGCAGCGCATCGGCCGAAGCAGGCGGGCAGGGCATGGCATAGCGCTTGCCAGGAGTGAGAGTGGGCAAAAGCATGGGCGGCAAAAAAAGACCAGGCAGACCGGAAGCAACCCGGCCCGCGCAAAAAACAACAAAACCCCCGACCCGGGGCAGGGGCGGGGGAGCAAAGGGCGCAAATTCTAAAAAGCCGGCCCCCCCGCATTTCGCCCGCCGCCCGGCCCTACGCAGGCTTGCGTATTTGCTAACTCTTTGTCACACAAGTAGACTCAGCCAGTTTTTTCAAAGCCATTCGCAAAAACCCGCAGGGCAATCCACCGCCAGGTTGCCTTTTTTATGGTTCAACGTTCAGGGTCATGTCCGATACACGCTCCACCGTACTCATCGTCACGCCAGAGGAAACGCGCTCGGTCGAAGTCAACACACGCCTGCTGCTGAACATGCGCCCCCTCTTGTGGGGCATGGGCGCGGCCATCGCCGTCCTGCTGGGCGTGGCCGCCTACACCACCGCCGGCTACCTGGGCCAGCGCCACAGCCTGCAAAGCAGCCTGCAAGAGCAGCAAGCCCAAATGGAACAGGAGGCGCAGGCGCGCCAAAAGCAAATCGACGAACTGAACAAGCAACTGACCGAACTCAAACAAGCCAAATCCGCCGAAGTGGACGCCAAACTGGCCGAACTCAAAAAATCCGAACGCATGCTGGCCGACCTGCGCGAATACCTCAAGGCCCGCGGCGTCAACGTCAAACCCAGCGCCCTGCCCACCCCCAAAGGCCGCAACGACGCTGCCGGCGGCCCCCTGACCGGCGTGCTCGTCAAAGGCGCCGGCGCAGCTCTGCACGCCGCCACCCGCATGGCCGGCGATGCGGGCGATTTGCTCAGCGTGCTGCAATCCGTGCCCCTGGGCCTGCCCCACAGCGGCCCCATCTCCTCGCGCTTTGGCGGCCGCTCCAACCCCTTCACCGGCAAAGGCCACGAATTTCACGGCGGGCTGGACTTCAAAGGCTCCACGGGCGACCCCATCCGCGCCACCGCGCGCGGCAAAGTCAGCTTCGCCGGCGTGCAATCGGGCTACGGCAAGGTCGTCATCGTCGAACACGCCCACGGCTACCGCACCGTTTACGCCCACCTCTCGGCCATCGAAGTCAAGCAGGGCCAGAACATAGACGCCGGCCGCATCGTCGGCAAACTCGGCTCCACCGGCCGCTCCACCGGCCCCCACCTGCACTACGAAGTCCAATACAAGGCCCAGCGCACCGACCCCGAGCAGTTCCTCACCCTCACCGCCCCCGTCAAAGACCTGGGAGGCGACAGCCGCGCCGCCCACGCCGTGCCCTGACATCCCCCCTTTTTCC
>ERZ772827.1148-NODE-1148-length-13679-cov-3.962566_pt1 | contig 13679 bp, 21 predicted proteins | sample MGYA00580850_ERZ772827 | MGnify/ENA primary metagenome ERZ772827 (study PRJEB29015, sample SAMEA2737950) | human oral metagenome | biome: human oral; feature: human-associated habitat; material: dental | place: China | collected 2145 ...
AGTTTACAAAAGTATATATAAAATATTAATTAGAGTTATTATATCAAGGTTTATGAGGTGTAACTTTGGGTGTAAACTTCCACTTTTAAAGTTACACCTGAAACAGATAAACGTTGGTATAATCACGTTTTGTATTTTTTGAAAGTTACACCAAAGTTACACTTGGGTTTTTAATTTGTAACTTTGGAATTTGAAAGTTACACTCCAAAGTTACACCCTTTTAAATCCTTTTTGAGGGCCGTAAACTCCAAATCTTGATGTTTTTTCATCCTTAATCCACCCAACTATATTACTAATTATTTGATTTATCTCTTTAGCTTCTTGTCGTTTCATATACTTAATATCACCACGTAAACACTCCTCGTATATCTCAGCTGCACATACTTTATTTCTAAACACCAGTTGTGAATCATCAACCTTATATGTCCCAGATAAGAATGAAATCCTTTTGTTCTTATCTAGAGAATACCAGTCAGGTAAGATAGGTCTGTCAAGAAATTCCTTGATTAATCCTTCACGGAGATTAACCTCTCTATGCTGCTCACGTGCCATATTGGCCAACTCTTCGGCCTCCTTGCTAAGTTGTAAACTTTCACCCATTATAAAAAGGGTGTATGCCTCGGCCCACACTTGGTCAACCTCTTTTGGCAAATCTTCCCAAACACTTTTTTTAATAACACCTAAACAAATATCAATTGGCCAAAAACGTCTATTTCCAGTTGGATCTTTTAAAAACTCATCATCATTTGAAGTCCCATAGAAAACACATCTCCTAGGGTATTTGCTTGTACGTCTTCCGTAAGCTTCTCTATATATATCTTCTCTTTTACTCAAGAATTGCTTAATTGCATTGGTATCATGTCTATTCATTGCTGTAAGCTCACCCACCTCTACAATCCAGCTACCCTGGATAAGTTCAGAAGCTTCTTTACCTTCAAAAGTTTGTAAACTGTCGTTGAACCACTCTTTGCCTAATATAGAAAAGAATGTACTTTTCCCAACTCCTTGGGGGCCTGCAAGAATTGTCATAACATCAAATTTTACACCACCAACAATGGCCCTTGCTACTGCAGCTACTAGACTTTTCCTGATAGCCTCTCTTGTAAATGCGTTGTCTTCCGCCCCAAAATAATCTATTAGTAAGGTGTCTATTCTTGGTACACCATCCCATTGTAATGACGTTAGATATCTTTCGACATAATTTATTCTATTTCCATCACTTACAATTAACAATGCTTTATCTTGCTTATCTTGACCAGTTATTTTATAGACACTTTCTAAATATCTAGAAAATGAAGCATCATCCACCTCTGACCAATCCCTGTGATCTTTGCTAGCATCATAATGCTTATCCCAAGGAAGCTTGCCAAATACTAAACCTCTATTACTGAATGTGTCTATGGCAATTTTCCCTTTTAAATTTGGATCATGTTCCAAGATTAATACGATATTATTTATAGTCTTTTGAATTTTACCTTCTTCACTTCTTTCTAGTTGCGAAAGCCAGTCTAATTCATCATCTTTAGAATTTTCATCATCCCCAACTACGTTAAATATATCCTTAGCATTAGCCACCATTTCACTGTTCATCAACGCTGCTACATTAGCATCTTCAAGAGCTAGTTTTTTCATTGCTGTATATGATGGATATTTGCTTACTGGTGTACCGTCTTTTACGTTATCATCTAAGTTACTAAACTTGTGTATTCTTATTAGGTCAAACGCGTTAACAAGTTGACCACAACATGGATCAGTTGCGTGATGTGAATATAAGAATTTATTATCATATAGCACCGCTCCTCCAGAAGTACTACCACCTGTGAAAGTATATCTATCAGGAGTGGCCGTTGATTCATACAAAGCTGGAATAAACGTTTGTATTGCAGATGTAATATCATAAACTTTACAAAAGGAACCAACTAATCCGTTCTTAGTTAGGGGGTCTTGTTGTCTAGCTAAAAGTTGTTTTTGTCTAGTATCTTGACCAGGAACATGTGGCCATGTGTTAATATCAGTCCAGTCCGCATACATATTAAGCACACCAGCGCGACTGCAGAATTGACCAGGGTAAAATTGGTAAATATACTCACTATCCACTGAACACGACGGATAATACATAAATCTATTAACTTCAAAAGTTGTTGGATCACAATTTTCAATTCCTAACAAGCTTCCCAATTTTCTAGCTATAGGTTCATATTCATCGGGGGTACAACTCTCGTCAAGAGGAATTAATACCCTAAGTCTAGGAGTATAATTGCTGTGTTTTCTAGTTGAATAAACAACAGAAGTACACCCAAGCGAACCTACTCGCTTTAAAATATCGTCCGTCATATTCGGTTGAATATTATCAAGATCTAAACAGACAACATCACGGCTGATTATATTAGTCGCTTTTCTTCGTCCATCTAAAAGCTTAGCGCCTGTGAATCCCCCAACATCTTTCAACTCATCTTGTTCTGATTTTTTAAGTTTGAGAAATTCATCATATTTCTCTTGTGTTCTAACTGGAGATTTTAAAGATTCTACAAAATCAAGCCAACTAATATCTGTATTTTGCCAAATAGTTGCTTTTCTGTGATTCGCTTTAGCAATTCCTAATAATCTATTTGCTTGCACTTTTTAACCTCCTTTCTTAATCTTTCATATAATATTTAGTTTCAAATCCAGCACCTTTTAATATTAATCCTGGAGCCCAAGGAATAGGCTCGGCTAAAATATTATTTACATCATCTAATTTTTCATTTTCGTAAGCATCAATAACCACTTCATCGTGGATGTGCATTACAACATCATAGTTTTTCTCATATAATCTTAATAATGTTTCGGCTAGACAATCTCTAGCTATTGCTTGCACTATGTTCTCGACTAGCTTACCTCCATAAGTAGAGTTGACTTCCCATTTTTTAGTAGTTTGGTTAACACCGTAATAATGGAGCGCATCTTTTCCAAATTGATTAGTCTGTAAAAAAGGCTTTGGATAGAACAATTTTCGGCCACTTGGCAATTTAATAGTGATAAAATCTAAGCCGTACATCATATCCCATTCACGTTGGATCTCAAGACCTCTTACGTATTGAGTGCCGTTGCCATTCATTGCTTGAATTACAGCATCTCCTACTGCATACCACAAGCGAACAATGTTCTTGTTAGCTTCTCTCCAACGAACTTTAATATCCGTAAGTTCGTCATCAGACAGCCCCATTCTATCCGCCCCCATTGCGATTAAAGCCGACTCACCGCCTTGATATCCTAATGCTAGTGTAGCTACTTTTCCGCGTTGTCTTAATGCATATTCAGGATTACCTTTTGAGATTTTATCAATTGGAACATTAAACATTTGGCTTGCTGTTGCCTCATAGATTTTTCCGTGAGTTGCGAATACTTCGTTAACCCATTCTTCGCCAGCTAACCAAGCAATCACACGCGCTTCAATGGCGCTAAAATCACTTATTATAAACTTATCCTTACTAGCAATAAAAGCTGTCCTTACTAATTGACTGAGTGTATCAGGAACGTTATTATATAAGATTTTAATCCCTTCGAAGTTTCCTAATTTTGCTAGTTCTCTGGCTGTATCTAAAGTGCTTATGTAATTTCTAGGTAAGTTTTGAACTTGAACTAATCTACCAGCCCAACGACCAGTCCTGTTTGCTCCGTAAAATTGTAATAATCCTCGAACTCTATCATCTTCACACATCGCATTTTCCATTGCTGAATATTTACTAACACTTGTCTTACCGAGTTGCTGTCTAATTTCTAACACTCTTTTAACTTTTAAAGGTAAGTTGTCTCTAGAAAGTAAATCGGAAATAACATCTTTAGTTAATCCTGGTAAATCTTCATCAAGCTGACTTTCTACCCAAGTTTTAAGTTGTGAAATACTGTTAGGATTTTCAAGCTCTGTAATTTGATAAGCTTCTTCTGTTAATTTCTCCGTACTTTCCACATCAATTTTTAAAATAGATTCGACTAACGTCTTATCGATTTTAACGCCTTTAGAGTTCATTAAAATATCCATTTCCCACAGCTTCTGTTCTTTTGCTGGGACTTCAAAGGCTTTTAAGTGCTGATAAATTGTGTATTCAGCCTCCACATCTTGCATATTGTATTCACAGTATAATTTCCACTTGTCTAAGTCGTGGTGAGGTTCATTCCAAGTCCTACCACCATTTGACTTAGTAGGTTTACAAGGAACAGAAAAGTATTGAATCAATCTATTTCCAGTTGTTAATTTCTTTTTATCTTCTGCAATACCCAAGGCATTTCCAGTCATTCCTAATCCTGCAGGTAACCCTAAATATGTAGCGTGAAACATGGTACATCTCCATTGGGATATGTTAGTCTTGTATCCCGCTTGATTTAAACAGTACCACTCAAAGGCGGCATTATATGCGTGCTTAATACAATTTTCATCATCAAGCAAAGCTACTATATAAGGGGGAATTTCCCCACCTTGTTTTAAATCAACCACTTGAACGGGTAAATCATTAAGCTTATAGGAGAACATTAATATTTCAAAGTCATCTGACTGGGCGTATTTGTAAGCCCCGCTCTTAGCAATATTGACACTGCTTCGAGTTTCAATATCTATACTTAAATGTTGCATAGTTTCCTCCTATTAATAGGGGGCTTAATAACCCCCTAAATTTTAAATTTAAAGTGGAAGTCCTGTAATTGGATCTACACCGAAAGTATTTTGTTGAACAGGTTGCTGTTGCATTAGTTGTTGATATTGTTGAACTGAGGCTTGTTGAGGATTAGGGAACGGATTAGCTGCTTGTTGAGTTCCGCCAAGAGCCGAAAACACTTTATCAGCTGCGACTGGTACGCCCCCTAAAACTTCTCCATCTCTAACTTTTTGAATATGGGTTAAACCAAACCCTACACCTTTTTTACCTGTATGAATATATGGAAATACATTAATCGCCACGTTTGCGTACACTCCTGAATAAATTTGCGACTGGTCCAAAACAGGTTGAACATTTCTATCCACTATTTGAGGCTGTCTGTCAGCGTTTGAACTCGCTGTAAATACCCAACAACCTTTACATTCATCTCCAAACGGTGTCCCGTCTTGCTTCACTCCGTCACCATCATGAATAGGATTAGCAACCACAGGGGGCATTACACCATTCCATTTTTCATTAAGTCCTTTTTGAGTAGCTGCTTGAATTGCAGCATCTAAACTTTGCTTACTTGCTAAGTCGCTTTTTGGTAATAAAATAGTCGCGCTATATTTTGGAGCTTGCTCCGGGCTATTTGAGTATGGTTTAAACACATTCACATAACTTAATCTTACATTTTGTACTACTGCTGTTGTTTCGTTTGTCATAATTTTATAAACTCCTTAATTTCTGTTTAATTTAATGGTTTAAAAATGCTATTCGCATTTACTGCATTTGTTATTGAAGGTCGTTTATCATTTTCAAACACTAAAGTAGGCTTACCTTCACTGGTTACTACCATATCACCTACTAGCGTTGTAAATTGTTCTTTTCCAAGGGCCTTTTCTAGTTTGGCCAAAGTTAAAGGTACTTTATCGTAAATTATTGCTTCATCAATACCTCCATCTATTAATTTCTTAAGTGCTTCATCCTGGTTAGACCAAGAGCGTGAAGTTCTTCCAGCTACCGCCTTTAGACCTTTCACATCTTCACCAGCCAAGCACAAGTTAAGTGCATAAGCTTTTAAATCATTAACCCACTTAGCAATATCCTCACCTCTTGAGATATACTCGTATAGCTTATCTTTGGGAATCTCATTAGGGTTTAGATGTATTTCAGACTCAAGAGTTAAATTATTCTCGGCTCTAGCAGTGCAAATATCTCTCGCTTTGCAAAACTTACAAGCCTTAGCAGAAGGGACTAACTCACCATTACCGCTTAAAGCTTTTTCAGCTTGAAATTTGAAATAGTCGCCCCATAATAGAAGTTCAGTTAAATCTGCAGTCCAGCTAGATATATTGTTAAGTCTAGGTTGAACAATATTCATTTCAACGTGCTCTATTTGATATATCAGACTGAACGCTTCGTAAGCCCCCAGTGCGTACAAAATAAGCTGTTCATTTTGTTCTGCAGAAACAGGAACCCCTTTACCGTATTTCAAATCAACGATAGATAAAGTGTTGCCTTGAATGATGATACAATCACAAGTCCCAAATCCACCTTCTACCCATTTAGAAAAGTCAACTCTTTTTTCAATCTCTATATATGGTTGAGACGAATAACTCAAGGCTTTTTCTTTGATGAAATCCACATAAGAATCCGTGTAAGAATCCATTTCAGTTTGATAGAGTTCATTTTCTTTAAGCTTTTTAACCGCCGCATTTAATTTTCTTTTACTAAATCCTTTTGGATCTAAATAATGCTTAAGTTTGAGTTCGCTTAACTCGTGCGCCAAAGTACCTTCTTTTGCGTATATAGATTCGCTATCCGGAATACCTTCTTCCATCTGCACACTACCTGGACAAGTCGCCCATCTACTAGCACCGCTAGCACTAAGCTTTGCATGAGCCCTTTCTTTGTGATTAATTTCTGTCATTAAATATCCGCTCCTAATTCTCTTAATTTAAGTGCAAAGGCTCCAAAGTTCTCTTGTGCTAAATGTGCTAGTGAGACTGCGTTAAATTGTTGTAGCAGGCCTTGCAACTGTTGAATTTTTCCAGCTTGCACTAATGCTCCAGAAGCGCGTTGTAAATCTTCTAAAGTATAAGTTTTTGCGGTCGTTGGCACTGCTGTTTGTACCGGTTGAGTTTGTACTGGAGCGGTATTTTGCGCTGGGGTAATTGGGACAACATTTTGAATTTCTTGAACTGGTTGACTTACCGAAGTTGGAACTGATGATATATTTTGAGTAGATATACTACCCACATTAAACTCGCCATTACCCAGTTTGACAAGAACGTCATCCAACAAATTCACATCTTCTTTGCTTGCAATAATTACATTTACGTTTACTTTTAATTCCATTTTTAAAAATCTCCTTTATTTTAAATCTTTTAATAATCTTCTACCTTCTTGAATGTATTGAATTTTAATATTATGATCAGTACATTCTTGAATATTGGTTATTACTACATCTACTAATTTTTTAAGGTATTCCCTTCTTGAGAACTCTTCGGGTGTTTGATTATACTCTTTTAAGTAAGCCAAACTTTCAAGCGCCGTATAACAACCATCTTCGATTAAAATTTCACCATTATTTTTTAGTTTGCTTATTGCCATCCTCATTTTGGAATAAGGAAAGCCTAAGTCATTAACTAAATCATATTTGCTGCAACCAGGATTATTAAAAATATAATTCCTAATTGCTTGAGTTAAATTAACTCCAACATTCTTCCTCATTTTTAAAATCCTCCATTTCACAGACCTTGTTGTCGAAAATATCCTGAACCTCTCTTATTTTTCGTCTTTCTAAACTGTCAAATTCAACGTTGTCTAATTGGTCTGAAATTTTGTTACTTGTAAATCTTAAGTCTTCTATTAATTCACTAAATCTTTTGTTTTTCATCTGCAATCCTCCACAATTCTTTAATTATGTCTTTTGCAACGTGATCAGGAATTTCTTCGTTGTTAATAACAACACACTTAATCTTCTTCTCCTGGATAAGCTCTTGTTCTTGTTCGTTCAGCATATCTTTTAACTTGTCTACGGTTGCTATTTCTTCAACTCTTGGTCTACTTGCAGGCTTACCATCTAAGTGATTAAGCCAAAATTCTCCATACCTAATTGTTTTTTGAATATCGTCTTTTGGACTTTCGTATTTCTTGTTTGCTCTAATTCCGTATTTCAATATATTGGCTTGACATACGCTGCCGAAGTCATCTACTACTTGTTGTATCAAATCTATTGTTTCCAAATTTCCTATTTTATAATGTTGTGGATTTTTAACGTTATTTTCTGTCACTTGCATTTTCTCCTTTTTTGTGTTATTTTATAATTGAATTTTTAATTAAGTAGCTGTTGTTTTAACGGCTGCTTTTTTTGTTGGATAAACAGGTTTAATAGGTTTCACCTCATCAAATAAATCTCCAGGTGTGATGTGTAAGTAATCACACAATTTATTTATCGTATCAAATTGAATACCTTTGCTTCTTCCATAAAATATACTGTTTAAAGTAGGTCTGCTTATTCCGGTATCTAGTGATACTTTAGACACCTTTAATTGCCTTTCAGCCATCAATTCCCACAGTTTGATTCTGTATTGTTTCATAGCTATTTCTCCTTAACAAAACTACCGTCTATCATTTTGCCTTTACGTTTAGAAATTGTATTATAAGCTAACTCTATACAATCAACAAATTTCAATCCGTATATTTTAGCTAATACGTTCAAAAATTCAATATATTTAGTAATTCTTAAATCTAATAAATGTGTTGTTTCAGCGGTCAAAATTTCAAATAACGCTAAATCTAATTTTTTTATTTCTGAGATGTATAATTCAAAATCTATTGGTATTACAAGCATACGTTCTTCCAAATTTATTTTTTCAAAAATCTCATAAGGCTCTTCAAGTTTCATTTTAGAGGCGACTACAATAGTAACGTATATATCGCCGATAGCGTCTTTAATTTCCTCTAATGCCGCTTTATTTCCGTTTTCATAGCTTTCTATTGCCGTTTGTAATTCTAAACACTCTTCTGATGATTTTAGAAGTTGTTTAGTAAGCCTACCATTTTCTAAAATTCCTTTTTCTTTTGCCCAATCTATAATTGGTGTGAAAAAATCATAGTGTTCTGTTTTCAATCTTTTCTTCCTCCTTTTTTATTTTGTCATCATTTTCCATTTCAAAACCTTTTGCTACTCTCATCATTAAATCAATTACATCTCCTTTTGGAAGTTTGGTAATTCCTTCAAATAGTTCTTCCTTATCTTTTTCAGAATTCCCATACAGTAATTCATTTACAGTTATATTTCCTAATTTTGCTATTATTTCTAATCTTGAACGATTAGGGAGAGAGGTACCATTTTCCCAACGTAAAACAATACTCTTTGATGCATTTAAGTTATCAATTTTTCCAAACTGTTCTAGAGTTAAATTCATTTTCTTTCGTATATAAAATATTCTTAAACCTACAGCTTTTTTATCAACCATATATCCTCCTATTCAAAATATTTGTCGTACCTCTTATCAAATCCACACCATACACTAGCAGTTACAAATATGTAGACCGCAAACAGTTGCTCAAACTCGACTTTAGTCATTGCTAATGCACAGATGAAAATTATTGTAAGAGTCCAGTAGATTAGGTTTAATGTTCTTTTTTGTAAGTGTTTAATCATGAGTTATTCTCCTTTCAATTTGTTTAAATCTATGTCTAATACCTTTGCTATTTTAATAACGTGATCTAATCTAGGATTCTTTGATTCTCCTTTTAAAATGGAATAAATTGTTTGTTCAAAAATCCCTGTTAACTTTGCTAACTTGTATTTACTCATATTTAATTCTTTTAAACGTTTATTTATCAACTCATTAAACTCTTTCATAAATGTTTGACCTTCTTTCACTATTTTGGTATAATTTATTTGAGTATTTCCTGGAAATTAAATTCTACTACTAAACCTTTTCAATGAAATACTTAATATTTTAGAAAGGAACTAAACTATGAATAATTCAAATAAGTTATTTTATTATCCTGACAATTTAGTTTCATTAAGCAAACAAATGGAAATAGCGCTTGAACCAGTTATAAACCAACGAGAAGCAATCAATCAAGCTATTCAAATCTTAAATAAACCACTTGTTGGCAATTTAACCAGACTAAGAGAAACTATTAACGCTTATTACAGTGAACCTCTTAAAGTTGCAAACCGAGAACTTAAAAAACTGTACTTTACTAACACGTTTGAATCACAACAAAAGTTAATTTCCGCAACATTGAAAGATTTAAAATTTAATATCCCATCTGAAACACTAACTCGTGAACTTCCAAAACTTCAAGAGGCACTTATAACCTCAAAATCATATATCCCAAAAGATATTCAAGAGGAAATTGAATTAGGGTTTGAAAATCAGATAAAAGAAAATAATGAAATTCTTAACAACCCTTTTTTGGATAAGGAAGTTGTAAAAAACATAGTGTTAAATCGTGATATATGTTTCTTTATAACCGTATTCTCTATAATTACACCTCTGATAACAGATAAAGTTACTTATCAAGTAGTTTCAAATGTTATCGCTTATGTTTATTCTGAATTAGTGAGAAAGTATAACATAGATAAACGGAACATGTAATACTATTGCCCAGGTGACTATCTCTAAAGTTCTTTTTTTCGTTTTCTGGGCGTAAATATTTAAACATAAATTTATTAACATAAGTACCACATATATACATTTAAATTGAACGCTCATCTCTATTCTAGTCCTCCATTTAATTTCTTTATTTCCATTTATGCTCCTTTCTTTGCCTTTTCCCGCTTCTTGTTCAACAACTGGGAATTGATATAATTGTAAATTCTGACTTTGTTGTAAGTCATGTTTGTCTGTTTAGTGCCTTGCATATATTCGTAAGAATTGTCTAGACTTTCTAATTCCAACATATATTCATTAAATTTTCCTTTGTCGGTATCAAGTTCGAGAAATTTCCGTAAGTCATCTCTGCTTAACCAGTCTTTGGGATTTTTTAACTTGTCCTCATAAGCGTTGAACATTTAATCACTCCTTTCTTTTTTATTATTTTTCAAGAACTATATTCTTGCTATTGCTTAAAAAAAATATCGTTAGCCTCTTCTTTAGTTAATGCTAAGAATTTTATTAAAAGTAACATTTCGCTTTTTTTAAATTCCCTGTCTTGAATTTCGTTGATTTTATCGGAGAAACTACTAACTGAGATATTTAAATAATCAGCACATTGCTTATAAGTTTTTCTTTGCTCTCTTATTTTTCCTTTTAACTTATCCATAGTACCACCTTTCTTTTTTATTATTTTTCAAGAACTATATTCTTGACTGTAACTATATCTTAACACGAGTTTTTTTACTTGTCAAGAATTTTTTTCTTGTTTTTTTAAAAAATATTATCAAAAAATATAACCTTGTTCTTGAAAATAAGAATATGATATAGTATAATTAAAACAAAGGAGGCGTATATACATGACTTTAGGAAAAAGAATTGAGGAAAAAAGATTAGCTAAAAAGCTGAAAAAGAAAGAATTGGCAAAACTTATAAATGTTCACGACACTTTAATAGGGAAATATGAACGTGATGAAGTAGATTTAGGACTTAGCAAAATTAAAGAATTAGCTAGAGTATTAGATACCACGCCTGCTTTTCTTATGGGCTGGGAAGATGACCAAAAAGAAATTGATATAGCAAATATGGTTAATGATTTAATGGACAATTTAAATAGTAATCAAGCCTTGATGTATAGCGGAGAACCAATGGACGAAGTCACAAAAGAATTAGTACGTGCTTCAATCGAACAAGCAGCAAGAATTGCTATGGCACGTCACAAATCAGAAAATGACGATTAAAGATGTTTACTACTCCTTGATAAAGGAGTGTGGTACAACTAATCCATTTAATATCGCTAGACAATTAGGAATAACAGTACTATTTAACGATTTGGGAACAAACAACGGGCTATATCACACTTTGGAAATTTGTAACAAAACATATCACTACATACACATAAACAATAACTTATCTGACGAAGATAAACGATATACTATGGCTCACGAATTAGGTCACTTTATTTTGCACAAAAATTCAAACTTGCACTTTTTAAGGAGAATTTCAAAAGTGCCATTATCAAGACAAGAAATAGAAGCTGACCTGTTCGCAAGTTATTTTATAATTTCAGATGAAGAAATAAAGGAAATAAATAATATAACTCACATATCAAAATCGTTTAAGTTAGACTATAGAATATGCGAGGAAAGAATTAAATATATAAAGGGGGATTAATTGTGGATAAAGAGAAAAAAGGTTTCTTTTCAAAAATAAAAGAAGAGATGGATAAACAACAAGCTATTAAGATTGAAAAAATACAAGCTGAAGAAAAAGCTAAACAAGATAAAAAAAATAGTAAACTAGATGCGAAATTAGAGAAATTTTATTTAGATGATATTAATCAAGAAACAAAGGAAAGTTTAAGATATGCTACCACACTTTTTGCTAACGCAGGCGGTGGTTTATCAGATTTATTCTTACCTACAAAACATGTTGATTCTAGAAATAATGAATTACTCCGTGCTATTACTACTCAAAATTATATAATCATAAAACAAAATGATAATGTTGAAAAACAAAATGCTAGAATCATAGAATTATTAACCGAAATAAGTTCTAAATTGGATAAATAAAAAAACTCTCCGTACCTCCGCCAAGAGTTAGAGAGTTTGTGGCCGTTTAAACCAGTAGGACTATTTTAAGCATTTTTATATCGTCATATAAAAATGTAACTCTTAAAATGTCCTAAGATAATTGTGTATAATATATACAATATAAGTATATCATACACACCTTAAATTAACAAGAAAGGATGTGTATTTTTAATGTATAAAGAACTTACCAAACAGGGCAACTATAAGTATGTCCAGACCTACAAAGGACTTGACGGTAAAACAAAGCGTGTATCGGTAGTCAAACCTAATAAGACAAGGGCTACTGAAAAAGAAGCGTATGAGGAGTTACAAGAAAAAATTAACAAAATACTTAATCCAGAGCAAAAAGTGGAAAAGTTAGGATATTATAAGCAGAAATTTTTGGAGTTTAAAAAAAGTAGTGTAAGTGTAAATACATTCAAGAATTATCAAGTATATCTTGCGTTACTAGATGATAATTTGGACTTATCAGAAATCACTAAAATAAAGTATGATAGAAAATTAATAGATTATAGATTCAAATATAAGCCTGCCGTCATTAAATTAATTAAGACGTTGTTCAATGTGCTGTTTAAATTTATAAAAAAATACTATGTTCCTGATTTTGATGTAACCTTGGAATTTACATTTACAAAAGAAGAAAGATTTATTGAAAATCAAAAAATAAAATTTATCGAAACAGATAAAATCAAGGAAACTTTGGGAAAAATAGAACATAATCTAACTAGAAATTTTGTGATAGTTCAATTATACACAGGATTAAGAGCAGGTGAACTTTTGGCGTTAACTCCAAATGATGTTGATTTTACAAATAAATTAATTCATGTTAATAAAACTAGATTGCAAAACGGGCAAATTACCTCTCCAAAAACAGTTAATAGCATAAGAACAATAGAGGTGAATGATATAGTGTTAAACATCCTCTACGATTTTATTTCCAACAAAGATAGAATATTTAATATTTCGATAGCCACTATAGCGTTGTGTTTAAGAAAACACGGACTATCATCTCATATGTTTAGACACACACACGTGGCATTGTTAGTTGAAGCAGGAGTTCCAATTAAGGTTATTTCAGAGAGATTGGGTCACTCAAACACCACGGTCACCCTTGATGTGTATACTCACGTGACCCAAAATATGAAAGCAGACTTAAGAGAAAAGCTTGAAAAGTTTCCCCCATTTATTCCCCTTTAAAGAAATCCAACTACTTAAAATGTTACCGATATAAGGATAGTTGGTATTATTTAATCTTATTATAAGTAATATATAACTAGATTTATTGTTTCCTTCTATTAATTAGAATAACTAAATCTAGTTTTTTTAAGTTTAATTTAAGCTTCTATACTAAA
>ERZ772827.1156-NODE-1156-length-13632-cov-4.977020_pt1 | contig 13632 bp, 9 predicted proteins | sample MGYA00580850_ERZ772827 | MGnify/ENA primary metagenome ERZ772827 (study PRJEB29015, sample SAMEA2737950) | human oral metagenome | biome: human oral; feature: human-associated habitat; material: dental | place: China | collected 2145 ...
GCCACCTCGCCGTAGGCGGTGAGGAAGGAGACCATGACGTAGCGGCGCACCCCGGCCGCGGCCGCCGCCTCCATGGAGCGGATCGCGGCCGCCCGGTCCACGGCGTCGGTGCGCTGCGGGCCGCCCTTGCCGCCAGCCCCGGCGGACCAGACGACGGCGTCGGCCCCGGCCAGGGCCCGGGCGAGCTCCCCCACGCCGGCGTCCTCCACGGACAGGACCAGGGGTGTGGCGCCGGTGGCGGCGACGTCGCCGGCCTGGGCGGGGTCGCGGATGACGGAGACGACGTCGTGGCCAGCAGCCACGAGCAGCGGGGCGGTCAGGAGAGCGACCTTGCCGTGGCCGCCGATAATGACAGTACGTGACATGGGTGGACTCTACTACGTGGCCTCCTCGGAGCGTCTTGCCCTGGTGCGGACGCTCTGCCCTGGCGCGGGTGTCCTTGCGGACCGGTGCACTCCGTTGGGATTGCCCCGCAGCGCCCTCCCGTAGCGCGGGTGTCCTCTGCCAGTCACCCTGCCAGGCGCCCTCTGGCACGGACGCGGGCCTGTAGGATGTACAGGCCCCTTCCGTCCGGTGGTGCCGGCACGGCAGGGCTGTACGGTGGTCGCGGGGCGTCCTGCGTACGGGGCGGGACGTGCGTCATCGCCCCGGCGGAACGGAGGGAATATGCTGGTACTGTCCGACGAGCCCCAGGTCGACTTTCTTGTCAAGATCACGGGGGCACACGGCGGTGACGCGGCACGTGCATTCACCCTGCGCAAGGACGGGGCAGGCCAGTGGACGGAGAGAGAGGCGTTCGACGACGTCGACGCCCTACCGCACCCGGCTGAGGTGGACCTGTCGCACCCGGACCGGATCAGTATTGTGGTGAGAACTGACCGGGAGTACCGCCTGGAGGCGGAGCGCAGGCAGGGGCAGCTGTTCACCGGGAACGAGACCAGCGACCTGGGTCGGAGGCCGTTCACAGTGCTCGCCCTGGACCGCGCTGGCGCCGAGAAAGTACCTTTACCCGTTGACGACCGTGAACACGCCTACCTCATTGTCCGCCCTGACAGGGTGACGGCGCTCCGACGGCGGAAGGCGGGTCCCCGGGGGCACGCCCTGCAGTGGCTCGAGTCGGCTGGCTGCTCCCTCGGCTGGGAGCTCCCCTGGGAGGGCGACCCGAGGGCGTGCGCAATGTTCCGCTCCTTCTGGGCCGAGATGGGCCTGATCGCCCACGAGAACCCAATGTCCTTTGCTCACCTCTGGCCCGTGAACGGGTACTGGTTGGGGGTGGAGACGAGGGACGGTAAGTGTCATCCGGTGTGGGTTACCCCCGACCCGCTCTCACTAGCAGGCGGGCCCGGCACCTAGGGTCCGTCAGGCACCGCCCGTCGTGACGCTGCAGGCGCGACCTCGACTCCAGGCGCGTAGCCGCGGCACGCCGTCACGGCGCGGAGACCGACCGGAACCTGTCTTCTACCGCCCCTCTACACAATAGCGAGGATATCCATGAGCACTGTGCCTCCGACGGATGGCCCCGGTGGCAGAATACTGTCGCTGGCGAGGCGTCTTGACGAGATAGCCGGAGTACGTGACCTTGAGCCGCTGCGAGTCGAGGCCGAGCTGCTACGGAGGTCGGGGGAGCAGCTCGAGTCCTCGGGGCTGGCCCTGGAGCCGCTGCTCCGCAGGTGCATGCGCCTGGTCAGCGACCTCCTCGACAAGATGGAGGTGCCGGAGGCCGAGGCGGAGTGCTGGGTCGTCCTGGCCGACCTCCACGACCAGTGCCAGGAGCCGACGGACTTCAGGCGGCGGGCCGTCTCCTGCTTCAACGCGGCCGTCCCGTTCTACGCGGACCACAGGTCGGGGTCAGGACGTGGCGGCTGGCGTCTCACGGGGAGACGACGTGACGAGCGGCCGAGGTGGCACGCGGAGCTCGTACTGAGGGCGGCGTTCCAGCTCCAGTACGACGGCCAGCCGGACAAGGCGTGTCTGTACGCCGAGAGGGCCAGCTCCCTGTTCACGAAGGCGGGTTACAGGGACGAGGCCGAGGAGAGCCAAAGACTCGCCGAGCTCGCCAGGGGCACGTCGGCGGCGTCGGCACCCGCCGTGGTACCCGCGCGCACCAGGCCCGCCCCAGTGCGTACCGAGACCCCGGTGCGCACCAGGCCCGCGGTGCGCACCGAGCCCGCCCCGGCCGTACCGACGCGCACCGCGGCGTCCCCGGTACATGACGGCCAGACCGTGCCGCCGCCGCACCGGAGCCCGGTGACGCGCGGCAGCACAGGGCTCCTCGACGTCATCCGCGACCTCCGGCCGCTGCCGTTCGAGGCCGCGGAGCGGGACGACGGCGCCCGGAGGAGCCGGGACGGCGTCCTCACCCCCGCAGGCGACCGTACTCGGTTCGAGGCGGCGCGGGACCTCACGCAGACCGCCCTGGCGCAGACGCAGGCCACCAGGCACGAGGACGCCCTTGTCGTCTACGCCATGGCGCAGTCCCTCTGGTCCGGGCTCCCGGGCAGCGAGCTCCTGCGGGCCGCGTGCAGCTACGGCCTGTCCACCACCTACAGCGCCCTCAACCTGCCGCTTGAGGGCGCGGCGGCGGCACGGACGGCCCTGACCCTCGTGGACGCGGTCCCGGCCGCCAGGTACTACCACGACATGTGCAGTGTCAGGGTCGAGGACCTGTACGGGATCGTCGCGGACCGCTACCCCGTGCAGGAACCGGCCGAGGCGGGGGCCGCGCCAGCGGAGATGCTGCTGGAGCTGGCTGAGTACACCCTCCGTCTGACCCAGGCAGGGGATCTCGGGGCCGGTCTTGAGCGTGACGTCCTGGAGAGCGCCATCACCACGGCGCGCGGCGCCCGCTTCGAGCTCCAGCCGGCGGCGTCCGCCCTCCCCGGCGCGCGGACCAGGCTCGCCCGCTGCGACTTCGTCCTGGGTGCCTGCACGGTCCTGGCCGTCGGGTACGGCTACACGCTGCGTCACCCGGTAGAGGCCGACGAGGCCTGGGCCTTCCTGCTCAGGGCGGGCGTCCTGGCGGAGGACGGCCCGGACGCGGAGGACCTGCGTACCCGGTGCGCCGCCATGACGGCTCTCATGGCGCGCCTTACCCCCTTCGCGGACGTGGCCCGGCGCAGCGACCTGCTGCGCGGATCCCTGGACCGGTTCCTGGCCGCGTCCCAGGACCTGGCAAAGGCGTAGCCGGGCAGGTCCTGGTGCCGGTGGGCCGGACGCCAGCCCCCTTACGGTCAGGTTCCCGGCGCCCAGTCCCCACCAGGGCGCCACGCACGTCCCTGGCACGCGCGACCATCCACCTGGCGGCGCCCAGCCCCTACCGGGGCGCCGCCCTCGCCGCCGCCATCGAGACCACCACCAGCCTCGGTGCGTCCCCACCGGGGCGCCACAGGGGTGGGCGGTGGCGCTCGTGGCCGCTGGCCCCGGCGGCGGGAGTGGATCCGGGACGTCAAAGATGGCACGATACGGTAGCGCGTCCGGCCCCACCACGACCCGCCCCGTCACCGCCGTCGATAGGGTGCGTCGACAGATAAGGGTGCCGGCTGCTCGCTCATTTCTTGAGAGGCAGTTCGAATGAATCAGCCACCAGGGTCAGCTCTTCCCCTTGACAGCTTCTTATTCCCGCCCGGGTCCTACGTCCTGGACGGGCGCTATCAGGTTGAGTGCCTGATCGGCCAGAACCGGGAAACCGGGTCCCACGTCTACCGGGCCGTCGCGGTGGACGCCGTACCTGACCTCAAGCTGGCTGCGAGGGACTGCGTGGTGGTCAAGGTCATGCCCTCCGCCGACACCGGTATGGCCCGGGCCGAGTACGGGTTCCTGCGCCAGGCCGTTGACAACTGGCGTGATGCCAGCGTCGCCCAGCCGGTGGAGGTGTCCTCGGACGGCGGCAGCGCCTACATTGTCACCCGCTACGTGGCGGGGGACTCTCTGCGCGAGGTCCTTGACAAGGAGGTTCCGCACGGTCTGGCGGCCGACCGCGCGATCGAGCTCGTCCTCAATGTCCTCGACGGCCTCACCGCCCTCCACCGGGTCCCCCGCGACCGGACCAACCACGGCATTATCCACCGTGACATTAAGCCCCAGAACGTTATTGTCGCGGACCCCGGAACTCCTCACGAGAAGGCCGTCATTATCGATCTCGGTATTGCCTCGACGGCGACCAAGGTCATTAGCGCCCCGGCAATGGGTACGCGGGCGTACGCCTCGCCGGAGCAGATGTCGGACGCGAGGCGGGTGGCAACGCAGTCCGACATCTTCTCCACCACGGTCATGCTCTACGAGATGCTCTGCGGCAAGCGCCCCTACCCTGAGAACTTCTTCGAGCAGCTCATAGCCCGCCAGGCCGAGCCCCAGGTGCACGGGCTCACGGGCCCCCGGGGCTGTGAGTACGAGGTGGAGCGCATTAACGCACTCCTCCAGAAGGGACTCATGCTGAACCCGGCGGAGCGGTTCGAGTCGGCTGCCGCCATGGCCAGCCAGCTGAAGGACATCCCCCGCCTCGGGCCCGGCGTGGTCCTGGACGTGGGCGACGTCTTCCTCAACCTTGCCCCAGACTGGGACGCTGACGCCCCGCCGCGGACCCCGCTCCCGGCCCCCGGGCCGGATCCCGAGCCAGAGCCCACTGTCCCGACCCAGGCACAGGCCCGGACCGCGGCCCAGGCGCCGGCCCAGACCGAGGTCCAGGTACCGGCCCCGACAACGGCCCAGCCCCTGGCTACCTCCTCGGGCCGGACCACGGTCCTGCCCCCGACCCAGGCACCAGCCCAGGCGCCGGTCCGGACAACGGCCCCGACCGCGGCCCTGCCCCCGGCTACGTCCTCGGGCCGGACCACGGTCCTGCCATCGTCCCCCACCTCCCGACCCGGACCCTTCCCGCTGCCCGGACCCTCCCAGTACCGTCCTGACCCGGGGCCCGACGAGTACAGCGCGCTCATTGACAGGAGCGTCGGGGGCAGGCGGCCCGCGGACTGGCAGCCCGCGATCAACGAGGCCGTCGCCGAGATGTCCCGGCAGACCGCCGTCGGGGTCTACCAGGACAACCCCGTGTGCCGGGCCCTGTGCAGGCTCCGTGGCGGCGACTGGCTCGACGACCAGGTGGCCGCCTCCGTCTCGGCCGTGCCCGCCTTCAGGGTGACCGACGACGACATGAGCGGCCTGCGCAACTACGGGACTCCCCAGGAGCTGCGGGAGCGTATGCGGGCCCACGACGTGGCCGTGCGCGAGCAGGCGAGGGCGGACGCCGCCCGTGTCGCCGGCCGGGTGACGACCTGGGCCGGGGGGACGCTGTTCGCGGTGGTGCTGTTTATCGTGTTCTGGATGATGTCATGACCTCCGCCCCCTTCTTTGGTGAGCAGCCCGCACGCGAGCAGCCCGCGCCCCGGCGCGGCGTGCAGCGCTGTGACCTGTGTAGTTCCCCGCGTGCCTGGCTGAGGATAGAGGAGCGCGAGGGATTCGACATAGGGAGGCAGTCAGTCCGTATCCTTGAGGTGGCCCACCCTGACAACTCCTGGGAGTCCCCGGGGGCGGACATGAGCGCCCCGGTGACCAGCTCCTACGACGTGTGCTACAACGGCCACGTCCGCGAGAGCGAGTCATCGCCCGGGGGGAGTGCCGGTGACCGGATCAAGGTGTGTCTGCTCGGACCTGTCGGCGGTGGCAAGTCGCAGCTCAGGGAGACCCTGCTTCGTACGCAGGCACCGGTCCTGAGGCAGGGCCGAGGGGGCGACTACCTCGTGCGCAATGTGCGCCTCGGCCCGGTGGGGGGACGGTACCGGCCGGCGCAGATCCCGAACCGGGAGGCCGTCGGGGCGACGCGGGCGGCCTCGGGCGAGGACATGCGGACGGTTATTGAGCGGGGGATTCAGCGCCTGCAGGGCTATGACGGGGAGGACGACGCGCTCGCTGGCTTCGAGCGGGTGCTGCGGGACGCCATTAGGGCCACCCCGGAAGGACGGGTCCTGTCCGCGTCGGACGTGGACGCCCGCGTGGCCTCCTGGGGCCGGGGCCGGCCCCCGCACCTGCGACCGGTCAACGTCCGCTACTCCCACGGCGACCAGGAGGGCAGCAAGGACCTGCGGCTGGACATCGCCTTTATAGACCTTCCCGGGGAGGCCACCGACGCGTGGACGGACCCGGACGAGGAGCACTACGTGGGCTCACAGGCCGATGTGGCCCAGCTGCACCAGTCCGCGCACTTCCTCGCCGTCGTGGACCCGCTCGCCGCCTACTGGTGCCTTGAGTCGCTCAAGGGCTCTCCCGCGCTTGAGCTCTCCGTGAGGTCGGTGGCCGCCTCCGCCGGCGGCTGGTCGGACATGGAGGTACGTGGCAGCACCGCGCGTGACGTCACTGAGCGCATGGTCGCCATGCTCACCGACAGGCTGAGCCGGGACTACACAATGGGTGCGACCCTGGTGCTCACCAAGTGCGACGCCATCCGGGTCCTGCTCGAGAGGGCCCCCGCGGACGACAACCCGCTCGGCCGGTGGTCCGGGCTCGTTCCCGAGGAGGACCACGAGAGCTTCCGGGAGTGCGCCCTCAGCGCGCTCATCGGGTGCGTGGGCTCCTGGGACGAGCGCAATACCGACCCGGAGGCCTGGGGGTTCCTGTGCAGCGTCGCAGAGGCCGACACGGGGCGCCAGCTGGATATCGTGAGCCAGCTGCTGTCACGGTTCTCCGACCCCGACGCCTTCTGGGCCCTGGCCCACTCCGGCGCCGCCGTCGGCGACGTGGAGGTGGCGCGGACCCGCCCCGTGGCGACAGAGGACGTACCGGGGTGGTGGGAGACCCGCCCAATGCCGCAGTTCTCCACCACCGGCACGGTGACGCTGCCTACCAGCGCCGACACGTGGTACCGGGGCCTGGGGGCGCACCGGCTGCAGATGCGCGACGTCGTCAGCGCCGCCGTCGTCAGCGCCGTCCTGTCCACCATGGTGAGCCGGAACGACCTCGAGCAGCTTCTCTGTCAGAGCGCGGCACGCTTCTGCCTCACGAGCGCGTGGACGCGCGTGGACAAGAAGGGCAACAGGACGTGGAGCCACCAGGACGACGACGCCGGGTGCCTCCAGGTGCTCCGGCACATCCTGGCCCCGTCCTTAGGGCACAGGCCCTCCTCGGGTCAGGGGGGCGCATGAGCTGGGTAGTGCGGACGAACCGGGACAACCCCGCCCGGGGAGGCGGGTTCCGGGAGGATCCCGAGTACACGAGCGAGGCGACCGGCGCGGAGCGCCAGGCACTGTCCCGGTGCTCCAGGGGGTTCACCCAGCTGAGCGTGGACATGGCCACCGCGCCCCGGGCCCTGCGCTCGGTGACCTTCACCTATGACCGCACTACCGGCCGCTGGGGCGTGGTCGTCGTCGGCTCGGGCGGTGAGTACGGGTCGGCAGGCACGATCCAGGTCGTGCTGGCACCCGGGGGACTGCCCCTGGTGGAGGTGGCGGCGCAGGTCCTGGGCTGGCTTGAGCATGGCCCGCTGCTGTCGCCCGCGCGGCTCGGCGCCCCGGGACTGGGGCCCCTGGCGCGCGGCGGCCCCGGGGCGAACGGCCCTGGGACAGGCGGCCCCGGGGTGGACGGCCGCGCGCTGGCACGGACGCTGGCCACGCTCCTGGGCATGGACGAGCGTGCCCGTCACACCCTGCTTGACGTGCCCGGGGCCGAGGACGAGCAAGCCCTGGTGGTGCTCATGGGCACGGTGCCCGAGGAGCTGGCCCGGATGGTCCAGTGGTCCACCGCCTACCCGTACCCCGACCGCAATCCGGGGAACAAGGTGGTCACCTGCCTGTGGGCCGCCGAGCTCGCGGACCGGCACCCGCGTGAGTACGACCTCGTCATGGGGACGACCCGCCTGGTCGCCCCCTCGGTCCCGCTGTCCAAGGTGCCCAGGAACCTGCTGTGGTACGCGGATCTTGTGTGCGGCGCACGTCCCGGGACGGACTCCGTGCGCCAGCGGGCCGACTCCCTCTTCCGGGCGCGGCTTAAGGACCTCGCCCCCGGGGCGGCCGAGTGGGAGCAGGCCGTGGCGACCTGGCAGGCGGTGCTGGAGCAGCTGCGTCCCCTGGGCAATGACGAGCTCCTCGTGGTCCTTAACGGCGCCGAGGTCCCCCGGTACGTGTCCGGACGCTGGGACGACGCGGCGGCGGCACGCCTGATCCGCCTGCGGCGCGACCGTCTGCGTGACCTGCTCACCCACCCCCATGAGGCCGTCCGGGCCTCGGTCTGGAGGGTGGTGGCGGCGGAGAAGGCGCTGTACCCGGACCTGGTGGCGTGGCAGGCCGACCTGGTCGAGGCCGGGCAGCCAGCGCCCCCTGAGGCCGCGGCCCTCGTGCGGGACCGCTCCGAGTGCTCCCTGGTAGTGGACGTCCTCACGGAGGTCGCCGCTCGGCAGGGAACCAGCACCTCCTGGCGGCCCCACGCCGTCGCCTGGATTAAGTCGCTCGGGCTGGACCCGCGCTCCTACGAGGGGAAGCTGCCTGCCAGCATGGTGCCTGCGCAAAGACCCCAGGCCCCCACGGGTCCCCCGGGTCGCAGCCAGGACGGGAGGGACGGGGGGCTGGCCCCGGTCTCCCCCCAGCCAGCCCCGATGACGGTACCCGGTCCACCCCAGGAGCGTCGTCGGTACTGGAACATGGGACTGGGTGCCTGGTTGCTGGGCCTGAGCGGGATCCTCAATATAGTCCTCCTTGTGGTGGTCGTGGTTCTTCTGCTCGGGTGAGCGGCAGTGCGCTTAAGGTCCCCTGGTACACGTGGTGAGGAATAATGCTAGTTATACGAGACGACCCGCAGATTGATCTCCTGGTCAAGATCGCCTGCGGGCGCGGGCAGGGTGGGGCGGTAGCCTCTGAGGTGCGCAAGAATAAGTTCGGGCAGTGGGAGGAGAAAGACGTCTTATCATACTTGCCCTGCGGGTCCTACCGGGCCGAGGTTAATCTGTCGGTCCCCGACCAGATTACCGTCGACTATCCGGACGATGACCGTCGCCTGGTCGCCTTGGGAGTGGAGGATTATCTCACACTGGGCGATGCGGCGTTCGCCGGTGTGGAGGTCGGGCGATCTTGTGGTGTGGTGTGGCGCTTCTTTACCGTCCTCGCCCTGAGCAGTGCGCGGAGTGGAGCTCTGCCCGGGGCTGACCGCGACCTGTGGTTGTGTCGGGATGACTCCATGGCGATGGCGTTGTCCGACATGAGCCTTGAGACAGGTATTGAAGAGCTGCAGCCCGTCAGAGTATTTGCTAATGAGATTGTCTTCCAGGATAAGGACGGAGACGAGGTCATATTCGAGAGGCAAAAATACCGCGTGGCTATTCGCAGGGGCCGGAGCGAGCCCATTACAGGCTACCTGTGGATGGTGAGGGAGCATGGTTGGACCGGTATTGAGTTTTGCCAGCGGGAGGGGTCCCAGGAAAAGCTGCCTAGCTTCTTGTGGATGCTCCCCGAATGTGAGATTCCGTTTCCGTAGCGGCATCGCTTTGGGCAGCCAGTCCTGTCGTGCTGGCAGGCAGGTCCCTGACCAGGGCGCGGACCTCTTCCAGCAGGCGCCTGGTGTCATCCGGGGTTGACGCGGCGCCGACCCGGCTCAGCTCGTCGAACAGGGTCTGCGCCTTTCTGAGGCGCCGTCTTACCTGCTCCTGCCTCTCAGCCAGCACCTGGGTCTCCTGCTCCCGCTGACTGGCCTGCTCAGTCAGCCGGTCAATATCGTCCTGCACGCGGTCCCGCTCGGTCGCGGCCCTGCTGACCTGCTTGTCCAGGTGCGTGAGCTCAGTGCGGAGCCGGGACGTCTCCTGCTCGGTCTGTACCAGGGCCTCCTTCTGGCTTCTAACGGATACGCGCAGTCTCTCCTTCTCGGCCTCAGCGGCAGCAATGTCGTCCTGCAGCTGGTCCAGGCGGGCCTGCTCGGCGGAGAGGTCGACGCCGCGGACCGCGTCGGCCTGGTGCTGGAGGCGGTTCGCCTCCTCGCGCAGGGCGAGCACCGTGGAGTACCGGCCCGCGACGTCGTCGGCCCGGAAGCCCGCCACCTTGGACTCCAGCTCGGCCACCTTGGCCCCCAGCTCCAGCTCGTCCACCTGGGTGGTCTCCAGGATGACGCCCAGGTCGGCGACGCGCTGCCGGAGGTCACGCAGCCGCTCGGCGTTGCGCCCCGCCGCATTGGCCGCGTCGTCGAGCAGGGCCTCGCGGACGGTGTCGTAAGCGGGTAGGCCCTCGGAGCTGGCCACGGCGAGCTGCCGGAGCACGTCCGCGTAGACGCTGTGGTCCTTGTAGAGGCGGTTGATGACATCTTCCTGGGAGTCGCTGTCCAGCGCGGCCCAGGCGCGCTCCCACGCCTGGGGGGACTGCGCCTCGACGAGAAGCGGGAGCCAGCCGGTCCAGGGGACAGGGCCGGAGAAGGCCGCGAGGTCAGCGAGGAAGTCGGTCAGTGGCATGGCGTCTCACGATCGTCGGGGTGAACAGGGCGCGGGCCCCTTACGGGCTGGTGGTGGGTCCCGCTACGGCTGCGGGTTGCGGGAGGAGTCGTCGGGCCTGTGGGGGTGGAACATACTCCTGAGTTTGTTACCGATTCCCCTGAGCCTGGTGGAGCTGCGTTCCAGGCCGGAGCGGAGTCCGTAGGCAAGCTCGTCGATGTCCTGGGCGACCTCCTGTGCCTGACCGATATGCGTCTGGAGGTTACTCACCTGTGCCTGGAGGGAGGCCAGGTGATCCTGCTCCTGCGCCCACTGGTCCTTGATCTCAGTAAGTTGCGCCCGGGCGGCGGCGATATCTTTCTCGGTGCCCGCCCGTTCCTGGCGCGCCTGTCGGATGCTCCTCTCAAGGGACTGCTTCTCAGTGCGCAGTGCCTCAGTCTCCCCCTGGAGCCGCGTCTTTAGCTGCTGCCGCTCCGCCGGGTCGTAGGCACGCAGGGAGACCAGCTCAGACTTGAGGCGTTCGATCTCCTTCTCCAAGGCCTGGCGCTGGGCGGCGCCGGGGCCGTTGGCGAGCTCCTGCCGCAGTCGTAGCTCCTCCTGCTGCAGCTCCTCGATCCGGGTGTGCTCATTAAGTGCGCGGCGGACCGTCTCCACGTCAGTATGAGTTCGCTGCCTGATTTCTTCCAGACGTCTCAGCTGCCTGTTTCCTGCCTCGAGTGCCTCGTCGGTGGCCAGGTCAAGGGTCGGGTCGCTGAGATCCGTCAGGTCGTTGGGCAGGAGACAGCGGATCAGGTAGTCCGAGAGCGGGTCGGCGTCATGAGACAGACGGCTCAGCAGGGCCTCACGGTCCTCTGTGGCGAGCCCTGCCCACGCCTCCTCCCACTGGCCGGGCCTCTCGTGCGCGGCCAGTGCCAGGGCGTACCACTCGTCCCAGTCCAGGCTGGTCTCTGAGCCCGCTATCCGTGCGAGCACTGTCTGGAGCGTCATGATACCGCCGCCCGGGCCTTGGCGATCTGGTCAGGGGTCCTGACTGCGTACTTGGACTGCACCTGGTCCTCGTGGAGGTAGATGGTGCCCGCCCGGGACCTCGTCAGGTGGTTCGGTCGGCTGAGCCTGCCGTCGATATTGATCAGGTTGTTCCCGTCATGGGCGGTGACGATGAACTTGAGCACGCCCTCGGTGTCCGCGGTCAGTCTCACGTCGACGTTCCTGAGGACATTGCGGGAGGTCAATGTGCTGCGGCTCCAGCTCCATACCTGCTCGTAGGGGCTGGTTATGTCGTCGAATATGATAGCCCGCTGTTCTAGGTCGTCTTCCTGGATGTCGACCGCCCCGAAGCCGAGCTCCTTGAGGCTGACCGTGGCCGGGAGCCGGGAGCCGCTCTTGAGCAGCGGGGACACAATGCACTGGCGGGACTCGCCCAGGCCGAGCTCCTTGGCCATCTTCTCGGAGATCGTGACCTCCAGCCCGATGTCGAAGAGGAGCCGCTCCTCAATGGTCATACGGCCCGAGGCGACCAGGGCGGCCCCCATGGCGACCGCCGTGGAGAGCTTTGACTCGTTGAGGTGGAACTTCTTGAGGCGCTCGAGGACCTCCCTCGCCTCGGACGGCGTCGCCAGTCGCCTCAGCGTCGGCTCAATGACCATGGTACGCAGGCCGCCTATATTGCTGCCGCCCCCGGTCATGAGGATGGCGTACGGCAGTGACGGCCGGTTGCGGAGGAAGGCGGTGAGCAGCTCCTGGGTGCTCCTGAAGAAGGGCTCCAGGCACGTGAAGTACTCTGCCCGTGACATCTCCGTCATGATGGTGCCGTTGTCCGTCATTGAGGACACGGGGACCCGTCGCCCGCCCCAGTCGCCAGATATCTTGTCGGTAAGGTTGCCCCTGCCCTCGGCTATCCTGGCGTACCTGGAGATCGTGTGCAGCAGCTGGTCCTCGGCCGCCGCGAAGGCCGCGCGGAGCCAGGTGCTGTCACTGTGCTCCAGCGACCTCAGCACCGCCTCGGCGGTATTCGGCACCGTGATACCGGTCCGGGTGGCGATGTTCTCGAGGTGCTTGAGGAGCAGGAGCGAGGTGGCGTAGTCCCCGCCGATATTGTTGTTGACCGCGTCAATGACGACCAGGGGGTCGTCGGGGCCGCCGACCCGGACCAGGCTCAGGTCGGTGGTCCCGCCGCCGATGTCGACGATCAGCAGGTCCTTGCCGGCGAAGTCCGCGGTGTTGCCGGCGGCGTACAGTGCGTAGACGGCGGCGGCCACCGGCTCGTCAACGGTCTGGTCCCTTACCGTGGCACCCAGGGGACGACCGTCCGCCTCCGCCTCCCGGGCAGCCTTACGGGTCGCCAGGCACTTCTCCGCGTGCTCCCTGCGCCAGCCGTGAGGCACGGTGACGACGACGGAGTCCACGGACTCGCCGCCCAGGCCCCCGGTTATCTGCTTCATAATGTGCTCCACGAGCCACGTGGTCAGCCGCTCGGGGCTAATGTCTACAGGGCCGCCGCCCCAGTCCTGGGTGGCCAGGACGATATTGTCTGCCATGGACATCTTCCACCTGCGGAAGGTCTCTCCCGGGTTGTCCTCCGAACCGGACCAGAACTCTCTGGCCGCCTTCCCCACGGTAATGTTGCCGCCCGTCTCCTCGACGTGGATCATGGACGGCAGCAGGTCGTCGTCCTCGAACTTGTGAACCGTGATGTTGCCGTTGGCGTCCACCTTGGCCACGACTGTGTTCGACGTACCAATATCTATACCGATACTCGTCATCCTACGGTCTCTCCTCGTTACGGTCCCGGTCGGGTGCCCCGATGTTATCACGGTCGCTGGCGGCGGGACCCGCCCGGGTGCGCGCCCGCCCGGTACGTGCCACCTACCTGACCTCCGCCTCGGGGTGAGACGGCCGCTGCTAGCCGTGCCGGTCCTAATAAGAGCTACAGGTGTTCTCCACGCGATACCGGAAGGTTATTCCCGGTACCCGTTGTACCCGCTCTGACCTGCACTGACGCCCCCGGGTCACGGGCCCCGCGAATAATCCTGTCCCGGGCAGGAGGCCCGGAGACCGCTCTTAGGCGGCTGGCGGCCGCGAGGGGGTGCGGGCAGTGGGCAGGTCCGGGGCTGGTGGTGGGGTGAGGCTGTGGCTGGTGGCGGGCCGGGTCCGCGTGTGCTGCGGGCTCGGGCCTGCCCCCTGGCGCATGACCGCCGTCCTGACCGGGTGCGGCCCGAGCCCACGGCGTCGGGCGCGGCTCC
>ERZ772827.1157-NODE-1157-length-13631-cov-5.198365_pt1 | contig 13631 bp, 10 predicted proteins | sample MGYA00580850_ERZ772827 | MGnify/ENA primary metagenome ERZ772827 (study PRJEB29015, sample SAMEA2737950) | human oral metagenome | biome: human oral; feature: human-associated habitat; material: dental | place: China | collected 2145 ...
GGTAGGAGTCGGATTCGCCTCCACGCAGGATGACGAGGACGCGGGCTCGCGCCAGGATAGGGGTATCCGATCCGCCCCTGACCAATGGAGCTCATAATGTCCCGTACCCGCCCCCTTGCTGTCACCCTCCTGGCGCTCTCCCTTCTCTGTATGGGCATTACCGCCCCTTCCGCCTCAGCGGACACCTCTATGGACATTACCTACTCTTCCGCATATCTCAACCTTGAGCGACTCGGCGGCCGGAACACGGAGGACAATCCGGCGTTTCTCATTCACCTGTGCAAGCTTTTTTACTCCTGCAACAGGTAATCCCACCTTTCTTTGAAACTATCGACAGACCGACATTCTCAGACAACACACTCTGACGCCCTACAGTAAGTGCGGCGAGGTAGATCAGGACCGCGGTCCCCATAACCCAGCCGCTGACTGCCCACCCCGTTCTCCACGAGGCTGAGACCAGGCCAGCAGCGCATACCACGACCGCCCCCCAGGCAAGTGGTACCGCAGCGACGTCGACCCAGCGGAACCACCAGACCAGGAAACCGGTGAGGTGGAGGGAGACCACGCCAAGAAGGAGAAGGAACCACCAGGGGCGCAGGCTGTCAATGAGCAGCATAGGCGCTCCCAGGGCCGGAGCCACGCCCTCAAGGGCTGAGGTGGTCCCGGCCCAGCGGAGCCCGGCCTCAGCTACAGGCTTGCCAGGGTGCCTGGAAGGTGCTGTCGGTTCAGGGAGCGTCCTCAGCCTCATGACAAGGCAGGCAACGAGAACGAGTACTGCCAGTCCGACGTGTGGTAGGAACACTGCGCCTGGTGCCACCATGACGAGGGCGCTGAGGCTGAGGACGTCGGCTGGTCGGGCGCCGGGGCGCGTGACACGAGCTGGCACTGAGGACGAGGATGTGGTCATAGCTTGCTCCTTACTAGGAAAAGGGGTGGGGGTGACGGCGCAGGGTGGCTGGCTCCGGCATCCCGAGGTTTCGGCAGAACTCAGAGGGGCGACGCATCTGCAGGACACGTTGGCGATGCCATCCAAAATCAAGGGGGGACAGGCCTGGCGTGAGGACGGAGCAGGTCTCCAGTCCGAGCACCCCCTCCAGGGGGGTCGTGGCCCGAACCACCAGGGGATCGACACCGATCCTTCCCAGCCGTGAGACAAGCTCGTTAAGCAGGCCAAGAGCGCCCAGTCCGGCAAGCGGGGCCTCAGGGAAGACCTCCTTGAGAGGAAGGACCGGACCGTCCCCGACATAGTCCTGGACCAGGGGCTTCGCCTCAGGGAAAATACACTGTAGGGGATGGTCGTCAATGCCTGTGACGAGCGTGGGATCCCTGAGCATGTCCAGACAGCGCTGGCGCTCACGGACAGTGCGCTCCTCGCGTTCGGGAAGATATGTCCAGGCCTCACTCAGGGCGCTGATAACGGCACGCTCCGGATCCGGGTGCGCCGCGGCCCCGAAGGCGGCCGCGCGGCTCCCCCGCGCAACAGCGGCAATAACCGGCACACCTGTGTCTGAGGGGATGGCCAGGACGTCGACACGATGCCCCAGGAGGGCCGCACGACTGAGGACCGTGCGCGTTCCGGGAACGCTTCGGGGGTCAATCCGCCGTCCTCCCACGCGCGCCACCCAGCAGTTAATAAATGCGTCGCGCTCAACGAGCTCAAGCAGACCGAAGAGACAGGCCTCCTCGACTGAGGATCCTGTAGCCAGGCCCGAGGTGCACACAAAGGACCAGCGCGGCGTCAAGAGCGGCTGCGCAAAGAAGGCGAGATCCCTGGGTACAAGGACCTCTCGGCCATCTTTGAGAGAGTTCGCAACGACCCACTCGTGAGGCATGTCGGGACTGAAGGGGACAATACCCTCGACATAGCCTCCGGACCCATAGGCGCCGAAGTTATCCGGAACACGGTGCTCGCGAGTGAGATCCTCCTCGGCACTGATCACGACCTGACCGGTGCGCTGGCGGGCGCCAGCGAGCCTCTCAAGAGCCTCCAGGAGGGCGGCACGTCGGCTCCGTTCGAAGGTGGGCTCCTGACCGCTCCAGGTCAGTGGACGGATCCGCCTGCCGTCCCACAGAGGAGTCTGTCCTGCGACCGGAGCGGTTGTCTCCCAGTCAAGACGCTGTTCGACACCAAGACCCACGGCCCCGCAGACCGGGTTGACAAGACACTGCTCGCGCAGCTCAAGGGAGTCCGCGTCCACACGGCGCAGCGGATCCGAGTCATGTGCGTGGTACGCGGTAGTCCTGCCCTCACCGACAAGAAGATCCCCCTGACGCAGATGCGCAGTCACGGTATCGTACTCCCAGACCGGGATCCTTACTCCACCACCTATGCGGACCGGTGCGGGAGACAGAGAGTCCGCCAAGGCGGTGAGCACCTTCAGGAACCAGGGCCTGTGAGGAACCAGCTCGTCGTGTCCGTGAACGGGCTTCCCGGCGCTGCACTGGCTCTGCAGGATCGGGGATCGGGTGGAGCACCAGCGTGCCCTGAGCTCGGCGTAGGCACCTGGGATATCGCTGGCCCAGGACGGCCACACGAGGACCGTCCGGCGTGAGCGGAAGGCGCACGTCGTGGACGATGGCTCAGCAGAACCCACCAGGTCCCACGGGCGCTGCGTCTGCGGGAGAGCAGCAGCTGGTGCAGCAGAGGGAGTCATTGATGTTCCTAACTACCAGGTACAGAATGTTCCTGAGCCCCGGCCGCGTCCCGGCGGTCCTGGTCATGTCGGGTGACGTGACCAGGACCGCCGCTGCTCAGCGCCGGGTTCTCCTGGTGCGCGTCACGCGGTCGCGCAGGAGGAGGTCGAGGTGCAGGTCGAGGTGCAGGTGGAGGTACAGGTCGAGGAGCACGAGGAGGAGGAGGAGGAGGACGAGCAGGTTGACCCAAAGACCATGTCCGAGTAGTCGACACAGTCCTTGACCTCGAAGGTCTCGACGTCGAGCTCACCGAGGTCGATAGCGATCCTGGCAACGGAGGAGGAGACGGAGTTACTCATGGTGGTTTCCTTTCAGAGATGACCTGTCACGGTGACCGGTCGTTCGGAGGTACGGGGCGGTGGTTACCGCCCGCTCTTGATCGGGAGGATCCCGACGCAAGTCATGGAGTCAGATCAGGGAGCTGATGAGGAGCCCGGACCAGGCTGCTACCACGAGGAAGGCGGTGAGCAGGACGACGGGGTAGCAGGTGATGGCCAGGCGTGTGAGTCGGGGCAGTCCCTGAGGTACAGGGGTCCCGCGCCGGGCCCGCAAGGCAGCGAGAGGGAGCTGCTTAACACCGACAAGCATCTCCAGGCCTCTGGTCATGTCCGTATTAGGGAATGGCGTCAGGCTGAGGATGACAATAGTGAGGTCAATGAGCAGGGACAGGGATCCCCAGGCAGCCACCCCGGTCCCGGCGGTCCCGAGAAGAGCGGCCCCTGCAGGCAGAGCGGCCATGGCGAGCGTGAAGAGAGGACCTGCCAGGACGATTGCGAGAGCCCGCTGGCGGCTGCGGATGAGCCCGAGTCCGTCAAGGCGGGTCGAGGGCATCGGCACCGGACCAAGGAAGGTGACTGAGAGGACTGGGAGCCGCCCTCCGGCGAGACGGACAAAAGCTATTCCGTGGGCGATCTCGTGCCCGCACTGCGATACCAGGTGCCAGATGACGGCGCCGGTGACACTCAGTATGACCCCAAGAGGCCCGAGACCTGTCAGCCCCTTGACGGAGGCCGTTATCTGCGACCAGCCGCTGACGACTCCTGCGGCCACCATGGCCCCTACCGCAATGCAGAGCAGGGCCAGGACGGGGGCGATACGGGTGCCCGCGACGCCCCAGGCGCAGGAGGTGATGACCTGAAGAGCCCTTGGCGGAGAGGCCGGGGAGGGATGCTGAGAGGAGGCCTGCTCCTGAGAGGCCGGATCGATATCCTGAGCCTCCTGAGGCACGGTCCCGGTGGGGCGCACAACGAGCCCGTGCACGAGGAAGATATTGATGATCCGCTCCACGGACCGCAGGCTGATCGCCAGCCCCGAGCTCTCCTTGACCCGGTCTGCGATCTCATCGACAGTACCGGGCTCACGTAGGGCTTCCAGGACCAGGGCCTCTGCGGCGCCGAGCGTGTAGATCCGTCCTCCACGGTGCGCTGCGGCCTCAACGACGAGGGATGTCCCGTTCCAGACGGCAGGACCGATCTGCACTCCCTCTGGGGCGACGGGGCGCCAGGCGGTTTCAACGGTGGTCATGCTGCCGTCTCCATCAGTCGGGGTGAGAGCGCCTGGAGGATCTCAAAGGCGAGATACGCCTCGTCCTCGATAGAGATCATGAGGCGGTTGCTGGTCATGTGGACGTAGGAGTGGCAGAGATTCCAGGCCGCCTCAGAAACGTTGTCAGGACGGTTCTCGGTCCCGTCCCTGTGACGGAAGACGAGGGCTCTCTCAGAGACCGCCTCCTCAATACGACGGCGGTAGGTGATACAGGTCCTCGCCCAGTCACCGAGAAATCCGGGCAGATCCTCGTGGGCCCCTGCCAGGACGGCGTCGATCATAGGGACCACCGAGCGCTGGAGCAGCGAGACGGTCTTGCGGAAGCGAGGCTGGTCAGTCTTCTGCGTGTAGGTCACGCTGCTCCCGTAGCTGCCGGCCCAGTGCGAGTGGTAGAACTGAAGGAAAGCAGCGAGAGCGGCGTGGTCACTGAGCAGTGCTGCTGCGGTCACCGCCATGATCTCTGCGCCCAGGCCGAGGAGGATCGTGCGCGTGCTCGTGTTCCCGAGATCGATGACGGTACCCGCCAGCTGGGTGGAGTCGGCAAAGAAGTCCTCGGAGATCACCATGCCGACCGGGCCGCCGTAGCGGTCCCACTCGGGCTCATACTCCCTGCGCACGACCGTGTTGTTCGACTGGAGGATCGCGGTGCCGTCCTCGCGGAAGTAGCGTCCACGCTCCTCCTCACCGTACTCAAGGTCGAACATCTTCCTGTAGTAGGAGCCCTGCTCAATACGGGCCATAGGGTGCATTGAGGGACGGCGGCGCAGGTAGTCGGTAACCGTTTCCGTCACCTCAGCGTCAATAGCGTCCTCCTCAGCCCTTGCGGCAGGGTCGAGGCGGAGCCTCACGTGCCCTCCCTCAAGCCAGTAGTTAATGTAGAAGCTGCGTCGGATGAGGCCGCGTTCATGCAGGTCCTGGGAGAGCGGCAGGAGGCAGTCTCGCAGCAGGACCGTGGGGGCGCTGCCGTAGAAGACGTGGTAGGCCATCCACCGGCGCGGCTCTGCGGAGCAGAGAATATCGGGGTTCGTGCTCATGAACGGATCTCCTCCTGGTCAGGTTGGGTGACGTCAAAACCGAGCACCAGCTCGTGGATACGGCGGTCACCGTCAGCTCGGTTAATGAGGGTCTGGTCAAGGCTCGGCAGGGACTCGGCGACGTGGAGGGCGCCCTCAGCACCTCGCCACTCATGACAGGCCGTCAGGAGGCTGATGACGCTGGTGACGTCGACGAAACGGGGCTTGCCGCCTCCCTGCGGGGAGTCGTCGGCGACGGTGACATAGCACTGTTCCGGAAGGTCCAGGGACCGCCACCACTCGACCCAGGCGAGATACCCCTCGGCGGTAACCGGGTCGGCGTCAGGCAGGAGGTCGTGTCCCACTTGGGTGGTGTGACGACGGAGCACCAGCGAGCCGAGCCGCAGCCTGGGAAGGACCCGGACGCCCTCGCCCTCAGGCAGCCTGGGGACAAGAGAGGTGCCGATGTTCCCGGGCGGGGCGAGGAGGGACACGAGCTGTGTGAGCCACGGCGTCGCCGCGAGGACGAGGTAGCCGAGGTAGGCTGGCTGAACCTCCCGGCCGTCCTGGTCAAGGAGCACCAGCCGTCCTTCCTCAGGACGGTCCTCGAGGGCGAGCTCCTCGAGCGCCAGCCTGCGTGCCGTCTGGGAGCCGCTGGGGTCGCCTGGCAGGACGATCTCCGTGTCGAGCAGGGGACCGTGGAGGTTGAGGTTCGTAAAGGTCGTGCCTCCGGAGATCTCGGCGAGTACGACGCCGTGTTCACGAGCTCGCGCCTCCTGGTCGCGAGCCACTCTGGCACCCTGCTCACCATGCAGGTAGGAGAAGCGCGAGAGACCGAACCCGGCCTGACCAAAGACACGGTTGACTACCATGGATCCCACGTCGCCCTCGGGGAGCAGCTGGGCAAAGAGGAAAAGGTGCTGGTAGCGCTGCCGAGGAAAGCGCAGGCCGTCAGTGACCGCGGAGCCCGGGCGGAGCAGCGGCAGGAGGTCGGTCTCCTTCTGGGCACCCTCCACGAGTGCAGAGAGCTCCTGACGGGCGGCGACCCAGCGCCACGCCTCGCCCCAGCGGAGCCAGGGGTCATTGGCGCCCTCAGCGGCTGCGGGGGTGTCCGGGTCGCCCGGCCTCGACTTGTAGGCGTCGTACAGGTCGGAGTTGAACGAGCGCAGGAACCCGGCGACGTCATCGCAGCGCCGTCCCTCACCGACTGTCTCGGTAAAGTAGCCACGCATGAGGGCCCGGTCTGTCTGGGCTGTGTCAAGGAGGCAGGCCAGACGCACCAACGCCCGGCACTCCTCCTCACTCCACCGCAGCGCGGGCCCGGTGTAGGGGCCGGCGTCGAGGGCGCAGTCCTCGTAGACGACCGTCCGCGGCAGGGAGGCCTCCAGGCTGGCGGTCCGATAGATCGCAGCGACCTTCGCGGGCAGCTCCTGGAGCCCCTGGAGGCGCGCGTCCCCCTCAAGGCCCGCGATACGGCGGGCAGCGCCCTCGTAGTCGTCGAGCATGGTCACCAGCTGGGACGCACGGGTGTCGTTCGTCCTGATAAGGACGTCGCGGGAGCGCCCGGCCCAGGCGGCGGTGTGCGGGTGCAGGTCAAGGCCGTCAACCTCGAGCACACCGAGCCTCACCAGCCCGAGGACGGCGTCCTCGGCCCGCTCCTCGGCCAGCGCGGTGGTCCCGGCGACCCCTTGGACGACCTCGGCGAAGGGACGTGGGCCGTCGACCAGAAGAGCCTCGACGGCCCTGACCAGCCCGACATGACGCAGACGGACGGTGGACTGCTCACAGGTCGCGTAGTCCTCGGCACGGTGGGAGTCCTTGAACTCGTAGACCGATCGGGCGACCAAGAGGGAGCCGTCCGGGAGCACCGCGATAGTGCGGGCGAGGCGCAGGGGAAGGTCATGCAGCCAGCTGCGATCCTCGGCGAGCGCACCCAGTGCCCGGGCGACGGGGTAGACGTTCCAGCGGGTCCGCCGCGTCGGGCGTACCGGCAGCAGGCTCCACGAGGGGCCGGTGCCCTTGAAGGTGGCCAGGGCCGTGGGGGTGAAGGTCGAGAAGGGTGAGGTCTTGGCAATGGCACGGCTCGCGTAGGACACGAGTGAGCGCTCCGCCTTACGCATGCTCTTGGACGGACGGGGACAGACCCCGTGCTGCGGGTAGCGCATGAGGTCACGCATTGCCATCGGGGCGGCTACTGCCAGACCGTCCTTAAAGTCCTGGTCGTCAAGGAGGCTGGCCAGGCCCTGGCGCTGGCTGACGAGCCAGCCGTCAAACTCCTGCCGACCGCGGTCAACCAGGGCCGTAAGACGCCCACCGGCCTGCTCAGCAGGCAGGACGGCCGCACGGGCCTCGGCCGCGAGCCCCGCAGGTAGGGCAGCGACACCTCGGGCGGTAGGACGTCCGTTGAAGACAGCACGACGGATCTGGACAAGCTCCTTGCGCCACTGACGTGACGCTCCCTCGATAAGGGAAGCAAGACGGTCTGAGGCCTCCCGACGACGCCGTGTGACCTCACGGCGTCCGTTCAGGACGAGGTCCGCCCACTCGAGGGCGGCCGGGGTGGACAGGGCCTGCTCGGTACCGACAGGCAGGCCCCCCACACGTAGCTGGACCAGGGCGTCAACGGTGACGTTCATGAGAGCTCCTTCAGGAAGTCGAGACGGCCGTTCCACGCACCTGAGCACTCAATGTCGTGACCAAGCAGCATCATGAGCACGGGCTTCTGCGGGGTGTCCTCCAGGCCGATACCAGTGGTGTGACGGGCCGCGTCAAAGCCGAGGGCGGTACCGAGCCCCATGCCCAGGCGCGCAGCCTCAAGGCTCATGACCTGGCAGACGGCCCCGACCGCGGCGTTGACGATCCGGTACCCACGGACCCCGAGGTCGCGGGAGAGGCCCAGGACGTCCGCGGCGAGGACGAGGGTCGTGGAGGAGCGCTGGCCGTCGTAGTTGTGCAGGAAGTACGTGGAGTCAAGGAAGGAGGCGTGGCTGCCCGGGCTGAGGCGGCGCAGCGTCCCGGAGCAGGTGTCGGCCTCGTAGAGACCGGCCTGAAGGCCGGTGACGTTCTCGACGAAGACGTAGGGTCGTACGCTGCTCGAGCAGGCCGCGCCGAGGTCGTGCTCGACGAGGCACGCGGCCTGGGCGCCCGTGCTGAGCAGGGTGAGGAGATCCTCGGCGGCGATCGGCGCCCCGTCAAAGCGTCCGAAGGAGGTCTCGCGACGTCGTACGGCACGGACACGGTCGGCCAGCGCCGGGTGGGTGGGAGCAGGCAGGGCCACGACGTCGTCGCCGGGGAGGGCGAGCGGGACGCCAGCCGTGGTGCGGGGGCGGGACGGGGTGCCTGCCATGTCGCGCTGCATGGCACGGGTCGTCGGGAAGCTCCTGACGTGGCGGGAGCGCTGGTGGTCGGCGACGACCGGGCTCCCGCCACGCACGGTGCCGCGGTGGGGCCGTCCCACAGGGAGGACGGCGTACACGCCCTCCTGCTCGCGGTCAGTACCGAGGATCCGGGAGAGCCGCTCCTCATTGACCCACATATCGGGTACGACCTGGTCCTCGTGCTCCCCCAGGAGGTAGCGCCAGGTCCCGAGGATCGTGCCGACGTCCATGGAGGTGGCCTGGTAGGCGAAGTCGTTGTACTTAAAGCCTGACTGCCAGTAGTCAATGGTGAGAAGGAGGTAGTCGTCGACGACGTCGCCGTATCCCTGGGCCTGGGCCACGGCTGCGGTGTGGTCACCGGAGACGAGCAGGTCCCAGGCGTGGTGAAGCGGTGAGTAGTGGTAGATCCCGGGGGCCAGATCCGTACTGGCTCCGACGACACGGTAGACAGAGACGGTGTAGCGCCCGCCGCCTGAGGAGGCACCACGACCCCACCGGTACCGGCTCGCCTGGCACAGCATCTCCGGGCGGTCGCTGCAGTTGACCCGGCATCGCTGGGACAGGAGGCCGTAGGAGAGGAAGAGGATGTCGGCGAGCACCCGTCCGCGCTCCTGGCCGTGCAGGCCCTCACCAGCGGCGGCAAGCACACCGCGCCCCCAGGAGGGGGTAGGCAGGGGCACACGCTGGGCCAGGGGGTAGAGCTTCTGCTCGCTCGGACAGTCCGCCCAGTCCACGCTCCAGCTGTCGGTCGGCATGCCACGCTCGACGCGGTTGATAATGAGGTCCGCGTAGTTCTCGGCGGCGCTACCGAGCGGCATGGTGTTCCAGAAGGTGACGGCTTCATCGGTCATGACGTGCTCCTCTCAGGGGAAGGGGTGGGGGACGGGGGCAGCCGGCTTTGTGGTGCAGCGGTCTGCGTGGGCCCTGCGGTAGGCACCGGCGCGCTCAGCGGTACGGGGCATTGAGAGGGCCCGCTGCTGACGCCAGCCGAAGTCAATGGGGACGAGGCCGGGGACAATCACCTTGACGCTGCGCACCCCCAGGACCTTCTGCGCGGGCAGGGTCTGCTCGACGACCAGGACCTCGTAGTCAGGACGGAGCAGCTCAAGACTCAGACGCAGATCCGTCATGACGTCGCAGCCAGCTCCCGGGACACTGAGACTGGCGATATCCCTCTCCTCCCCACGCGGTGCGTCAAGGAGGAAGGAGGCGAGCGGACGGGCACCGGGATGCGTAAAGAGGTCCGCATGGTCCTCCATCACCCTCACCTGGTCAAAGTCCTCAAGCATCTGCTCAATGTGCTCACGACCGATTTCCAGGCGGGTCCGGGCGACGAGATAGTCGGAGGCGACCTCATTCAGCGCTGCCGCGAGCGCACGCTCCGCGTCAGGGTGGGCTCCCGCGCCAAAGCACAGGGATCCGGTCACGGAGCTCTCGGCGACGGCGACGACCGTGGGGACCCGGGTACCGACGGTGGCGTCAAAGAAACGGACCCGCTGGCCGAGGAGCCGCATGCGGTCGAGGAGCTGGCGGGAGGCCAGTGCGTTGACGGACCCTGACCGGATCTCGTCAAGCTCCAGGGCGCCGTACCAGCTGATCAGGAAGGCGTCACGTTCCACGGCCTCCAGGAGCCCGAAGAGGACGGCCTCGGCAAGGGTGCCACCGCAGGCGCAGCCGTTGGAGGAGTCCTGCACGATCCGACCCTCCTCCCCGTAGAAGGCGACGTCACGGGGGACGGCGACCACGGCGCCGTCGGAGAGCCGACGGGCGGTCGACCAGGCAATAGGGTGGGTGTCAAAGGCGGCGTCGATGCCGAAGACGGACGGCAGGTAGGCCTCAACCGGCAGCTCGGACGCGGTACCCCTCAGGACCCCGGGTGCGGTGACGGGCCCGGTCATACCGGCCCGGCGCTCAAGGGCCTCCAGCAGACCGATCGCGGCCGAGCGGGAGAAGCGCGGGGTGTGCCCGCCCCACGGGCCCGTCCAGCAGCCAGAGGGTGTGACGGCGACATAGGCCCCGGAGACCTTCGCCGTCGTCTCGATCTCGAGGTCGGTGACCGCCTCCAGCCCCAGGCTCGAGCAGAAGGGGTTGGCTGCGTCACCCACCTGGTGGGCGACCATGTCCAGGGAGAGCCTGCGGTAGGGCAGGGACAGACCGTCAGCAGGCCGTGCTGGGGGACGGACCAGCGGCTCAATGGGGGCACCGCCCTGGTCGTGCCTCAGGGAACAGGTCTCTGAGGGCAGTACCGGCACGAGCGAGACACTGAGGCTGTCACGGTCGATGACCCTTACCTGGCGGAAGGATCCGTCCTGGGCCAGTGGCAGGAGGGCCAGCTGCGTCGCCAGGGCGACCACCGGTCCCCACCCGTCCTCCTCGCCCCGGCCCAGTGCGTCCGCAGCGAGCCGACGCTGGCTGCGCGACCGGATGATGCCGTCGTAGAGGCAGCCCGGGCACGGGCCTGACGGGGTGCCGAGGGAGTCCAGGAGGAATGCGTGCCGACCGGCGAGGACGAGGAGGGGTGCCCCCTGCGGGCCGAGAGCCTCCCGCGCCCCCGCGCGGCACCAGGCACTGAGGTCGTCAAGCGTCCTCCAGGTGAGGGCGTGGTCGGTGGACGTCATCAGGCACCGGCTTCAGCGGCGGGGTCGCAGACGAGGACCTTGCAGGCGACCAGGCCAGCGCCGTCGACCTCTGGGCTGGTGACGTCGCAGACGAGGACCGCGCCGTAGCAGGGCTCCTTAGGATCCGGGCCGTCGACGTCATCGTGCACGACAGCGACCACCTCAGGCGGGTAGGAGGGGTGTGCGAGCTGGGTCCAGGTCGTCATGTCACCGCGCTGGACGGCACCGAGGACGCCGACGAGGGCTTCGATGACGGCCTCCTCGAGCAGGGCCCCAGCCTGCACCTCCCACAGGGTCCTGCCGTTCAGCGAGGCGCGTACGGCGACGACGCGGCGGCCGAGCCAGGTCCCCAGGTCAATGACCTCGGGCTCCACCCCGACGTCCGTGGCGGTCCGGAGGAGGAAGGCGGTGCGCTCGTCACGTCCCCAGTCCGTCAGGAGGAGACCGGGGCGGTCGGTGGCAGCGGCACGTAGGGCCGTGCCGACGGCGGCCGAGCGCAGGGCGGACTCGACGGCGTCCTCGGTACCTGCCCCGATCCCGGTACCAGCGCACCCCCGCGCGAAGAGCCCGGCACCGTTGGCCGGGGAGAGGGTCGCGGTAGCCGCGGCAGGGACCGCGCGGGGAGCACCCGTGGCTACCTCCTGCGCCGGTACCAGGTCGGGGAGGGGACCAGGCGCCTTGCTGAGCTGGCCGCTCAGCGAGGTCACCTCCGGCCCCTGGGCGCGGGAGCGTCGTGCCGGGGCCCAGTGCTCAAGGTAGAGGGCCAGTGCCTGACGCACGGCCCGCTGGCGGGCTCCCGCGACGTTCCACAGGTCCGCTCCCCCGATGCTGAGGATCTCACCGGGCCCCTCAACGACCTCGGCAGTGCTCACCTTGAGCGGGAGCTGGTCAAGGTCCTCGTCAGTGAAGCGCCTGACGGGAAGGGTCCGGGATCCGACGAGCGCGTCGTAGACGGCCAGGTCGCTGGTGCTCGTGCGCTCCGGGGTCCTCATCGGGTGGTCGAGGAGGGCCTCAGCGGCTCGGCGCATGGCGCCCAGGCGTTCCGGGGTGTCGTCCATGAGGCGCAGGCAGCGGCTGGGAAGGACACGGTGGCGCCGGGTCTCCCCCGACAGGCAGTTGAGGACGAGGACGTGCGCCACCGTCTCGGGATCCATGGCGCCGGTGACCGCCTTGAACACCTCGAACGCGGCGATGACGCCGGCCATGCGCTCAAGGGCAGGGTTCCAGGTGCTCTCGGCGCCGGTCGGCAGGCCGGCCCAGGAGCGTGACCAGAACCGGGCCGCGGCACCGTCAGGGCAGTGGTCGGTGAACGACTGGACGGCGTCCGCCCAGCGCCTCGGGAGGGGCTCTGAGCCCGTCCAGCCAGCGGGACCGATGACGATCTCGTCACCGATCGCCCAGATCGGGAGCACCTTGCGGCCAGCGTCCTCGTCGACGCCGTGAAGCAGCAGGTCGGAGGATGCGCTGCAGGGGGTGAGGACGAGGACGTCCGTGCCGGTGAGGACCTCGTGGTCGGTGCGGGGGTCGGCGCGGACGACGACGGCCTCGTCGGGCACGTCACCCAGGACGGCGTCGTCAGAGGATCCGGGCGCAATGACCCGGATGACACCGGCACCGTTGTCCGCGAGGGCGCGGGCGAGGGCCACGGCGCAGGCTCCCTCACCCAGGACGGTAAGGCGGGCGTCGCGGAAGGCCACGAAGGCCCGGCGCGGTTCGTCCGTGTAGTGGGCGAGGAAGTTGATCTGGTCGGCAAAACGGGTCTCGACGCCGTCATCGAGGACAATGTCGTCACAGGGGTCGACGAGCCGGAGGTAACCGTGGGCCCTCAGGGGCTCGATAAAGACCTGCAGACGCCTCCAGGCCTCCTGACCGAGGATCTCACGCAGGCTCTCCTCGGTGTGCCCGCCCTCAAGGAGCGGGTAGACAGAGCGGAAGACCCGGTAGGCGTTTGCCCCACGGATCTCAAAGCCTGACGTCGAGTTTGAGAAGTAGATCCCACCCGCGGACTCGCTGAACATTGTGTCGCGGCGAAGCCGGTACTGGCGCTGCGTCCTTCCTGGCATTCTCTCCTCCGTCGTTGAGCAGCGGCCTGGCCGCCGGTTGCCTGAGTTGATGGGGAAAGCCTCGCTGCTCACGCCGCCTGGCGGATCCTGCGTGCTAGCGATTGAGGACCATGCCTTGGCTGAGACGGCAGTCCTCCGGAAGGACGGGGCCTGGGGTACGACGAGGGAGACGTCGGGACGCTAAGGACGACCTCGCCCCCGCTCCCTTCCCCTGCCAGTACGAGGCACCGGCCAGCCGCGGTCCTGGGTCTACATTCCCCCTGCCAGTGCGGGGTGCGCCCGGTAGACCTCCCCAGGCCGCCCCGACCCTGCCAGCACGCG
>ERZ772827.1159-NODE-1159-length-13580-cov-4.340111_pt1 | contig 13580 bp, 14 predicted proteins | sample MGYA00580850_ERZ772827 | MGnify/ENA primary metagenome ERZ772827 (study PRJEB29015, sample SAMEA2737950) | human oral metagenome | biome: human oral; feature: human-associated habitat; material: dental | place: China | collected 2145 ...
ATACAATTATACGAGATTTGCTTCGGAAGAAAATGATAAATTGATGGCAGAAACTTCAAGTCCTAAGACACTGGAAGACCCTAACTATAAGGCAGAAGCTTATAAAAAATGGCAGGAATATTATATAGATCAGGCAGTAGAAGTGCCTCTGACTTTCAGATATGAAATCGTTCCTGTAAACAAGAGGGTAAAAAATTATTATATTGGTCGTGATTCAGACCTTAAAGGTAAAGGAATACATCAATGGGAACTGACAGCTAAGGAACCTGTAAAGGCAACTAATTAATCTGGAAATAGATTATTTGTGTAAATTAATAAAAGACAGTAAAATTGTTTTTTTGATTTATAATTTAAATAGTAAATATCAGTAAATTAAGCTGGATATATCCAGCTTTTTTTGTTATAATCAAATTAAAGGTTAAATAATAAATTTTATGAAATATGATTTAAGGTGGTAGGAAAATGTACAGAATATTTGATAATATCTCCTATGAGATTCTAAATGAAGGAGAAAATTTTGAAATAGCAGGAATTGAATATGATTCCAGAAAAATAAGGGAAAATTATGTATTCATAGCAATGAGCGGAAATAATGCGGATGGGCATGACTTTATACAGAAAGCCATTGACAGCGGTGCAAAAATGATAGTTGCTGAAAAAAAAGTTAATGTATCTGGATACAGTAATTATGAAAAAGTTTCCTTTGTATTTATAGAAAATGTGAGAAAAAGTTTGGGAATAATAGCATCAAATTATTATGACTATCCGCAGAATAAATTGAAAATAGTAGGAATAACTGGGACAAACGGGAAAACTACATCAAGTTATATTCTTGAAAATATACTGGATAAAACAGCAAGAATAGGAACGACTGGAAATAGAATACTTGACGAAGAGTTTGAGACAGTAAATACAACACCTGAATCCCTTGAGCTTGTAAAGCTGATAAATGAAAGTGTAAAAAGAGGGGTAGAGTATTTTATAATGGAAGTCAGTTCGCATGCACTGGAAATAGGACGTGTAAATATGCTGGAATTTGATTCGGCAATATTTACAAATCTTACTCAGGATCATCTGGATTTTCATGGTACAATGGAAAATTATTTCAATGCCAAAAGAAAAATATTTTCCATGCTGAGAAATGGTGGTACAGGAATTATAAATATTGATGATGAATATGGGAAAAGAATAATTTCTGAAAAAACTGCTGATGAGAAAAGTTGTATGCAGAAAGATGGACATGAAAATAATATGACAGCGAATCATAAAGAAAACAGATATTTAAAAATAAGTGTAAATGATAAATCTTCAGATTTATACGGGGAAATAGTTAAATATACTAATGACGGTATGGAAATAAAGATTATGTATGGAAATGAAGAATATGTTCTGGATGTAAATCTTGTAGGAGAGTATAACCTGCATAACATTCTTGGATGTGTGGCTTCAGCATTGTCACTAGGAATAGATATGAAACGTATTGTTGAAAAACTTAAGAAAATGCCTTCTGTACCTGGAAGATTTGAAACGGTGAAAAACAATATGAATGCAAGAATTGTAGTAGATTATGCCCATACAGATGATGGACTTATGAATGTTGGGACTACATTAAAGAAAATAACTGAAAACAGGGTTATCACGTTATTTGGTGCAGGTGGAGACAGGGATAATAAAAAAAGACCTAAAATGGCAAAGGCTGCGGCAGAATTCAGTGACTATATAATATTGACTTCTGATAATCCGAGAACGGAAGATCCTATGGCTATACTGAAGGAAGTGGAGACGGGTCTGACTGAGATAGGTTTTCCTAAGGAAAAGTATGAGATTATTGAAGATAGGGAACAGGCCATAAAATATGCAGTACAGGAAATAATAAAGGAAGGGGACAGTCTTCTCATTGCGGGAAAAGGGCATGAAACCTATCAGATTATAGGAAAGGAAAAAAGACATTTTGATGACAGGGAAACTGTAAAAAAACATTTGATATAATTTGTTTTTTTTGCTATACTCAAAGCTGTAACTAAAATATAAATTTAAAGGAGTGATGTCAGAATTGAAAAAGATTGTTTTACTGTTTGGAATGATGTTATTAATGGTTGCCTGTGGAGGTAAAAGTGGAGGAAATGGAGATTCAGGAAGTAAGGAACTGAATATTTATACATGGACATATTTCATACCGCAGGAAGTAATAGACGATTTTCAGAAGGAAACGGGAATAAAGGTAAATCTGAGCTATTATGACAATAATGATGTAATGATAGCAAAATTAATGTCGGGTGCAAAGGGATTTGACATAGTTTCACCATCTACAGATTATGTTGATGTGCTTATAAAGAGCGGACTTATAGAAAAACTTGACAAGCAGAAACTGGGAGAAACTTTTAACAACCTTGATAAGGATGGACTTAAGCTTGAAGAACTTTCAAAAATATATGATCCAGGCTTAGATTACTCAATACCTTATACATATTCTGCAACAGGAGTAGCGGTAAATAAAAAATTCATGAAAGATTACCCTCAATCTTTTGATATTTTCCTGCAGGAAAAATATAAAGGGAAAATGACAATGCTGGATGATGGAAGAGAAGTAATAGGAGCGGCTCTTCAGTCTTTAGGTTATCCTTCAGATTCAGCAGATGACAAGCAGTTACAGGAAGCTAAGAATAAAATCATTGAATGGAAGAAAAATCTTGCAAAATTTGATGCAACAGCTTTCGGTAAGAGTGTGGCTACCGGAGAATTCTATGCTGCCCACGGATATGCTGAAAATGTATATGGTGAACTGGATGAAGCTGAATACGGAAACTTTGACTTCTTTATACCTAAAGGTGCAATGATGTATATAGACAGCATGGCTATTGTAAAAAATTCACCTAATAAGGAAAATGCCTATAAATTTCTGGAATTTTTATACAGACCTGAAAACTTCATAAAAGTATATGAACAGTTTAAGGCTCCTTCAGTTATAAAAGGAATTGAAGAAAAATCAAAGGTAAAATCACTTGTAAATAGAGCTCAGGTTGTGGAAAATGCTAAACTGCCTGGAGCATTATCAGACGAAGCAAAAGAAAAACAGGATAAGATATGGAATGAAATAAAACTGTCAAACTAATGGTTTAACAGTATTTCATAAAGTATGAGTTAAAAAATAGATTTAATAAAAAAATCCAGCTGGAATTTCCTTGAGATTAAAGAGGAGTTTTGGCTGGATTTTTAATTGGGAATTTTTTTTGAATTTAGGAAATGAAAATTAAATTTGATAACAGGAATTTTTCGAGGTATAATAATTAAAAATAATACAGGAGGCTAATATATGAATAGTAAAAATAAAAAACTATTCCCTATATTTGTAACTATTTTTGTAGTAATATTCCTAAATAAGGTTTGGGATAGAAGTGGTCCAATAGCTGTTTTAATAGTTGGTGTAATAATATTAAGTATTGTTTTGATAGGGAAAAAAATATTTCAAAAATTAAAAGAGAACAGTAAATCTAAAGGAGGTGTCGATTAATGAATAAAAAATACAGAAATATTATAATCATAATAGCATCAGTATCTTCTGCAATTCTTGGAGAACGAGTTATAAGTAATTATGGCTGGATAGCAGGAATATTGGTGGCTGTGTTTATAGGAGCCGTTGTTGGTATTGTAGGAAGAATTGTTATAAAAGTAAAAAGTAATTCAAATTAGGAAAGAAGATTATAAATTTTAGATAATATTTTTATTATGTAAATATCTAATATCTATAAATTAATAGAATAAAAATAAAATTTCTGTAAATGAAATTGTAAAATAAAAAAAGCTGCCAAAAGAAAATTTCTTTCAGGCAGCTTCTTATGTATTGCAATAAAACAAAACGGAGTTTATAAAAGTTCGGATAATTTTACTTTTCTGTCTTCCTGTAAAGACTTAGTAAGGGCATCTGCTGTGAGGATAGAATCTCTTGCTGCTGTACCGTCCAGCAGTGGAATAAATTCTTTATCAATTTCAGCTCCCTGAAGAGCGTTATGAAGAAATTCCATTTCCATTTCCATTATTCCATGAAGCCATAAAGGAGGTATTCTGTCAGGTTTACCATACATTATTGCACCATCCATTTCCAGTCCTTTATATATTCTTGTTCTGTCATCATCTTCTTCTTTTGTACGATGAAGCAGGAATTTTTCTTCTTTATCATCAATTTTTAAAGTAACTCCTACATCTTGAAGATCCAGTAAGATAGCTCCTTTTGTTCCCTGAATTTTCACAGAATGGTCAGGCCATCTGAATGCAGAACCGTACTGTAAAGTTGCAAATCTTTTATTTGGAAATTCAAGTGTTATGAAAAGCGCATCATCTTCATCACCAAATTTTTCTCCCTGGTGGGCAATGTTTCCTCCAACCATTGTTACTTTTTCAGGTACTCCCATTATAAACTGTATAAAGTCTAACTCATGTATATGATGATAGAGATGTCCCCCTGAAAGTTCCTTTATTTTTTTCCAGCTAATTTCCTTCTGTTCCTTTTCCCATCCATTTCTCATAGAATGGCAATGTAAAACTTCTCCTATGACACCATCATTTATTAACTGTTTTATTTTTCTGACACCGTTCATGAAGTTCATTACATGTCCAGCCATGAAAATGACACCATTTTTTTTAGTTGCATCAATCATTTCAGAACAATCCTTATATGAAAGTGCAATAGGTTTTTCACAGAATACATGTTTTTTATTTTTTGCGGCTTCTAAAACAGCCTCCCTGTGAGCTCCATTTGGAGAAGCTACTATTATTGCATCAATATCGTTTCTTGTGCATAGTTCCTGAATATTTTCTGAAACTTCGCATCCAAGTTCTTCAGAAATATTCTTTGTATTTTCAGGATCATAGATGGAGACAACTTTTGCTCCTTCCAGTTTGCTCAATATTCTTCCTAAATGTGCTCCAAAATATCCGGTTCCTATTATTCCGTAATTTATATTTTTCATTTCTGTAATAGGGCTATCTCAAAAAACTTAGAAGTTAAAATAAGAAATATATTTATGAGAAAAATTTTAACAGAAGAACAGCTTTACTTTCTGTATGCTTTTTTATATGTTCCATCTGTATTTTTATTTTAAGATAGCACCTCTCCTTTCTTCAAAATTATGTATTTTATTTTTTTATCTAGAATTCATTCTAATATTTCTATTTAACAGATCCATCTGATAATCCACCTGCAATTTTATTCTGTATAATCATGAAGAATACTATTGAAGGCAGGATTACAATTACTGATGCAGCCATCATCTGTCCCCAGTCAAGTATTTCTGAACCTGTTAAAGAGTAAAGAGCTATTGATAAAGGCATTTTTTCAGAGTTATTTATTAAAAGCAGGGCATACAGGAATTCGTTCCAAGTATTGATAAATGTGTAAATGGCAGTTGAAACAATTCCTGGAGACACTATAGGAAGTACAATCTGAAAAAATATCCCGAATTTTCCTACTCCGTCAACTTTTGCAGCTTCTTCAATTCCAATAGGAACAGTCTGAAAAAATCCTATCAGCATCCATATTGCATATGGGATTGAAAATGAAAGGTAAGTAATGACTACACCTATCCATGTATTGATTAATCCTAATTTTGCCATAACTGTAACATACGGAACAGCCAGCAGGATAGTAGGGAACATATATGTAGTAATAAGCATTTTTGTCATTTTTTTACCTACTTTAGGAAAAAATCTTACAATCCCGTAAGCTCCAAGTGCTGAAACAATTATAGTTATTAAAGTTGCCGTAAAAGATATAACTAAACTGTTTTTTATATTTCTTATAAAATTCAGACTAAATAGAACCTGTCTGTAGTAATCAAATGTTATTTTTTTAGGAATAAATGATAACGGATTACTGGACATTTCGCTCGAAGGCTTTATAGAGGAAAGAATAATCCATATCAGAGGGAAGACAGCAATTATTGCCATGACAGTTAAAAGTAAATAGACTAATCCAGTATAGATATTATTTTTATAACTGTATTTCATTATTTATCATCCTCTCTTTCCCATTTATTAAGTAGTTTAAAGTATCCAAAACATACAGCCATCAGGAACAGAAGCAGAAGAATAGTAACTGCAGATGCAGTTCCTAATCTTTTCAGATTCCAACCGGTCTTGTATGCATATATTGGAAGTGTAGTAGTCAAGTCTGAAGGGCCTCCTCCAGTTAGCAGATAAAGCAGGTCAAAGTTATTGAAAACCCATATTGTTCTCAAAACTACCAGTAATCCTATAACTCCACGGATATGTCTTATTGTTATGTAACGGAATACTTGAAAAGAAGATGCGCCGTCAACAATAGCTGCTTCATACTGTTCGCGTGGAATAGTTTTTAAGGCTGCCAGAATATTTACCATAAACAGAGGTGCTCCAAACCATATATTTATAAACAGTACTATCCAGAAGGCAGTTTTTGGATCAGCCAGAAAATTTATATTTTCTTTTGTAATATGGAGCTGTGTAAGTAAATTCGGTATAAATCCATAAACATCATTTAAAATCCATTTCCATGAAAATGCTATGACAATAGCTGGAAATGCCCATGGAATAATAAGTAAAGTTCTATAAAATCCTGAAAATTTTGGAATTTTATTTAAAGAAAGTGCAGCTATAAATCCTACTAGAAGCTGTCCTGTAATTGATAAAATAGTCCATTTTATAGAATTCAGGAATGCACGATAAAATTCAGGGTTAGTCAGGACAAATTTGAAGTTGTCAAACCAGATCCATTTATAATATGGTCTAATTAAGTTTTTCGATGTAAAACTGAAGTATATACTGGAAAATATAGGATATACCAGCAGAAGAAAAACTATTAACATGGCAGGTAAAACAAACACCAGATTTATCTTATCAATATTCATTTTTTTCTTTTTCATGAGTATTCCTTTCCTGTCACATGGTTAGTCAGCTATTTTGCTGCAGCAAATAAATCGTTTAGTTCTTTTTCAGCCTTTTTAGCAGCTTCTTCCACGGAAACATTTTTTAGTATAATTTCCTGGAACATTTTTTCAATTACTCCTTGGCTTGTAATTATTCCAGCTTCAGGTTTTGGACCGGATTCCATTCCAATTGCAGTACCTTTATCAACAGCATTGTTAATAACTGTGATTGTATCCTGGAACTGTTTGATTATCGGATTGTCTAGGTATGCAGGATCATTTGAAATATCTTTTAAGGCAGGTAACATACCACCTGGAACAGAATGTAAGAATTTAATATATTTTTCTTTTTCATACAAGCTTTCAACAAAAGCTTTTGCGATTTCAGGGTGTTTACTATTTTTCCATACGATTACAGGTATATTTGAAGTTTCTATTCCCTGTTCAGGATCTGTTGCATTTACTTTTGGAATTGGTGCAGCAGCTATTTTGTCGAGTAAATCAGGTGAGTTCTGTTTAACTCCTCCAATTTGGAATCCACTGTTAAAGTCAAAAGCTGTTTTACCCTGATAATAAAGTGTAGCCTGATCCAGTACCTTAAAGTTTACAGAACCTTTTGGAGATACTGCTTTATACATATTTACCCAGTAATTTATTCCATCTATGGCAGCCTTGCTTGTAAGGTTTGCCTTTCCGTCTTTAGTTATTAAAGTCTCTCCTGCTGAACGAACATAGAAGTTAAGGAATCTAGTTGCCATCATATCTCCAAGTCCCATAGGAACTGACAGTCCATAAACCTGAGGAGGATTATTTAACTTTTTAGCCGCTTCAAATAATTCTGCCCATGTTTTTGGAACTTCAAGCCCTGCAGCCTGCAATAAATCTTTTCTATACCACATTACCTGAGCGTGTGAATATAAAGGTATAGAATAGTGTTTTCCATTTAATTCTCCTTCTGTAAGAGGAGCAGCGTAAAATCTATCTTTTCCAATATGATCTATTACATCATCAATAGGCACTAGAGCGTCTGCCTGAAGTAATTCTACAACATGGTTAGGTAAAGCTGTACTTACATCAGGAACTTGTCCTGCCTGTAATCCGGTTGTCCATTTAGTGTAAAATTCAGGCCATGCAAATGTTTCAATTTTAATTTTTACTTTCGGATTTTTTTTCATGAATTCTTCAGCTGCCTGTTTCATGAACTCATTTCTAGGTCCTTGAGTAAATGAATGCCAGAATACTATTTCTCCTTCAAGTTCTCCTGTTTCATTTGATTTTTTTGAACCTCCGCAGGAAATAATAAGAAATAATACTGATATGAGTAACAGAATAATCTTTTTTTTCATAATTGTTCCATCCTTTCGACATTAAATTTAAGCATTTTAAAATAATTGAAATATACTATTTTTGATATATTATATTTAATTGAAAATAATTGACGTCACTTTTTCGTTTGATTATTAAGAGTATACCTTTATTTTTAAATAAAACAAGACTTCTAAAACGATTAATTATAGTAAAAAACGATTAAATGATTATAAGGCATGAAAGAAATTATAGAAGAAAATTGTCTTATCAATATTATCAGGGTATAATTAAAGTAAAATGACAGGAGGAGTTATAAATTATGGAAAATAATTCATTAATGAAAGCCTTTCACCTTGCTTTTCTTTATGTTGATATATATACTTTTAACAAGGACTGGAAATTCAGAGAGAAAAAAGTACCTTATTCGATGATAAGGTTTATAGTGGAGGGCAATGCAAAATTTATAATAGATGATAATGTGTATGATGTGAGTAAAAATGATATTATTTACATACCTGAAAGCTGCAATCTTCAGTGCATGTCAGCTTCAAACCATTTTTCCTTCATAAGTGTAAGATTTACTGCCTCCTATTCGATACATGGGCTGAAAATATGGTCTGAAATAATGGATTTTGATACCCAGATTAAATGTGAAGATAAGTTTATTATTGACTGTTTTTATTCAATGATAAAGGAAAAAAATAGTAACAGATCAGGAACTTCATTTATTTTAAGGGGATATCTGGAAATAATAGTAGGTTATCTTATAAATATTTCAAAAGAAAAAGGGGAAAGCAGGACATGTAAGATTCAGTATTACAACAGGGAAATAGACAGCAGAGTACAGGCAATTGTAAATGATATGATAAATAATCCTTTCAGGGAATTTTCAACAGAATTTTACTGCCGACTGTCTGATATAAGTGAGGCATCTTTCAGAAGGCTGTTTAAAAAACATACAGGAAAATCGCCGAATAAATTTTTCATGGAAATTAAAATGACAGTTGCCGCAAGAAGAATTCTTGAAACAGATGACAGGATATCAGAAGTATGTAGACATGTAGGAATTGAAGATGCCAACTATTTTACGAAAATTTTTAAGAAATATTTTAGGGTTTCCCCACATATTTACAGAAAAATAAGCAGAGGATAAAAAAATGAAAGATATATTTATTCATTTATTAAAATTTTGCTTATGCAAAACAATCATTCATTAAGAAAAAGTCAAAATTCGCCTGAAAAAATCAAGCTGATGACTTTTTCTAAATTCATTTTTTGTTTTACATTGTAAAATTCTAAATAATTCATAAATATAGTTTTTTATTTATATAGATTTTTATAAAATAAATAGTACTTGTATGTATTTCAAAAATAAAATATAATAGAATTAAAATAATATCTGGAAGGAGGCTGCATAGCATTTTGTGCAGGAGAAAATATGGGAAAAGCGATTCTTGTAACGAGTTTTGGAACTTCACATAGAGATACGAGGGAAAAATGCCTTGATGTGATAGAAAATAGGGTAAAAGAGACATATGGAAAAGAAAAGGTTGAAAGAGCCTACACTTCAGGGATTATAAGAAGGATAATAGAAAAAAGGGAAGGAATTCATATATATGATCAGAAGGAAGGTCTGGAAGCTTTGAAAAATAAAGGATATAACGAGATAATAACAATGTCTCTGCATATTCTTGGAGGAATTGAGTATTCCAAACTGGATGCTAGTTATGGTGAAGTAACAGAACCTCTTCTAAAAACAGAGGAAGATTATGTGAAAATTGTAAATAATGAGGAATTCAACAATTTAGAAGGAAACGATGCAATTGTATTTATGGGACACGGGACAGAAAGTGCCGCAGACAGCGCATATCAGAAATTGCAGGAGGAATATATAAAAGCCGGAAAAAATAATATTTTTGTAGCTACCGTTGAAGGAGAAGTGACTATTGAAGATATTATTGAAAAGCTGAAAACAGGAGATTACAAGAGAATATTGTTAAAGCCTTTTATGATAGTGGCAGGAGATCATGCAAAAAATGATATGGCTTCAGATGATGAAGACTCATGGAAAACAATGCTTAAGAATGAAGGTTATGAAGTTACAACATTATTAAAGGGAATGGGAGAATATGAGTTTATTCAGGAAATGTTTATGGATAAACTGGAAAAAGTATATAAAAATAAAAAGTAGATAGATATAAAATAAGTTACAAATTTATTTTTACTTTTATTTTACGGGCTTGAGTACTATATAATAAGAAAAATATTACTCTTGACAAATTTAAAAAAGTATTATACGATTAATGAAATTATAGGTGTTTTTTAAACTTAATAAGGAAATCGGTTAAAATCCGGTACAGCCCCCACTACTGTGAAACAGACGAAAGTACATAAGACCACTGAAACATTTGATATGTTTTGGGAAGGGTACAAGTAGGATGAAGTTAGTCAGGAGAATTGCCTAATAATTTTTATATAAAATTTTCTGGGAAGGGAAGATTTAATATACATCAATAAAAATAAATCAATAGTGATTTATTCCATGGAATGATATTATTATGTAATACTAAATAATAATATGGGTTTTGATGTGTATTGAATTCGGCTTTGGCTGATTTTTTTTTAAATTCATCTAAAATTAAATAAACCATGGAAGGAGAAAAAATGAAAAAGAAAACATTACTATTTTTAGTTTTAACAGGAATGCTGTTAATAGGCGTAAATACTTATTCAATGCATATTATGGAAGGTTTTTTACCTTTAAACTGGGTTATGCTATGGTTTGCTGTGTGTATTCCATTCTGGATTATAGGAATAAAAAAACTTCAGACTGTTTCTAAAGGAAGCGTACAGGATAAAATGACACTTGCATTGGCAGGAGCATTTATATTTGTACTGTCAGCATTAAAAATCCCGTCAGTTACAGGAAGTTCGTCTCATCCAACAGGAGTAGGACTTTCAGCTATACTGTACGGACCTTTTGTAACATCAATTCTAGGAACAATTGTATTAATATTTCAGGCAGGACTGCTTGCACATGGAGGATTTACAACTCTTGGAGCAAATGCATTTTCAATGGCGATAGCAGGACCTGTTGTATCATATCTTATTTATAAGGCGCTTGCTAAGAAGAACAGAACAGTTGCGATATTCCTTGCTGCGGCGATAGGAGATCTTGCCACATATGTAGTTACATCTTTTCAGCTGGCATTTGCATATCCTTCACCAGAAGGTGGTGTACTTGCTTCATTCATTAAATTTGGAACAGTGTTTGCGGTAACTCAGATTCCTCTTGCTGTAATTGAAGGACTGCTTACAAATGTAGTGATGAACATACTTGAAAAATATAACGTAAAAGGGGTGGAAGCATAATGTCGGAAAACAAAAATAAAAGTGTATTTAAAAAGAATCTTATTTTAATGCTTGTAATATTTTTAATAGGAGTTGCTCCTTTACTTTTTATAAAATCTGAATTTGGTGGATCTGATGGTGAGGGTGAAGAAGTAATAAAAACAATAAAACCTGATTATGAGCCATGGGTTAACAATCTAATAGAATTACCTGGAAGTGAAACAGAAAGTCTACTGTTTGCATTGCAGGCGGCAATAGGTGCAGGAGTTATAGGATATGTGTTAGGTTATTTTAAAGGTGAAAGAAAAAATGCTGATAGATAAAATATCCTATACAAATCCCTTAAAAAATATGAATCCCGGAATAAAGTTTATACTGTCAATGACAACATTAATATTTTTACTTTATACTGGAAGTAAGATGGTATTTATTTTTAATTTAATACTATTTAACTTACTTCTTCTGTTTGCTGTGAAGGTGAAAATAGGTGATTTGTTAAAGCTGAATTTTATTCCGGCTTTATTTATTTTAACAACTGTAATTTCCCTGTTGCTGATAAAGGCAGACATATGGACGTTTCTGCTACGTTCATTTTCCTCAATAGCAGTAGTGTATTTCCTTATCTGTTCCACACCTGTCATAGATTTGGATTATATATTTGAAAAACTGAAGTTTCCAAAAATATTCAGGGAAATGTTTTTATTGATTTACAGATATATATTTCTATTATTTGACAATAAGGAAAAACTACAGAATGCACAGGAAGTGAGACTTGGATACAGCAGTTTTAAAAATGGTATGAAATCATTTCCAATGCTTGTAGTTGCTATATTGAAGAAAACATACTATTATAATATGAATTCTATAAAGGCTGTAGAATCAAGAATGGGAAAGGAATTTATCTTTTCCCGTCGGAAATATAAAAAAATTGGATTTGAAATAATTTTTGTAATAATAATATTTGCAATAAACTTATATCTGGTGGTAAAATATAATGCTTAGACTTGAAAATATAACCTTTTCATATGATGAAGAAACAGAAGCTTTGAAAGATGTCACTTTAAACATTGAAAAAGGTAAGAAAACATTATTTCTTGGGGAAAATGGCTCAGGAAAATCAACTTTATTTTTAATAATGAACGGTCTTTTAAAGGCACAGAAAGGAAATGTGTATTTTGAAGGCGAGAAAATAAAACATAAGAAAAAAGATCTGGAAGAGTTAAGAAGAAAAGTAGGGATAATTTTTCAGGATCCTGAAATACAGATATTTGCGCCTTTAGTTTTTCAGGAAGTAGCTTATGGACCTGAAAATCTTGGTTATTCTCCAGAAAAGGTGGAAGAAAGCGTAAACAGGGCAATGAAGGAAATAAATATAGAAGATTTGAAGGACAGACCTTGTCATCATTTGAGCTATGGGCAGAAAAAAAGAGTTTCAATAGCTGCAATTACAGCAATGGAACCGGAACTTCTTATTCTTGATGAGCCTACTGCATGGCTTGATTCTAAAAATACAAAAAGAGTATCGGAAATTCTGGATAATTTTTCTAAAGCAGGGAAAACAATGGTAGTGTCAACGCACGATACGGATTTTGCCTATGAATTTGCTGATTATATTTATGTCCTTGATAAAGGAAAAATAGTTAGGCAAGGGAAGAGGGACGAAGTTTTTGAGGATTTTGAATTTTTGAAGAAATTGAATTTAAATATTCCGAACGTACTGAAAATAAAAAGTTATCTCAAGTATAAGAATCTTGATGAAAACGAATATTATAAATTTCTGGAGGAAAAAAACTTGCTATGAAGAAAATACTCATATCAGGAACAATGAGCGGCAGCGGAAAAACCACAGTAAGCAGTATACTGATGTCAGCTTTCGAAAATGTGGCTCCCTTTAAAGTGGGGCCTGACTATATAGATCCTGGATATCATGAACTTTTTACAGGAAATAAGTCCCATAACCTGGATGCCTTCATGTTTGATGAAAAAACGTTGAAACATATATTTGATACAGGCTCAGAAGGT
>ERZ772827.1160-NODE-1160-length-13567-cov-6.518206_pt1 | contig 13567 bp, 11 predicted proteins | sample MGYA00580850_ERZ772827 | MGnify/ENA primary metagenome ERZ772827 (study PRJEB29015, sample SAMEA2737950) | human oral metagenome | biome: human oral; feature: human-associated habitat; material: dental | place: China | collected 2145 ...
AAGCCACCAGCCGCTTGAAACAGGCCGACAAAATCAAAGCCGAAATGGTGGAAGTGAAACCGTCCACCCGCCAAAACCCGTATATCCGCTTTGAAACCGACGAGAAAAACAAGCTGCACCGCCAAGCCGTGGAAGTGGAAAACCTGGCCAAATCGTTCGACAAAACCCTGTTTGAAAAACTGTCTTATATTCTGGAAGCCGGACAACGCCTCGCCATCATCGGCCCGAACGGTGCGGGCAAATCCACCTTGCTGAAACTTCTGGCCGGCGCGTTTGACGAAAAACTTTCCGACATCAAACCCGATGCAGGCTGCATCAAATGGGCGGAAAAAGCCACCATCGGCTACTACCCGCAAGACCACGAAAACGATTTCGACGTGGACATGGACCTGACCGAATGGATGCGCCAATGGGGGCAGGAAGGCGACGACGAACAAGTGATTCGCGGCACGCTCGGCCGCCTGCTGTTCGGCAGCAACGACGTGGTGAAAAAAGTGAAAGTGCTCTCCGGCGGTGAAAAAGGCCGCATGCTCTACGGCAAACTTCTGCTGCTGAAACCCAATGTGCTGATTATGGACGAACCCACCAACCACATGGACATGGAAAGCATCGAATCGCTGAACATGGCGCTGGAAAAATACAAAGGCACGCTGATTTTCGTGTCGCACGACCGCCAGTTTGTGTCTTCTCTCGCCACGCAGATTATCGAGCTGGATGGCAAAGGCGGATATGAATATTATCTGGGCGATTACGAGAGCTATCTGGCGAAAAAAGGGATTGAGTAAGACAAGTGCAGGCTGCCTGAAAAAAAGCAGCCTGCACTTTTTCAAAACACATGGAGACCGATTGGATGGCATATTTGGAATACCGCGATGAACAATCCGAAAAATTCTGGCAAATCAATATAGAAGGATGCAGCCACACGGTTACTTTCGGACGCATCGGCACGAAAGGGCAGAGCAAAACCAAAACCTTTGCCAGCACGGAAGAATGCGAAAAAGATGCCGCCAAGCTCATCCAATCCAAAAAAGCCAAAGGCTATGCCGCGCCGGGTGAAACACCGCAGCCCAAAGCCACTGCCGAAAGCCTGCTGCAACAACGCTTTGCCTTGTCAGACGGATATGACGGGCTGTTTGCCGAGGCAACGCTTTGGGGCAACGCCGTCCCCATCGTGCTGGATGCCGATGAATTGTTAGACGAATACGACGGCGACGAAGACGCGCTTTACGACCCCGCCGCCGTGGAAAAGCTGTTCAAAAACAAAATCCCGTATAAAAAGATTGAAACGGTGCTGAAATGGATTGAAAAGAACCGAAAAAAGATTATCTATTTCGCACTGGACTGCGAAAATTTTGTTGATGCATTCAACGATTGGGTCGCCCAAGAAATCGCACAGAAAGACAAAGCCGTCCTGTATGACGGCACAGTTTTGACTGCCGAAACGGACAGGCAGGCCGTCATCGACAGCATCTGCCTATCCGGCATATCCCTATGGGTGGATTTTGACGACAAAACCGTCAGCGATTTCAGCATCGATTTATCCACCGAACAGCCCGATTATTTCGGCGGACACACGCTCACCATCGAAGTGGACGAAGACAAAGAAATGTCTTTCGGCGGCATGAACGGATAAGGCGATAACGATATTTGAGGCTACCTGAAAATCAGCAAAGCAGTTTTCAGGTAGCCCATAGGTTAATCATTTAAAAAGAAAGGGTAAATATGTTCACACTCAATGGGTTTGGCACCACGTTTGTCGGCGAATGCGATTACGAGCCGGACGGCACTTACATCACCACGGCGTGGATCGTGGCTTTATGGATACCGCTGATTCCGCTATATAGCGCGCGGGTTTTGTCGGTGGAGCCGACCATGCTCTCCGGCACGAATTATCAAATCATCAAGCAGCCGGTGCATTGGGGTCAGGCTCGGCGGATATGGGCGTACACGCTCGGCATACCCGCGCTGCTTGCCCTGTTTGCTTGGATGATGGGCGTGTTGGGTTCGTTACCGCTGCTGGCGGGGCAAATCCTATTTTGGCTGGCGGTGGGCGCGATGCTTGCCTACGCCCTTTTGCCGTTTTTCCTGCGTTACCGAGCCTGCAAGGCAATCGGTTTGCGCTACAAAGAGCTGAAAGTCTCGCCGATTACTTGGCTGGCAATCGTGTTGCTGTTGCTTGCCATCGGTTATGGGGCGTTTTTTGGAAACAAACCATAGCGCAGGCTTGGAACCTGCCCAAGCATGAGGCTACCTGAAAATCGGTAAGGCGGTTTTCAGGTAGTCTTTGTTTTACGTGCGCCCAACACAAACAGCGCCACGCCCGCCCATACCCACAGATAACCGGCAAACTGCATACGGCTGAACGGCTCGTGGAAGGCGGTGAGGCCGAGTAGGAATTGCAGGCTGGGCGAGAGATATTGCAATATGCCGATGGTGGTGAGGCGGATGCGTTGCGCGGCGGCGGCGAACAGCAGCAGTGGAATCATGGTGGCGGCACCGCTGCCGATGACGATGGCCAGGGGTAGGGGTGGCAGTTGGGCGAAAACCAGGCTGCCGTGCCGATAGTGCCAGCCCAGATACAGGAGGGCAAAGGGCAGCAGCATCAGGGTTTCCAGCGTGAAGCCGGGCAGGGCGGGCAGCGGGGCGAGCTTGCGCAATAGGCCGTATATGCTCCAGCTCACGCCGATGCCCAGTGCAATCCAAGGCATCTGCCCGCCCCATGCGGAAAGCCACACCACGCCTACGATGGCTAAAAGAATCGCGCCGATTTGCAGCGGGCGCAGGGCTTCGCGCAGAAACAGGCGGCCGCAGAAGATGCTGGCGAGGGGTGCGATGAAGTAGCCCAGGCTGGCTTGCAATACCTGCCGTTGGGTGATGGCGGCCAAATAGAGCAGCCAATTTGCCGCCAATAGGGTGGAACAGAGGGCGAAGGCGGTGAGGGTTTGGCGGCTTTTGATGGATTGTGCAAGCAGGGTGCGGGCGGAAGGCGAGCAGGCCACCGCGCCGATGGCGAGCAGCGATGCCCATACGATGCGGTGTGCCATCAGCTGCCCGGCGCCGATGGGCTGTCCGACTAGGGGCAGCCAATAGAGTGGGAAGAAGCCCCAAATCAGATAACAGCCGATAACGCAGTATAGGCCGCGGCGGTATTCGGTGGAGTGGGTAGTATTCATGATGTGTTGGCGGATGGTGTGGAGGCTACCTGAAAATCTCGGTTTCGGTGCGGAGGGCGTTAAGCATTTGTATTTCCCGATATAGTACGCTGCGTTGTGCGGTTTATGCCCAATCCGCCATCTGGTATGGGCAATCAGTATTGAGCGAGAAAACAGAGTGCATTGAGACAGCCTGCTCGTTGATATGAAAACGGTAGAGGCTACCTGAAAATCCGTCGGGTGTTTTTCAGGTAGCCTCTATCAGCCTTTGGTTCGGGTTGCTTACATCAGGTTCAAATCGTTTACCCGTTCGAAGATATGCGTGCTTTCGCGGCCTTCTTCGTAGAGCTTGATGCGCAGGCGCAAGTCGTTGGCAGATTCGGCCTGGCGCAGGGCTTCGTCGTAGTCGATTTCGCCGTTGATGTAGAGGCGGAACAAGTCTTGGTCGAAGGTTTGCATGCCGTCGTCTTCAGCGCGCTCCATCAGTTCGCGGGCTTCCAAAAGCTCGTTTTTGAACACGTGGTCCTGCATGGCGGGGGTGTTGATGAGCAGGTCGATGATGGCGTTTCGGCCTTTGCCGCCTTTTTTCAGCACCAGGCGCTGGCCGATAATGGCCACTAGGTTCAGCGCCAAGTCCATCAGAATCTGCTGATGCCGCTCTTCGGGATACAAGTTCATAATACGCTCAACGGTTTGGCTGGCGTTGGTGGCGTGGATGGTGAAGAAGCACAAGTGGCCGGTTTGCGCCAGTTGCAGGGCATATTCCATGGAGTGTTCGTTACGCACCTCACCCACGCAGACTACATCGGGCGCCTGACGCATGGCGCTTTGTACGGCCGCACCCCAGCTGTGGGTGTCGAGGCCGACTTCGCGTTGGGTGATGATGCTCTTGATCGGGCTGTGGATATACTCGATCGGGTCTTCGATGGTTACGATGTGGCCGGCGGAGTGTTTGTTGCGCCAGTCGAGCATCGCGGCCTGCGAAGTGGATTTACCGGAACCGGTAGGGCCGGCCAGAATAATCAGGCCGCGCTTGCGCATGGAAAGCTCTTTGAGCACTTGCGGCAGGCGGAGGTCGTCAATGGTAAGGATGTTGGTGGTGATGCGGCGCATTACCAAGCCGATGCGGCCTTGTTCGTGGTAGGCATTCACACGGAAACGGATGCCGTTTTGTGATTGCAGGGAGTAGTTCAGCTCCCATTCCACCGGGAATTTGGCTTTCTGCTCGTCGTTGAAGGTGGAGTAAACGATTTGTGCGGCTTCTTCTTCGGTAAGCGGTTTTACCGGAATCGGCACCAGCGTGCCATCGATTTTGAACGAGGGCGGGAAGTTGCTGCTGATGAAAATATCGGAAGCATTGCGTTTGAGTGATTCATCGGCCATTTTTTCCAGCAGCGGGTGCAGTTTGGCACGCTCACGGGTTAAGTGCTGATTCGGGCCGTGGCCGACCGGCTGCGCGGGCTCGGCGTGCAGCGGCGGGTGGTTGGATGCGGCCGGTGCGGGGCGTGCAGCGGGCTGCTGCGGCGTGGTCTGGGGCTGCGGAGCGGGCTGGGCTTGTTGCCGCACAGGTTGCGGCTGAGCCGTGGCTTGTTGCTGTTGCAAAGTCGGCCTCGGCTGGGCAGGCTGAGCCGGAGCCTGCATCGGCTGGGCAGCGTTGGGCGCGAGGGCGGCGGCGTATTTGGATTTGAGCCTGGGCTGCTGCGGCTCTGCTGCCCGAGGTTGCACCGGCTGTGCGGGCGGTGCAGGCGGGGTGATAGGCTGTGCCACGAAATCGGGCTCGATCAACTCCGGCTCGCCGAATGCGCTTTCGGGCAAATCGGGCAACGGCGGAATATCGAGCGTGCCGGCAGCCAGCTGGCTTTTCACGGCGGCCAAATCGCCATTCGGCATCATGGCAGAGGCAACGGGGATAGGCTCAGGCGGCATATCGCCACCCTGTTTGGCCATTTCGGAGAGCAGCTCGGCCAAGTTTTGTTTGTGCTGATCGTTTGACATGATGTTTTCCCTTGTACGATTGTCGGTTTAGACGAGTTGGTCGGGGTTGGCGGCTTTGGCGCGTGCGGCATCGATGCTGATTACACCGCGTTTGAGCAGTGCCTGCAGGGATTGGTCGAGCGTCTGCATACCGTGTGCCTGGCCGGTTTGCAGGGCAGAACCGATTTGGGCGATTTTGTTTTCGCGGATCAGGTTGCGCACGGCGGCGGTGGAAATCAGGATTTCGTGTGCGGCCACGCGGCCTTTGCCGTCTTTGGTTTTGAGCAGGGTTTGCGAAATCACGGCGCGCAGTGATTCGGAAAGCATGGAGCGCACCATCTCTTTTTCGCCTGCGGGGAACACGTCGATGATACGGTCCACGGTTTTGGCGGCACCGGTGGTATGCAGGGTGGCGAATACCAAGTGGCCGGTTTCGGCGGCGGTGAGCGCCAAGCCGATGGTTTCCGGGTCACGCATCTCGCCCACCAGGATGATATCCGGGTCTTCACGCAATGCGGAGCGCAGGGCGTTGGCGAAGCTGTGGGTGTGTTGGTGCAGTTCGCGTTGGTTTACCAGGCACTGCTTACTTTCGTGCACAAACTCGATCGGGTCTTCGATGGTGAGGATGTGGTGATGATGGTTTTCATTGATATAGTTGATCATCGCCGCCAGGGTGGTGGATTTACCGGAACCGGTAGGGCCGGTTACCAGCACCAGGCCGCGCGGTTGGTCGGAAATTTTTTGGAACACTTTGGGCGCGTTCAACTCTTCCAGCGTGAGTACTTTGCTGGGAATGGTACGGAACACGGCGGCCGGGCCGCGTTCGGTGTTGAAGGCGTTCACACGGAAACGGGCGATGTTGGGCAGCTCGAAGGAAAAGTCGGTTTCCAGCCGTTGTTGGTAGTCTTTGCGCTGGTGGTCGTTCATGATGGAGGCGATCATGTTGCCCACTTCTTCGGCGCTCATTTCCGGCAGGTTGATGCGGCGCACGTCGCCGTGCACGCGGATCATGGGTGGCAGGCCGGCGGAGAGGTGCAAGTCGGATGCTTTGTTTTTCACGCTGAACGCGAGTAAGTCGGTAATCTGCATGGCTTTTGAAACTCCCTTTTCAGTAAATTTTTTTGCAGTTTTGCTAAAAACAGTTCATTGTAAATAAAGATGGCGGGATAAATAAAGGAAAACTTGTATTTTCCTGTAAAATTGGCGGTTATCTGAAACAGGGTGCGCGGTTTCGGCCTGTTTCCGGCTTTAGGCCGGGACGGCGGCGGCCGGGCAGGGGCTACCTGAAAACCTGTTTCCCCGTTTTCAGGTAGCCTCACATCCGATACTAACGATAGAACGTACATTCCCATTCCATGATGACCCCGCAACAAAAAGGCCTGGCCTGGACGGCGGCGATGGCGCTGTTTATGCAGTCGCTGGACGCCACCATTTTGAACACCGCGCTGCCGGTGATGTCGGCGAGCCTGCACGAATCGCCGCTGCAGATGGAGCTGGCCATCATCAGCTACGCGCTTACCGTGGCCGCGCTGATTCCGCTCTCCGGCTGGCTGGCCGACCGGTTGGGCACGCTCAACGTGTTCCGGCTGGCGGTGGCGGTGTTCGTGCTCGGTTCGGTGGCCTGTGCCGTGTCGCCCACGCTGGATTGGCTGGTGGCCGCGCGGATACTGCAGGGCGCTGGCGGCGCGCTGATGCTGCCGGTGGCGCGGCTGGCGATTATCCGCACCGTGCCCAAATCGGAATTGGTGGCGGCGTGGAATTTAATGTCGATGACCGGCCTCATCGGCCCCATCGTCGGGCCGATTTTGGGCGGCTGGATGGCGGTAAACCTTTCTTGGCACTGGATTTTCTTCATCAATATCCCCATCGGCCTGTTCGGCATCGCCATTGCCGGACGCTATATGCCCAATATGCGGGCCGCCGTGCAGCCCTTGGATTGGCTGGGCTTTTTGCTGTTTGCCGGCGGCCTGGTGGGGATTACCTACGGGCTGGAGCTGGCGGCGGAAAACCTGCACAACGGCCGCCGTGCCCTGGTAGTTATCGGGTTGGGCGCGGCGGCCATGTGGCTGTATGCCGCGTATGCGCGGCGTGCTAAAAACCCGCTGCTGCCACTTTCGCTGTTCCGGGTGCACACGTTCAGCGTCGGGCTGGCGGCAAACCTGATGTTCCGCGTGCTCTCTTCCGGCATTCCCTTCCTGGTGCCGCTGATGCTTCAGGTAGCCTTTGGTTACAATGCCGAAATGGCGGGCTGGATGCTGGCGCCGGTGGCGTTGAGCTCGATTCTGATGAAGCCGTTTACCGCGCCGATTCTGGTGCGCTTCGGCTATAAGGCCACGCTCTTGGGCGTAGCCGTGGCCATGTCAGCCGTGGTGGCCGCGCTGTCGCTGCTCGATTCGCGCAGCTCGATAACGTTTTATATGCTGCTGGCCACCTGTTTCGGCCTGTGCCAATCTTTGATGTTCACCGCCATCAATACCCTCACCGTCGGCGATTTGTCGAACGAAGAAGCCAGCGCGGGCTCGACCATGCTCAGCGTGGTGCAGCAGGTGGGCATCGGCATCGGCATTGCCGTGGCCGCCGTGATTTTGGGCGCATATCGTGCCGCCGTGGGCGAAACCGGCGCGCTGCTGGAACAGGCTTTCAGCTACACCTACCTGTCGCTGGCCACCTTCGGCCTGGTGCTGCTGTGGCTGTTGGCCAAACTGCATTCCGGCGACGGCGGGCATTTAAACCGTAAGGCTACCTGAAACCTTCATCCGCACATTTGAACAGATTTTAAAGCCATCATGAGCAACACCACTCCCAACTACATTACCCCAGTCGGCTGGCAGGCATTGAAAGACGAGCTCTACCGGCTGGTGAACAAAGAGCGCCCCGAAATCGTGCAAATCGTCAACTGGGCCGCCTCCAACGGCGACCGCAGCGAAAACGGCGATTATCTCTACGGCAAGCGCCGCATGCGCGAAATCGACCGCCGCATCCGCTTCCTCACCAAACGGCTGGAAGCGGCGCAAGTGGTCGATCCCGAAACCCGCGAAGCCACCGACCAAATCTTTTTCGGCGCCACCGTAGAGCTGCTGCGCGGCAACGGCGAAGAGCAAACCGTGCGCATCGTGGGCGTGGACGAAATTGACACCGCCCGCCACAAAATTTCCTGGACTTCCCCGCTCGCCCGCGCCCTGCTCAAAGCTCGCGAAGGCGACGAAATCGTGTTCCACGGGCCGGAAGGCCGGGAGGAAATCGAAGTGTTGGCCGTGGATTATGTGAAGATAGAATAGGAGTGATGAAGAACAATATATAAGGCTACCTGAAACTTTTCAGGTAGCCTTTGCTCTTATTCCAACCGGCTTCAGGAAGCCTGCTGCCGATACCATTCGATAAACGCCGCCGGCTCGGTAAAGCCGATGAGCGGGCTGCTGCGGCGGCCGTCGGGGTGGATGACGAAGATGCCGGGCGGGCCGGGCAGGCCGTATTCCTGCAACAGTGCGCGCTGCTCGGGCGTGTTGTCGGTGAGGTCGATTTTGAATACGCGATCGGGCGGTACGGCAGCCTGCACTTCGGGGCGGCTGAAGGTTTTGTGTTCCATCTCCTTGCAGCTGGCGCACCAGTCGGCATAAAAATCCAGCACCACCGGCTTGCCGCTGGCCAAAGCCTGCTGCATGGCGCTGTTAAGCTGCTGCGGCGCGGTGAATACCCGGTGCGCGGTTTGCTGCGGCGGGAACACGGTGAGCGCCTGGTGCAGGAAGGTGGGTTGCATGCGCACGCTCTGTACGGCGAAAAACACGCCCACGGTGAGCAGGAGGCTGCCCAGCCCCATGGCCAACGGCTTGATTTGGCGGTTGCGCAGGTGTTTGCCCAACAGCAGGCCGCCGGGGATAACCAACAGCAGGGAATAAAGCGCCACGGTCAGGCCATAGGGCAGGAAGGGGGCGGCCAGGTACACGGCCACGGCCAACAGGATGATGCCGAAGGCGTGTTTGATGCCGTTCATCCACGCGCCGGCCTTGGGCAGGATGTGCCCGCCGAACGTGCCCACCAAAACCAGCGGCACGCCGGTGCCCAGCGCCATGCTGTATAAGGCCAGGCCGCCTAGCGCGGCATCGCCGGTTTGGCCGATATAGCCCAAGGCCACGGCCAGGGGCGGCGCCACACAGGGGCCGACAATCAGCGCCGAGAGCATGCCCATCACAAACACGGAAGCCATCTTGCCGCCGGACAGCTTGCTGCTCTGTTGTTGGAAGTAGCTTTGAATGAAGGAGGGCAGTTGGATGGTGAACACGTCGAACATGCCCAGCGCCAGCACCACGATCAGCGCGGCGGCAGAAAGCACCACCCACGGCTGTTGCAGCCACACGGTGAGCAGCGAGCCGGTAAGCCCGGCCAGCACGCCCACGGCGGCATAGGTAAGCGCCAGCCCCTGCACATAAACCGAAGACAAAATCAGCCCGCGGCGCTTGCCGGCATTGGCACGGTCTCCCACAATGATGCCCGACACAATGGGCAGCAGGGGATACATGCAGGCGGTAAAACTCAAGCCAATGCCGAAACTAAAAAAAGCCAGCAGGTTTGCCCCCAATGTGTCGCGCGACAGGCTAAACGGGCTTTTGCGCGGCTGCGGCACGGGGCTGGCAGCGGGCGAGCCGTCTTGCGGCGCGGTGAAGCGGTTGCTGCCGCCGGCGGGCGGGGCGGCCGTGTCGCCATACACGCCCGCGCCTTTGATTTCCAGCGTTTTGGTTACCGGCGGATAGCATACGCCCGCATCCGCGCAGCCTTGGTAGGAGAGCGTGATGCGGTAGGTGGCGGGTGCGGCGGATTGGAAGGGCAGTTTCACCACGGCTTGGTGGTAGTGCACGGTTTGCTTGCCGAAAAATTCGTCTTCCTTTTCCTTGCCCTGCGAAAACTTAGCCGTGCCCAGCAGGCCGGATGGTTCGGTTTCTACGCGGATTTTTTCTTGATAGAGATAATAGCCGTCGGCAATTTGAAACTGCACGGCCACATCCTGCTCGCCCGCCGCCACCGTGGGGCGGAACGCCTGCTCCGCCGGCAGCAGCTGGCCGGCATCGATTGCATGCGCCGCCATACCGGAGCACAACAGCACGGGCAGGATGAAAGATTGAATCAATTTTTTAAACATAAAGGCTACCTGAAAGCGTTAGCTTCAACGAAGTTGAAACAAGGGCACAAAAATGTGCGCGGATTATAAGGAAATAGTAACTTGCCCGCCATGGGCTTAATTTAACAAAGCGATTGATGAAATTAACTTTGCCGCCACAGGCTTGCTTATATAGACGAGCGGCGCATGCCGTTTCTGACAGCCGCAGCAAAATAATTATGCCTGCCGCCGCCTTTTTGCTTGAAAATCGGCCGCTCCGCCCCATTTGGCAGGGCAAAAGCTCTCTTTCAAAGGAATTTTCATGTCTCATCATCAACATCACCAACACCAAAACCAAAACCCCGAAACCGAACTCCCGCAGCAAGAAGCCCAGGCTGAAGCGGTTGAGCCGCAGGCCACCGCTGAAGCTGCTGCCGAGCCTACGCCGGAGCAGTTGGCTCAGCGCGTGACCGAGCTGGAAGCCGAGCTGGCCGACATCAACAAATACCATCAGGCCGAGCTGCAAAACCTGAACCGCCGCCATCAGGAAGAAATCCAGGCCGCCCACAAATTCGCCGCCAAGAAATTTGCCGAAGAGCTGTTGAAAGTAAAAGACTATTTGGAAATGGCGCTGCTCGACCAAAGCGGCAATTTCGATGCGCTGAAAATGGGCGTGGAGATGACCCTCACCGAGCTCAAACGCGCCTTCGAGCAGGCTCAGATTAAAGAAATCCTGCCCCAGCCCGGCGACAAGCTCGACCCGCACCGCCACCAGGCCTTCCAAACCGTGGAAAGCGAGCAAGAGCCGAACACCATCGTGAACGTGATGCAGAAGGGCTATACCCTGCACGACCGCGTACTACGCCCCGCCACCGTATCCGTGGCCAAGGCGCGTGCGGAGGAATAGATTCCGGCAGGGAACGATGGCAAATCAATTTTCAGGTAGCCTTCATCTCATTGAAGGCTACCTGAAAATTTTGGACGGCGCATAGCTGGCCGTATGCGGATGAATATGTGGCTAATATGATGGGGGAATAAATACATTGGCAGGGCGGGCACTTGCTGCCAATGCGTTGTTTCAAGGCCATTTGGCGCTACGCGGGCAATGAGCGGGCTGCCCTACGGAAATTGGTATGATCCGTATCCATTTTTACCTATGCCGCCTATGGTGGATTGAAATAGGAATGGGACGGCAGCGAGCCGCAGGCGGCACACGCATACAAACGGGCGAACCAATGCAGCGTAGCATTCTTATGCTAATCCATTATATTTTTCAGGTAGCCTCTTCGTGCGGGAGGCTACCTGAAAAAAGGGAGGGTTGCCAAACGGCATTCCTCCCTTTTGTCTGTGTTTAAAACAACTTCATGCGCTCTTGCATCCCTGTACCCAGCCAGAGTAAAGGCAGGCTGACGGGTAGGGTAACGATATCGAGGGCGGCAGTGAATGGGGTGGCGAGTGCGCGGCCGGCCGTTCCCCCGGATACGTTTGTATCGGTTCCGGTTACCCGGGTTTGGATGCTTACGGGTATTGGCGTTTTAAAACGGTAGTCGTAGTTCATGTCGCTCGGGCGGGCATAGAGCTGGCCGCATACCTGGATGGTACGGGCATAGCGGGTTGCACCTTTGCTGTCGGTAACCTGCCTGAATTGCAGCTGGCGCAGTTTGGTGCGTTCCCGGCGGCGTTCGGCGGGGGAAAGGCGCGGGTTTTCTTGATAAACCAAATCGAAATCTGCACTGCAAAAGCGTTGCTTCGCTTCATCGGTGACCAGTCTGAAGTCTTTCCGAGGCGAGGTGCTGCAGCATTTTTCGGCATCATTGGAGGGGGCGTACATTTGGAAGGGTTGGGACAGTTTTACATCTAGAATCGCGCCCAAATCCACTTCCCGGGCTGCTTCGCCGCTTCCAGCCCGAGGGTTGCTGCCTTTAGTCATCACATAGATATAGCTTTCGCCCAACATGACGATGCTGTTGGGCGGCAGTTTTTGGCTGTCGGGCTTGACGCGGGCGAAGCCGACAACGGTGTCATCATCGAGGAGAAGTAAGGTTGTAGAGGCGGAGCTGCGCGAGTCATGATTTTCCCACAGCGCATAAGTGGCGCAGCCGTTTAGCAGCATCAGGGCGGCGGCGAGGAAGAGAGGTTTCAACAGGGATTTTGCAAACATGGCGTGATCCTTTGTTTGGATGGGTGAGTGGGCAACCGTGGATGGTTGGCAATGGATATTAACATTCGCTTGAGTGAAAAGGCTACCTGAAAGGCACGGGCGGGCAACAGTCTAGATTTCAGGTAGCCTGTTTGAAGGGGAGGCTACCTGAAAAAGGGAGGATTGCCATTGGGCACTCCTCCCTTGCTGCTTAGCTTAGAAGCCTACCTTCATATCTTTGAGCGCAAAGAATGCGAACGGCAGGACGATGGGCAGGGTAACGATATCGACGGCTGCGGTAAACGGGGTAACGAGGGCGCGACCGACTGCGCCGGATACGTTGCTGCTTCTTTGGGTTACCGTGCTGCTGATGGTAACGGGTATCGGTGTTTCAAAACGGTAGTCGTCTTTCATACCGCTCGGGCGGGTGTAGCGCTGGCCGCACACCCGGATGGTGCGGGCATAGCGGGAGGCGCCTTTGCTGTCGGTAACTTGCCTGAATTGCAGCCGCTCCAGTTCGGTGCGCTCGCGGCGGCGTTCGGCGGGGGAAAGGCGCGGGTTTTCTTGATAAACCAAATCGAAATCCGCGCTGCAGAAGCGTTGTGCCGACGGGCTGCCGGCCTCCAGCCTGAAGCCTTCCCAAGGCTGGGCGCTACAGCAGTTTTTGGGGTCGTTGGAGGGGTCGTACATTTGGAAGGGCTGGGACAGCTTCACGTTTAAAATCGCGCCCAAATCCACTTCCCGGGCTGTTCTGCCGCTTCCTGTTCTCGGATCGCGGCCTTTATCCAGCACGTAGATATAGCGCTCGCCCAGCATCACAATGCTGTTGGGCACCAGTTGCCGGCTGTCGGGTTTGGCGCGGGCAAAGCCGACCACGGTGTCTTTGTCGGTTTGGGTGGAGGTGGTGGGGCTGCCTTCCGATTCATAATCTTTCCATAAGAAGGCGGTGGCGCAGCCGTTGAGCATCAGCAGGGCGGCGGCGAGGAGGAGGGGTTTCAACAGGGATTTTGCAAACATGGCTTGATCCTTTGTTTGGGTTGGAGAGTGTCGGCTCGGGTGGCCGTTTGCGAATATTAACACATTTACTTGGGGAATAGGCTACCTGAAAATCGCTGGCGGGTGGCGGGCCGGATTTCAGGTAGCCTTTTCTGTTTATATAGTGAATTAACAAAAATCAGGACAAGGCGACGAGCCGCAGACAGTACAGAT
>ERZ772827.1162-NODE-1162-length-13561-cov-6.028876_pt1 | contig 13561 bp, 7 predicted proteins | sample MGYA00580850_ERZ772827 | MGnify/ENA primary metagenome ERZ772827 (study PRJEB29015, sample SAMEA2737950) | human oral metagenome | biome: human oral; feature: human-associated habitat; material: dental | place: China | collected 2145 ...
ACAACCGCATCGCGCTGGAGAACCTTGCCGAGCACAACGTCCTCGAAGTTGAGGCATCCTGCCAGTACATGCACACAGGAGAGGGCCTGCACCGCTTCGTTGACCCCGCCGACGGACAGGCCTACACCTACTCCCAGTTCGAGGTCCCGGACGCCCGCCGTGTCTACACGACCTTTGAGCAGCCTGACCTGAAGTCCACCTTCACCCTGACGGTCAAGGCCCCCAAGGGCTGGAAGGTCTTCTCCAACGCACCGACCCCGACCCCCGAGGAAGAGGGCGAGGCCTGGGTCTACCGCTTCGCGACCACCGAGGTCATGTCGACCTACATCACCGCGATCGTCGCCGGCCCCTACGAGGGCACGACGGCCACGCTGACCTCCTCCGACGGCCGTACAATCGACCTGGGCGTCTACGCCCGCGCCTCGATCGTTGAGCACCTGGATGCCGACGAGATCATCGAGATCACCCGCCAGGGCTTCGAGTTCTTCGAGGGCGCCTACGGCATCGCCTATCCCTTCACCAAGTACGACCAGATCTTCGTGCCCGAGTACAACGCGGGCGCTATGGAGAACGCCGGCTGCGTGACCTTCCGCGACGCCTACGTGTTCCGCACCCGTCCCACCGAGGCTCAGATGGAGGCTCGCGCCAACACGATCCTGCACGAGCTCGCGCACATGTGGTTCGGCGACCTGGTCACCATGAAGTGGTGGAACGACCTGTGGCTCAACGAGTCTTTCGCCGAGTTCATGAGCCACCTGGCTCTGGCCGAGGCCACCAAGTACACCGAAGGATGGACGGGCTTCATGGTCCGCAAGGACTGGGGCCTCAAGCAGGACCAGCTGCCCACGACCCACCCGATTACAGCCGAGATCCGCGACCTCGCCGACGTCGAGGTCAACTTCGACGGCATCACCTACGCCAAGGGTGCCTCCGTGCTGCGCCAGCTCGTCTCCTACGTGGGACGCGATGCCTTCTTCGCGGGTCTGCACGAGTACCTGACGAAGCACTCCTACGCCAACGCCACGCTGGACGACCTGCTCTCCGAGCTGGCCGCCGCCTCGGGCCGCGACCTGGCGTCGTGGTCGAAGGTGTGGCTGGAGGAAGCCGGCGTCACCCTCCTGCGTCCGGTCGTCACGACCTCTGAGGACGGCACGATCGAGCGCCTCGAGATCACGCAGGAAGCCTTCTCCGAGGGCGCCTCGCTGCGCCCGCACCGCATGGGTGTGGCCGGCTACTCGCTGACCGAAGAGGGGACGCTGGCCCAGGTCTTCCGCGAGGAGCTCGACATTGACGGCGCGTCCACGGTGATCGAGGCTGCCGCGGGCATCACTCGCCCGGATTTCATCCTCGTCAACGACGGAGACCTCGGCTACGCCAAGGTCCGCCTCGACGAGGAGTCCCTGGCCTTCGCGATCACCAACATCACCAAGTTCACGGATTCGCTGACCCGCGGAGTTGTCATGGCCTCCGCGTGGGATATGACCCGCGACGGCGAGATGCCGGCACGCGACTACCTGAACCTGGCCCTGCGTGCCGTTCCCGTCGAGGACAACATGAGCCTCCTGACGCTCACCCTGCGTCACATCGACGAGGCCGTGCGCACCTTCGTGGCACCGAATTACCGCGCTGAGGCCGCCGAGGACACGGGCCGTCGCCTGCTCCTCCTGGCTCGCACGGCCGCCTCCGGCTCCGACGCGCAGCGGATGCTCGTCGCCGCTGCGGCCCGCAACGCGACCAGCCCCGAACAGTTCGAGGCTATCCGCGCCCTCTACGACGGTACCCAGACCCTGGACGGCCTGGACCTTGACGTCGACCTCAAGTGGGACCTGCTGATCGCCCTGGTGCGCGGCAATGCCGCTACCGAGGAGGACATCGCAGCCCTGGAGGCCACCGACGACACGATGACCGGCCACCAGAACGCGGCCGCTGCTCGTGCGGCTCGCGAGGGCGAGTGGATCAAGGCCGACGTGTGGGACAAGGTCCTCACCGACACCTCGATCCCCAACGACACCCGCTGGGCGATGATCTCGGGCTTCTGGGCGCAGGCGCGCACCAACCCGTCGGCATACGCCAGCTACGTGGGCGAGTACTTCGAGGCCCTGGCGGGCATCTGGGAGACCTTCACCTTCCACACCGCCGAGGACCTCACGACGCTGCTCTTCCCGAACGCGCTGGCGGGCTACGCCCCCGAGGTCGACGTGGTTGCCTCCGGCAAGGCCTGGATCGAGGCTCACGCGGACGCATCCGCCGGCACGATCCGCATCATCCGTGAGCTCATCGACGTGTGTGAACGTCAGATCGCCAACCAGGCGGTGGACGCCGCGGGCTGATCAGCCTCACAACGACGCCAGGGGGCGTGGCCACGTGGCCACGCCCCCTTCGTCTGCCGTCCCGACTCCCTCAGGGAACACTAGCGTCGCATAAGCAACCCCGGCCTCGTTACCGTGAATGGACGAGGCCGGGGCCTTGCGTGCGTGATTGCGTCCGAGTGAGCGTCGCTCACTCACAGCTCATGCGCGCCGATCACTTCCAAGCGCCCCACCAGGTACCGTTGTGGAAGAACCAGTGACGCTCGCCGTCGATCCACTGCGTACCGGTGACCATCGCGCCCGAGGCGTTCAGGTAGTACCAGGAACCCTCAACCTCGACCCAGCCGATGAGCATAACACCCGAGGCGTTCAGGTAGTACCAGGTGCCGCCGACCAGGGTCCAGCCGGTGGCCATCGCACCGGAGCCGGTCAGGTAGTACCACTCGTTATTGTAGTTGACCCAGCCCATGGCCATGTCGCCCGAGGCGTTCAGGTAGTACCAGGAGTCGTCAACATTGATCCAGCCGGTCTGCATGAAGCCGGTCTCAGGATCCAGGAAGTACCAGGAGCCGTCAATAAGGTTCCAGCCGGAGACCTGGGCACCGGAGGAAGCGAAGTACTCCCACTCCCCCTCCTGGTTGTGCCAGCCGGTGATCATGTAGCCGTTCTCATCAAAGCGGTAGACGACGTCATCAATCTCGATGAGTTCGTTCTTGGCGTAGGTTCCATCTCCGAGGTCGAACCACCAGCCTTTACCGTCCTGCTTCCAGGAGGCAGCACCATCGTCGGCGGCCGCGCCGTCGTCGGCGGGCTGCTCCTCGGCGGCGGCACCGTCGGCGGGCTGCTCCTCGGCGGCAGCGGCGTCGTCGGCGGGCTGCTCCTCGGCGGCCGCACCGTCGGTGGCGGGCTGCTCCTCAGTGGCGGCGGCGACCTCGGCGGGAGCGCCGGGATCGGTCAGCTCGGCCGCGTTAGCGGGAACGACAGTTCCGGCGAGAACGGCAGCGCTCACGGCGGCGATCATAAGAGTGCGAACATTGATGGGGCGCATGGGCTTTCCTTTCGTGAGGCGCACATCCTGCGTAGGCTTCGTTGGAACGAATGTGAATGGCGCCACCTCACTCACTAGGGTTTTGTAGTAACGCATTGCTGAGTATACATAACGGTTCCTTGATAATCAAGTGCTCATGTCAAAGCGCCTCGATAACCATAGGACAAACGGAGACGGCCAGCCCTATCCCTCACGGTTAGGCCGGGATCTTATCCCAGCTCGACGGGGTGTTCACAACGCGCATTCACAGCCTCGCCCACACTGTCTAACCTCGCCGCCTCACTCCCCTCCAGGAGCGTGAGGGATAGAATCAGGGACTCTTGCCGTTCGTGATACACGCCATATTCCGGCCCCTCACCCGATCCAGGTATGCCACGGCGCTAAGAGCCGACACGTCGTTAATGCAACGGAGCCAAGACATCGGAACGCTCGTCGCCGCACACCCCAATTCACAGGTAGGGCCGCGTCCGAGACACAGGCGTCCACCGGCGAGGCCGAACAACCCCGGCGAGCTCCGAAGTTTCGCAGGCTCGGAAACTCGGAGACGATCGCAGCGCCTCAACGCCAAGAAAAGGTCTCGTCGGCAAGCATTCTTGCCGACGAGACCACCGATGACGCATCACCGTGCACGAGCACTCAGAAGATCACCAACCATACCCAAGCTTGTATGCAATTCCTCCGTGCCCGGCACACATACCCCGATAGTCAGAAGCCCCCGGAGACGAAAAGCTCTCAGACCCATCGTGACAGATTGCCTTGTAGCGATTGCCGGTTGCGACATCCGCCCCTCCCGATCCATTGCCTGCCGAGGCGACCGGGTACAGGCCCCACCATGCGCCCGAGTCGTAGAACCAGTGGCGCTCACCGCCGATCCACTGAGTACCTGTCACCATGACGCCGGACGCCTTCAGGTAGTACCAGGAGCCTCCCTGGCTGAGCCAGCCGGTGACCATCGCGCCGGACTCATTGAAGTAGTACCAGGAATCACCGATCGCGTTCCAACCACTCACCATGACGCCCGAGCCGTTCAGGTAGAACCAGGTACCGCCCTGGCTGAGCCAGCCGGTCTTCATGGCGCCGGAGGAGTTCAGGAAGTACCAGGAGCCTCCCTGCTTGAGCCAGCCGGTGACCATCGCACCCGACTCGTTGAAGTAGTACCAGGAACCACCAATCGCGCTCCATCCGCGCACCATCGCTCCCGAAGCACCGAAGTAATACCAGGTACCGCCCTGGTTCAGCCATCCAGTCGCCATCGCACCAGAGGCACCCAGGTAGTACCAAGTGCCATCGACCGTGATCCAGCCAGTACGCATCACTCCGCTCTGCGGGTCCAGGAAGTACCAGGTTCCCGACACGTTGGCCCATCCACGCACCTGAGCACCCGAGGGCGCAAAGTACTCCCACGATCCCCCAAGGTTGTACCATCCGGTCACCATGTATCCGCTACCGTTGAATCGGTATGTTGCCCCATCGATGTCACGCTTTTCATCACGTGCGTACGACCCATTGTCCAGGTCGTACCACCAGCCCACCGAATCCATCTTCCACGAGGGCTTCGGCGCGGGGGCCGGTTCCGGGGTGGGGGCTGGATCCGGGGTAGGTTCAGCGGTGGGATCCGCCGTCGGCTCCCCCATCGGGACCTCGGCGGCGACGCCCACAGGCTCACCGCCTTGGCTCGAGACGGCTGGGAAGGCATAAGCGGGAGCCAACGGACCAACAACGAGGGCGGCAGCACCAAGGGCCGCCATCACGCTCCTGCGCAGATTGATGGGTCGCATATCTTATTCCTCTCTGAATAGAAGATGGTGAGCGCGCACATCCCTTCAGCGGGACAGGTACGCTCTGTCGACGAATGCACATTAGTTTCGCAGCATTCCTTTACTGACTATACACAAGGTAATATGACGCACCAAATAAGACGCCATCCACGTTTCCAGTCGCAGCGAAAAGGCATCAATACGCACGAAAAAGCCCCGCCGAAGAGCGAACTCACCGGCGGGGCTTCAGAGTGTTGCGTCAGCGTTTGGCTCGACGCGATGCGACAACCGCACCGGCTCCAGCGACCAGAACCGCGACGGCTCCCACGCCCACCCACACGGAGGACGCACCGGTCGCTGCGAGGGCATCAGCGCGCACCTGCGTCGGGGTGGAAGCATCCTGGGCTGCGGGGACGGATACCTGCGTCGGATCAGCACTCAGGGTGATGTCGAGGCGAGCGGTCACCACGCCCTGATCGTCGGCGGGAGTGCTCGTCTCAGGTGCAGCCGGGTTGCCATCACCGTTCGCGGGGGCGGAAGGCGTGACAGACGGGTTGCCATCACCGTTGGCGGGAGCTGAGGGCTCCGAAGCCGGGTCGCCACCACCGTTTGCGGGAGCGGAGGGGGCAGCAGACGGAACGGAAGGAGCGGGCGTCTGACCGGGCTCCTGGCCCACGGAGGGGTTCTCATCGCCGTTCGCGAGCGCGGGTGTCTCAACCGACGGGGCCTGCTGATCCGGCGTCGAATCTACCCCGTCACCCACGGAGAGGCTGTTACCATCCTGCTCGACAGAGAGGGTCGTGCAACGCGTGAGGGCATCGCGATACTCGGTGGCGGTCAAGTAACGGCCAGCGTTCTCGCCACCCTGCAGCGTGACGCCACCATCCTTTTCGGGGCGCACGGCGGTCTGGGATGCAATGGACTCCGCAACACGATCAAGCTCAGCGTCGATATCCACGAGAGAGGTGACGGGCTTCCTTTCCTCAGCCGAGGCCAGATACTCGTCCAGAGCAGCCTGAGCGGCGTTGACAGATGCCTGCGTGTCGATCACGGCCTGCTGACGCTCAGCAGAGGGTGCGGTGTCGGCGGGTGCGGGCGTCGAGGTCGCGGGCGCAGCAGATCCAGCGTTTGCGGGGAGGCTCGACACGTCAACGGGGAGGGCGACACCGGGAAGGGAACCCACCTTGTTCTGCCAGGAGTTGGCGCGCTGCGCGTCGCCGCCACCCGCGAGGCCGGAGACATAGTTGGTGTTGTCGGCGTTGAAAGCGGCACCGTCGAAGCCGTACGCGGACGCAGTATCGCCAGTCGTGTGGAAGCGCGACACGTTGGGCGAGCCGCCGGTGACAGCGTAGAACTTCTGAGTGCCGTAGATACGCGTGAAGTTACCGTGCTTCGCGATAAGCACGCCGACGCCAACAACGTTGTTCTGGGCCAGCATGTTCTTGTCGTGGCCAGAGGAGTTCTTCCACTGATCGAAGAGTGCGTCCGCCGCCTGCATCGGATTCTTGGAGGTGCCATAGGCGCCCCACTTGTCGCCGAAGTTCTCTCGATGGTTGTAGGCGATGTTCTCACCGGCGTAGGTCGTGTCACCGCCGTCGAGCTTGCCCGCGCCGAAGTACTTGTAGTCCGGGTCGTGGTTGAAGTCATCACTGTCCGACATGTGCTTGCTCCACGCGCGAGCGTCGGTGGTCACCGTATCGGAGACAACCAGCTCGGGCAGGCCAGCGTTGGCTCGGTAGGCGTTCATCTTCTGAATGACGAGAGCCTCGATGATGCGCGCCTGGGTGGCGTCGTCGACCTGGGACCAGTCGACCCAGTCGAGGCCACGGCTCGCAGTATCCGCTGCAGACGCAGCCTCACCGGCGGACGTTGCGGGCTCAAGGGCACTCTGCTGCGCAGCCTCGAGTGCAGCCTGCGCATCGGCGAGGGCAGCTCGCAGCTCGGACTCATGGGCGGGGTCCAGGGCGGGAGTCGCAGAGTTACCCGCGGCTGCGGCGGCGTAGCTCGCCAGAAGCGGATTGTATTCAGCGGCGATACGACCTTCCGCCCCCGACAGTGCGTTGCAGAACGCGTCGCTGGTCGTCGCGTTTCCCTCAGCGAGGGTGGGGATGACGACGAGGGCAGCTGCGATCGTGGCTGCAGCGAGGACCACGGACGTATGCGTACGAGTGAGCTGGAACGACATTGACTACCGGCCTCACACAATGGAACAAGAACAGGTCAATCTTTCCACTCGGTACAGTACTTTTCAAGGTTTTATCAGTAAGTCGTTACAGATGAATCCACCTATTTTCAACGCTTTCCCAGTTTGACAGATTGTGAGCATCCCGCATGCCGATACCGAAACGTTATATTTCGGATAAAACAACTGACCAAGCTGCAACCACAAGCACGACCACTGCTCAAGCAACAAAAAATCGACACCCGAAACCGGATGTCGAAGTTTTCTGTGGAGCTAGGGGGATTCGAACCCCCGACCTCTTCCATGCCATGGAAGCGCGCTACCAACTGCGCCATAGCCCCGTTATTTAGTTCGTCGCCCTGGCGACCTGATAAATAATAGCGAACCTTTCGAGAATGATGCAAATCCAATCGAGTGCCCCTCGTCACAACGCTCAGTAACCATGATAATCGGCGGTCACGAGGGGCCGGAGAGCCATCACGCCCCCAAAATGTCCTCACGAGAGCCGATGTTGTGCGACGCCAGGCGCCACCCGCTGATCGCCGCGCTCTTAGAGGTCGACGTCCCGACAGGAACGAGCTCCGACCAGTGGCAGTTATCGACGCCGCGCAGCCCATTGAAGACCGCCGGATCCAGGCCCAGCAGCGACACGATGCCACGCGCGATCGCGGAGCCATGCGAAACGACAATCAGAGACTGGTCCCCGCGGCACGCCCGTGCCGCTTCCAAGACGGCATCGCGAACACGCTCACCCACAACCTCGGAGCGTTCCACCTCAGCGAGGTCACACTCCCCCTGAGCGCGATACTGCGCGTAGGCCTCGGCCTGCTCGGCGGCGATCTCCTCGTAGGTCTTACCCTCAAAGCTCCCGTAGAAGCGCTCCGTGAGCCGCTCATCGAGTGCCGGCCCCTCGCAGGGATATCCAGCGATGTCGAAGACGCGTGCGATGATCCTCGCGGTATCCACCGCGCGCCCCAGGGGCGAGCTCACGATACGCACTCCCCCGTCGTCGTAGCTGCGCCCATCTTCGGCGGCAATCATACCAACCTCGGCGCTCGGCTCGCACAGGCGGCTCACCAGCACGCCCGCGGCACCCGCAGCCTGGGACCGTCCGGCCTCGTTCAAGGGTTGATCGATACGCCCCTGAAAGCGCCGCGCCAGGTTGAAGTCCGTCTGGCCGTGGCGCAGCAGAACGATCCGCGAGGCGCTCACTGCGCACTCTCCACACCGTGCGCGGCAGCACGCTCGGCGGCAGCGGCGCGGGCCTCGTCGATGTCGACGTCGATCGGCACGGCCGGGCAGTCACCCCACAGGCGCTCGAGAGCGTAGTACTCGCGCTCTTCCTCGGACAGGACGTGAACGAGCAGATCCGAGTAGTCCAGGAGCACCCACGTGCCCTCCGCACGCCCCTCGATGTGGGCGGGGCGGCGCTGCTGCTCGGCCCAGATACGATCCATGATGTCCTCGGCGATGGCGCGCACCTGACGGTCCGTCGGCGCCGAAACAACCACGAATGCATCAGCCAGGGCGAGCTTGCTGGTCACGTCAACAAGCACCGGGTTGATGCCGCCGCGGTCGTGCGCGGCGCGAGCAACCAGGCTCGCCAGTTCTGCGGTAGCGTCGGGAAGGCTCACGTTTCTCCTTGGGTTAGGACCGGTACAGGCCGTATTTGTTGATGTATTGGACGACGCCGTCGGGCACCAGATACCACACCGGCTTCCCCTCTTCGACGCGCGTACGGCAGTCCGTCGAAGAGATCGCCATGGCGGGGACCTCCAGCAGCGACACGGACTCGTGCGGCAAGCCAGGATCCGACAGGTTGTGCCCGGGGCGCGTCACGCCGATAAAGTGCGCCTGCTCAAAGAGCTTATCGGCGTCCTTCCACTGCGCGATCTGTGCCAGCGCGTCGGCACCCGTGATGAAGTAGAAATCCGAGTCCGGGTATTCGCGCGACAGGTCCGCCAGCGTATCGATCGTGTAGGTCGTCCCACCGCGGTCAATATCCACGCGAGACACGGCAAAACGAGGGTTCGAGGCGGTTGCGACAACCGTCATCAGGTAGCGGTGCTCCGCCGAGGTCACGCGTCGATCCGCCTTGAAGGGCTGCATGGCCGCGGGGACGAAGACGACCTGGTCGAGGCCGTAGACGTCCATGACCTCCGAGGCCGCGACGAGGTGACCGTGGTGGATCGGATCGAATGTGCCACCCATGATGCCGATCGCGCGGCGCCGACGCAGCGCGCGCGGGGGATGCTGGGGCGAGGCCGGGGCTGCGGTCGCCCCCGCCGTGGCCTCGGTGGTCTTTTCGATCGCGGACTCGTCGGAGGCCTGCACCGCGTGGTTATCCTGCGTGCTCACGGGCGGATCGTTCCTTCTCCCTCGTAGATCCACGTGGTCGTCGTCAGTTCCGCGAGGCCCATCGGGCCGCGCGCGTGCAGCTTCTGCGTCGAGATACCCACTTCGGCGCCCAGGCCCAGCTGACCACCGTCCGTGAAACGCGTCGAAGCATTCACGGCAATAGCAGCGGCATCGATGCCCGATCGGAACGCGCGCACGACAGCCACGTCGGATGCCACGATGCCCTCCGTATGCCCCGAGGAATAGCGGCGAATATGCTCAATCGCCTCGTCAACGTCGGCGACGACGCGCACAGCCAGGTCCATCGAGAGGTACTCGGTCTCCCAGTCGGCCTCGGTTGCGTCAACGATCATCTCGGCATCGATCGAAGGCTGGCCATCGACGACGGTCCGTGTAGCCTCGTCCGCGTGGATCGTCACGCCCGCCGTCGTCAGACGGGTGACGGCGGCGACGAGGAAACGCTCGGCGACGTCGGCGTGCACGAGCAGAGTCTCCGCCGCGTTGCAGACGCCCACGCGCTGCGTCTTCGCGTTCATGATGATGGCCTCAGCGGCCTCCAGGTCGGCGGAGGCATCCACGTACACGTGACAGTTGCCCGTGCCCGTCTCAATAACCGGAACCCGCGACTCTTCGACGACGGCATTGATCAGCCCCGCTCCCCCTCGCGGAATCAGCGCATCAATCGCTCCACGCGCGCGCATCATTGCTCGGGCACCCGCGCGGCCCCACGGATCCACCGTGGTGATCGCATCCGCGGGCAGGCCGACGGAGGTCAGCGCATCGCGGCACACCTCGATGAGGACGCGATTCGAGGACTGCGCGGCGCTTCCACCGCGCAGTACGACCGCGTTGCCGGCCTTCAGAGCAAGCGAGGCAGCGTCGATCGTCACGTTGGGGCGGGCCTCGTAGATGATGCCGATAACGCCCAGGGGGACGCGCTCCTGCGTCACGCGCAGGCCAATATCGGTGCGCATTCCACGCACGACCTGACCGATCGGGTCAGGCAGACCCGCGATCTCGCGGACGGCCTCGGCGATTCCACGAATACGATCGGGGGTCAGAGCGAGGCGATCCAGCAGGCCCTCGCTCATCTGCTCCGCACGACCGCGGGCGACATCTTCAGCATTAGCGGCCAGGATCTGGTCACTGCGATCAATGAGCGCAGCCGCAATCGCCTCGAGACCGCGGTTTTTTACCTGGGTCGTCGCGTTCGCGAGCACTCGCGCCGCAGCACGAGCAGCATCCGTCACCTGGGAAATATCTGCAGCAGTATCCACCGGGCCATCATGGCACACGAGAGCCTGTCAAGCCGCATCAGTCAGCGCTCAGCGCAGAAAATGCGTCGCCCAACACCGCCAGGTCGTCACGGTGAATCGCGGGCCTCGGATGCCGGTATCCGGCTGCTGCCAGCTCGGCAGTCCCCGACCCGGCAATCTCGGCCAGGGTGTCGGAGTCGTATCCCGACACCCCTCGAGCGACAAGACCCGTCGGAGAGGCCACGTCAACGACATCGCCCGCCTCGAAGTGACCGAGCACCGAGCGCACACCAGCCACCAGCAAAGATTTCTTGCCGACCGTGATCGCGTGCGCAGCACCCTCGTCGACGATGATCTCGCCGCGTGACGGCGCCACGTGGGCGATCCACAGGCGGCGCGAGGCCGGACGCTCCTGGGAGGGCTCAAACCACGTGCCAACGTTCTTGCCCGCGAGCACCGACTCCAGAGCATCCGCACAGGCGAGCTGCACGCCGATGCCGCTGGTAGTCGCCAGCATCGCGGCCTGCACCTTCGTCGCCATGCCGCCCGTGCCCACGCGCGAGCCCGCACCGGTCACGAGCACACTCATGAGGTCGTCCGCGCTCTCGACACGTTTGATCAGCTCCGAACCTGGGTGATCCGGAGGAGCCGTGTACAGGCCGTCCACGTCCGTCAGCAGCACGAGGGCATCAGCCTTGATCATCTGCGCGATGAGCGCGGCGAGACGGTCGTTATCTCCGAAACGCAGCTCACGGGTGGTCACCGCGTCGTTTTCGTTGAGAATCGGGACGACGCCGAGGCCGAGGAGGCGCGTCAGCGAGGCGCGCACGTTTGTATAGTGGTCGCGGCGCATGACGTCGTCGGTGGTCAGCAGCACCTGGGCAGCATCGAGATGATGCGCCTGGAAAGCGGCAGTCCACCTCGCCATCAGGAGCCCCTGGCCCATCGCGGCGGCGGCCTGCACGCTCGGCAGGTCCTTCGGTTTCGAGGTGAAGCCGAGCGGGTCAAGGCCCGCGGCCACCGCTCCCGACGACACGACCACGACCTCGCGGTCCGCCCCGCGCCAACGCGCGACGAGGCGCGCAACCGAGTCAATACGGTTCAGATCCAGGCCGCCGTCCTCGCGCGTGAGCGACGAGGAGCCGATCTTGACGACGATGCGAGAAGCGCCAGCCACTCCGCTCATGACTGATCCGAGGCGTCGGTCCAGTGGCCGGCCTGGCGCTCCGTCCACAGCTCGTCACGGGCAGCGGTCTTGGCGTCCATGACCTGGTGGTACACCTCGCGACGCTCCTTACGGCTCGGACGTGCGTTCTGATCCAGGCGCAGATCGGTGCCGCGCGAGCCCAGGAGCTCGGGTCCGGTCGTGAGGGTCGGCTCCCAGTCGAAGACGACGCCTCCGTCCAGGTCGCCGATCACGACGGTGTCGCCGGCGACCGCGCCGGCCTTCATCAGCTCATCCTCGACGCCAGCGGCGTTCAGGCGATCTGCGAGGTAGCCCACGGCCTCGTCGTTCGCAAAGTCCGTCTGGCGCACCCAGCGCTCGGGCTTGTCGCCACGAACCTGGAAGACCTCTTCGCCGTCCTTGCGGGTCTTGCGCACCGTGATCTCCACGCTGCGCCCGACGGCCTTCGGGCGGATGACGGGGCGGGCAGCTTCGAGGGCGGGACGCTTGGCGCGTTCCTCCTTGACGATCCCGGCCAAAGCAAAGGAGAGTTCCTTGAGGCCCTCATGGGACACTGCGGAGACCTCGAGGACGGGCCAACCGAAAGACTCCAGATCCGGGCGCGTGATCTCGGCGAGATCGCGACCGTCCGGAATATCGATCTTGTTGAGGACGATGACGCGGGGGCGCTCCATAATCGGCACGTAGCCCTCGACCTGCGTCAGATCGCCCTGGTAGGCCTCCAGCTCCGCCTCGATAATGCGCAGGTCCTCAACCGGCTCGCGATCGGTCTCGAAGGCGGCGGTGTCGAGCACGTGCACGATGACGGCGCAGCGTTCGATGTGACGCAGGAAGTCCAGGCCGAGGCCTCGTCCCTGGGAGGCGCCGGGGATCAGGCCAGGAACGTCGGCAACCGTGTAGCGTGTATCGCCGGCCGACACGACGCCCAGGTTCGGGACCAGCGTCGTGAACGGGTAGTCGGCGATCTTCGGACGCGCCGAGCTCAGGGCGGCAATCAGCGAGGATTTACCAGCCGAGGGGAAGCCGACGAGCGCCACGTCCGCGACGGACTTCAGCTCGAGGATGACGTCGCGCTCCTCGCCAGGCTCACCCAGCAGCGCAAAACCGGGGGCCTTGCGGGCCTTCGACGCCAGCGCTGCGTTGCCCAGACCACCACGGCCGCCCTCGGCGACCACGAAACGCGCGCCAGCACCCGTCAGGTCGGCGAGCAGCTCACCCGACATCGACTTGACGACCGTTCCCTCGGGAACAGGCAGGACGATGTCCGCGCCGGTCTTACCCTGGCGGAAGTCGCCCATGCCGGGCGTGCCGTTGTCCGCACGACGATGCGGGCTGCGGTGATAGTTCAGCAGCGTGGTCTCCTGCTCGCTCACCTCAAGGATGACCGAGCCGCCATTACCGCCGTCTCCACCGTCAGGGCCGGCCAGCGGCTTGAACTTTTCACGCTTAATCGAGGCAACGCCGT
>ERZ772827.1166-NODE-1166-length-13551-cov-25.570317_pt1 | contig 13551 bp, 9 predicted proteins | sample MGYA00580850_ERZ772827 | MGnify/ENA primary metagenome ERZ772827 (study PRJEB29015, sample SAMEA2737950) | human oral metagenome | biome: human oral; feature: human-associated habitat; material: dental | place: China | collected 2145 ...
AGGGGTCGGTGGCGAGGACCTCGCTGATGCGCTCGGCGCACACCGCGGCGCGCGGAATCATCATGGTCATGAAGCTGGCCATGACGATGCCCATGAGGATCTGCATGAGGTAGGTCATGAAGGCCACGAGCGTGCCGACCTCGACCTGGCCCGCCTCCACCTGGTGACCGCCGAACCAGGTGACTCCGACCATGGTGACGTCCAGCACCAGCATGGTCGCGGGGAACAGGAACACGAACAGCTGTCCGACCCTCTCCCCCACCCGGGAGATGTCCCAGTTGGCCCTCTCGAAGCGCTCGGTCTCCACCTCCTCCCGCACGAAGGCGCGCACGACCCGGATCCCGGTCAGCTGCTCGCGCAGGACGCGGTTGATGGAGTCCAGGCGCTCCTGGAAGGCGCGGAACAACGGCACCATGCGCTGCACGGTCAGGCCGACCACGACAATGAGCACGGGCACGGCCACCGCGATGAGCCAGGACAGGGAGGGGGCGCGGGTCACCGCCATGACGACGCCGCCGACTGCCAGCAGCGGCGCGGTCACCAGCATGGTGCAGCTCATGAGCACGAGCATCTGGACCTGCTGGACGTCGTTGGTGGTCCGGGTGATCAGGGAGCCGGCCCCGAAGACGGAGACCTCCCGCTCGGAGAAGTCCCCGACCCGGCGGAAGATGAGGGCGCGCAGGTCGCGCCCCATGCCCAGCGCCGAGCGGGCGGCCAGCCAGGTCGCGGCCACGGTGCAGGCCCCCTGCAGCACGGACACGCCGAGCATGAGGGCGCCGGTGCGCCAGATGTAGCCGGTGTCGCCCAGGGCGACGCCGGTGTCGATGATGTTCGCGTTGAGATTGGGCAGGTAGAGCGAGGCCATGACCTGCACGAGCTGCAGGACGAGGACGCCCGCTAGCGGGATCCGGTAGGGGCGCAGGTGGGTGCGCAGAAGACTGACGAGCATGGAACTTCCGAGGTTGAGGGAGCGGCGGCGGGACCCGGTCACAACCGCAGTACTGCGGGGACGCGCCGAATACTAGACCCTGACGCCGCGTCAGGGCGCAAGCCCCGGCTGGAACGAGTCGCCCTCCCGGGCCCCGGCCCCCGCCGGCTCAGGAGCGCCTCCGCGTCAGCAGGGCGGAGGCGGCGAAGACGGCCGGGATGAGGCAGCACACGAGCAGGGCGGGCCGCAGCCCGGTTCCGGCGTCGGACGGCAGGTGCGCCACGAGCCGGCCCAGCACGCCGTCGGGGGCCGTGCCCGTGACGCCGACCGCGCTCGCGGCGTCGGCGATCGCCCCGGCCGCGGACGGCCCGGCGGCGGCCCCGACGTCCCCGGCCAGCGCCAGCACAGCGAACATGGCGCCGCCCCCCACGGGGAAGCGGGCGGCGGCCAGCGAGGTCGCGCCGGGCCACATGAGCGCCACGCACAGGCCGGTGAGCGCACAGGCGAGCAGGCCCGCCGCGGGGGTCGGGGACGATGCCGCCACCACGTAGCAGACGACCGCGCCCAGGCCGCTGGCCGCGAGCGCGCCGCGCAGGGGGATCGCCCGGTCCCGACGGCCGAGCCCGTAGGCCGTGCGCCCCAGGGCCATGAGCAGGGCGAACAGGCCGGGGCCCAGCAGGTCCCCCACCGCCTTGGGAACCCCGGTGGCCTGCTGGGCGAAGAAGCTCGACCACTGGCTCATGGTGAGCTCGGAGGCCCCGCCGGCGGCCATGAGCAGCAGGACGAGGAGGAAGACCGGGGAGCCCATGAGGCCCGCCAGGGAGGTCCGCTCGTGGTCGGGCACGGTGGCCGGCATGGGCACGCGCGCCATGAGCACGGCGTTGACGGCCGGGACGGCCGCCCACGCCAGCGGCAGCACCCACCAGGCGCCCGGGCCGAGGGCGCTCAGCAGGGCGGTGGAGACCACGACCACGCCCAGCTGCCCCCAGCAGTAGAAGGAGTGGAGCAGGGCCATGCCGGACGCCCTGGACCGTCCGGGCTCGGCGGGCAGGTGCTCGACGACCGGGCTCGCCAGGACCTCGATGAGGCCGCCGCCGACGGCGTAGACGACGGCGGCCAGGCACAGGCCCGCGAAGGGCGCCGCGAGCAGCTGCGGGAGGATGGCCATGAGAATCAGGCCGAGCGCGGCCAGGACGTGGGCCAGCACCATGGGCGCGCGGTAGCCGACGCGGTCGACGACCCTGACCGCGGCCAGGTCGGTGAGCAGCTGGACCAGGAAGTTGAGGCCGGCGAGCAGGCCGAGCCGGGCGACGTCGACGCCGAGCCGGGTGTGGAAGACGACGAAGAGCAGCGGCGCCAGGTTGTTGACGATCGCCTGCACAATGAAGCTCGCGTAGGCGGCGCGGCGGGTGGTGGTGAAGGTCATGCGATGGCCTCGGTCGGGGGTCGGAACGTGCCGGAAGGCACCGGAAAGCGCTGCCAGGCGCGAGGAGGCCCGGCGCGGGGTGCCTCGGCCCTCCGGGCGAGCGGGCCCGCTCAGGCTACCAACGATATCTACTCATCGGTCGGCGCCGGCGGGTCGGACGAAGGATCCTGTCCGGCCGGTCCTGGAGCGCCGCGGGCAGCGGCGTCATATCGTCTCCCCCGATGACCTCCTCCGCTTCTCCCCCGCCGCGCGGCCGCATGGGCCGGACGGCGCGGCTCCTGGCCGCCGTCGTGCTGGCGGGCGCGGCGGCCGGGCTCGTGGGCATCGCCATGGCCTACCTGCTCGAGGGCTTCGAGTGGCTCTTCTACGGGGTGGGCGAGGGCTCGCTGCCCGAGCGGGTAGCGGCCGCCCCGGCGTGGCGGCGCGTGCTCGCTCCCGCTCTCGGCGGCGCCGCGGCGGGGGCGCTGTGGTGGTGGGAGCGCGCCACCGGGGGCGTGGTCGGCGTCGAGACGGCCGTCGCCGACCGCTCGGGGGCCGCCGCCGCGCGGATGGGCCTGGTGCGGCCGTTCGCCGACGGCGTCCTGCAGGTGCTCACCGTAGGCGCCGGCAACTCCGTGGGCCGCGAGGGGGCGCCGCGCCTCATGGCGGGCGCCGTCGCCGCCCGGCTCGCGCGGTGGCTGGGGCTGGAGCCGGGCGTCACGACCCTGCTCGTGGCCGCAGCGGCGGGCGCCGGTCTGGCGGCCATGTACAACGTGCCCCTGGGCGGGGCCGCCTTCGCCGTCGAGATCACCATGGCGGCCGGGACGCGGCGCCGCGGCGTGTGGCTGGCGCTGCCGGTGAGCCTGATCGCGACGGTCGTCTCGTGGCTGCTCTCCCACGGCCGTGCGACCTTCGACGTCGCGGTGGGAGCGCCGACGGCCGCCACCGTGGTGGCGGCGCTGACGGCGGTGCCGGTGTTTCTGGTGCTGGGCGCGGGGGCGCGCAGCCTGTGGGCCTGGTTCAGGGCGCACCGTCTGCCGAGTACCTGGGCGCTGCCGGTGGGCATCGGCGCTGCGGGCGCGCTCACGGGCGCGGCGTCGCTGTGGCTGCCCGTGCTTCCGGGCAACGGCCGGGACGCCCTGGAGGCGGCGCTGGCCTCGCCGACGACGAGGACGGCAATGGTGGCGCTGGCGGGCGTCATGGTGCTCAAGCCGCTGCTCACCGGGGCGACGCTGGGGGCGGGGGCCACGGGCGGGCTGCTGGCACCGTCCTTCGCCCTGGGCGGCAGCGCGGGGGCCGCGGTCGCGGGGCTGGCGCACCTGGCGGGGTGGGAGGCGAGCGTGCCGGTGCTCGCGCTGGCGGGCGCCGGGGCGGTGCTGGCCATCACCCAGCGCGCGCCCGTGTTCGGCACGCTGTTCGTGTGGGAACTCGCACGCCCCGGAGCGTGGGTGCTGGCGCTCATGGCGGTGGTTGTCGCGGCCTGCTGGTGGCCGACCTCCTCGCCCGCCCTCCTTCGCCGAGATCGGTCGAGTTCCGCACCGAGATCGGTTCGCCTCCGCCGCGAGATCGGTGACGACCAGCCACCGGCCTCCCCCTCGCCCTCTTAAGATGGTGCGAGTCATGCAGCTGGTCGAGCCTTCCAGGCCCCGTCCTCCCACGCCCCTGCGTCATCCGACCACCTGGCTTCTTCTCGCCCTGATGGTGACGCTGCCGGCAATGATCGCTCCGGCCCTGGCGGGCGCCGACCGTTCCGGACCCTCAGAACCGCTCACCGCCGCACTCGTTGCGACCCTTGTAGGCGGCTGCATCAACACGGTCCCCAAGGAGGTCGCCCTGCGTCGCATAGTGCTCGCCCAGCTTCAGGTGCGCTGGGATACGCCGGCCTGAACCGATCTCGGTGCGGAACTCGACCGATCTCGGTGCGGAACTCGACCGATCTCGACGCGGAACCGGACCGATCTCGGTGCGGAACTCGACCGATCTCGACGAACAGGGGCAGCCGACGACGCCGTGCACCGCGAGTATCACACGGTGCGGCGCAGGACGACCGAGTCCCAGCCGGCCAGGCGCTCGGGCACGCCCGCCCCGGAGCCGCCGGCGTCCTCGACGGGCAGCGAGGCGACCAGCACCCGCTCGGCGTCGGCCCACTCCCCCAGGTCGAGCCCCTCGGCCGCGAGGCGACGCCGCAGCGCGGAGCCCTCCCCCATCTCCAGTCCCTCGCGCGCGCACGAGGCCAGCAGCAGGACCTGCTCGCGGCCGCCGTCGGCGTCCACGAGCTCGCGCAGGATCGTCCAGGAGCCGGCGTCGTCGGCGTCGAGCAGGCGGAAGGTGCCCAGCGCCACGACGTCGTCGCTGTGCCGCAGGGCGATGAGGGCCCGGTGGTGCTCGAAGACCGACCCCGGCTTGCCCACCTGGCTCGCGGCATTGATCTCGGTGTGGTTGGGAGTCACGTCGATCCACGGCCTGCCCGTGGTGAAGCCCGCCTGCGGGCCCGCATCCCACTGGACGGGGGTGCGGGCGTTGTCGCGCGAGTTGGCCGGCAGTCCCGCCAGCACCGCCTGGGGGTTGTCGCCCGCGCCCACCCGCTCGTGGTAGTGGTTGATGGTCTCCAGGTCCCGGTAGGAGCCGATGCCGTTGAAGACCGTGTTGGTCTGGCCGATCTCCTCGCCCTGGTAGATGTAGGGCGTGCCGCGGTGCAGGTGGAGGATCGAGGCCAGGGTCTTGGCGCTGGTCGCCCGCCAGGCGGGGTCGTCGTCGCCGTACCGGGAGACGGCGCGGGGCTGGTCGTGGTTGTCCCAGTAGCTGGAGTTCCATCCCCTCTCCCCGGTGATGCGTCCGGCCTCATCCGTGGCCGGGGCGAGGGCCTCCTGCCAGGCGGCGAGGTTCCTCTTCAGGACGATGCGGTCGAGGGGCCTGGGGTCGAACTTGCCGCCCGGGCCGTTGGTCAGGCTCACGTGCTCGAACTGGAAGACCATGTCGAGCTCGGCCCGCGCCGGGTCGGTGTAGCGCGGGGCCTCGGCCAGGGTGACTCCCGGCATCTCCCCGACGGTGAGGACATGACCGTCCCGGGGCGCGAAGACCGTCTCGTTCATCTCGTGGAGGAACTCGTGGATGCGGGGCCCGTTGGCCACCAGGGAGGCGCCGTCGCCGTACAGGTCGCCGTCGCGCCTGACGCCGTCGGCCAGCGGGTAGGTCTTGGAGATGAGGTTGATGACGTCCATGCGGAAGCCGTCGACGCCGCGGTCCAGCCACCGCCCCATCATCTCGTAGACGGCGCGGCGGACCTCCTCGTTCTCCCAGTTCAGGTCCGGCTGCCTGGCGGAGAACAGGTGGAGGTAGAACTCACCGCTGCCCTTGTCCCACGCCCAGGCGGACCCGGAGAAGAAGGAGCCCCAGTTCGTGGGCTCGGTGCCGGGACAGCCGGGCTCCAGGCCGGGGACCCGGCGGGCGGGGCGCCAGATGTACCAGTCGCGCCTGGCGCTGTCCCTGGAGGAGCGGGAGGCGCGGAACCACTCGTGGTCGTCGCTGGTGTGGTTGACCACCAGGTCCATCACCAGGCGCATGCCGCGCGCGTGAAGGCCCGCGATGAGCGCGTCGAGGTCGGCCATGCTCCCGAAGAGCGGGTCGATGTCCTCGTAGTCGGAGATGTCGTAGCCGTTGTCGTCCTGCGGCGAGCGGTAGACGGGGCTCAGCCACACGACGTCCGCGCCGAGCGCGTCGAGGTGGTCCAGGCGGGCGGTGATACCGGGGATGTCGCCCACGCCGTCGGCATCGGTGTCCTGGAAGGAGCGCGGGTAGACCTGGTAGACGACGGCGCGCCGCCACCAGTCGGCATCGTCCCCGACGTGGCGGGGCGAGACAACGAGGGCTGGGTATCTCATGGTGCCGACCCTACGGGACGGGAACCGGCGACGTGTCGAGGTCTACGGCGCCCGCGTCCGGGGGCGCCGTCGGCTCGGGACCGACCTCGGTGCGGAATCGACCGGTCTCGGCGAGGCGGCCCGAGCCGCGCCGGGGCAGAATGCGGCCATGGCAGGCACACCCCGCGACTCCCACGCCCCCGGCCCGTGGGCCGGACTCAGCGACACCCAGCGGGCGATCGTCCTGGCCCTGCTGCGCCACGGGCGCCTGGCCCGCCCCGAGATCATGAGGCTCGTCGGCATCTCCCCCGGCTCGATCACGCGCCTGACCACCCCGCTCATCGACAGCGGTCTTCTCACCGCCCACTCCGAGCGCCTGGCCAGCACGGGCCGCCCCCAGTCCCCCCTCGAGGTGCGCGCCGACGCGGAGACCATGATCGGGGTGAACCTGTCGGGCAGCGCCCTGACAGCCGTGCTCGCCGACCTGCACCTGAACGTCCTGGCCACGGCGCGCCGCCCGCTGCCCGACCGCGCCCCCACCGGTGTCGTCGCCGCACTGGCCGATGTCGCGCAAGAGCTGGCCCGCTCCCGACCGGACGCTCCCGCCCCGTCCTGCGCGGGGGTGAGCCTGGGCGGGGCCACCGCCGAGGGGCGCATGGTCGCCGACGCCGTGTTCCTGGGGTGGAACCGGGTCCCCCTGGCCGACCTCGTCGAGGCGCGGCTGCATGTTCCGACGACCATCGGCAACGACCTGGTGGCGATCACCCTGCAGGAGGCCTGGTTCGGGGCGGGGCGCGAGCACGACCGCCTGGCCCTGGTCACGGTGGGCGCCGGCATCGGCTTCGGGCTGGTCTCGCACGGCGAGGTCATGACAACGCCGGATGCCGAGCTCGGCCTCATGGGCAAGATCCCGGTTCCCGACGGCGGCCGGCCGGCGTCCTCACTTCCGGCGACGGACTGCCTGACCAACCCCGCCATTGAGCGCGCCTGGACCGAGCGGGGCCGGACTCCGACCCCCGCGGCCGGGATCGTGGAGCTGGCCAGAGCGGGCGAGGCCGACGCGGTCGCGATCTGCTCGTCCTATGCGCGGCGCACCGGCCGTCTCATCGCCATGGCGGCCGCCTTCACCCTGCCCGACATCGTCGTGGTGGCGGGCGAGCGCGCCGAGGTGGCCGCCCTGTTCGAGGACCAGGTGATGGTCGGCGTGGCATCGGTCAGGCGCCCCGGCGCGGCCCCCATCAACATGGTGGTGCGCGAGCACGACCGCATCAGCTGGGCGCGAGGAGCCGCGGCCCTGGCGCTGCGGGCTCGGGCCGAGGGCCGCCTGTAACTTCCAGCCCCATCGGGCCCATCGGGCATATCGTCTGTACCGTCCGTCCATCGCCCACAGGCGCCTCGCGGCAGGCGCTGCGGCGCACCAGCAGAAGGTTGACCTCGTTGAATCCAATGTCCTCTCCCCTCTCCGACGCACCGGCGGCGCCCCGTCCCGCTCCCGCCCGGCCGGAGGCGGTCGTCCGGGTGGGCGACCACGCCCGCTTCACCGTCCTGACCGACCGGCTCATCCGCATGGAGAGCTCCGGGTCGGGCAAGTTCACCGACGCCGCCACCCAGCTGGTCGTCTCCCGCGACCTGGGCGAGGCCCCCGCCTTCGACGTGCGCCGCGGCGAGGACCGCGTGGAGATCCTCACCGAGCACCTCCACCTGACCTATCAGCCCTCGCGAGGGTTCTCCCGCTCGGGGCTGAGCGTGACCATGCGCACCGCCGTCGTCAACCTGCACGGCGGAACCTGGCGGTTCGGGGACGAGTGGGACCCCGACGAGACCTTCCCGACCAACCTGGGCGGCACCTGCCGCACCCTGGACGACGTCGACGGCCGGGCGCGGCTGGGCCCCGGGATCCTCTCTTTGACCGGACTGGCCGTCATCGACGACTCCGCCTCCCTGCTCCTCCAGGAGGACCAGTGGGTCAGGCCGCGCCCGAGCGCGAGCCCCGTGGACGGCTCCTCCCCGGACCACGACCTGTACCTGTTCGGCTACGGGCAGGACTACCGCCGGGCGCTGCGGGACTTCTTCCGCCTGACCGGCCCCACTCCGCTGATCCCGCGGGCGCTCCTGGGCAACTGGTGGAGCCGCTACCACCGCTACACCGAGGAGTCCTACCTCGCCCTCATGGACCGCTTCGCGGCCGAGGGGCTGCCCTTCTCGGTGGCGGTGCTCGACATGGACTGGCACCTGGTGGACATCGACCCGGCGATCGGCAACGGGTGGACCGGCTACACCTGGGACCCCGATCTCTTCCCCGACCCCGGGCACTTCCTGGACGCCCTGCACTCCCGCGGCATGCAGGTGACCCTCAACCTCCACCCCGCCGCCGGCGTCCGCCGCCACGAGGCCGCCTACGCCCCCATGATGCGCCGGCTCGGCAGGGACCCGGCCTCAGGCGAGGCCATCGCCTTCAACATCGGTGACAAGGACTTCACCGACGCCTACCTGGAGTGCGCCCACCACCCTCTGGAGGACGACGGCGTCGACTTCTGGTGGCTGGACTGGCAGCAGGGCGGTGACACCGACATCCCGGGCCTGGACCCGCTGTGGATGCTCAACCACGTCCACTACCTGGACTCCGGGCGCGAGCGCACCCGCACCGGGCCGGGCGGCCGGGTGGAGCGCTACCGCCGCCGCCCCGTCACCTTCTCCCGCTTCGCCGACGCCTCCAGCCACCGCACGCCCGTCGGCTTCTCCGGGGACACCATCACCACCTGGGACTCCCTGCGCTTCCAGCCCGAGTTCACCGCGACAGCCGCCAATATCGGCTACTACTGGTGGTCCAACGACATCGGCGGGCACATGTTCGGGATCAGGGACGACGAGATGGCGGCCCGCTGGGTCCAGCTCGGCTGCTTCTCCCCCATCAACCGCCTCCACTCGACGAGCTCGGTGTTCAACTCCAAGGAGCCGTGGCGCTACAGCCGCGACGCCCGCGCCACCATGGAGGCCCACCTGCGGCTGCGCCACCGCCTCGTGCCCTACCTGTACACCTGGGCGCGCCGCGCCCACACAGAGGGCGTCGCCCCGGTGCGCCCCGTCTACCACGACGCCCCCCGGGCGGCGGGCGCCTACTCCAACCGCGCCGAGTTTCTCTTCGGGGACCTGCTCGTCGTGCCCATGGTCCACAAGGCCGACCCGGTCAGCGCCCTGGCCCAGGAGCGGGCGTGGCTGCCCCAGGGCACCTGGTTCGACCTGCCCACCGGGCGGCGTTACGAGGCGGCGGCCGAGGACGGGCGGACGCTCACCGTCTCCCGGCCCCTGGACCGCCTGCCGGTCCTGGCCCGCGCCGGCAGCATCGTCGTCGGCGCCGACGACATCGGCGAGGCCGCCGGGGACAACCCCCGCCGCCTGTCGGTGCTGGTGGTGCCGGGTGCCGACGGCGGGTTCGTGCTGGAGGAGGACGACGGCTCGCCCGCCCCGGGGCCGGACGCCGTCGTGCGCACCCGCTTCTCGCTGGTCTGGGACGAGTGCTCCGCCACGGCCCGCCTGGCGATCGCCCAGGAGGGGCCCGACGGCGTCGTCCCCGCCGAGCGCGAGGTCACGGTGCGTCTCCTGTCCGCGGGCGGCGAGGGGCTGCGCGCACGCGTGAGCGGGGCCGGCCGGGCCGGTGAGGTCGGAGGAGCGCCCAGGGAGCCGGTGGTCACCCGCCGGGAGGCAGACGGCTTCGCCCTGGGCGCGGGCACCGACATCGCCCTGGGGGCCGTCCGCCCCGCCGACGGCGTCGAGCTGGCGCTCACCGGGGTGCGCACCGGCCCGCCGTCGCCGGCCGATGAGATCTTCTCCATCCTCGAGCCCGTCCGGATCGACTACGACGCCAAGGACGCCGCGTGGCGGGTGGTGGCCTCGGGGGCGCGGGGCGGCGAGCTCTTGGGCGGCCTGCGGGCGGCGGGGCTCCCCGACGACGTGCTGGCGGCCGTCGCCGAGGTCGCCTGAGGCCGCGTCGCCGGGGCGTCCCGGCGGGCGAACACGGCACAATGGGGCCATGAGCACCTCGACGTCCTCCCCCGCCGGCCCGCTGGCCGGCCGCACCGTCGTCGTCACCGGGGTGAGTCGGCGCGCGGGCATCGGCCACGCCATCGCCTGCCGGGCAGCCGACCTCGGAGCCTCGATCGCCTGCCACCACTTCTCCCCTCACGACGCCGAGCAGCCCTGGGGCGCCGACTCCGTCGAGGCGACGCTCGACTCCGTGCGCAGCCACCTGACCGAGGGAGCGCAGCTGGTCGACATCGAGGCCGACTTCCGCGACCCCGAGATACCGCGGGTCGTCATCGACTACGCGGCCTGGGCCCTCGGCGGGGTCGACGCCCTCGTGTGCAACCAGGCGTCGTCGGGGCACGACGGCGCCCTGGGCCAGATCGACGTGGACGACCTCGACCACCACTGGGCGGTCGACGCGCGCGCCTCACTGCTGCTCGTGCAGGCCTACGCCCAGCACTTCGCCAACCGCCATGAGACTGATCCGGACGAGCCCGACGAGGACGCCCCGGGCGCCCCGGCCCTGCCGGGCTCGGCCGTGCTCATGACCTCCGGGCAGGGTCTGGGGCCCATGCCCGAGGAGATCGCCTACTGCACCGCCAAGGCGGCCCTGGCCGGAATCACCCCCTCGCTCGCCGCGGGGCTCGCCGAGCGCGGGATCCGCCTCAACACCGTCAACCCCGGCCCGGTGGACACCGGGTACATGGACGCGGAGACGCTGCGCACGGTCGACTCCATGTTCCCGCGGGGCCGCGCAGCCCGGCCCGACGACGCCGCCCGCCTCATCTGCTGGCTGCTCACCGACGAGGCCTCCTGGGTGACCGGCCAGGTGATCAGCGCCGAGGGCGGCTTCCGGCGCTACTGACCGGGCCGCGCGAGCCGCGGTCCTCGGCGCGGCCCGCGCGGCAGGGCGCCCGTGACCGCCGGGAGGCGGCGTTCATCGGCGCGCCCCGGCGGCCGGTGTCACTGCTTGAGCCCGCCCGCGGCCAGACCGGCGACGATACGGCGCTGGAAGAGCAGCACCATAATGACCAGCGGCAGGGTCATAATGACGCCGGCCGCCATCTGGGAGCCGAAGGGCGTGTTGAACTGCGAGGCCCCGGTGAACTTCGACAGCAGCACGGTCGCCGGCTGCATGGCGGGATTGTTGATCATTGTGACGGCGACGAGGAACTCGTTCCAGGCGCCGATGAAGATAATGATGGCGGTGGTGAAGATTCCGGGCGCGGCGATCGGGAGGATGACCTTGCGGAAGGCCTGGCCCGGGGTGCAGCCATCGACCATGGCCGACTGCTCCAGCTCCTGGGGCATCTGCCTGAAGAAGCTGGTCAGGTTCCACACGGCCAGCGGCAGCGAGAACGACAGGTCGGGGATGATCATCGCCTGATAGGTGTTGATCCACTGCCAGTCGGAGAAGTTCTTCAGCAGCGGCACGATGATCGCCACCAGCGGGAACATCGACGTGGCCAGCACGACGAGCAGCAGCGCGCCCTTGCCGCGGAAGTCGAGGCGGGCCAGCGCGTAGGAGGCGAAGGTCGCGACCGCCAGCGCCACAATGGTGACGGTGACCGACACGACCAGGGAGTTGACCAGCCCCTGACCGAAGTTGTTCTTGGCCGAGAACACGGCCTCGTAGTTCTCCAGGGAAGGGTGGCGCGGCCACCAGCTGTTCTCGAAGATCTCCTGGTCCGGCCTCAGGGAGGAGACGATCATCCAGTAGAAGGGCGCCAGGCAGTAGATGACGATGAAGCCGATGCCGACGGTCGCCCAGACGCCGGACCGCGAGGTCCTCCTCGAGGCCTTCTTCCTGGTGCTCCCCACGACGGCGGCTGGAGCGGATGCGGGTCTGATGCTCATGACTGGCTCCTGACGTCGGAGGACTGGTCGGGTCGAGCGGCTGAAGCGGCAGCACCGGCACCGGCCTCCTTCGGGCGCCGCCTGGGCAGGAAGGCGGAGACGGGCAGCCTGCCGCCCTTCCTCCTCTTCCTCTCCACGCTCGCGCCGAGGTCGGTTCCGGTGATCTTGACGAAGGCGAAGGCGAAGATGAAGACGTACAGGAAGAGGATGAGGGCGTACGCGGCAGCCGACCCGTACCGGAGGTTGGAGGCCTCGTCCTGCACGAGCATGGAGATCGTCTCCACCGAGCTCTTGCGCGGGCCGATGAGGATGTAGGGCAGGTCGAACATGCGCAGGGCGTCGAGGGCGCGGAAGAGGACGGCGACGGCGAGCGCGGGCTTGACCAGCGGCAGGGTGATGCTGGTGAAGCGCCTCCAGGCGTTCGCGCCGTCGATCTTGGCGGCCTCGTAGACCTCGTCCGGGATGACCTGGAGCCCGGCGAGGGTGAGCAGCCCGATGTAGGGGGCGGTCTTCCACACGTCGGCGATAATGATCGCCATCTTGGCCGAGACGTTTCCCGAGGCCCACATCACGTGCTGGCCGAGGATCGCGTTGGCGACGCCGTTCTGGTTGAAGATCCATCCCCACAAAATGGCGGAGACGGCGGTGGGGATGGCCCACGGCACCAGGATGGCGGCGCGCACAAAGCCGCGCCCGCGCATCGCCTTGTGCATAATGAGCGCCATGGCGACGCCCAGAACCGTCTCCAGGACGACGGTGACCACGCCGAAGAGCGTCGTGTTCCAGGCCGCGTTCCAGAAGTGATCACCCGCGGAGGTGAAGATGTCGGTGTAGTTCTTCGGGCCGACGAAGGGCGGGACCTTGGAGACGAAGCCGGTCTCCTCGTCCAGACCCGCCTTGCCGTACAGGGACTGCTGCAGTGACTGAAGGATGGGGAGAATAATGACGACCGTCAGGACGACGACCGTGGGGGTCAGGAGTATCCAGGCCAGGCGCGACTGCGCCCTGCTGGACCTGGACCGCCGGTTAACGATTCCCGGCGAGTGCGACGACGTTGTGCTCATTGGTTTCTCTCGTGCCAAAACTCTTGCTGACTCTCGCCGGCCCCACCGCACCCAGGTGGCAGTCGGCGGCGAATGCCCGTCTCAATCGGCCGCCGGTCCCGCCCCGTGAGCGGGGCGGGACCGCGGGAGGGTCTGCCGATCAGGCCTGGATGTTGTTCAGAGCCCCCTCAAGGCCGGTAATGGCGTCCTGGGCCGTCGTCTTCTGCTGGATCGCCGGGTAGATGGCGTCCTGGATCGCCGCGGTCACATCCCCGTAGGAGACGACCCTGGGCCGGCCCTTGGCGGCATCGAGGGAGGCGCGCAGGGTGGTCAGGTACGGGAACTTCTTGAGCAGGTCGGCGTCCTCGTACAGGGAGCCTAGGATGGGGGCGAGGGTCTGGGTCTCGAGGGCGTAGCGCTCGGAGTCCTCGGAGA
>ERZ772827.1172-NODE-1172-length-13495-cov-3.974777_pt1 | contig 13495 bp, 3 predicted proteins | sample MGYA00580850_ERZ772827 | MGnify/ENA primary metagenome ERZ772827 (study PRJEB29015, sample SAMEA2737950) | human oral metagenome | biome: human oral; feature: human-associated habitat; material: dental | place: China | collected 2145 ...
AAATTTAGAAATAAAATAATCCGTTAATAGCTTACCATCAAAGTTATTAACGGATTATTTTTTACAAATATTTTTTGTTTTCATAAGAATTTTAGAATTATTCGATGTTTATTTTTCTAATTATGAATATTTTATGGAATAAAAAACATCATATTATATAGCTTTCTAGAAGATATATTTGGTAATTATATTAGGAAAAGTAGATGTTTTATTATTTTTTGTTGATATACAATAAGTTAGGTGAAATTATTTTTGTATTAATATTAAAATTAAACTAAAAAATAGTTGCAAATGAAAATAAAAAAATAACTTAAAATTAACATAAATACATTGTTAATATCTTTTTTTTGAAGCGATAAAATATGCAATATTCTGATTTACATTATTTTATTTTTTTTTTGTTCTGTAATTTATGAAAAAAATAGGAAATTGAGTGTAAAAAAATAATTAAAAATTTGTTATAAATGATAAAATTTGTATTTTTGCCCCATAAATTTACACTGAAAATGAGTATACAAATTGGAAAAATGATTGAAAAAGTACAAAATATTTTCACTAAATTAGTGATTATCAGTTTGTTATTTTCTTTTGCGAATGTAAATGCGCAAGCTACTTTTCCTCCTAATGCAGTGAAAAGTGAACCTGCCGCAGGACTTAGTATTACAGATAGTAATTATACTATTGGAAAACTAAAAGTAAATGTTAATTTAGCAACCTCTTCCGATGCCAATGTAGTGGTAACCCTACCCGTTGGTATTACTATGAAAGGAACGAATGTAGCCCTTCCTAAGGGAGGGAGTATATCCGATTTGGTTGTGAATAAAAATGTTATAACATTTACTATTAAAGGAGCTACAGGAGCAGTAGAATTTTCTTTTGATAAACTTATTACTCCTGAAGGGCATAAAAATGCTACTGCTGCCGCTACTCTTTCTTTAGAAGATAAAGTGAGTATTACACAAGGAGGTAATAAACAAGAAGAAAAGTCAAATGCTTATTCCTATTTGTATCCTTCTCTTTCTGTAAGAAAAGCTTCAGCTAATGACAATTCAAAAAAAGGAGATAATGAAGTAGAATTCGAGATTCTTAATGGAGGTAATGGTAAGGCTTATGATATATACTTTACTCTTACTTATCCAACTTCTGATATTCTTTATAAAAAAATAGAATATAATGGACAAGTTCTAACTCCAATTAGAACTGAAGGGACTACTTATACCTTTAAAATAGAAAAATCAAAAATCAATGGAGGTAATGGCTTAGCTAACAATGAGTTTATTACTATTAAAGAAACTTATACTCAAACAGATATTTGTTTATCTTCCAAAAATATAGGTTATGAAGTAAATTGGGGAAGTAGTGATAACGCAACTGATTGGTATCAAGCTCGTGATAATAAAGCTACTCGTACAGTTTCTTCTCCTGTAGGGTCGCCTAACATAGAAATGACCAGAAAAGACCCTTCTAAACCTAATATAGGAAGTAATCCTGAAAATATGGACTATACAAAATCCTATTTCATAAGAGATGAAGGTTTGTGTGGTGCAGTGGGTAGCAAATTAGGAACAATGCGTGTATCATATACTAACTATGGTACTAATAATACAAGTGCTTCTGCTGCTTATGGAATAAAAATATTTTTACGTGAAGGGTGGTATGATGAAAGACCTGCTTTTTTCCGTGTAGAAAATGTACGTTTAGTAACAGCTTCAGGAACTACTACTCCTCTGCCAGCGGGAAGTGTAAAGCCTGCACCTACTACTTTTGTAAGAACTACAGGGCAATACAAAGCTTATGAAGTAGATTTTAGTGGATTTACATCTGACCCTGATGGAGCAGGAGTGGGGCTTGATGACTTAGATGGAGATGGAAAGTATAACGATTTACCATCAGGGCAAAGCTATGTACTTGAATATGATTTGATTAAATTTACAGATGTATCTAATGTTTGTATCAATAAAGATTATGGTACTGCATTTCGTCACCTTTATTTTAATTATTTAGATTACAAAGATGCTTGTGGTAATGGTGCTAGTTTGGAAAGTAGAGTTAATGAGTTACGTATGTTCCATCGTTATTATAATGTTTCTGATGCGAGCTATATGCCTAATTCACTTTATAAAAATGCAGGAGCAGAAAACGTACGTTTTGTAGTAGGTGGTTCTAGTTTTTCTTTTATAGAATATGATCATAGAGGGCTAAATGTAGCCTACTCTCACTTACAATATGTTGTAAAGGTACCTAATTCTATAAAGGTAAATCCAGCTAGTATGAAATGGTTTGAGTCTAATGGATATCCATCATCTAATCCAGCAGAAGCCATTCCTGCAAGTAATATAGTTACTACTACCGATGCAAGTGGAACTACTTACAAAATAACAGCTCCTAAAAGTGGATTAGGATTTGTTACTATGGATATGGAAGCCAATTGTACAGGAGCTTCTACCACAGCTCAAGTAGAATATCAAGTATTGGTATTAGACAAAAGTGATACTCAAGAATGTGCCTATAAGATAGTATGTGGAACAAAAGATATCAATATAGTATGTGATAGTAATTGTGGAAACGATGGTCCAATTATATTAAAAACTACAGCAGAAAGAGCAGAAAGTTCTTACGGTTGGACAGATAATACAATGACTACACGCCATACTAAAGCTACATTGTCTGAAACAATGAAGAAAAGAGCTTTGTATTTAGACGATAAAGAAGTTACAGCTAAAGGAAAACAAGCTAGAGGTACAGCCGATAATTTATATTATTCTTTTACTACTAATGAAGGGGTCTCTTTGAAGCCTAAAAACATTACAGTAAAAATTACTTCTGGAGCTTTGGCTGGAACTACAACTACTTTAAATACTGTTACAGTTACCTCTATTGGTTCAGGAGCTAAACAGCAAAAACTTATTATATGGGACTTAACAGGTGCTTTAAAAGGACAAAGTCTACAACAAGATGATGAATTTGAAGTTGTAGCTACTTACGAAGTAGATTATAATTCAGGAGCTTATTCTACAGCTCAGGATATTGTAGCTGCTAAGAAGTCTTATTTCTATATGTTACAAGGAGGTGTAGAAAAGTATTGTGGATCTACTATAGAACCAGAATTCTATGTAGCGAATACTTATGTACAAATGAATGGACTAAATACTTATACAGTAAAAGGTTGTGATGTTACAACTATAGGTAATTATATGATTCACTGGGCAAGACGTTTTGCGCCTTCAGGTACTAAGTTTATTGGGGAATTCAGACCAGATAGGTTAGTGAAAACATCTACTTTTGTTTTGCCTAATACTTATAAAGTAACAAGGATACAATATGATTATAAAATTAATTCAAATGCATCAGGCTCAAGAAAAACTATTGATATTCCTATTTCTGATTTTGTAACATCACCAGATGTAATTCCTAATCATACAAAATATACTTTTGAAAATACAATAGACCCTGTTACAGGTATGTATAAAATGCCTCCTGGGCTTATTACATTAAGTAATGAATACCCTTCGTTATTACGTGTATTCGTACAGGCTACTTGTGCATCTACAACTGACAGGGTTACTGAAAAAGGAAAAACTGAAACCTATTTTTATGATTATTATTATCACTATGGAAAAGGCTCTACTTCCGCACAAGATGGAAGAATACCTGGACAAGTGATACAACAAGATAATCCAACAGAATTGCCTATGCTTTTAGAACAAAAACCTTCTATAAGTTTACAGGCAGTTGGTAATACTTCTTTCTCTGTTACAGAAAAAGAACAAGAGCTTGTAGTGAAACTTTCTAACACAAGTGCTACAAGTGTTGCGCCTTATACTTGGCTATCTATTCCTGAGGTATCTGGCCTAGAGGTTATAGGAGTATGGGAAGGAAGTACACAACTCACTAAGCAACCTACAATCACAGGTCAGTATATGTATCATTTAAGTGCTACTGGTTTGGCAATAGGTGCTAGTAAGGAATATAAGATAAAAGTTAAACTTACTAATTGCGCAAATGCTACACTAAAAGTATATGCAGGCTGGAATTGTAGCGAGTTCTCTAAAGGGTACAATGATGAGAAAACTTGTAGCGCTGCTAATAAAACAGGTCTTGATAATACAATAGTAACATATGAATTACAACACTCAGGTAGTGAAATACAGCTTACTAGATTAAAACAACCACACGAAGGTACAGCCGATGAAGGTAAACTAAAAATGTGTGAAGATAACTGGTATGAATATGAAATTAATAGTAGCAAGCCTGCTGATGTGTTACAACCTACACTTTCTATTAATAAAGAAACAGGTATTAAAATTCATAAAGTAGAAGTTTTCTATCCTTTTAATGCTACTGCTCCTATTAAAACTTATGAAGAAGCAGATGCTACAGATATAGGAACTGCTTGGCAATATAAATTATTGCCCCCAGATCAGGTATTGAAAGGTAGTGCATCAACTACTGATATTAATGAACGTAAAATAAAACTACGTATATCTGTATTACCAGAATGTGATGTAAGAGCGGGTACAGCTTTTGCGGTAGAGATACAAGGTAAAAATACTTGTTTAGGTCCATTGGATGGGGTACGAGATGCTTCTATTCCATCAGCAATTGTAGGTATACCTAATGTAAATTATTCAGTAGAAACAAAACTGACTTATGTTAGTGGTAATGCTAATGCTTGTAGTACAGGTGCAGTGTATCAAGGTACTCATAAAGTAAATCTTTCATCAGGAACTACTGGAAATACTGGAAAAATAGTAATACGAGTTCCAAAAGAGTATGAAGTAACTAATTTTACTTTCGGAACAAAGAATGGTACTTTTGCAAATCCAACAGGGTTTGAAAATTCAAATCCATCAGTAGTAGGAGTAACACGCGAATATAGAATTCCTGTACCTTCAGGAATGTCTAATTTAAATTCATTTACTTACTCTGTTACAGTGAAGCAGTTGGCTAATAGCCCAGCAAATTGTAATGCTACACAGAAAATAGAGTATTATGCAATTGATGAAGTACCTCCTGTTTATTGTCCAAAAGGTGGATGTATTAATAAAATGACAACTGTTGTAGGTACGCCACAAGATGTAGCTATTAAAGTTGAGCGTTCAGCTATTACTATTTCCGATTTAACTATTACAACTAGACCTACAAGTGCTACTCAAGAGAAATTAAAATTTAATTTTAAAGTTAATACTGATGCTATAGCTTATACAGGTAATTTAGTTATAAAAGTATTATATGACCAAAATAATAATAGCCAAGTAGATAATACAGATACTGTTGTAGGAACAATTAATTTAACAGGTCTTAATATTCCAGCTAATGGTAATATTTCTCAAACATCTACTATAGATGTAGATGCAGATAAAGTATGTCGATTATTAGTTTCTATAGATAGTAATGATAATACTTGTTTATGCTCTATTAATCCAATAGTAGCTCCTATTCCAAATCCTATTGAGGGATTGGTTAAAAATTTAACAGTATGTGAAGGAGAGTCTAAAGTATTTGAGGCATATAATAATATACCTACTTATACTTCTTATCATTGGGCATCTACAGACGCAACTGCAATGACTTATTTATCAGCGGATAATGTATTAGCTCCTACTTTTAAATATATAGGAACACCTTTAACAGCATCAAAATCATTTACTTATAATGTTAAAGTAACTCGTCCTGATGGTTGTCAAGCAACTCAAAAAGTAACAGTAACAGTTAATTCAGCACCTGTTGCTCCAACAGCTACTGCTAAAAATTATGTAGGAACGAAAACAGTTCAAGATTTAATAAATGACATAAAAGCAGAAAATCCAACATTATCTTCTGCTATATTTAAAATATATGATGGAACAGGGACAGAATTACCTTCTACAACTGTTTTAACTTCAGCTACTTATAAAGTTAGTGTAACACAAACAGGACAATGTGAAAGTAAGAAAACTGATGTGGTATTAAATATAATGTCAGTACCTCCAACATTGTTTAATATTTCACCTATTTGTGCGACATCTCAGGCTACTATAAAAACAATTAAAGATGCTATACAAGCAGCGAACCCAACAGTAACTAATATTAAAGTATTGGTTAATGGGGTAGAAGTCACAGATGATACAACAGTATTAGATGCTACAAAAACATATAAAGTAACAGCAACCAAGAGTGGAGTAACAACAGATGAATTGACAGTGTCTGTAACAAAACAGACGGATACTCCAACTAATAATTCGGTTCATTTCTGTGAGCCAACATCAGCTACAGTGGCTAATTTAAAAACTAAGTTATTAGGCACAAGAACAGGAGTTACAATTAATGTATATGGATCTGATAATGTAACAACTCACCCTAGTGCGATGGCTGATACAGAAACCCTTACTGATCAAGGAGTGTATAGTTATACAGAGACAAAAACCGGAGAGTGTGAAAGTGTTAGAAAAAATGTTACGATAACTATTATCACTAAACCTACATCAGGGTCTTATGATTTTTGTTCAGGTAAAACTGTTTTAGATTTAAAACAAAAAGTAAATCCAGGAAATACAGGTATTATTAAAGTATATAAAAATGGTATAGAGGTAAATGATGGGACAGCTCTTGTTTCAGGTACTTATGAGGTAAGTAAGTTTAGTTCAGAGTGCGAAACAGATAAAGTGAGTCAAATAGTTAATGTATTTGCTCTTACTGTGATAAACACTCATCCTTCTAGCAATGAATATTGTCAAGGAGCTACTATACAAGCTTTATCAGTAAATGCTGTAGGAAACGATTTAAAATATAAATGGTTTGAGAATACAATTAATTCCAATACAGGGGGAACAGAAATATTAGGAGCTACTACTTCTACTTATACTCCATCTAATTCATTAGGTAAGAAGTACTACTATGTAACTATAACAGGAACTTGTGGAACAGAGACAAGTAACGTAGCAGAGATTAATATTAAATCTACTCCATCTTCCCCAGTGATAGGATCACAAATTTATTGTTCATCAGCGAATAAGACGTTGGGAGATTTATCAAGTATAGCGGGCTTGAAGTGGTACGATGCTTTGGTAGGTGGCAATGTGTTGGTATCTACTACACCGTTACAAACGGGTAAATATTATGCGAGTGTTACCCAAGATGGTTGTGAAAGTGGTCGTACGGAGGTAGATGTAACGATTACAACGAGTCCGGTTAAGCCAGAGGTAGAGGTATTATCTGTAGCGAATTGTACTTCGGCAACAAGATTTAAGTTAAAGAATGAAGAGACAGGGGTAACGTATGAGTTAGAGAATGGTGGAGCAGTAGTGATAGACGCAACTACGAAAGAGCTAAAAAATCTAGGTGTAGGTAAGTATAAACTTATTGCGAAACGTGGAACCTGTAGTTCAGAGGCATCATTAGAGTTTGAGGTATTTGGTCAGATAGTAGTGTCTAGTCCAACGGTAACGACAAGGACAGAGTGTCCTACTTCATCAAGTAGTCAATTTGATATGTCTAGTTTAGTGACGGCTTCAGCGGGTCATACATTAAAATGGTACGAATCAGCTACGGGTTCTACAATCACTAGTCCACAGGTAGAGAGATTAGTAACAAGTAAAAAGACATATACGAAATACGTATCTCAAAGTAATGGTACTTGTGAGAGTTCACGAGTAGCAGTGATTTATGTAGTAGATGATACGGATACGCCAACGTTGAGTTTACCTTTGAATGATTTAACGATAGATTGTCGATCTTTAACTTTTGATACGGATGTACAAACGTGGTTAAATAGTGCAGTGGGTAATGATGATTGTGCCTTTACTTTAACAAACAATTATGTCAAACCATCGGATTTATGTACTAAGGGGGAAATAGAAGTTACCTTTACGGTTACGGATAAATTTGGAAAGAAAGTAGAAGGTAAGAAGAAAATAAAATTACTTCATATAGATGCGGTAGATGATTCTGAACAAACGGTAAGCCGAACCACAGGAGGTAATATTACGGTATTGAGTAATGATAGTTATAAAGGCGTTACTCCTGTAAATGTGACAGATGTTACTGTTACGGTAGTAAATAAAGGTAGCATACCTGGTAGTGTAGATGTAAATACAGATGGAACGTTAAAAATTCCAGCGGGAACACCAGCGGGAGATTATACGATTCGTTATAAAATCTGTTCAAAAGATCACCCAACGGTATGTGATGAAGCAGAAGCTAAGGTAAAAGTAACCCCGAATAATATTGTAGCTCAAGATGATGATTATACGGTTAATGGAGTAGTGAAAGTATCTACAAGTGAAAGTATTGTAAAAGATACGACAAACAATACAGATAAGGATATTTTATCGAATGATATTTTAGGAGGTACAACGGGATTATCTGTAAGTAATGTTAGTATCACACAAGTAAGTACGACACATGCAGGGGTAACGATAGATACAGCCACAGGTAAGGTGAAAGTATCTGGCAATACACCAGCGGGCACATATGAGATCGTATATAAAATAACAGAGAATGGCACTAGTAATGAGTCAAATACTGCGAAAGTAAAAGTACGAGTAGTAAATGTATTAGAGGCGAATAATGATTCATTTACAGGAAAAACGCCAACGAACAGTACGCCTCGAGTTGTAGGAAATATCTTAACGAATGATAAACTCAATGGTAATCCTCCAACGCCGGGTAATGTAACTATAACAGAAGAGACTTCAGCTAGTCCGATTGCACCAGGCTCTAAAGTACCTAGATTGAATACGACAACGGGAGATGTAGAAATACCACAAGGTACACCTCCGGGCACATATGAGATTACATATAAAATCTGTAATGCTTTATCAGATCCTAACTGTGTAACAGCTAAGATAACCGTAAATGTTACAGGAAATACGATAGTAGCTAAAGATGATGATTATCGTACGGTATTGATTAATGGAGAAACAGGCAATGCGAATGTAGGAAATATCTTAACGAACCCTAATGGGCAGGATACATTGGATGGCGCACAAGCGACAACAAGTAATGTGGTGATAAGCGTAGTTACTCCAGCAGGAACCGGAGTGGTACCAACGATAGAGGAATCTACGGGTAAAGTATTGGTACCAGCTCATATCGCGGGAGGAGATTATGAGATAGAGTATAAAATTTGTGAGCAAGATGGTTCAGGTAATGCTATAAATAATTGTGCTACAGCAAAAGTGAAGCTAAGGGTAATCACTTTAAAGGCTAATGATAATGATTATAGTAGTACCCCTACCCCACAAACCAATACGGAAGCTAGGGAGTATGAGGTATTAAATAATGATGAACGAAATGGTCAAAATTCTGTACCCGCTTCGAAAGTAAAAGTTACGATAACTAACTCAGCGGGTATTCCTGGAGTAACAGTAGATGATACGACGGGTAAAGTTAAAATACCATCAGGAACACCAGCTGGAGTTTATGAGTTAACGTATCAAATATGTGAGAAAGACCACTTGGGTAATGCGAGCAGTATTTGTTCAAGTGCGAAGTTGAAAGTAAAAGTAGAACAAAGCAATACCAATACAGTATTGGCTAAGGATGATAAAGTACAGGTAACCCGTGTAAATAACCGAAGAGAGAAAACATTCAATGTTTTTGCAGACAATGGTAATGGAGTGGATACAGACCCACAAGGGGATACCTTTACTCTTACAACTCATACACAACCATCGCACGGAACATTAACACCGGTGGCAGGTCAACCGAGTTCATTTACTTATGTACCTACGGGTAATTTTGTAGGAACAGATAGCTTTACTTATAGGATTTGTGATAATGTAGCAGCACCAAATCAAGCATGTTCTGAAGCAACAGTAACGATAGAGGTAAGAGATATAGAGGCTAATGATGATGATTTTAGATCAGTTGTAGTAAATAGTGCCGTAGGCAATACGAATATAGGTAATGTACTTACGAACCATACAACGGGAGCGAATAAAATAGACGTGTTGAAAAATGGTAGTGTAGGTAATGAGGTAGCTGCAACGCCAACGAATGTAAGTGTAAGCGTAACGAATGACGATGGTTTAAGTACTCCATTACGAATAGGCTCAGATGGTACAGTATCATTATCAGAAGGGAACTATGCAAGTAAAGAGTATACGGTAGAATATCAAATTTGTGAAAAAGGTTTAGCTTCAGGAGTAACGAATTGTGATACAGCGAAAGTACAGCTAAAAGTAGTACGAATAAAAGCACAAGACAATAGCTATACGGGAATAGATGGAATAAATGGAAATGCGAATGTAGGTAATGTATTGGATAATGATGAGTATGACTCTTCAACTACCAAACCAACATTAAGCACAGTAACGCTAAGAGAGGTAAGAGGGGCAACAGCATTAGAAGCAGGTAAACCAGTACCCGTATTAGATGTTACTAGCGGTAAGGTATCTGTACCAGCGAATACTCCGAATGGGGATTATGAGATAGAATATGAAATCTGCCGTAAAGATTATCCTAGCATCTGTAGTCAAGCTAAGATTATTGTAAAAGTAACAGGAAATATCCAAGCTGTAGATGATCAGATAAGAGGAGTAAATGGTAAGCGCGGAGGAAGTTTATCGAATAATCGAGTACCCGATGCGAATGGTAATCCTTATAATGTATTGAGCAATGATAAGCTTAATGGTAATCCAGTTAGTACTAGTACCGTAGAGATCACACAAGCCGTAGAAGCAACACCTAAGGAATTAGGTAAGCCAAGTCCAAAGGTAACGAAGACAGGTTTTGTAGAAGTACCACCGAATACACCAGCAGGTACGTATGAGGTAGAATATGAGATTTGTAATTTACCAGGCAAGACAAGATGTGCAACAGCTAAAGTAACGATAGAGGTGGTATCACCGAAGATAGAAGCTAAAAATGATAACTTTGGTCGAGTATTGGTAAAAGATAATTCAATTACTACCTCAACGGTATTGACCAATGATATTTATGATGGTAGCCAAGCGAGTTTGACAGATGTACTATTGAGTACAGATACGAGTAAACCAGTACCAACGGGTATTACGTTGAATAACGATGGAACCTTAACGGTAGATCAAGGCGTACCAGCAGGCGTGTATAAATATCCTTACCAAATCTGTGATAAATTAGATGCAACCAATTGTTCACAAGCAGAGGCATTAGTAGAGGTCTTGGATGAGCGTGTTAGCATTTTAGCGGTGAATGATGATTTAGGAATTCTATCACAACGAGGTGGAACAACGAGTGATAATGTATTAACGAACGATTATTTGAATGGTAAAATAAATCCAAGTTATACGACAGAGGTTTTATTAAAACCGGGGACATCACCACGCACCGGTTTGGTAATGAATAGTGATGGAACGATTACGGTAATCATAGGCAGTAATATTCCAGCGGGAGATTATGAGTATCTATATGAAATATGTGATCGAGTAAATCCTACGAATTGCAGTAGTGCAAAAGCTAAAGTAACGATATCGTCATCCCCATTTAATGCGATAAATGATCGATATGAGATAAAGAATGAAGAATTATCTAAGGGAGCTCAAACGACACCTAGTGTATTGAAGAATGATGAGTTGAATGGCAAAATAGGCTTATCTTTAACAGATGTAAGTTTAACCCCAGGAACTTCACCTCATAGAGGAATAGTAATGAATCCAGATGGAACGATCACGATTAAGCCAGATGTACCTATAGAAACGTATCGTTATCCTTATACGATTTGTGATAAATTGAATCCAACGGATTGTAGAACAGCGGTAGCAATAATAGTATTAGAGCCATCAGCGTTGGAAGCAAATCCGGATGATTATACCTCAAGACCGATACGCGGAACTGGAGGACAAGTAGGAAGTATATTGGAGAATGACAGGTTGAAAAATCGTCCAGTGAATAGTAATGAGGTACGAATAACGTTGGAGAATGATGGAGGTTTAACAGGAGTAACGATAGATGGAGAAGGTCAAGTTCATGTACCAGCACATAGCCCAGTAGGAGTGTATGTATTAACCTATCAAATCTGTGAGGCGTCTAATTTAAGAAATTGTCGTAGTACAACGATAAAAGTACGAGTAATAGACGGGCGAGAGTTGAAGTATTACAATGGTATTTCAGTAGATGGGAATGGAGAGAATGATAAGTTTGTTATAGAAGGGATAGAATCTTATCCGGATAATGTGTTGAGAATCTTCAATAGATGGGGCGTATTAGTGTACGAGAAACGAGGCTATAACAATGAAGATGATGCATTTGTAGGCCTCTCTAATGGTCGCGTGGTGATCAGTAAAGACACGAAGTTACCACAAGGAACTTACTATTACGTGTTAGAATATATCGATGAGTTAGGTGCTAAACACCGCAAAGCAAGTTGGTTATATATAAAACGTGAAGAATAGAAAATTCTAATAAAAAACGGAACTATCTTTTATGGTAGTTCCGTTTTTTTTATACTTTATAGAATATGAGATTTTAAAAGGAAACGATTTCTTTTGGTACTTAATATATTTTTTTTTAATTTTGCTTGAATTTTTAAAGGAGAACGATGAGTTTAGAAACAGCAACTACATCTAAGCCACAATGGTTAAGAGTGAAGCTCCCTACAGGGAAGAAATATACGGAATTACGGAGTTTAGTAGATAAATATCAACTAAATACGATATGTACTGCGGGTAGTTGTCCTAATATGGGAGAGTGTTGGGGTCATGGTACGGCAACTTTTATGATTTTGGGAAATATTTGTACACGATCTTGTGGTTTTTGTGGAGTAAAAACGGGTCGTCCAGATACGTTAGATTGGGAAGAGCCAGAGAAAGTTGCGCGTTCTATAAAGTTAATGAATATAACGCATGCTGTAATCACTTCAGTAGATCGGGATGACCTTAAAGATATGGGTAGTATTCTATGGGCGGAAACGGTAAAAGCTATTCGTAGGATGAATCCTAAAACAACCTTAGAAACACTTATCCCAGATTTTCAGGGTGTAGAACGTCATTTAAATCGTATTTTAAGTGTAGCACCAGAGGTAATATCTCATAATATGGAAACGGTTCGTAGGCTAACCCGCGAGGTACGTATACAGGCACAATATGATAGGAGTTTAGGAGTATTGCGTTATCTTAAAGATAACGGAGCGCATCGAACTAAATCAGGGATAATGTTAGGCTTAGGCGAGAAAGAAGAAGAGGTAATAGAGACTTTACACGATTTAAAAGAGGCGAAAGTAGATATAGTAACAATAGGTCAATATTTACAACCTTCTAAAAAGCATCTTCCCGTGAAAGAATTTATAACTCCAGAACAATTTGAGATATATAGAGAGATAGGAGAGGCACTAGGGTTCAAACATATAGAGAGTGGAGCTTTAGTACGTTCTTCATACAAAGCCCATAAGCACGTTTTGTAGAGGAGTAATGGTGTAAAAAAGTGCAAATGAGAAAAAATAACGAAACGACGAAATAACAAAACAATAAAATAACGAAATAAAAATTTAGAAATAAAATAATCCGTTAATAGCTTACCATCAAAGTTATTAACGGAT
>ERZ772827.1173-NODE-1173-length-13491-cov-6.348095_pt1 | contig 13491 bp, 13 predicted proteins | sample MGYA00580850_ERZ772827 | MGnify/ENA primary metagenome ERZ772827 (study PRJEB29015, sample SAMEA2737950) | human oral metagenome | biome: human oral; feature: human-associated habitat; material: dental | place: China | collected 2145 ...
TTTGTTTATTTGGAAAAAAGTTATATCTTTGCACTGTTGTTGTTTGGATGTAAAAATCCGTCTGTAAGGAATGTTTTTAGTATTTCATTTCCATTACGTGTTCTAATGAGTAAGTTCTTTTTTAGTGTTTTTATATCAGTTGTTTTAACCTCATTAGAAACCCAGTTAGTTTTAAGTAGAAATCCTCACCATAGCATGGTGAGGATTTTTTGTGATTATAGATCTTTGCTCACTGTTTACTCCTTGCAGATGATAGGCAAAGCATATTGTATCAATTTTTCTACGGCTTTACCTGGATCAGCGCTGAAGGTACCGGCAGGTCGGTTGGCGATGATAGCATTCATCGAAAGCGCTTGATGACCTAAGAGCTTGCTCAGTCCATAGATAGCGGCGGTCTCCATCTCCATATTGGTTACTTTGTAGCCATTGAAAGCATAGGATTCCAATTTTTCGTTGAGATGTTCGTCCTGAGGGATCAAGCGAAGTCTGCGTCCCTGAGGTCCATAGAATCCGGGTGCGGTGGCGGTGATGCCTTTGAACACCTCAGGGGAGTAGAGCTTTTCGAGGAGGGCTTCCGACCCTTGTACGATACAGGGGTGTCCCTTGTCCATATACCATTGGGTATGAGCGATAAAGGCATCCTCCATAGCTTTCTCACGTACCTTAGGGCTATCCTTGTAGGAGTGTAGGAGGTTGTCCATGCCTAAGCCATAGGCAGAGAGTACAATGCTATCGACAGGAATATCGGCTTGTAAGCTACCGGAGGTACCTAAGCGAATGAATGTCAAGGGAGTGTGTTCTTCCTTGGGTACTCTTCGCTCTAAGTCAATGTTGAAAAGAGCGTCTAATTCATTCAGGACAATATCAATGTTATCAGGGCCTATTCCGGTGGAGACTACCGAGAGGCGCTTGCCCTGGTAGTAGCCTGTGTGAGTGACAAATTCTCGCTTGTGAGCGGTAAATTCTACTTTGTCAAAATGAGCGCTGACCACAGGTACGCGCTGAGGGTCTCCTACGAGAATAATAGTAGGAGCGATGTTCTCTTTCTGTATATTGAGGTGGTAGATACGCCCCTCCCCAGAGAGAATAAGTTCAGAATTTTGTATTTTCATTTTCTAAGAATTATAGGGTTTTAGAGTTACAGGGGTTCAGCTGTCTGTCAGGCTGATTTCTGCAAAGATACGATTTTAAGAGGGAATAACCAAATAAATTCAGTGAACAGAGAACAGTGAGCAGTGAACAGAGAACGGTGAACAGTGAGCAGAGAACAGCTATTGTACATTTCTCTTGCCATTGGCAGAAAAAGAGACGATAAAGGCATCGGTGAATCCCTTTTTCTTAGCGATTTGTAAGAGTTCGTCTATTTTTTTAAGATCTGTTTCCTTGCCATAATAGTAGCGGAAGGCGTTGCCTACTTTTTCCTTGAGGATAGGGCTGAGTCCCTTGAAGTTGGAAGGCGTAGCAGCCAAGTCCTTGTTGCTGGTGGCTATCTGTACCCTATAGATAAGATCATTGGCGGCATTCTCAGGGCTGAGTTGGTTTCTGTTCTTGAGCCAATAGCGGTAGTTTTTGATAGCCTTGGCAATGGCCTCAGCTACTTGTTTCTGTCCTTGGGCAGAGTATAGGTAATCACGCTCTTCGGCATTGCTTAAAAAGCCTGTTTCTATCAGTACCGAGGGCATATAGGTCTGGTGTAGGACAATGAATCCTGCTTGCTTGACCCCGCGATCGCGGTGTACAGGATTCTCGGCCAAGGAGGATTGTATGCGCTTGGCCGCCTGTATGCTCTGTTCGAGGAATTCCTCCTGCATGATGGAAAGGCCTATGAAGGATTCAGGCGAGTTGATATCGTACCCTGCATAGCGCTCCTTATAGTCCTTTTCCAAGTAGATTACTTGGTTCTCCCCCTTGGCTACTTCGAAGTTCAGGTCGTTGGCATGTAGTCCCAATACATAGGATTCCGACCCATGGGCATCCTTGCTGGGAGAGGAGTTGCAGTGAATGGAGATGAACAAGTCAGCCTTGGCCTTATTGGCAATAGCTCCACGCTCATAGAGCTCAATGAAGCGGTCATCCTTACGTGTGTAGGTAACCTTGAACAAAGGATCTTTTTCCAGTTCCTTTCCTACCAATAGGGTGATATTCAGGGCTATCTCTTTTTCAAATATTTTCTTATGTACCTTTCCAGGGTCTTTTCCTCCATGCCCCGCATCTAAAACCACCTTGAAACGCTCGGTCTGAGCAGAGACAGAGAGAGAAAAAAGTAAAAAAATATAATAAAAATATTTCATCAATTCTAAAATTTCTTTAAAAACATTCACAAACTTCGTTTATCGCTTTTAGGATACAAAAAATATCCGTAAGTTTGACCTCTGAAAATAAAGAGTTTACCTATTGCTTAAATCTTTGATTTTCAAAATGCAAAGGTAAAAAAAAAATGTTGAACTATTACATAGGCTTGCTTATATTTTGCATATTTACAAAAAATATACCATTCTCATAGGGGTTATCGCCTGTTTTGTAGGACTTTCGGCTCAGCGACCGCGGGAGCTCAAAGTTCCGCAACGTGAGCATATAGAGGCTTTTCTGAAGGATACCCTTGTCAAGGGCAAAGATTCCCTAAAGAGCGCTTCATCTCGAGCTAAGGGGAAAGACCTTCTTACCAAGAGTAAAGATACCCTTGGTAAGGGCAAAGATACCTTAGCACAGGTCAAGGATTCCCTACCTAAGAAACCCGCTATGCTTACCGATGTGGTGCGCTATCATGCCAAGGATTGTGTGGTGATCAGCAAGCCCTTGAGCAAAATTACCCTCTATGATCAGACACAGATTACCTATGAGGATACTGACCTGAAGGCAGGGATTAGTGTAATTGATTACCAAAAGAGAGAAGCCTATGCCGGGCGTATCAAGGATAGTGTGGGGGAGCTGGTACAAGCACCTGTCTTCAAGCAAGCACAACAAGTGATAGAACCCGATTCGATTCGCTTTAACTATGTGACCAAGAAGGCAATTATCCGCAATGCCTATACCATACAGGACGAGAATAAGATACGAGCCCAGATTATCAAAAAAGAGAATGACTCCACATACTTCTTGAAGGAGGGGATGATCACCACCGCGGAAGACCTTTCAGATCCAGATTACTATATCCGCCTGCGCAAAGCAAAGTTTGTTCCTAAGAAGAAAATCGTTGCGGGCTTTAGCAATATGTATATCTCAGATGTACCTACCCCTATAGCATTGCCTTTTGCCTACTATCCTATGGTGGATTCTCGTACCTCAGGGCTGTTGTTTCCTACTTTTGGACAGGTCAATGACAGGGGGTACTACTTGCAGAATGGAGGGTATTACTTTGTTATCTCAGATTATTTTGATCTGGCACTTACTGGGGATTACTATACCAATGGGAGTTACGGATTGCGTGGAGCCTCTACCTATCGCAAGCGCTATAAATATTCGGGCAATTTCGGGGTACGCTACGAGAACCTGATCTATAGCCAAAGGGGATTCCCTGATTATAGCCGCAACTCTATCTACAACATACAGTGGTCACACTCTCAGGATAGCAAGGCCAGTCCACTCTCTACTTTCTCCGCTTCGGTGAACTTGGGGAGTTCGACCTATTACCGTAATTCCTATAACCAACAGAACTCAGCTAACTTTCTGAACAACACCCTATCTTCGTCCATCTCATACTCACGTACATTTCCTTCGTATCCTTCTGTGAATCTGTCGCTTACGGCATCTCACTCACAGAACACCAATACCCAGAGTATCCAGATGACCCTACCAGCGATGCGGGTGAGCATGGAGCGTATCTATCCGTTTGCTAAGGAAGGAACGCCTAAGAAGGGGATGATAAAGAATATCAACTTCAACTATAGCTTACAGGGGGATAATAGGTATGATACCTCGGATAGGGATTTCTTTTCTAAAAAGATGTTCGATAAGGGGCAAACAGGGTTCCGTCATAGCATTCCTATCTCGACTAACTTTAAGATTCTCAAGTTTGTCAGTATGTCCTTGAATACTTCCTTGGATGAAGTGTGGCAGTTCAAGACGGTCAAGTATTACGACTATGATGAGCTCACGGGCAAGATACGCAAGGATACTATTAATGGTTTTTCTCGCTATATGACCTATAACTTTGGGACGAGCTTAGGGACAACCATCTATGGGACTTTCAATTTTGGCAAGGATAAGAAAATACAGGCTATACGCCATGTGATGCGTCCTTCGGTGAGTTATGGATATACACCTTCGTTTGATAATTATTACAACTATTATATAGCCGATGCTTTTGGTACCAAGCGTGATTATAGCCGTTTTGAGGGAGGGCTCTATGGGGCTCCTGGGCGCAATGAGTCCAGCTCGATGAGCTTCTCACTGAGCAATACCTTTGAGGCAAAAGTACGTAATCGTGAGCAGGATTCTATAGATGGTAAGCCAAAGAAGGTGATGCTGCTCAATAGTCTGAACTTCTCTTCAGGCTATGACTTAGTGACTAAGCGTTTTTCTCCACTGAATATGACAGGCGGTACCCAGTTCTTCGACAATAAGCTCGGGTTGAACTTTGGTGCGACAATGAACCCCTATGCAATCGATGCCAATGGGGTACAGATGGAGAAGTTCAATATCAATAACGGGGGAAGTCTCTTTAGGCTTACCAATGCCAATATGACCCTGAATTATTCTTTCTCCAGCAAGAACTTTAAGAAAGGAAAAAATGCGGACAATACCCAGTCGGGAGGTCGTTCGGATGATCTTTTCGGTTCGGCGATGAATACCGATCTGAGTAAACCTATGAAGGAAGATGACCCCAACGATAAGGAGAAGGAGGAGAAACAACGCCTTTACTATGCCTCTATGCCATGGGATATCACCTTGGCATACTCGCTTTCGTATTCGAACACCAACCGAAATCCTATGATTTCGACCAATTCGCTGATGGTATCAGGAAATATAGACCTCACCCCGAAGATGCGGGTAGGGGCGTCCTCTGGATATGATTTCAAGGAGAAAGGGGTAACTTATACCCAGCTACGTTTTGAGCGAGATCTGAACAGCTTTAGGATGTCCTTTAGCATTTCGCCCTTTGGAGATCGTAACTCTTGGTACTTCTTCATAGGAATTAAGGCTTCTATGCTTTCCGACCTCAAGTGGGAGAAGAACAAGTCCCCAGATAGAGTACTTAATTAATGATCAATGAATAATGATTAATGAATAATGATCAATGATCAATGAACAATGAATAATAATTAATAATTGACAATTGATAATTAATAATTGTTAAAAATCTATAATACTTATAAAATATGAAAAGAGTTATTCTTTCTTCTAAGGCTCCTGCACCTATAGGGCCTTACAGCCAAGCCATAGAGGCAAATGGCACTCTGTATGTATCTGGACAAATTCCTATCAACCCTGCCACAGGCGAGGTGGTGGCTGGAGGAATAGAACCACAGACACAACAGGTGATGAAAAACATTAAAGCTATTCTGGAAGAAGCAGGGTATAGCTTTGACCAAGTAGTAAAGACAACCATCCTCTTGGACGATTTGGCCAACTTCAATACGGTCAATACGCTCTATGGGGAGTACTTCCCTGGAGAAGGCGCCCCTGCTCGTGAGACCTACCAAGTGGCTAAACTTCCTAAAGGAGTAGCTGTGGAAATCTCCTGTATAGCAGTGAAATAATGATCAATAATTAATGTTTAATGATCAATGTTTAATGATTAATCATTAAACATTGATCATTATTTAAATAGTTCCTTCGCATCGATGGCTTGTCGCTGTTTCTCTGTAGCATACTGCCATTGGTATTTGGTAAATCCAAAAAGTCCAGAGATGATATTGGAGGGGAAGGTAACAATAGCATCATTATAGTCGGTGATGGAGGCACTCAGATAGCGCCTACCGGCCGAGATTTGTTCTTCACAGTCTGAAAAAGCACGTTGCAACTGTATGAACTGGGTATTAGCCTTGAGTTCGGGATATTCTTCAGCACGTGCCATGAAATTCATCAGTACCTTTTTACCCTGCTCGGGTTGTAGATAGGGATTTTGTTTCTCTGTAACAGTAGGGGAGCGCAATTCTGTAATCTGAGTGAGTGTTTCCTGCTCATACTGCATATACTGTTTGGTAGTTTCGATAAGATTCGGAATAAGCTCTGCTCGCTGGATAAAAAGAGAATCCAGGGAGGAGATGGCGTTCTGTATCTGGTTACGACGCGTAGAAAGCCTGTTGAAGGCCATCACTACATATAGGACTACGAGTACTCCTATACCACATAGAATGTAAGTTACCATAAAGAGTTTTGAGTTTTGAGTTTTAAGTTTTGAGTTGTCAGGAACAGACCCCTACTGATTGCTGAGTTTCAGGGTATCTATCATTTGTAATTGTTCGACAAGTTCTTCGTATACCTCGGTCACCAAGTTGAGGTCTATCTTTTGGAAGAGCGCACCGATGGGGCTATCTACCGAGCTCAGTACATTTCCACGATTGGTAGCGATGACGATATTGTCGGTATTGATAGCGATATATACTTGTCCTTTGTAGCGTTCGTTGAGCTTTTTGAGGCGCTCCATGAAAGCTGGAGTAAGTACATAGCGGGCAGTAACTTGGTCGTCGCAGTATACCTCGAACATCTTCTGAAATTCGGGGTCTTCCAAGCGAATACGTTCGCCCCCTGTGTTGAGGTAAGCGGCTATATCATTATCATTGAGCGTGCCGAAGAAACTCTTGACAGGGTGGATCACGATAGGGTGTTCAAAGGTCTTGGGCGAGCGAGCCACAAAATAATTTCCATAGAAGGCCACACGGTCGGGCTCCTTCTCATTGCTAATGGTAGGGCGATAGGTCAGCGCTAAGTTGCAGGACTGGAAAGGTATTCCGTTGTAGTGACCTACAATCTGGTCGCCGCCAGTGAGGTCATAGCGTTCTTGGCGGAAAAGGAAAGAAGCCAAAAGATCCCCTATGCCTATATGTCCCTTTTCTATATACTGAAAATCAGGGCTGATGTAGTGCACTATACGGCTAAAAATCTTTGTCTTGAGCTGGGTGTAATCCTCTGTGCCCGCCAATTTCTTTTTGGCATGTTGCATAGAAAGGAAACTGTATAAAAAGCCAAAAACAGCGAAGCCAATGATGAAATACAGCACACTTGTCTGAGAGGAGAAATTGATCACTCCTGTAAAGACTAAGATCATCATCACCACTACAAAAGCTATAGCGATGATCGTCTGCCCCTTGAACATACTTTGGTTGGTGCTACGCGCCTTCTCCATAGAGGCGAGGGTAGGGGCTAATTCCTTCTGGGCGAAGGAGCGGAACTCTGAAACAGGTTTTAGGGTGATAGGAGCCTTATCAACCTCACTTCTCTCAGCAGCCTTGTCAAATAGGGAGTTGGCCTGTGGCTTGTTATAGAGTTCGTACATTACTTCCTTGTAGGCTCCGTCATCGGCTCCAGTAAGCACGCGCTTGATCTCAGCCGAACCGGCACGGTAATGAACGGGGAGCAGGTAGTTCTTGTTCTTGATCGTCACCCCAAGGTAGGAGATAGGATCCATATTGATACGAGAGCGCTTGCCAAAAGGAATCACGGTGAGGTAGTCATCTGTCTCACTTGTGATACGGCATTCTTCTCCTTGGGCGATTAAGGAGAAGGCCTCTTCCACTTGTTCCCTGCGCTTGAAGATTTTCCATACTCGCACAAGAGGGTAGCCTATGGTAAGGAGCAAGGCTAAGGGGAGTATGAATTTTACATAAGTAGGTACATTGGTAACCTGTTGGGAGAGGATAGGTAGGAGGTATTTCACGCCTAAGAAAATTCCTATAAGTACGAGTACCCCGACGATGATAAGGTTCCTCAAGGTAATACGCTTTTCTCTTCCTGCCTCATAGAGGACAGATGCTTTAGCTTCGGATAGGGTCATAATAAGTTTTGAGTTTTGAGTTATTCCAGAGATTCTTGTTTAGAACTTCTGAAATGTTGTATTTCTATTGAATTGTCTTCTTTTAGCTGAAAATATATTAGGAATCTCCCTTTTAAAATAGGTCTTACATACAAGTTTAGTTTTTCAATATATCTTCCCATGAAATAAGGGTTATTTGAGAGTTCTTGTAATAGGGATTTTATCTCCTCAATGATTTTATCTGAATATAACGGACTTCCATTATGGACTTCCCAATATTCAAGTGTTTCTAAAAGATTATCTTTTGCTTTGGGAGACCAAATTATTTCCATCCTTTCTTTCTTTTTTCTTCTATTTCTTTGAAGACATCTTCATTTTTTATTCCTAATCCCATTTTTAGTTGTTCTCTAGATATAGTAATTTCTTTAATGTCTTCTTCTGTAAGTAGATCATCTCCCATTTCGTATGATCTTACTATATCCAACATTTGATGGTATTGGTCTATGGGCAATACAGCATATATAGTGTTTCCTTGTTTGTCTGTAAGGAAATGTGGTTCTGAGGGTGATAAAGTAGTGGTAGTCATAGTGCCTTAATTTAAGTTCTGTACATTTCTATCTAATACGTTGCAAATGTACAAAAATAATAACAAATGACAAACAAGAAATTAAATACTTTTATAGAATCTGTCATTTGTCACTTGTCATTTGTCACTATTTTAGTATCCATCAATGGCTCTAATAACCATTTTATAGCGGTCATAGTCCGCCCCAGAGACCACTTTCACAGGAGTAACCCCTCTGAAATCTGATGGAGAGAAATACTTCATCAAGAGGAGATAGAAGGTTTTATTCTGTGTATCTTCATAGACATACATCTGTAGAGGTTGGTTGTTCTTGGAAGGTAGGTTCGCCAGCTCTTGGTAGTTGCCTTGTTCTAAAAGGCGGGAAAGCTCTTCCACGGTGGTGTGAGCAGAATCAAATTTCTTATGTCCTTTTTGTTTGATCTTGGTTTGGGTTTGCTTGTTGTAATAATCAGAAGCAAGGAAGAAACTAATCCCTGCAAAGGCCATACCAGTCCAAGCGATGACACGCCATATCCATAGCTCGCCCACAGGGATAAGGTCAGGCTTTATCATCAGTACCAAGCAAACCGCAAAGAGTAGCCCATAGGTGGATTTTTTTGCTACATCTGCTTTGAGGACAAATTGTTCTGGGTGAGCCTGAAAGTAGGCTGCCATGTTTTGTGGAATCTCAGTATTCATTATCTAATAATTTTATATTATTTGGCAAAGATAAATAATTTTAAAACTTGTAGGTGAAGAAATCAATATTTGCGGGGGGGGTAAATATTCGCAATGATTAAGTGAAAAATGAAAAGTGAAGAGCGCTTTTCACTTTTCACTTTTCACTTTTCGCTTTTTGCTCAATTAGTCTTCTTCTGGTTCAAATGTCCATTGTCCGTCTTTCTTCTGAGCCATAACACGATAGTAAGTAGTGGTAGTAGTTCGTGTACGTCCTACGGTTCTTGTCTGGGTAGCTTTACCTATTTCAGTAAATTCCATCTTGAACCCTACTTCATACTCCCCAGCCTTACCATTGCTAACGAGGAAGATACAAGAGACATTGAAGTTCTCATAATCAGGATACTCATCTTTGAATTTTTCAATTCCTTCCTTGATGGTATCCACCACCTTGTCTGCACTGATATCCTTGAGTTTGAAGAGGTCACCTTCTTTTTGAGAATCATCTACCGCTTTAGCTTCGTCCCATTTTTTAGGGAAATTGAACTCTTGGAGGATAATCTTTCCTTGAGCTTGATCCCAATACATAAAACGACCGAAGTCAAGAGTATTTCTCTTGAGTGCTTCCTCGGACTGGAAGAAAATAAGGTTGAATTCCTTGTCTTTCACTGGAGAATCCTCAAATAAGGTGATGATCTGTTTGAAGCCCTCTTTATCATACATTACAGGAGCCTTTTTACCACAAGCGGTAAGGGCGAGCGCCATAATTGCCCCGAAGAAAAGTGTAAGTTTTCTCATTAGTTTGATTTTATAAGTGATGTTTATTTTTCTGAAACTAATTTTCCTTCTGCGTCAAAGACAAAGGTTTTAGAATCTCCTTTTTGGATATTTTGTCCTTCTTTGGCAGCGGTTTTAAAAGTGGTGGTAAAGGCTAAGGTTTCTTGGTCTTTTTCTATTTGCCACTCTGAGATATAGGAGGTAGGATTGGCTTTTTCCTTAACGGTCTTAATCATTTCGGGAAGTTTTGCCACAAGAGGTTTTACCTGAGGGTAGGAGAAAAGAAGGTCTTGGTATTGCTCATACTTAGCACGCTTGCCTTCACTGGTTTTAAGGACAATTATCTCTCCTCCTGTGTGACGGAGGTTTTCGTTGTCATAAAAGGCTTCGGCAGACTTTATGGTGTTTTTCTCCTTGTCATCAAGAGCAAAAATCTTTACTTTACAAGATTTATCCCTAAAGGTGGTGTTTATGAAATAAATCTGGAGCGTATCCAGCTGGATACCTTTCTTTTCTATTAGTTTGTCAAAAGTAGTTTCAAAATCGCCTGCGTCGGTACCTACGATACCTTTGGCATAGTCGTAATTGGCGTCTTCAGCACCTGCAACACTTTTGGCAAAACTACTAACACCTTTCTTCCAATCACAATTGGCAAAGGTGATAGCCATTATGGCTACTACTAAGAGTGTGAGTTTCTTCATACGGGTAAGGATTTTTATTTGTTTCTCTTCCAAAGGGCAGAAAGTCCTACATTTTGGTCTTTCTGTTGTACAGGGTATTTGCTGTTGATAGCCTCTAAAATATCTCCATCAAAATCCTTATTACTACCATAGATAGTTTCAATAATCCAGCGTCCGACCATTCCTCCTTCGTTGTAAAGCCCCTTGAGCCACCACTTCATAGTGGTTCGGTCAAAGCCCAAATAAGTGTCCTCACGAGACATATCCTCGGTCATAGGAGCATGCTTTACAGTGATGAAAGTACGGTGGTAGGCATTCTTAGCTACAAAGATACGATCTTCTGAAGCTGATGTTCCCAAAAACTGAGAGGCTGCATTGCCCTTTTTGATGAACTCCACTTTGTACTTATTACCTAATTTTTCTTTGATGACATCAAAGAGGTCTTCCAAAGGCACCTTGCCTTCCAAGAATGTAATGGTGATATTTTTGTCAAACACACCCATAATATGTTGTTTTTATGATTAATATAGGGCAAAATTAAACAATAATTCTTAAATTGCTAAAACAAATCAATATTCGTGGGGGGGGGTAAATATTCGCTTATAAATAAGCGAAAAACGAAAAGTAATGAGTGAAAAAATGTTCTTTATTTTCCATTTTTTTACTTTTTAGAGTTTTGATAATTAGTAATTAAATTTGTATTTTTGTACATGATTTAAAAAACTATCAAAAATGGAGACTTTGATACCCGATAAAGAATGTATGAACACCGTATTATTACAAGCAAAAGTACAAGAGTCTGACGTGCCTTATATAGAACGATTTCTTAGAGGAATCGCTCAGGAGCTCTCTTTTGGTGAGGAGACTGATTTTTTTGATGAACTAACAGTGGAAGATATTCAGAAAATAGAAACAGGAAGAGAGCAGATCCAACAAGGTATGAGTATCAGCAGTCAGGATTTGCAAAAAGAAACCAGAGAGAAATATGGAAATAAAATGGGCTATTGAAGCAAAAAACGATTACCATGATACACTTGATTATTGGGAAGAGCATAATGGTTCTTTTGCCTATTCAGCATTCACTCCTCATCAACCACTGTTGTACATATTCCCTACGGCGTTCAGCCACCGGAATACATTCGCCTGTGGTCAGCTCCAAAAAACCTTCTTTGTAATACTTTCGAATATAGCGGTTATTGACCAGATAGGACTGGTGAGAACGTACAAATTGGGAACTGGGCAGCAGCTCCTCATACTTCTTAAGTACTTTGCTGACTAATATTTTCTCTCCTCCCTCAAGGAAAAAGGTCGTATACCCCTTATCACTCTGTAGGTAGAGGATATCAGCTATGGGAAGCACCACTATGCCCTCAGCTGTCCTTACCAAGAGCCGCTCTATGTTTTGTTGCTGGGTGTGATAGTCCTGGGCATACGCCCATACGAAAGCCGCCCACTGCTCCCTACACGCTCCCAACGAATCCGAGGGGAGTGCAGCGAGAAATAGGTCTATCTTCTGAGTTATTTCTTTTAAAGGCATCTTAGTCATTAGTGGTTAGTCATTTGTCACTAGTCACTAACTGAGTCCTGTGATTACCCCGTCATCATCTATATCCATACCCTCAGCAGCAGGGACACTTGGCAAACCTGGCATACGCACCGTATCACCTAAGATAGGAATGATAAAGCCAGCTCCTGAGGCAAACTCGAACTCACGAACGGTTATCTCGAAGTCAGTAGGGCGTGCCAACTTTTTCTCATCATCGCTGAGTGACTTAGGAGTCTTGACCATACAGATAGGGAGCTTGTCAAAGCCTAATTTGCTAATTTGCTTGAGTTGGCTCAGTGCTTGAGCGCTGTAATTTACTCCCTTAGCTCCATAGATACGAGTGGCTACGGTTTTTATCTTCTCCTCTACTGAAGCAGCATGGTCATACAAGGGGGTAAAGTGGCTTTCTCCGCTTTCGGCTATGGCTACTACGGCACGGGCAAGCTCTTGGGTACCTGCGCCCCCTTCGCTAAAGCCACGGCTGACAATCGCTTCCACGCCTCGTTCCTTGCAGAAGGCTTGGATATAGGCAATTTCCTCCTCGCTGTCATGAGGGAAGTGGTTGATAGCCACTACTGCTTTCAGTCCGAAGCATTGTACGTTTTCTATGTGTTTTTCTAAGTTGGCAATACCTTTCTTCACTCGTTCTAAGGAAGGGGTGTTGTATTCCTCTTTGCTAGCACCTCCGTGGTGGCGTAGGGCGCGTACAGTAGCAACGACCACTACGGCATGGGGAGCAAGTCCCGCCGATACACACTTGATGTTGAGGAACTTTTCAGCACCAAGATCTGCCCCAAAACCAGCTTCAGTAACCACATACTCGCCTAAGGAAAGCCCTAACTTGGTGGCCAGTACGGTATTGGTACCTTGAGCGATACTCGCAAAAGGTCCTCCGTGGAGGATAGCAGGGTTATTCTCAAGGGTTTGTACAAGGTTGGGTTTGATAGCCTCTTTCAGTAGCAGTGCCATAGCCCCTACTGCCTTGAGGTCGCGGGCAAAAACGGGAGTGCCGTCATACTTCTTTCCTACATAGATATTGCCAATACGGCGCTTAAGATCGGAAAAGTTCTCTGCCAAGCAGAGGATTGCCATAATCTCGGAAGCAGGGGTGATATTGAACCCATCTTCGCGGGGAATGCCATGGGTAGCGCCGCCCAAGCCTACCACAATATGGCGTAGCGCACGGTCGTTCATATCCATCACACGCTTCCATACCACTGTGCGAGGGTCTATACCTATGGAATGGGTTTTGCTTTGTATATTATTGTCTATTATGGCCGCCAAGAGGTTGTTCGCACGCTCAATAGCGGCAAAGTCGCCTGTAAAGTGT